>Ga0302319_10014995_pt1 | contig 14402 bp, 13 predicted proteins | sample Bog_T0_2_FD_203319 | JGI IMG/M metagenome (GOLD analysis project Ga0302319, IMG submission 203319) | Peat permafrost microbial communities from Stordalen Mire near Abisko, Sweden - Bog_T0_2 | ecosystem: Environmental > Terrestrial > Soil > Wetlands > Peat | place: Sweden: Abisko, Stordalen Mire... | reverse complement strand
GATGTTCCCCATGATGACCGCCAGAAGATTGTTGAAGTCGTGGGCAATCCCCCCCGCGAGGAGTCCGAGGGAATGCAGGCGGCGGCCCCGCTCCAGTTCCGCCTCCAGGCCCGCCTCCCGCTCCAGGTAGCGCCGGATCTCCTCAGTCTGCTCCTTGACCCGCCTGCGCAGGGACGCCACCCAGAGAATGACCGAGAGCGCGCACGCGCCGAGCACCCCGGCAACCGCCAGCGCCCGTTCGATCGTCCACCAGGGCGCCCGCTTGAGGATCACAATGTCGGCCGGCGTCCGTAGCAGGAGTTCCATGCCGGCGGCATTGCGATTCTCATCGTAGCGCAGCTCGTAGACGCCTGTCGCCCTCACCGTGCTTCCACGGCTCCAGCTTTCAGGCGGGCGGACGAACGCGGCGCTGCTGATGCGGGCGATGATATTGTCGGTGCCGTTGCGGATAGTCACATAGTATTCGTCCCCGAGCGGGGTGACCTCTGTCAGGATCCCCGAAAGCTGCACGAGCCTGGAGTCGAGGAAGTCGGCCAGGCGGATCGGCGTTCTCAGTGTCGCGGGGGTGGGTTCCTTCTCCTGGCCGGTCCTGTTCGCAACCGATTCCCTCAGCACAAAGCGGTCGGCATCCCAGCCGGGTATGCCCACGACATCGACCTGGTCGCCCGGCTTAAACCGGGTCCTGTCGCGCCTGAGGACCCTGAGGTGGGAGCTTCCGGCCTGAATCACGAGAAACCGCCCCGGGGCGTCGTACGTCACAATGCCTGCGGTGTGCACCCAGTGGGTGAGCCCGTTCTGGGACCCAAAGAGGCCGAGCGCGTCAAGAGGGGTGAATGGTATCGCAAAAAGATTTCCGACCGGCGCCTCGTCGACCTCGATTGGGAATTCATTCGAGACCCAGAGCTGCACGCCAATGGCGCGGTGGGAGTCATTGACGACGGTGTCACAGACGCCGCGGATCCGCACAAAGGCGCCAATCTTGTCGGAGACGTTGATATGCGGGGGCAGCAGGGCGCGGAATTCTCCGCTCGAAGTTGTGAGGTCGAGCTGTGTCCACGGGGGCGCGCTTTCCACCCCGCGGACGTAGCCTTCCATCTCAACCCAACGCGCCTCACTCTCCCCGGTCTGCGCCTGTTCGAGGGTGATCCGCTGCGGCTCGGGCGGGCTCATGGCGCTCCATCCGTCGAGACGCCGGGCGACGACCTCGGGCGCAAAAATCCCCATGGCGCTCACGCCGCTCAGCGTCACCCCAAGTCCTGCCGAGAGGTTCGAGGTCATGAGCTTGGGTCCGAGTTCAACCCGCACTCCGCCGCTCCGATCCTGGACGAAAAAAAACCGCGCGTCAGGCGAACCCCAGGAAATCACGCCCGTCAGCTGGACCGGCTGCTGCGCGGCTGCCGTTTCGTGGGGAAGCCCGAGCACCTGGGCCGCCAACTTAATCACGGCGCTCGGGCCTGGAGGCGCGTTGATGGCCGTGGAGCGGTCCTTCGCCACCCAGAGGGCCTGATCCAGGTGCAGGTCCGGGCCGCTGCCCGCAACAATTCCAATGGCCTCGATATCCGCGCCGATGTGGAGGTCGCGGGCCTGGGGAGTGCGGAGCTCCAGGATCCCGGTGTCATCCTGAATGGTCACGTTCCGGCCGGGAGTGAACGATTGGATCCGCCCCACCACATGGACCTCGGATCCCGGACGGGCGCCGGCCAGATTGGCCACCGATTGTTTGCGAAGGGTGAAGCGGGGATCCTTTTCGAGGCGCCCCACGAGCGTGATATTCTCGACTCCCTGTACATTCAAATCAATGGTCTGCAATCGGTTGTCGATATCCACCCGACCGACATAGACTCCCCGCACACGGACGACTGATCCGGCGAGCAGCGGTGCCTGCCCCGCCTGGTTGAGCCAGACGTTTGTGCTCAGCCTATAGCCCTCGGAGACGAGGGAAAAGCGCTGATGGTTGGGATCGAGCTGCTGCTGCCAGTCGACCAGTCCCTCAACCTCGACCAGATGCTCGTTCAGGGCATCCCGGTCCCCGATTCGCCCGCGGGCCGGCAGGTATTCGGGGCCGGCGTCGGTCTGCAGGAATTCGACCTTCAGGTTGTCGGGCCTGAATCCGATCCCAGGAACAACCTCGCCCGAGAGCCGGACCAGTTGCCCGGGCTTGAAGGGGTAGAGATGGTCCGAGGGCGGGACCATGTAAAAGGTGTGGCTTCCGTCGAACCCAAAAAACTCGTGCCACTGCGGATCGTAGTAATAGACGATCGCGTCGAAGCGAAACCGATACTGGAGCTCCCTGGCCGCCCCCTGCATGTTGTAGATCGCCTGCGTGTGGGTGATCAGCGGATACTCGGGCCCGGCATGGACCGGCGACTGCCCGTGGGCCGGGGCCGCATTGCAGAGCAAGACCAGCGCAAGGCAGCCCAGGCGGCAGGAACCGGGAAAAATCCGCCAGGGATCGGTGCGGCGGCGGTCGATCATCTTTATCCGGGAATAGCTAATAGGGGCGACTGTGCAATTATATCATATCGGCCTAGCGGGCGGGTAGTTAAGTGGATCCAAGCAATTCAGATCCGGGCTGCTTCGGAACAACTGCGCATTTATTGGGGCCGGCTGGTACGTTTTGAAAGGCAGACCAGGTCGCCGCGGGATGTCCCATTGTCTACCTTTCAACACGTACCACTACCATCACGTGTCCAGTGTGGAGATTCCCGCCAATGCGGCGTCAAAGGAGGCAACCGGATAGGCCCTGGTCCGCAGGTGGGTGGCGAAGTATTCCCATGAGGCGGATTCGTCGAGCGGCCCCTCCGGGCCAAGGATATGGCTGAACACCCTGTTCCTGGCGTGAAGCGAGCCGAAGAGCCGGAGAGAGACGACGTCCTGGACCCGCGGATCGGGATAAAAGTTGAATTTGATCCTGTGATGGTCCTGCCCCTGGGCATGGATTTCGGCCACGGTGGCAACCGCGGCGTGCAGCATGAATTTGTACAGGCGCCCGTTCGGGACGGGGCCGTCGAGCCTGCCCCACACATGATAGCCCCGGCCGCTGGCCACCACAAGGGGTTCGCATCCGTGGCGCCCCAGGTTCTTCCTCAGGAGCCGGACGGCAGTCTCCATCTCCGGAAGCATCTCCCTGTTGTTCTCCCTGTTATTGTTGTCCAGATTGAAGCAGAACGTCTGGTTGGCGCTGCCGTCGAAATAGAGGCAGACATTGCAATCCTTCTCCACATGGGAATGGAGGAAGGCGTCCATCCGCGATTCCGGGATGTGAGCCAGCTTGTACTTGTGGAGCAGCCCGGAGAGCGTCAGTTCGCCGTATTCGAGTTCGGCCCCGCCCGCCAGGAGGGCGTCCAGAAAACCGAACCCGTGCCCGTTGGTCTCGAGCTTGGCGTGATCCCTCGGCAGGCCGCGATAGAACTCCTTGAGAAGTGTCACCCTTGGATCCATGGGAGAATCTCCTCGAAATTGTGGAAAGGCCGCGGCCCGCACGGATCATCGGAATGGCCTTCGGCGGGGGTGGGGGAGGCCGCCGTTCGCGGATAAAATACCGTGACGCCGTACCGCGACCCGTGGATGATGTTGAACTCGTCGTTGTCGACCAGGAATTCGATTCCCCAGCACTTGCAGAATACAATCTTGTTGCCGGCCATGAAGAGGTGATCGAAGGGAATGCCATTTTCAGCGAGCCATTGCCTCGTGCAGGACTGCGCCCGCCTCAGGTCCCTCTGTGTGCAAATGACAATGCGCCATCCGTCCTTCCTGAGCCCCTGCAGGAAGGCAACGCCGTCCGGGCGGGCGAGGGCTTTCTGGTAGCAAACCTGGTGAATCCTCTGGCGAAAATACGTGTATTCGGTGCTCAGGAGATTGCCCCCGGCGACCTCTCCGAGCCGCACCCTTGCCAGGTAATCCTGGAAAACGGGCTCGGCCAGGGCGAACGTACCGTCGCGGACAAATTCCAAACGCCTCAGCGTCTCCGTGAAGTCGTTCAGCGTGTCGTCCAGGTCGATCGCAATGGTCCTCATCTCATCGGGTCATCGCAGGGGTATGGCCGGAGGCGCCGTCCACTGCAAGAGGGCGGTGGCGGGGCTTCCACGCGGACTCCCAAGGTAGGGGATCACCCCATGTCCCGGAGCGATCCATTTGTCTACCGTCGCGTTGCCATAACGAAGCCATTTCCAAACAACGGCCCACTTCAGGGGCTGGAATCAAACACGCAAAGCCATGTTACTGAATATTACTAAACTCTACGGCATGACGCTCGCAGCCTCGGATTGCGACATAGGCAAGGTGAGGGATTTCTACTTTGACGATAAACATTGGACCATCAGGTACCTGGTCGCAGACACGGGAGAATGGCTCAAGGGACGCCTTGTGCTGATCTCGCCCTATGCCTTTGGGGAATTTGACGCGGAGGGGCGTTCCCTGTCGATAAACCTCACACGCAGGCAGATCGAAACCTGCCCGGGAATCGACTCACATCTTCCGGTATCGCGCCAATACGAGGTGGATTACACGCGGCACTACGGATGGCCGACGTATTGGGACGGAGGCGGGGTCTGGGGTGTGAGCGGATTTCCCTCGATTGAACCCATGCCTGAAGTGGATACGGAGCCGCGCCAGAAGCATCAGCAGGGGGACGGAAAGCACCTGAGGAGCGTCCGCGCCATCACCGGATACCACATTCAGACGATTGATGGCGCGATTGGGCATGTGACCGGGATCCTTGTCGACGACCGGAGCTGGGCCATCCGCGAGTTGATTGTCGAGGCCGGCGCCTGGTACTCGGGCAAGGAAATCCTCATCTCGCATGCAAAGATCGATCGGATCAGCTACGAGGAATCCGCAGTCCATGTGCGGCTGACCAAGGCGGACATCGAGCGGACTGCGGAGCACGAGCTGGCGCGGTCACACTGAAGTAATATGAATTCACGAACCCTGGGGCTGAGGCTGGCGAGCGCGATCTTCTCGATCGTCTGCCTCGGCCAAATTGCGCTGCTTTGTTCCAGCATGAGGATCTCAATTGGAGACCATCACCTTGGACGGGATCCTGGAGTGTTTGTCGTCATCATCAGCGGACTTCTCTGCATTTGGATGGCAAAACTCGCCGGGCCATGGTGCGGCGCATCGGTGGGGGATGGGGCTAGGCGGAAAAATGCGTTTCTCGAAGTGAAACTACGTCGGGAATAAAGTTAACATAATATTTATTGTGCGAAACGGACGGGCCGTTATCGTAGTTTTTCAACACCCTGCTAAAGGCTTAAACGACGCCAAGGATCAATTTCCGGCCATCGGGTGGTCCCCGGCTCGTTGGGGACGATGAGTCCCACCTCGAACGCGCTTCGAACGTCGCCGGACCCGGGTTGGCCAGCTCCATGGGATCACGTCCGTTTTTGGCTGGCGCAAGGCCATCCTCTCATAGACCGTCGCCCGTGCCCCACCGGTCCAGTTTTCGGCAGCGGATCTGCCATGCGATGCTGCTCGTCCTTGCCGCCGTCGCCCTACACGTGCAGGCGCAGATCACCGAGACGCCGCAGACGATCGCTCCAGGAAGCGTCCTTCTGAAAGTGGATGCGATCACCGTCGGCGTGAATCCCGACACCTCGGCGCCCAACCAATATCGGGCGGTTGGAGCGGGCTGGGCGCTGGTGTCGACCGGAATCACGAGCAGTCTCGATGTCGAGGCCGGAACCCAGCTTTATGTGCGGGACACCTACCGGCTGAACGGATCGAACACGACGCAGAGCGGAATTGGAGCCATCAGTCTCCGCACAAAGTGGATGTTCTGGCAGAGTTCCGGGCAGACCGATTCGCTGGCCCTGATACCCTATGTGACGCTTCCCACCCGCAACCAGGTCGGCGGAAGCAGCCACACCGAGGGTGGATTGATCATCCCGTGGGAGACCCAGCTTGCGCCCGGGCTGAAGGCGGCCGCCATGGCGGAAGTGGATGAGCTCCGGAATGTGGCGGACACGCGCTACGACACCCGGCTTTACGGCAGCGGCCTCCTGCAGTTCAATCTCCTCGGCAAACTGGGCGTCTATGGCGAGGCGACATTCGGATCCTCGACCGGAGGTTCGTCGTCTTCCTGGGGAACCCTGAATGCGGGCGCCACGCTGTCGGCATCGAACAACTTCCAGTGGGACTACGAGATCGGGCGCCTGATCGGCCCCAGCGCCACCCAGTGGACGCAGACCCTGCGGTTCCGCTGGAAACTATAACAGGGGTAAAGCCCTGTAGGGCTGGGTCCGGGAGTGTCCGGTGCCCGGCTGCGCAAACCAAGATCTGCGCATCAAAACTCAACCGATGCGGGGCAATTCGCAGCCCGGGTCCCTAGAATGAACGTTCGATGCATCATCTTCCGGACCATTTCTGGTCCGGCCCATCGTCGCGCCCCTATAAAGCACCTTGCCTTCGCTCCAAAACGACAGCAACCCGAAGTTTGCGTGGTCGAACATTCCCCGGGAGGCCCCGCCGAAGCGTCCCGCTTCGGAGCGGATCGGCGATTTCCTTGAGATCTACGGATCCTATGAGACGGAGAAGGTGCGGGAGCAGGCAAGCCGCTGCATCCAATGCCCGGACGCCCTCTGCGCCAAGGGCTGTCCGCTCTCCAACCGGATTCCGGAGTGGCTCGCCCTCACGGCCCAAGGGCAGTTCATCGAGGCGGCCGCGGTCTCGCGCTCCACGAGCAACATGCCGGAAATCTGCTCCCGTGTCTGCCCCCAGGAACGCCTTTGCGAGGGATCGTGCATCCTGAATGGCACCTCAGAGCCCGTGTCCATCGGCGCGATCGAGCGCTTCATCAACGACTATGCCTTCGCCCAGGGGGCTGTTGAGGCGGTCCCGGCAGCACCGAACGGCTTCAGCGTCGCCGTGGTCGGTTCGGGTCCTGGGGGAATCGCCGGGGCGGACGAGCTGGCGCGGCTCGGTTATGCCGTGACCGTCTACGAGTCGCTGGAGATTCCGGGCGGCCTCCTTGTGAATGGAATTCCGGCATTCAAGCTCGAGAAGAACATCGTGGAGAGGAGGATCGACCTCCTTCGAAAGCGGGGTGTGGAGTTCCTCCTCGGGGTCCGTGTCGGCTGGGACGTGTCGCTCGCGGACCTGCGCTCGAGGCACAACGCCGTCCTCCTCGCCGTGGGGGCCCAGCGCCCCAAGGCTCTCGATGTGCCCGGCGGAAACCTGCCCGGTGTCGTGGATGCCCTGCCCTTCCTCATCCAGAAGAATCTCTCCTTCCCCCCTCTCGACATCGGCCTGATCCCGGTGGAGGGCAGGCGGGTTGCCGTGCTCGGCGGCGGGGACACGGCGATGGACTGCCTTCGGACCGCCCTGAGGAGCGGCGCCAGGCAGGCTGTCTGCCTGTATAGGCGCGACCTCGAAAACATGCCCGGCAGCCGGAAGGAATATGCCAATGCCCTCGAGGAGGGCGCAATTTTCGAGTTCCTGACCAACCCCGTGGAAATCGTGGCCGGGCCGGGGGGCGCGGTTTCAGAGGTGCGCTGCGTGCGGATGGAACTCGGCGCCCCGGACGCCTCGGGCCGCCGCAAGCCGCATCCCATGCCCGGCTCGGAATTCAGCACACCGGCGGACCTGCTCCTGGTCGCCTACGGCTTCGACCCGGTGCCATTTCCCGCGGGAAGCGACTTCGCCGCCATTGGGACCGAGAGATGGGGAGGCCTGAAGGTCGACCGGAACCAGATGACCAGCCTGCCGGGGGTCTTTTCCGGTGGGGACTCCGTACGTGGCCCGAGCCTTGTTGTCCATGCGGTTCGTGATGCCCGCCTTGCGGCCCAGGGAATCCATAGATTCCTTCAAAAGGGCCCATGAGACGCGTGAGCACAATCGACATTCGAAAATCCGCCTCCCAGCATTGCGCCGGACACATCCCCACGCCGGGAATTCCGGTCCTTTTTCCATGAAGCCCAGCGCGGCCCGCCCCAACCCCCTCTTCAGCGCGCCGAACCCTCAACGGCAAATAATGCGCAGCTTCTGCCAAGAAGTATTGAGCCAGGAAAGCTGTGCTCCCGTTATGCTTTGGGGCGCACCATGAACCACCATCCCATAGCGTTCCTCGCCGTGTTTGCCGCGATAGCGGCCGCCTTCCCCCTTGCGATGCTGGGCGTTGCGCAACTGTGGTTTAGGTTCTTCCAGCCCGCGCGTCCGGGTGCGGTGAAAAACGCCGTGTACGAGTGCGGCGTGCCCTCGACGGGGGACTCCTGGATTCAGTTCAAGGCCCACTATTACCTGTACGCGATACTGTTCCTGATCTTCGACGTGGAGCTTCTCTTCCTGCTTCCCTTCGCGGTCGCGTTCGGGGGCCTGACTTCGGGCGCACTTGTCGCGATGTTTGTGTTCATTTTCCTCCTGGCTGAAGGCCTTGTCTGGGCCTGGCACCGCGGTCATCTCGAATGGAAATGACATGAGCGAGCCCGAACCACCCAAAGCCGCGCCCACGGACGCAGACAGGGCGGAGTTGCGCCGCCATGGCGTGCTTCTGACCAGCATGGACGAGCTTTGCGCCTGGGGCCGAAGCCATTCCGTGTGGCCGCTTCAATTCGGGCTGGCATGCTGCGCCATCGAGATGATCGCTGCCTCAATGGCGCGCTTTGACATCGCCCGCTTCGGCTCAGAGGTCTTCCGGGCGTCGCCCCGCCAGGCCGATCTCCTCATCGTCTCGGGCACGGTCACCAAGAAAATGGCGCCGGCGGTTGTCCGCCTCTGGAACCAGATGCCCGACCCCAAATACTGCATCGCCATGGGTGCCTGCGCCATTTCCGGCGGCCCCTTCAAGCAGGGGTACAATGTGCTCAAGGGGATAGACCGCTATGTGCCGGTCGACATCTACATCCCCGGGTGCCCGCCCAGGCCGGAGGCCCTCCTCCACGGCCTCATGCGCCTGCAGGAGAGGATCCGTGAGCGGGCCGTGGACGGAGCCGGGAGAGTCACCGGGGCCGCGGCGGCCGAGTGTCCGGTGCCCGAGTACGGGGGACACGATCTTGAGCCTCCTCAGAATCCCGGACTCTGGCAGCCGCCCGTCCTGGTCCGAAAGGACGGCGCCTGACCATGGAGTCCGCAGAGCAGATCCGGGAGAGGATCCTGGCCGGGGTGCCGGGCGCCGACATTTCGGTGCTCCCGAACCCGGCGCCTTCCGCGCAGCACTCCATACTCCTGGGACCCGGACGCGCCAGGGAGATTGCAATCTTCCTGCGCGATGCCCCGGGATTGAAACTCGACTTATGCTCCAACGCGACCGGCGTCGACTGGCCCCAGCACGGGTACCTTGAGGTCGTCTATCACCTCTATTCAGTGGAGCTCAAGCACGGCCCCGTCGTCATCCGCCAGCGCACCGCCAACCGGGGCGACGCAGTGACGCTGCCTTCGCTCACCCCTGTCTGGCGTTCGTGCGAATTCCAGGAGCGGGAGATATTCGACCTTTTCGGCGTGGTCTTCGACGGGCACCCGGACCTCCGGCGCCTCCTGATGTGGGATGAGTTCAAGGACCATCCCATGCGCAAGGACTACGTGGAACCCGACGATTTCGAATGGGAGCCCACCCCCCACGGCGATGTGCTGGCCAAGGCGAGAGGGCACTATCCTGCCGCGGTCCCGAAGGAGGGGCCCGCCCCATGAACGTTCCCGACCTTCAGGCCCTTGCCTCCGTCCCGGGCCCGGCGATCCGGGCCGTGCACGACGAATTCCACGGCGACCTCCTGGAGGTCTCAATGGGGCCCCACCATCCGTCCACCCATGGTGTGTTCCGGATGATCGTCACCCTCGACGGCGAGACTGTCGTCAAGCTCAAGCCCGTCTTCGGCTATCTCCACAGGAATCACGAGAAGATCGGTGAGAACACCAGCTACCTGGCGTCGATGCCCTATACGGACAGGCTCGATTACTTCTGCTCGATGACGAACAACTGGGCCTACGCGCTCGCAGTCGAGAAGCTTGCCGGCCAGGCCGTGCCGGACCGGGCCGAATACGTGCGCGTGATACTAGCCGAGCTCACCCGCCTCCTCAACCACACCTGCCTCGCGGGCTTTCTCCTCCAGGATGGGGGCGCGAGCGGTACGCCGCTGATGTATGCCTTCCGGGAGCGCGAGAAGATCCTCGATCTCTTCGAGTCGCTCAGCGGATCCCGGATGATGTGCAACTTCCAGCGCTTCGGCGGCTGCCGCGTCGACCCCGATCCCGCCTGGCTTGCCGCGGCGCGGACCCTGGCCGACGGCTACGGGCGCTTTCTCGACGAATTCGAGCGGCTGCTGACGGGCAACGAGATCCTGATGGCCCGCACCCAGGGGATCGGAAGGCTTTCCCCGGCGCTCGCCGTCGGAGCCGGTGTGACGGGCCCGATCCTGCGGGCTTCGGGGGTCGACTACGACCTGAGGAAGGTCGACGGCTATGGAGCCTACCCCAGGCTCAAATTCCGAGTGCCGCTCGGCGATCACGGCGACACCTACGACCGCTACATGATCCGCGTCCTTGAAATGCGGGAGTCGATCAGCCTCCTGCAGCAGGCCCTTGCGGACCTGCCGGCTGGCCCGATCATGGACCCAAAGGCGAAGCTGCGCGGATTCCGCCCAAAGGCGGGCGAGGCCTATGGGCGCATCGAGGGGCCAAAGGGGGAAATCGGCTTCTACCTGATCAGCGAGGGCGGCCCGAACCCGTATCGTTACCGCGTGCGCCCCCCGTCCCTCATCAACCTCACAATACTCGAGGACCTCTGCCTGGGCCACTCGATCGCCGACGCCGTCGTCATCCTCGGCAGCATCGACATTGTGCTCGGCGAGGTCGACCGCTGAACCAACCCGGACCCACGAACATGCTCGGTATCGGATTACTCCAGGGGCTTGCGGTGACGGCCAGGAACCTCATCGGCAGTTTTCACGACCCCAAGCGCTTCGTCACGACGCAGTATCCCGAGGAGCGGACCAAACTCCCCGAGGCCTACAGGAACTTTCCGTTCCTCGTCGCGGAGAACGCCACGGACCCGATGGGGACGCTCCGCTGCGTCGCCTGCCAGATCTGCGAGAAGGAGTGCCCCCCGCAGTGCATCTACATCGAGAAGAGCAAGGACAAGAAGCCGGACGCCAACGGCAAGATGCAGATCTATCCCGCCATCTTCGCCATAGACACCGCCGTGTGCATGAGCTGCCAGATCTGCGTCGAGGTCTGCCCCTTCGATGCGATCAAGATGGACCAGGTCTTCGAGTTCGCCGCCACGGACCGCTTCAACGGCCTGGTCCTCGACAGGGTGCAACTCGCCAAGCCCAACAGCTATTTCCACGGGATCCACCCCACCGAGGCCGCCGAGGTGGACGGCCGGCTCGCGGCCGCCAGGAAGGCCGCAGAGGAGAAGGCCCGACTGGCAGCGGCGGCCAAGGCGGCGCCCAAGCCACCCCCGGCCCCGAAGGTGGATCCACCCGCCGAATGAACCCCTGCCCCTCAGGCACACAGCAGCATTTCCTGGAGCGCGCCCCGGTGCTCCTCCGCGACTGGATCACCTCCTTCCTGCCCGGATCCACAAGGTGGCTTGCAGACTCGCTCATCGACATCGCGTCCATCCTCGCCGTCTTCGGACTCCTCTTCGCGTTCCTGACCCTGGCCGAACGAAAGGTTCTCGGGCGGGTGCAGAACCGCCCGGGGCCCAACCGGACCGGCTGGATGGGGCTCCTCCAGCCCTTCGCCGACGGCATAAAAATGCTCACCAAGGAGGACGTTGTCCCCCGTGCGGCGGACCCGGTGCTGCACTTTCTTGCGCCGGTGGCGCTGCTCGCGTTCTCCATCCTCACCTTTGCGGTCATACCGTTCGGACGGAACCTGGTGCCGCTCGACCTCGACGCCGGGGTCCTTTACTTTTTCGCGGCCGGCTCCGCCACCGAACTCGCGATCTTCATGGCCGGCTGGGCAAGCCACAACAAGTATGCCCTGTTCGCCGCGATGCGGGCGCTGGCCCAGCTGATAAGCTACGAGCTCCCCCTGCTGCTGTCATTCGTGCCCGTCGTGCTTGCGACAGGCTCCCTTTCGCCGACGGGAATCGTCGCCGCCCAGGCGGGCTGGCGATGGGGCGCCGTGCCGAACTGGCTCGTGTTCACGCCCTGGGGGGCCGCCGGGTTCGCCATCTTCATGATTTCGGCGCTCGCCGAGTCCAACCGCTCGCCGTTCGACCTGCCGGAGGCCGAAAGCGAGCTGATCGCCGGGCACCTGACGGAATACTCGGGCTTCAAGTACGCCCTCTTCTTCATGGCCGAATACTTCGGTATGTGCGCCCTGAGCGGCATGGCGGTCACGCTTTTCCTGGGCGGATGGCACGCGCCCCTTCCCGTGCTCGAAATCATTCCCTCCTATGCGTGGTTTGCGGCGAAGCTGCTGGTGCTGCTGGCGGGCTTCATCTGGATCCGTGCGACGCTGCCGCGCCTGCGCATGGATCAGCTGACGAAGCTCGCTTGGAAATTCCTGGTCCCCCTGGCGCTGATCAACCTGGGCACCACCGCCTTCTGGACCCTCACGCATCCCTGGGAGGGCCCCCTGCAGCTTCTCCGCTGGGGTGTGGCCCTGGGGCTCGTCCTCATACCCCCCGTCCTCCTGGGTCGCGGACTAAGCTCCGGCCTGGGCCCCCGCAGGTACCGCTACGCATGAACGCCGTCCTGATCATCATCGCCACCGCGACTCTGGTCACTGCCGTCATGGCCATGGCCGGCAAGAACCTGCTTCACAGCGTTCTGCTCCTCGCCTGCAGCTGGGCGGGGGTCGCGGGATTTTTCCTCTGGGCCGGCGCCCAATTCGTGGCCTTCGCGCAGATCCTCATCTATATCGGGGCGATTTCGATGGTTGTGCTTTTCGCGGTGCTTCTCACGCGGCGCTCGCGGGATGAGGCCATGCCGGCCACGGCCTCACGGAGCCGCAAGCCCTACGCCGTCATTGTGGGCGCCGCCGTTGCCGCGGTCCTTCTCGCCGTGGTCGCGGACTGGCCGGCATCCCCTTCTGCGCCGCCGCCGCCCCCGGAGACGGTTCGGCGGATCGGTGTGGAGCTGATGGGCGCCTACGCACCGGCGCTGCTCGTGGTGGGCGCGCTCCTGACCGTGGCGCTTGTCGGCGCCGTTGTCCTGGCCTCCGTGGACAGGCCGGGCGGATCGGAGGACACCCAATGACGCATCTCCAGCTCTGCCTGGCGTTCTCGAGCCTGCTTTTTGCCGTGGGGCTGACCGGCGCGCTCGCGCGCAGCAACAGCATCCTCGTTCTCCTCGGGCTCGAGCTGATGCTCAACGCTGCCAACCTGAACTTCATTGCGTTTTGGCGCTTTGGGCCCCCGGGAGGCCCGGCCACGGGAGTCGTGTTCGTGCTTTTCTCAATCGCCGTGGCGGCGGCCGAAGCCGCCGTCGGGCTGGCGCTCATCATATCGATCTACCGGCACCAGAAAAACATACGCCTCCCGGATGCGCGGCGACTCAAGGGATGACACGCCCCCTGCCATGAACCTCCCCGTCTCGCTCATCTGGCTCATCCCCGCGCTCCCGCTGGTGGCCGCCGCGGTGGGGACCGCCGCTCCGCGGCGGCGCATCGCAGCCGGGGCCGCAATCGCGGCGATCGCGGCGGCCTTTATCCTTTCATGCCTCGCGTTCCGCACGGCACTCTCCGATCCGTCCGCGCACCAGGTTTGCAACTTTCGCTGGTTCGATGTCGGCGACGGGGTGGTCAGGCTTGGATGGCTGCTCGACCCCCTGAACGCCATCATGTGCGTGATGGTGACCTTTGTCGGCCTGCTGATCTTCGTCTTCAGCCTGGGCTACATGGACGGAGACGAGAATTTCGCCAGGTTCTTCAGTTTCCTGAGTCTCTTTGCCGCGGCGATGCTCGGCGTGGTCGTTTCCAACAGCCTGCTCCTGCTCTTCATCAGCTGGGAGCTGGTCGGGCTCGCCTCCTACCTCCTCATAGGCTTCTGGTTTCACAGGCCGGCAGCGGCGGCCGCGGCCAAAAAGGCCTTCATCACCACACGCATCGGCGACCTTGGCTTCCTGCTCGGGCTGGTCTGGCTCTACGATTCCACGGGTTCCCTCCTGCTCTTCGACGGCGGACACGGCGTCCTTGAGGCTGGGGTCCTTGCCTCGCTCGCGGCGCAGGCGCACGCCGGAGGCCTTGCGGTGCCGACGGCGATAGCGCTCCTTGTCTTCTGCGGCGCGGCGGGCAAATCGGGCCAGTTTCCCCTCCACGTATGGCTCCCGGATGCGATGGAGGGGCCGACCCCCGTCAGCGCGCTGATCCATGCGGCGACCATGGTGGCGGCGGGCGTCTTCCTGATGGCACGGATATTCCCGCTGGCCAGCGCGGACCAGGTCCTCCCCGGCCTGCCTCTGCACGCCCTCACCGTGGTCGCGGCGATTGGCGGAATAACAGCCGTCCTCGGGGCGCTGATC
>Ga0302319_10014994_pt1 | contig 14402 bp, 12 predicted proteins | sample Bog_T0_2_FD_203319 | JGI IMG/M metagenome (GOLD analysis project Ga0302319, IMG submission 203319) | Peat permafrost microbial communities from Stordalen Mire near Abisko, Sweden - Bog_T0_2 | ecosystem: Environmental > Terrestrial > Soil > Wetlands > Peat | place: Sweden: Abisko, Stordalen Mire... | reverse complement strand
CTGGTGCTGCTCGCCGCCGTGATCGCGGATTCGTTCCTCAACCCGCGCAACGAGGAAACTGCGCAACAAGGCGACATCTGAACGGCCGCTTCGTCGACGATCAAGACATCAACAAGAAATCAACAACAACGAATAAACAACGGGAGAACATCATGAGGACCACTGCAACAACCCTGCTGAAGACGACGCTGCTCGGGATCGGCCTGATCGCCGCCGCCACGCCGGCGTTGGCGCAGAAAGGGCTGGATGAGCCGTTCCAGGAGGCCTTCAAGCAGTCGCTCGCCGGCAAGACCGTGGCCTTTGTGCCGGTGGCGATGAATTTCGATCTGACCGAGGGCTGGTTCGCCGGGCTGAAGAAGGAGCTCGAGCCCTACGGCGTCAAGGTGATCGTGCGCGACCCGAACTGGAGCACCAATGCCGGGGCCCAGGCGGTGACGACGCTGATCTCGGAAAAGCCGGCGGTCATGGTGATCCATAATCCCGACGTGCAGACCTATGCCAAGCTGCTGCAGCGCGCCGAGAACGAAGGCATCTATGTCATCCAGATCAACATGGGCTCGAACTACCGCAGTTCGGCCTTTGTCGGCGCCAACTGGATCGAGATCGGCGAGCGCGACACCGAGGCCGTGGTCAAGGCCTGCGAGGGCAAGTCGAACAAGATCGCCGTGGTGCAGGGCGCGCTGTCGGCGGCGGCCAGCGCCTACACCTTGAAGGGCGTCGAGAACGTGCTCGCCAAGCATCCCGACATCAAGGTGGTGTCGAGCCAGGCGGCCGATTGGGACGCCGCCAAGGCCAAGGCGATCACCCAGACCGTGCTGAAGCAGAATCCCGACCTCTGCGGCATTGTCGGCTTTTGGGATGGCATGGATATCGGCACCGCCGCGGCGGTGAAGGAAGCCGGCCTCACCGGCAAGGTGTTCGTCGCCACGTCAGGCGGCGGCGAGCGCCGCGGCGCCTGCGAACTGGTCAAATCAGGCGCACTCGATCTCGATCTCAGCTATGACGTCCCGACCCAGGCCGAGCAGATGGCCGGCATGGTCAAATGGCTGGTGTCCTCAGGCGTCAAGCCGGGCTCGGTGAAGGGCTCGGCCTATACCACGCTGATCCCGATCACCAAGGACAACGCCGCTTCCGACACCGCCTGCTGGAATCTCAGCGATCTCAAGAAATAGCGTTTTACGGTGACGCCGCGGGCGGCCGTGCCGATCGCATCGCCGCCCGCGTCAATCAAACTCCGCAACCCCACCGATTGCCGTTCCTCCGTCCCCGCCAGGCCCTAGCATGAGCACGCAACTCACTCCGTACAGGGAGTCACCACAGGTGTGCCGATTTACCTGCAGGCAAAGATATTCATCGCGTAGGGCCGACCCTTGTGGTCGCCCTCGCGCAACATCGCCTGGCCTGACGAGGGCACCCACAGGGGGTGCCCTCACAGGCGCTAGAGGCGAAAGACACGACCGTTGTATCCATTGTCTAATAGGCTTGCGCTGCTGCGCTCCCTCTCCGCCAAAGCGAAGCTCTTGCTTCGCTTTGGCGGGAGAGGGTTGGGGTGAGGGGGGCTCACCGCGAGCGACACAGCCCGCTGATAGACCCTCTCACCCGCCGCTACGCGGCGGCCTCTCCCGCGAGGGGAGAGGCGGACCGAGCCCGGTGCGGCGGGCTCGGACGGGCGTTAAGTCAGCGCTCATGAGGGGCGCCCCTGCTCCATTGACAGATATTTGCTCATGCTAGCCGCCAGGCCCCCGATGCAAGAGACGTTGCTGCGTTTTAAATACCGCTACTGGCCTGGGCATCTTCTCGGCGAAATTCTCTCCAAGCGCTGGACCGAGACCGCGATCCCGGTGATCGTGCTGTTGATCATCACCCTGCTGCTGAGCCGCTCGATCGACAATTTCCTCTCGCCCGCGAGCCTCGCCGATATCGGCCGGCAGGCCGGCGAGATCGGCTTTATCGTGCTCGGCATGGCGCTGGTGGTGATTGTCGGCGGCATCGACCTGTCGGTCGGCTCGATGTTCGCGCTGTGCGACTTCTGCGCGCTGTTCTGCCTCAACGTGCTGGACTGGCCGGTGCCGGCGGTGATCGTAGCGACGCTCGTGTGCGGCATGGCGCTCGGCGCCATCAATGGCCTGCTGATCGGCTATCTCCGCTTACGCGCCTTCATCACCACGCTGATCACGCTTATCATCTTTCGCTCGGCCTACGACCTTCTTCTGTTCGATTATTCCAACAAGATCGCGGCCGCCTTTCCCGATTTCCCGTCATGGAATTTCATCGGCGGCGGCGGGCTCGCCGGCGTGCCGAGCGTGGTGCTGGTCTATATCGTCATCGCCATCTTCGGCCATATCTTTTTGACACGCCTGCGGCCGGGCTGGCATGTCACCGCGATCGGCGGCTCGCGCCGCTCGGCCTATAATTCGGGGATCGCGGTGCGGCGCACCATCGCGCTGTGCTATACCGCAAGCGGCGCGCTGACCGCGATCGGCGCGCTGTTCTTCGCCGCCCGCCTCGGCACCGTCGGCGGCGACGTCGGCGTCGGGCTTGAAGTGACGGTGTTGACCGCGACCGTGCTCGGCGGCATCAGCCTTGGCGGCGGCAAGGGCTCGGTGGCCAAGGCGTTGGTCGGCACGCTGATCGTGCTGCTGGTGATCAACGGCCTGACCACGCTGTCGGTCAGTGGCGGCGTCAACCGCATGGTGCTCGCGGCCGTGCTGCTGGTCGCCGCCATGATCGACATCCGCTGGCTGAAGAACCGCAACCGCATCATCAGCAAGGTCTATGTCAGCCCGACCTTCCATGCGCTCAAGCCCCTGCCCTCGACCGCGCCCGGCAGCGGCGCCTTCGCGCAGAACGACAAGCTGCGCGACGTCACCCTGATCGGGCTCGGCCGCATCGAGGCGCCGGAAGATGTCATCCTCGACCGCCACGACAATCTCTATGCCGGCTCGCGCCATGGCGACATCATGCGCTTCAAGGCGCCGGACTATCAGGAGATGGAGGTGTTCGCCCATATCGGCGGCCAGCCGCTCGGCATGGCCTTCGACCGCGACGATAATCTCTATGTCTGCATCGGCGGCATGGGCCTCTATCGCATCACGCCGAACCAATTGGTCGAGAAGGTCACCGACGAGACCAACCGCAGCCTGAGCTCGGTCAATGATGACAGCCGGCTGCGGCTCGCCGACGATCTCGACATCGCCGATGACGGCCGGATCTTCTTCTCGGAAGCCACCGTGCGCTATGAGATGCACGAATGGCCGGTTGACGGCCTGGAAGCGCGCGGCAACGGCCGCATCATCTGCTACGACCCCAAGACCGGGACCACCCGCACCGTGCTGCGCGGCCTGAAATTCCCCAACGGCATCTGCATCGCCAGCGACGGCCAGTCGATCCTGTTCGCCGAGACCTTTGGCTGTTCGGTCAAACGCTACTGGTTCGATGGCCCGAAGGCCGGCACGGTGGCGCCGGTGTTGGACAATCTGCCGGGCTATCCCGACAACATCAACCTCGCCTCCGACGGCAATTACTGGCTCGCCATGGTCGGCATGCGCAGCCCGGCGCTCGACCTCGCCTGGAAGATGCCGGGCTTTCGCGAGCGCATGGGCAAGCAGGTGCCGATCGACGAATGGCTGTTTCCGAACATCAACACCGGCTGTGTGATCAAATTCAACGAGCGCGGCGAGGTGCTGGAATCGTTCTGGGACCTGCGTGGCGTCAATCATCCGATGATCACCTCGATGCGCGAGCATCGCGGCTATCTCTATCTCGGCGGCATCGCCAACAACCGGATCGGCCGCTACGAGCTCAGCAATGCCGATCCCGATTTCGTGCAATACGACCGGCGCTGGGGGAAGCGGCGATGATCGCAGCGCTGAAACAGTTCGCCGATCGCTTTCTCGGCCGCGGCGAGGCCACCATCACGGTGCCGTCGTTCGACGGCGCGCTGAAGCCGAACCAGATCCTGGAGCAGGCCGAGACAGTAGCGACCTTCGAGGCGCCCGAGGATCTCGCGGCCTGCGGCGGCGCGCTCTACATCGCCGACGGCCCGCTGCTCCGCCGCCTCGTCGGTGATTCCGCCACCCTGGTCCGGCGCTTCGACCGTCCGATCACCGCGTTGTGCGGCCTGCCCGACGGCGGCCTCGCGGTCGCGCTCGACGGCCACGAGGTGCAGCTGCTGCTAAAGCCATCGGCGAGCGGCCCCGCGCTGAGCTTTACCGATTCCTCGCTCAACGCCGTCAACGCGCTGGCGCCGGGGCCGCAGGGAACGCTGCTGGCGACCGACGGCTCGACCGCGCGGCCCACCCGGCACTGGGTGCGCGACCTGATGGAACGCGGCCGCACCGGCCGGGTGTGGCAGCTCGATATCGCCAGGCATCGGGTCAGCCTGATCGCCGATGGGCTGCATTATGCCTTCGGCGTGGCCGCGTTCGGCGATGAACTGCTGGTCAGCGAAAGCTGGCGGCACCGCCTGATCGCGATCGCGCAAGATGGCCGCAGGCGGGCCGTGCTCGACCATCTGCCGGTCTATCCGTCGCGGCTGCAGCCGGCCGAAGCTGGTGGATTCTGGCTCACCGCGTTCACCGCGCGCACCCAGCTGGTCGAATTCGTGCTGCGGGAGGCCGCCTATCGGCGCCGCATGATGAAGGAGATCGATCCGGAATTCTGGATCGCGCCGAAACTGCGCTCCGGCTTCTCGTTCCTGGAGCCGATGCAGGGCGCCCATATCAAGACCATGGGCGTGATAAAACCATGGGCGCCGCCGCGCTCCTATGGCCTGATCATCCGGCTCGACGACCGCGGCGTGCCGCTTTACGCGCTGCACAGCCGGGTCGACGGCGTCAATCACGGCATTGTCGCAGCGGTCGAACTGGACGGCGCGCTCTACGCGCTGGCCAAGGGGCCCGGCCGGCTGCTGCGGCTGCCGCTCGCCGCCATCGAGCAGGAGCTGCGCGCATGAGCGATATCGCGCTGGCGCTGCGCAACGCCACCAAGCTTTATGCCGGCGTGCCGGCGATCGAAGCCGTCGATTTCGAACTGCACCGCGGCGAGATCCACGCGCTGGTCGGCGAGAACGGCGCCGGCAAGTCGACCCTGACCAAGGTGATGGCCGGCGTGGTCGCGCTGACGTCCGGCACCATGCAGGTCAATGGCCGAGATGCCGCGCCGCGGACGCCGCTCGAGGCGCGCCATCTCGGCATCGCCATGGTGTTCCAGGAAAACAGCCTGGTGCCGACCATGACCGTGGCGCAGAACCTGTTCCTCGGCCAGGAGCGCTTCTACAACCGGCTGCGCGGCATCTACATCGCGGCCCAACAATTCCTGCAATCGCTGAATTTCGACGTCACGCCGACCGCCACCGTCGGCATGCTCGGCGCGGCCAAGAAGCAGATGGTCGAGATCGCCCGCGCCGTGCTGCACGACGCCAAGGTGATCATCTTCGATGAACCGACCGCGACGCTGACGCCGGAGGAAAAGAAATACTTCTTCGACCTGGTGCGCGACCTCAAGCGCCGCGGCGTCTCGATCGTGTTCATCTCGCATGCGCTGGAGGAGGCGCTCGACCTCGCCGACCGCATTACCATTCTGCGCGACGGCAAGCATGTCGTCACCGACGACGCCGTCAATTTCGACCGCGCCCGGATCATCCAGGCGATGGTCGGCCGCGACCTCTCGAACACGCTCTATGGCGCGCGCAAAAACAGCGTACGCCCGGCCGGCGCGCGGGTGCTGACGGTGCAGAACCTGAAGATGGCGCCGATGGTGAAGAACAATTCGCTGTCGGTGTTCGCCGGCCAGATCACCGGCGTGTTCGGCCTGGTCGGCGCCGGCCGCACCGAGACCTTCAAGATTGTCGCCGGTGTCCTGAAGCGGGATTTCTTCCATGGCGGCGAGGTGATCCTGCACGACCGGCCGGTGCGCTATCTGGTACCGGCGCCCGCGGTGCGCGACGGCATCGCCTACATCACCGAGGACCGCAAGGTCGAAGGCTTCTTCGAGACCATGTCGGTGGCCCGCAACATCTATCTCGGCCTGCTGGCAAAAATGCCCGGCGGCCGCTTCCTGCTGTCGCCGCGCGAGGCCGACCAGCTCGGCAAATCCTGGGTCGAAAAGCTCCGGGTCCGCGTCACCGGCAACGCCATGAAGGTGGTCGAACTGTCCGGCGGCAACCAGCAGAAGGTGGTGATCGCCAAATCGCTGGTGCAGGATCCCGACCTGATCATCTTCGACGAACCCACCCGCGGCGTCGACGTCGGCGCCATTGTCGAGATCCACGATCTGATCCAGAGCCTCGCCGACCAGGGCAAGGCGGTGGTGGTGATCTCCTCCTATCTGCCGGAAGTGATGGCGCTGTCCGACCGCATCCTGGTGGCGCGCCAGGGCAAGGTGGTCGAAGAATTCTCGGCGCTGGAGGCGACGGAAGAGAAGATCATGTATGCGGCGGTGCATTGAGGGAGCAGCTCACCGCCGCACGATGGATTGCTTCGCTGCGCTAAACAATGACTTAACCCGTTGTTTCTTTTTAGGAGCCCTTGCGACGAAGCAATCCAGGCTCAGCGATTTCGACGAACCGACAACATTCATCGCATCGATTCACTACGGCTCGTAGCCGTGGGCGCATCATGCCTACGCCGCCCTTCCGCTGGGCCGGACCTTTGGCAAGTCCACCGATAGCTCGGTTTTCATCTTCGCCAGTGCCGCGTCGATAATCCCCATATGCGAATTGTGATGCAGATCGAGCAGCCGACGAATGGAGTTTTCTGACATTCCGAGTTCCTTGGCGAGCTTGACCTTGGACCAGCCGTGGTCGCGCATGGTCTCGTAAACGGCAAGTTTCGCGGTTACCAGCGAAGGGAGCACTGCACGGTCGGGTGCCGAATGTCCCGCGCCATCCCTGGGCAACGGCTTTCCAGCCTTCATGTATCCTTCGAGCGCCGAGATGACGCAGTCGCGGGCGTTTGCCCGTGCCTCTTCTTCAGTCTCGCCTTCGGTCAGCGCCTCGGGGATTCCTGGAAACCGAACAAGCCACCAGCCATTCTCCTGCCGCTCCAACGTGTATCGATATCCAAACGCCATGATCACTCCTCCAAATCATCCTTGGTGAGGCCCAACTGGTCGAGCATCGCATTGAGCAGGCCCGGACCGATCTCCTTTTTACGATCCTTCAGGGTCGTAAACCGGTCGCCGTAATAGAGGCGCCCGTGGCTACCCTTGCCATGACCGCGATCGAACACGACGGGCACACCTGATCGGCGTCCCAATTTCTTGATTCGTCGCTCGAATTCGTTCCCTGTCATTACGGACTATCGCACATATATGTGCGATCTGCAATATCCTTCAGCGCTTGATGTCAGCGCTTGAGCGTTGCCAGGAATTGATCCGCGATCGGGCGCCACCGGTCGGGATAAAGCCGCAGCAGATGACCGTCGCCCGGCACACCGTGGAGCACTTCGAAGCGGGCGCGGCCGCCGGCCGCGACGAAGGCCTGCTGATACTCGCGGATCAAGGTTTCATCATAGAGGCGGTCATTGTCGGCATAGAGCCACAGTTGCGGGACCTTGTCGGCCGCGCCACGGCCGGCATTGGCGTAATACGGCGTCGTGACCGGGCCATAGGGGTACCAGCCGCCGACGAAATTATAATGAATTTTGCTATTGAGCCAGAGCGCTGCATTGACGTTCGTCTCGAACCCTCTCCATGAACACGCTGTTCATGGAGAGAGGGTTCGGGACGGTGCGCCGCCCACAGCTGTCGTCGCCCGGCTTGACCGGGCGATCCAGTATTCCAGAGAGATTTGTGATCTATCGAGGAGCCGCGGCGTACTGGGTCGCCCGGTCAAGCCGGGCGATGACAACTGTTTATGATGCGCGGTAAGTGCGCGTTCATGGAGAGGATGATCAGCTGATCCAGCGGAAAGGGTTGCAAACCAAAAAGCTCGCGCCCTCGTGGTGCAGAAGAAGCCTCGATTTAATGCAGTGTGGCCGTCCTGTCTCGAACCGGCTTCCGCGCGCCGCCGGGGACACCGAGAATCCACCCCTCCACCTTGGCCGTCATGCGTTCGTTCGAAGAGAGTTCGGGCTTCAGCAGCGCGGCAAGGCTGCCGTCGCGGTCGGCGCGCGACAGAAAGGCGGCGATGCTGTAGGCGTCGTGCTGGTCGGCGGTGCGGCCTTCGTTGACAAAACCGCGCGACCATAACGCCGGGTAGACTTCGGCGATCGCGGAGCGCCCCGCCGGGATGTCCCAGCCGTCGAACGGCCAGAAATGTACGCGGGCGCCGAGGCGCCGGCGGATGAAGCGCAGCCAGGGAATCCCGGCATGGGTGGATTTCGCCACCGATCCCTGCACATCGAAATGAAACACTGATTTCGCGCCGCCGGCGCGTTCCTCGGTCAGACGCCGCCAGCGGGCATGGCCCCAGCGCGCCTCGGCGTCGCCGCAGACGCCGTCGCGGACGAAGTCGACATAGGTATGGTCCTCGTCGGTCGGCCAATGGCGCTGGAAATCGTCGAGGAAAAGCGGCCAGTCCGGCAACAGCCTATACGATTCGAAATAGCGCAGCGGGAAGGAAAAACCATGGTCGATGCCGACCAGCGTCGGCGTATCCTCGGCCAAACGTTCCACCAGCCATTCGGCGATGCCCCTTCGGGTCCAGTATTTGCGCGGGCTCGGCGGCGGCAAGATTTCAACCGGAGGCGCATCGCCGAGCGCCATATAGACGCGCAGACCCTTGAGGCTGGAGTTCGGCGTTTGCGCGCCGGAATAGTCGATCCCGATGGTGCGAGCGAAGATTGGCATCTGATGCGTCCGGTTTTAAATCGATTTAACGCGTTGTAGCGCCAACCGTGGTCTGACCAAAGCAACTCATCGACGCAGCCTCACCGCGCGCCATTTCCGCGCGCAAACCCGCCTTGAATGGCACCTCATTTGCATACCGAGCGTCATCGGATCTGGAACAAGGACAGCGCATGTCGCCACTATCGTTCAAAACCTCGCTGGTCGGCGTCGCCATACTCGGCTTCTCGTCGCTGGGCGTGGCGAAGGCCGCTCCGGCGGCGTGTCCGTCGCCGATTCCGTTCGGACTGACGACGGCGCTGACCGGCAATCTGGCGCTGCTCGGGACGCAGGCGCGCAATGGCGCGGAATTCGCGGTCGACGAGATCAACGCCGCCGGCGGCATTGCCGGCAAGAAGCTGGCGCTGACCACGGAGGATACCGGCGCCTCGTCGACCGACGCGCTCAATGCGATGAACCGGATTCTCGAGGGCAAGCCACTGGTCATCCTGGGATCGATGATCAGCCCGCATGTGTTCGCGCAGACCTTGGCCGTCACCCAATCGGAGACGCCGTTCCTGGTCGCCGCCACCAACGCGAAAGTGACCTCGCAGGGTAGTCGCTGGCTGTTCCGCATTCATGTCCATGACGGCCAGCTCGCCGAGCTCATTCCGGAATATCTGGTGAAGACGCTGCACAAGACCAAGCCGGGCATCATGGCGGTGGCGGATGATTACGGCCTTGGCGCTTCCAGGGGCATCCAGGCGGCGTTGACAAAACTCGACGTTACGCCGGTCGCGGTGACCTCCTATGCGCCGTCGGACAAGGACATGACCGCGCAACTGCTGGAGATCAAGGACAAGGGCGCCGACAGCCTGATCCTGTTCGGCCGTCCCGCCGACGTCACACTCGTCATGAAGCAGATGAGCGATCTCGGCATCCAGCTGACCACGATCGGCAATGCCAGCGTGGTGGCGCAGACCACGCTGAACAATCTCTCGGCCGCGGAGGCCGATGGCGGCCTGGCGATCGGCGGCATGATTCCGCAGACCTCGACCGACCCGAAAATTCTCGACTGGGCCAAACGCGTGCAGGACAAGTACAAGGTGCCCGCCGATAATTTCACCGTGGCCTATTACGACACGGTCTATCTGTTGAAATCGATCATCGAAAAGGTCGGCTGCGACAAGCCCGCGATCCGCGACGCGCTCGCGCAAACCAAGGATTGGCAGGGCCTGCTGATCAGCTACCAGGCCGACACCAAGGGCGATCTCGCCCACACGCTCGGCATCTATCGCAACCAGGGCAAGACCGCGGAACTGATCGGCCCGATCAAGGAAAGCGGCTATTGAGTGCCCGCGATCCATTTTCATGAACGGGTAGCTCTAAGCTCGACCCTCTCCATGAACACGCTTTTCATGGAGAGGGTTCGAGACGCAGGGCTGCGCGTCATAAGCGCTAGCTTAAGCGAATCGATCGTAGGGTGGGCAAAGCCATCGGGCCGCGCGAACGCGCGGGCCGATGGTGTGCCCACCATTGATTCGCGTTTGACATGGTGGGCACGGCGCAAAGCGCGCCTTTGCCCACCCTACCCACCGATTATGAGACGTGGAATCCGGTCTATCAACCCGTCATTGCGAGCCCTTGGAAACGCCAAGCGTTGCCAAGGGCGAAGCAATCCATGTCTCGCCCAGGTGAGAGATGGATTGCTTCGTCGCTGCGCGCCTCGCAATAACGTGGTAACCAGCGAAACGCTGCATTGATGGGCCAGCTCGTCGTCAATGGCCTGGCGCTTGGCAGCATCTATGCGCTGGTGGCGCTTGGGCTGCTGTTGATCTTCAACACCGTGGGAATCGTCAATTTCGCGCAGGGACAGCTGTTGATGCTCGGCGCCTTCATCGGCATTTCCGGCGCGGTGACGCATGAACTGCCGATGGCGATGGCCTGGGCGCTGACGCTTTTCGCGATGGCGGTGATCGGGCTGGTGTTCATGGCGCTGGTGTATTTTCCGTTGCGCGGCCGGCCGCCCTTCCTGGTGATCCTGACCACGATCGCGATGGGCATCGTGCTGGAAAACCTGGCGCTGATCGTCTGGGGGCCATTGCCGGTGTCGCTGCCCTCCCCGGTTCACGGGCCGCCGCTCAGGTTTGCCGGCGTCGTGATCTCCATGCATCAGCTGTTCATTTTTGCAACGCTGGCGGTGATCCTGCTGCTGCAGTTTTTGCTGCTGACCCGGACCCGGTTCGGCATTTTGATGCAGGCGACCGCGCAGGACCTGGCCACCGCGCGGCTGGTCGGCATTGCCGTCAACCGCACCATCGCGGTGGCCTTTGCCTGCGGCGCGATGCTGTCCGGCATCGCCGGGCTTCTGGTGGCGCCGATCTTTCTCGCCGAGCCGACCATGGGCGGCAGCCTCGGCCTGAAGGGATTCGTCGTCAGCGTGATCGGCGGCTTCGGCAATCTGCCGGGCGCCGTGATCGGCGGCCTGTTCCTCGGCCTGATCGAGACCTTTGGCGCGCGCTACATCTCGTCGAATTTTCGCGATGCCTATGCCTTTCTGGTGATGATCGCGGTGCTGGTGGCCTGGCCGCGCGGGCTGTTCGGCGAAAAATCCAGCGAGAAGGTGTGAGGTGAACACCCGCATCGCCTTGACGCTGGTTGTTCTCCTGGTGCTGGCGATCCCGCTGCTGACCCAGGACGGCTACTTCCTGCAATTATTCAACATCGCCATCCTCAACGCCATCGTCGTGCTCGGCTTGAATTTTTCCACCGGCTGGACCGGCCAGATCAATTTCGGCCAGGCCGCGTTCTACGGCCTCGGCGCCTACACCACCGCGATCGCGCTGAAGGCCGGGCTGCCCTTCATCGCAACGCCGCCGCTCGCCGCGATCATCGTGATCGCAGCCAGCCTCGCGCTGGGGGTGCCGACCTTGCGGCTGCGCACCTATTATCTCGCCATGACCACGATCGGCTTTGGCGAAATCATCCGCCTGGTGATTGTGCATTGGGAGCCGGTGACCGGCGGCACGTCCGGGCTGCGCGCCATCCCCGGCATCAGCCTGTTCGGCTTCGCCCTGGAGGGCCAGGTGCAGCATTTTTATCTGCTGGCCGCGGGGCTCGGCGTCGCGGTCCTGGTTGCGGCGCGGATCCGACAGTCGTCGCTCGGCCGCGCCATGATCGCCACCAGGAACAGCGAGATCGCCGCCGAGCAGAGCGGCGTCGATACCGTCCGCACCAAGCTCGCAGCCTTCATGATCGGCGCGGTCTATGCGGGGCTCGCGGGCTGCCTCTATGCGTCCTCGATCCGCTTCATCAGCCCCGACAGTTTTTCCGGCACCCAGGCGATCCTGCTGATGACCATGCTGATCATCGGCGGCATGGGCTCGATCCCCGGCTGCCTGATCGGCGCAGTGGCGCTGACGCTGCTGCCGGAGGCGCTGCGCTTTCTCGGCCAATGGTATCTGGTGCTCTATGGCCTCGGCGTCATCGCCGTGATCATCGGCGCCCCCGGCGGCCTTGCCTCGCTGGCCCAGCTGCGGTTTCGCCAAGTGAGCCGGCGATGAGCGAGCCGGCGATGAGCGAGGCCAATGTGATCACCGCGCGCGGCGTAACAAAGCGCTTCGGCGGCCTGGTGGCGCTCGACGGCGTCGACCTCGACGTGCCCCGCGGCATCGTGCAGGCGATCATCGGCCCCAACGGCTCCGGCAAGACCACGCTGCTCAACGCGCTGTCGGGCGCCGCGCCGGCCGATCTAGGTTCGATCCGGATCGAGGGCCAGGAGATCGTCCGGCTCAAGCCGCATCGGATCGCGCGGCTCGGCCTGGCGCGCACCTTCCAGACCATCCGCCTGTTCGGCGATCTCAGCGTGCTGGAAAACGTCATGGTCGCCGCGGCCTGCAACAAGCCGAGCTCCCTGTTCGGCATCATCGCCGCCAGGCCATCCCAGCAACACAGCGAGACGGAGATCGAGCAACGCGCGCGCGAGGCGCTTGAGATCACCGGCCTTGCCGCCCGCGCCGAGCACCGCGCCACGCAACTCCCTTACGCGCAGCAGCGCCTGCTGGAGATCGCCCGCGCGCTGGCGTCAAAACCCAAAGTGCTGCTGCTTGACGAACCGGCCGCCGGCATGAACATGACCGAGAGCATGACCTTGCTGGCCACCATCGCCAAACTGAAGACGCTGGGCATCACCATCCTGCTGGTCGAACATAATGTGCGCCTGGTGATGGGCATCAGCGACCGCATCGCGGTGCTCGATTTCGGCCGCAAGATCGCCGAGGGCGCGCCCGCCGAGGTGCAGCGCAATCCGCTGGTGATCGAGGCCTATCTCGGCCGGCGGCACCGCCATGCTTGAGGTCGAGACTCTGCATGTCAGCTACGGCCATATCGAAGTGCTGAAGGGCCTGTCGTTCACGGTTGCGCGCGGCGAGATCGTCGCCCTGATCGGCGGCAACGGCGCCGGCAAGACCACCACGCTATCCACCATTTCCGGCCTGCTGCGCCCGACGAAGGGCCGCATCCTGTGGAACGGCGAACAGATCCAGCGCAACGCGGTCGAGACCATCGTCGCCGCCGGCATCGCGCATTGTCCGGAAGGACGAAAAATCTTCCCGGGACTGACCGTGCGCGAAAACCTCATCACCGGCACCGCGTCGCGCCGCTACCGCAAAGCCGACATCGACGACGATCTGGCGCTGGTGTTCGAGCTGTTTCCCCGGCTGAAAGCGCGCATCGCACAGGGCGGCTGGTCGCTCTCCGGCGGCGAACAGCAGATGCTGGCGATCGGCCGCGCGCTGATGAGCCGCCCCAGCCTCCTGATGCTCGACGAGCCCTCGCTCGGCCTCGCGCCGATCGTGATCGAGCAGGTGTTCGACAAGATCGTCGAATTGAACCAGCGCACCGGCCTCGGCGTGCTGCTGGTCGAGCAGAACTCGGCGATGGCGCTGGAAATCGCGGCCCGCGCCTATGTGATGGAGACGGGGATGATCACGCTGTCGGGGTCGGCGGCGACGCTGGCGGAGGATCCGCGGGTCAGGGAGGCGTATCTGGGGGGATGAGGCAGAGACGGGAGAGTTGTCATGCGCTTTCACCTTGATGCATGAAACTTGATCCGTCGTCATTGCGAGACTTGGGGAAACGCGAAGCGTTTCTCCAAGGCGAAGCAATCCAGCTTGGCCGCAGCCGCGAAGCTGGAAGGCTTCGTCGCGAAGAGTTCCTCGCCATGACGGCGGCTCGTTTACGGGTCTTGCCCACCAGGCCAGACTGGGGCGATCGTCAGGCCGCCTTGGTGTTGCGACCGGCCACGCGGCGCGACGATCTCAGCAACTCGATGACGGCATTCGGGTCACGCTTGATGATCATCAAATAGGCCCGCATCGCGCCGACGGGACGGGTGCGTCCTTGCTCCCAATCTCTGATCTGGTTGATGGAGAAGCCAAATTCTCCGGCGAAATCGTCCTGCGACAGCTTCAGCCTGGTCCTGATGGACCTGACATCGATCTTCGGCGGGACGTGCAACCTGCTGGGCTTCGCCGTGCCGCGCGCGACCGCCAACGCTTCGTTCAACCCGGCCGCGATCTTTTCGAACCTTGCATTCCGCTGCGGTCAGATTGGATTTCTCGCCCTTCTAAAACACC
>Ga0302319_10014993_pt1 | contig 14402 bp, 11 predicted proteins | sample Bog_T0_2_FD_203319 | JGI IMG/M metagenome (GOLD analysis project Ga0302319, IMG submission 203319) | Peat permafrost microbial communities from Stordalen Mire near Abisko, Sweden - Bog_T0_2 | ecosystem: Environmental > Terrestrial > Soil > Wetlands > Peat | place: Sweden: Abisko, Stordalen Mire... | reverse complement strand
CGATCGCCGGCGCGCACACCACGGCCAGCCCGTACATCGCAAACGCCTGCCCGCGCTTCTCCGGCGGAAAGGTGTCCGCGAGGATCGCCTGCTCGCTCGGTGCGAGGCCGCCGCCGCCGATGCCCTGCAGCACGCGGAAGAACACCAGCAACGGCAGCGTCGGCGCCAGACCGCACAGTGCCGAAGAGATGCCGAACAGCGCCACGCAGATCATGTAGAACTTCTTGCGCCCGATGAATGTGGTCATATAGGCGCCCGCCGGCAGAATCACGGCGTTGGCCACCAGGTAGGCGGTCAGCACCCACGTCGCCTCGTCCTGCGTGGCACCCAGACCGCCCGCAATGTGCGGCAGGCTCACATTCGCAATGGAACTGTCCAGCACCTCCATGAAAGTCGCCAGCGTCACCGTCATGGCAACAATCCACGGATTGATGCTCGGACGCCAAGGCTTCTCCGCGGCGGCGGGGATCTCCGGAGATATGTCTAGAACGGAAGCTGCTGCCATGGGCTCTCTGTCTAGATTCTATGCGCGGCCCGCGCGATTCATAATTTGCTGGGTGGGGCGGAGGGGGGGGTGGCCCATCCTTTGCGGTCTTTATCGCAAAGGGTGGGGTCCGCCAGTGCTACCCTAATCCCTCGAGGCCAGAACGACTCTCTATTCTCTACAATCTACCCACTGCCTCTATGAACGCTGATCTCGAAAACCTCATCGTCCTTCAGGCCCAGGACCTCGAACTCAAGCGCCTCCGTCAGGAGCTCGCCGAGGCTCCGCGCCGCGTCGCCGCTGCCGAAGCCGCCCGCGCCGCTGCCCAGACCGCGCTCACCGCCGCCACATCCGCCCTGAAGAAGGAGGAGGCTCTTCGTCACTCCCAGGAAGTCGACATCGCCGAGCGCCACACCAAGATCGCCCGCCTCCGCAAGCAGATGGAAACCGCCACCAGCGCCGCGCAGATTACCGCCCTCGAACACGAGATCAGCTTCGCCGAGTCCGCCATCGCGCAGCTCGAAGACGACGAACTTGCCTCGCTCGAACGCACCGACCAGCAGGAGGCCGCCCGCGCCGCCCACACCACCGGCCTCACTACCACCACCAACGAGCTCGCCGCCGAACGCGCCCGCGGCATCGCTCTCGTCGCCCGGAACGACGCCTCCATCACCGCCATCGAAGCTGAGCGCAAGGCCCTGCGCACGCTCCTCGCGCAGACCGACTCCGGCGAGGCCTTGCTCTCCAGCTATGACCGCATCGCCAAGGCCAAGGGCACTGGTCTGTCGGAGGCCGTCGACCACAAGTGCTCCGCCTGCCAGATGATGGTCCGCCCCCAGCGCTGGAACGACCTCACCAACCGCGACCCCCACAGCGAATTCGCCAACACCATCTTCCACTGCGAGACCTGCGGCCGCATGCTCTTCTTCGACCCCCGCCGCGACGCCCCCGTCCGCTGGGCCCCCGGCGAGCGCCTCGCCTCCTCGACCACAACCTAGCGTCTACAGTGCATCTTCTCTTTGCTCCTTCTGCGTATTAGAGCTGTTGCCATTGCCTTGGCCGTTGTGTTCACCTTTGCTGTTGCTTTCCCGCCCCCAGCATCATCTAATCTTCTGGTTGCACTATGTCTCAGAACGGCCACAGCCCCGCCAACCAGAGCGTCGCCCGCCCCATCATCGCGGTCGACATGGACGAGGTCATTGCCGACGCCCTCGGCGAACACCTCACCCGCTACAACCGCGACTTCCCCGAAACCCTCACCGTCGACGACCTGCAGGGCCGTTGGCTCTGGGACGCCGTCCCGCCCGCCCGCGTCGCCGCGCTGGAACGCTACATGCTCTCCGAGGACTTCTTCGCCGTCCTCGACGTGATGCCACACTCCCAGCGCGTGCTCGAACGTCTGCAATCTCGCTACGACGTCTTCATCGCCACCGCGGCCATGGAGGTACCTACCAGCTTCACCGCGAAGTTCCAGTGGCTCGCCCGCCACTTCCCGTTCATCCCCACCTCGCGCATCGTCTTCTGCGGAGACAAGTCCATCCTCCGCGCCGATTACCTCATCGACGACAACCCCCGCCAACTCCGCCTCTTTCAGAGCGCCAGCGAAACACCCCGCGAAGGCATCCTCTTCTCCTCCCCCGCCAACGCCAACATCATTGGCTTCCGCCGCGTCCACGACTGGCTCGACGTGGAGAAGATGTTCCTTGGATGAGTGGTTGCCACATCATGCTCGCGAAACGCAGCTCAAACTGCAATTAGGTCGCTAAAACGAACCTCAACACGCACAATTTGCGTCACTTTCGCAGGGGCAAGCGTGCCCTGGTGGTAGGGCCGCCCAGCGCCAGCCGCGAACCCGAAGGGCTGCCGCGCAGCGGCTCCGGCATGGTAAGGATCAGCGCCATGCAAGCTGTATCTCCAATGCGCTCATAGCTATGCACCGCCTCCGCGTTGAAATATACAGCGTCGCCCGCCTCCAGCGTGTCCGGCTTGGTGTCGTGCGTGACCTGCAAACAGCCGCTCAGAACGTACAGGAACTCCGTCCCGCTGTGCCGGTGGGCGCGGGCCGGTCGCCGCTCATTGGCTGGCAGGAACTCCGCCACGTAGGGCGCAATCTGTTGATCCGCAGGCACTTGACCGAGGCTCTCAAAGAAGTAGCCGGGCTCCTCAGCGCCCGTCTGGGGCAGCCTCTGGCGCTCCCCAGCGCGTAGAATACGGAACAGTTCAGGCCGTTCGGGCTCGAAAAAGTACGATAAGTCCTTTGAAAACACCATCGCGATGCGTGCCAAGTTGCGCAGCGTCGGCACCACGCGACCAGTCTCTAACTGCGACAGAAAACTTGCCGAAAGCCCCGTGTGCCGCCCCAGCTCGACCAGCCCCATCTGCTTTCTTTGCCTCAGATACTTGATGCGTTCGCCGATGCGCTTGTCTTCAATGAAGCTCTCCGCCGCCTCCGCAGTAACACGGTCCCCCGGGTCGGTACTGGTCTGCACGGAGCCAAACTTCTCGCCGTCAACAACCCCACGAATGCGCTTTGGCGGAATACTTACTGGCTGTGAAATGACTTCGGCTAAGGCTTCCATGAACGTCTACCTCTAAAATTTGCTGTCCTACAAACAGACGTTGAAGTGATACGAAAAGATGCATCGACCGCTGACCGTTTCCCATTTTCTTGGCGCTGATCGAACGACTTGTGCTCACTCCACGAAAGTACCTGGGTGCTAGGCTCAAACGCATGACTTTGCTTCGAGGAAGCAACCTTATTTCAACCTGGGTACTGGTCACATGCAGCGCTCTGGCCATAGGATGCGCCAGCCCCGGCCCACCGCATCCGCCTTCGCTACGATTGCCGGAGCCGGTCCACGATCTTGAGGTGCGACGCCTGGGAGACGCGGTCGAGCTGCGCTTCACCGTGCCTTGGCAGTCTACCGACAAGCTACCCTTGCGTCATGCCAGCGTTCACGGCGTTCTCTGTCGCGAAATAGAACATCAGGGTTGCGTGGCGGTCGCAGGCTCCGCACCTCTGATCGCTAACCAGCTCGGTGGGCACAATCTTGTCACCTGGCATGACGCGCTGCCGCCTACACTCAGCAGTGGCCCACCGCGTTTGCTCAGTTACCGACTTGAATTCTTCAGCGAAACAGGCGGCTCCGCCGGAAAGTCCGAAGCCGCCTACACCGTCGCCGGCAGTGCGCCGCCAGTCGTTAGCGGTCTGAGTGCGGAGGGCACTCGACTCGGTATTGTACTCCATTGGATTCCTGCACCTGCGGTGGAAGGAGATGTGCTACTTCGACGCGAATACCTTACACCTCATTCATCTGTAGCTAAGAAGCCGCCCATGACCGCAGCGTCCAAGGCCGCCAAACAATCAGACTCCAACATCGTCTGGCTAGAGACAAACGCCAGTGCCGGTCGCACGCTTGACACCACTGCTGAGCCTGACACTCCCTATCGCTACATTGCTGTTCGCCAGCGCATTGCAGACCTAGGCGGCCGAAGCCTGCCCTATCGTAGTGGCGACTCTGTACCCGTTGAGTTCACGTACGACCAGATTTATCCTCCTCCAGCGCCTTCAGGACTGACTGCTACCAGCTTTGTATCGGCAATCAATGGCAGATTCGCCGTCGACCTCATTTGGCAGCCGATAGACGATTCCGGCTTGCTGGCCGGTATGGCGGGATACAACGTCTATCGCCAGTTGCTCGATACTGAGGGACGCGCCGTCGGCCAATCCATCCGGCTGAATCCGAAGCCAGTCCCGCTACCATCGTTCCATGATGCCAATGCGCAACCTGGCAGAAGATATAGCTACAGTGTGACCTCCGTCGACAACCGGGGCAACGAGAGTACCGCTGCGATCATCGTCCTCGAACAGCGTATGCCGTAAACTCCCTCAGCCGATCTGCACCTTGGGCACCGCCATTACCCCTAGCCTCTGTAGGGATTTGCGTGCCAGTCCAGTGAGGGGGAGATGCATCAACCGCCCAACGGCAACCCACTCACGTGCTGCCATCGGCAATGCACTCAGCAGCGTCGTGTTTTGTGGTTGCTGGGATGGATCGGCCACGAATAGGCTGTCATCGTCGGTGCCCTCGACATCGGCACTCGGCATCATGAGGACACCGTTGAGCGCCAATGCGGGCTCTACATCCTGTACTTCATCCGGTGCAGGGTGCACCCCTGGAGCACCCTCGGCAAAGACCTGAACGTAGTAGTTGGTGTTTGTAATAGCGTGACGCAAGCGCAGAGCGGGCTCACGCTCGGCGATAGCCTCCAGAGGCAGTGGAGGCAGCTCCATCATGCCTGGCATCTGTGACTCCTCGGGGCCGCGCCACTCCAGTAGCACCTCAGTGGTAACACCACGCTTGCGTAACGCCAGCAGATGCGCCGCGTTGCGGCTCTGCTGCCGATCACGCTGGGGTGTACTGTGTTCGCCGCGAGTGCGGCAGAAGATGGCTACCGGACATTGGAGGCACAATGGAACTCGCGGCAGACAGACCGTCGCACCCAACTCCATCATCGCCTGGTTGTGGTCGCCGGGCAGGTTCCGCGCAGACTTCTCCTCGGCTGGTGGCAGCAACTCCTGTGCAATCGCCAGCAGTTGAACTCGTGCGCGCTCCGACTTCTCCTGCCCACGCCCCAGCAGCCGCAGCAGTACGCGTTCCACGTTTCCGTCCAGTACAGCCACACTTTGACCGAAAGCGATGCTGGCAATCGCCGCCGCGGTATAGTCGCCGACTCCCGGCAGCGTACGCAGTTCAACCGCGGTACGCGGCAGTTTCCCGCGCCATTCGCGCAGGACAAACTGCGCCCCACGGTGCAGCATCCGTGCTCTCCGGTAATAGCCGAGCCCACTCCACAGTGCGAGCACGTCGGATTCCTCGGCCTCAGCGAGTGCGCGCAGCGTTGGAAACCGCCGCAGAAACTCGCGATAACGGTCGATCACCGTGGCCACGCGTGTCTGCTGCAACATGATCTCTGATAGCCATGTCGCATACGGATCTTTCACGCCGCGCCAGGGCAGTTGGCGTGCGTTGGCGAGATACCACGCCCTGAGCTGCGCTCGAAACTCTGCGGCCGGAAACTCCATCGCCACCGGCTCAGGATTTCCTGGTAGCAAACGCTTTGCCGGAGGTCGCTTTGCCCCTGCATTCGTCTTGGCTGGGGATGGCTGGCTATCCAGCCTCTTGGTTGCGGCCCCGCTTCCGGTCACTGCCTTCCTCGCACCGCGCCGAAGTTGCGCGGCTTCGGGCCGAAGACTCCATGGGGTCGGTCTTGCCATCTGTTATGCAGTTTAGCGGGTTGCTCCTATCCACTCAGCGGTGCTGGCTTACAGCCAGGGCAAAGTGAAGATGCATTGGTGGCTCCCCCCACCCCCTCTTCGCGGGCTAGAATCTTTGGAATCAGCGAGATAGCGGGTGACCGGGGAGCTAAAATCCTGATTCGAGAGATTTTAGCGGCAAAGTATTGATTATGCTAGGGTTAGGTTCATTGAATGCGAATCGCCCGGAGGATTGCGCCGGGCGGTGTGTGTCTCGATCACAAAGCTATATGTTAATGCTAGCAGGTGGAGGGAGTATTAATTACCGCTTCTGCGGATTTTTTATCCGGTTTTTTCAGTGAGTTGGGTGGAATTTGGCGGGTTTTGGGGCTTGACACGGAGTTTTTGGGCCAAAGTCGGCTTTGTGGCTGCTATGTTGCTGATTGCAAAAGGCCATAACGAACGCAAAGGAAGGCGCGGAGGAAAGCAGATTCCTTCGGCTTTGCTTAGGGAAGGCTCTTCGACTCCGGGCTGCGCCCCTCCGCTCAGGATGACAATTGTCTTGCTGCTTGAGGTGGCTTTCGTGCGGCAAAACAGCGTCTTGAGATGCTTTTTGAGCGCATGTTTTTGCCAAGGCCCTGGCGGGGCTGACCTGGGACGGGTTCCTTCGCTCATCTTTCATACTTCCAATTCAAATTCTTCCCCTCGGCGATCCACGCTACTGCGGTCGCCACGCGGTTCGCGCGCGTCTCGTCCCGCTTGGCGCCGGCAATCCACAGGCAGTACTCCCGCCTCCATCCCGGCCCTTTGGCCGCGAAAACTCCGGCCGCAACCTCATTCTTTTTGAGCGCCGCGGTCAGCTCGTTTGGCACCTCGGCCTCGGGCTTCGCAACCTTCGGCCGCGACCAGGCCTTGGTTCGCTCCCCGCTCGTGATCTTCTTCGCTGCCACCTTCACATAGCCGATCAGTTTGGCGCGCGAAGGCAGATCGTCAAGGGATTCAATCTTGCCAAAGGAGCCCATGCTCCCGCTGGATGCCACACCATCGGCCCGCAGCTTCTCCGTAATTTCTTTTCCCCAGAGGCCGAAGCTGCAATGGGCTTTGAACGCCGCCATGTTGGCGAGGATCACCTCGCCCTGTGGCCCCTGGACCAGGAAGAACGGATGTGACCACTTCACTCCCTCCACAACGCCTGGGGCAGCCTCATGCATCACCTGACGCAGATAGCGCAGAATGGGTTGGGCAAAGGGCGCCGATTTGGCAATATACGCATCGACTTGTGAGCTGCCGCTGAACGTCCTGGCCATGGATGTCTCCCCACAGAACAGTTTGGCGACCAGTATATTCGACCATCCAGACCAAGGAACAACATCCGCCGTCATCCGGCCCAGCGTTCATTGCAGCCTTCCTACGCACAATCGGCCGGGCGTCCAGCGTTGCAGGCTCAGTGCTGCTGGTGGAATGCCCGCCGCGGAGGCCATGCGTTGCCAGTCGTCTTCGCGGAAGGCGCGCCGGAATGAGACTGGACCGTCGTGGCGCACAAACGGATGCCACCCCGCCGCCTTAGCCAGAATGCGAAATAGACGAAGGGGAGTTTGTTCGCGGACCAGGTCGCTGATGAACCAGCCGCATCGCGCAACTGCTTCCATCCAGGCGAGGAAGCGCACGATCTCCGCCTCGCCGAGATGGTGAGTGAAGAGCGAGCTCACTACGACATCGACGGGAAGTGTGTACGTGAATGCATCGCCCGTGATCCATTGAATAGTGGAGGGAGAGGAGGTGAACTGCTCGGCAGCACGCGCCGCGTAAGGATTCAGGTCGATGCCTGTCAGCTCGACTGCAATACCTCTCCGATCCGCCCAGCGCGCGATGCGGCGCAGCATATCGCCGCCACCGAAGCCGACGTCGACGATGCGCAACGGCCGGCTTTGCGGATGTGCTGCGATGAGTTGGTCGAGCCAGTGCAGTGTGGGTCGAGAGGCGAGTGTGAGGCGGTTGACCTGTGCGAGGTCGCTGAGGCAGGCGTGGAACTCCTGATAGCTGCACGGTTGATCCATCCACTCGGGCAGATCGTGCGGCTCGACGCGGCGGGTCATGTCGATGCGTTCAGGCTGCATGCGTGCCAACAGCATGGAACAGCATGGTCTCCGCCGTGAGTCCGGGCCCGAAGGACATGGCGCAGCCCTTTTCTCCGGGCTGGGCGATCTGCATCAGCCGCTCCAGCACGAACATGACGGTTGCCGAGCTCATGTTGCCGAAGCACTCGAGAATCTGTCGCGAGGCAGCGAGCGCCTGCTCCGGCAGACCGAGGCCACGCTCCACCGCGTCCAGGATGGACTTGCCTCCGGGATGAACGCCCCACAACGTAATGTCTTCGGGCTGGTGCGGGCCAAGGGCCTCGGCTCCGGCGCTCCCGAGTCCCGCGCCAATCGCGGCAGGAACCTTGCCTGAGAGGAACATGTCAAAGCCGATGCTGCCGATGCGCCACGTGATGAGGTCGCGCGTGTCCGGCAGCAACACGGCGCGGAAGCTGTCCATGGCGAAGCCCACCGGCTCAGCGCTGATGAGCGAGGCCGCACAGCCGTCGCCGAAGACCAGGAAGCTTAACACCTGCTCCAGGTCCTGCGTCTCCTGCAGGTGCAGCGTGCAGAGCTCCAGGTTGAGCAGCAGCACTTTGGCGTCGGGTTGGGAGCGCACGATGTGGCGCGCCTGCTTGAGGCCGTTGATGGCCGCGTAGCAGCCCATGAAGCCGATCATGGTGCGCTCCACGGAGCTAGCCAGACCAAGATGGTCGAGTATGTCGAAGTCGAGCCCTGGAGCGTACAGGCCGGTGCAGCTGGTGACCAGAACGTGGGTGATGCCGGTGCGCTCGGCGTGCGTGAGATTGAGCTTATCGAGCGTGCGCTGCGCCAGCCGCGGGGCAACGCGTTCGAAGATCTCCATGCGTTTGGCGGTGTCGGGAAAGCTGCCGCGCGTGTAGAACTCATGCGCGTTCACATAGAACTCGGTCTCCGGCCCACTCTCCAGGGGGCGCAACTGCGGCGTGAGCACGGAAAAGCGCCGCCGAATCCCCGAGCGCTGCGCCATGCGGCGGAACACCGGCTGAAGGCGGGGGCTCTCCAGCATCTGGTCCGCGAAGGCCACGAATGCATTGTGCACGTCGTCCTCCGGAACGGCGGTGGCGATGCGATTGAGGTAAGCCTGGGTCACGGTTTCTCCGAGTCTGCCTCTAGGATGCACCGGGGGATGGGGTGCCGGGGGATGCCCACCAATGTTTTTTAGCGCGATGTTGGCTGGGTCAACGGTGGGTGCTTCCAGTTATTCGCAAAAGCACTGAAAATGGGGAGCTTCCAAGACAGCCATCTACTTGCCGTTTAGCCTCGCAAGTTTCCTTTCAGATGACTGCCTTGTCTCCGGTAGGCTAGAGTTATGCCCGACTCTTCCGTACCCAGTAGCACAGCCGATTCGCGTCGAGGCCTGATCCTCATCAACACCGGCCCAGGCAAGGGCAAGACTACCGCTGCACTGGGCACAGCCTTCCGCGCGGCCGGCAATGGCATGAGGGTGCTGGTGCTGCAGTTCCTCAAGGGCTCATGGCACTATGGGGAGCTCGACTCAGCCGAGGCCATCAGCCGCGATGACGGGTTCACCTACATCATCCGGCAGATGGGGCGGGGCTTCGTAAAGGTGGGCGGCGCAGAGACCGACCCTGAAGACCTGGCCATGGTGCAGGCTGCCTGGGAGGAGGCCTCCGAGGCCATCCTCTCGGGGGACTGGGACCTCGTGGTGCTGGACGAGATCAACTACGCCATCGGCTACAAGATGCTGAATCCAGAGGATGTTGCGAGCGTGCTGAAGCGCAAGCCGGAGATGCTACACGTCATCCTGACTGGCCGCAATGCTCACCCCACGCTGGTGGAACTGGCGGACACGGTGACCGAGATGCGCGAGGTGAAGCACGCCTACCAGAAGGGGATTCTGGCGCAGCGCGGCATCGAATTTTAGCCTGAAATTGGTCATTTTCGAGCTGCAAATCAGCGTCTTGAGGTCGTTTTTAGGCGCATTTTTGCGCGTTTCGGCCCATACATGCAGCGACGGCTCCCCATGTGGGGAGCCATCGCTGGTTGGGGTGGAGGTTCCGGTTAGAAGTTCAGCTTGAGCTGGAACTCCGTGGTCCGTGGAGCGCCCTGAGCGTAGGTGCCGATGCCGCGCACCACCCGGTAGCTGTTCTTGGTGGTAAAACCCAGGTAGTCCGAGTTGACACTGCCGGCAGCGATGTCGCTGGGCATCAACAGCGTTCCGCTGGGGCCACCAAAGTTGCCCAGGTTGAGGGCGTTGTAGACATTGATCACCGGCGTCAGGCTGACCGATTCCGGCAGGAAGTGGAAGACGGTGTGGTCCACGGGGTAGGATGCCGACAGATCGACCTGCCGATAGGGGCTGTTGGGGAAAGAGTACGAGTTCGGGTTGCTGTTATACAGTTTGGGCGTAACGGCACCCAGGGATGAGAGCTGTGCCTGGGTAAACAGGCCGCCGGAGACCAGCGCCTGTCCGGCCGGGGTGAGCTGGCCAGCCTGGGTGGTGTTGTAGGTATTGATCACCTGCTTCACCGTGTTGGGCTTGACCTTGCGGCTATACGCTCCCTGGTTAGTGCCAGGCAGCAGGTCGCCAACCGTACCGTCGCCGGTGACGTCGGTCTGGAAGATCTGCCCGGCACCGCCGTAGCCGCTATCGTCCAGGGACAAGCTGGTTGGACCCGCCGAGTTGAAGTGGCCGATCATGGAGAGCAGCGGACCGTACTTCACATGAGCAGAGAGGCCCATGGAGAAGATGTGGGTCCTGTCCAAGCTTCCGTATCCCATGAAGCGGGTCGCGTTGCGGTAGTCCTGAGCTCCGGGGGAGAAGAACTGGTCAGAACTGCCGCCGCCGACGCTGGTGATGAACCGCGAGTAGGCGTAGGAGGCTTCGATATTGCTGTTCACGATTCCGGGCAGCGGATGGTTGCTCTGCTGGCGGAAGTTGAACTGGGCACCGTCATAGGCTGACTTGCCGGTGGGGAACTGGAAGGAGCCTACGCCGACATTCGGATTGACGCCCGGAAAGGCAGCGCCCGTGGACGCGGTAAGGCCATAGATGGACGCCGGGTAGTCGCCCAGATAGTTGTTGCCGGAGTCGAGTCCATTGCCCGCAAAGTCGCCTATGGACGCGCCTGCCTGGATGGCGCAGTTGATGGCTGCGGCGCTGGAGCCACCAGCGCAACCAAAGGATCCGGTGGTGGCCGAGATAGCTGCCTTGGCCGCCGCGCTGTTCAGGTAGGCCGCGTCGCCGGTATGGTTGGCGTCGATGGCTTGCTCGATATGCAGAGTCGCACTGTGGACGTAATCCACCGAGAGCACGGCACCGCGAAAGACCTGCTGCTGGATGCCGAAGTTGAAGTCGATGGAGTAGGGGCTGCGGTAGTTGGGGGCATAGGCCTCATAGCTGCCGCCAGCCGTTGTGAGGGTCTCGCCGACGAAGGTGGGGTTGGCGCCAACGGTGGCCGCCGATGCTGTCTTGTAGTCGTTCTCCAGCGTGATGAAGCCCGGCGCGGCCTGCGCGATGGACTCTCCGCAGAGGGTCTTGATCGACTGGCCCGCGCTATTGGTGCTGACAATACCCTTGCCGGGGATAGCCAACGTGTACACGTTGCCGTAGCAGAGCAGGTTGTAGGCGTTGAAGTGCCCCGTCGCCAGCTTGAACGGGCGGTCGAACAGGACGTTGTTGAAGACCGAGGACTCGTAGTAGATGCCGAAGCCGCCGCGCAGGCTGGTCTTGTTATGCAATGCGGCTGGGGCGTAGTTGAAGCCTATCTGCGGACCGACGTTGCGGTTGGGCTGGGCGACCTTGGAACCCAGACCTGTTCCCCACTGGTCCAGCAGGTTGGCCGTGGGGCTGCTGCAAGGCGAGGTTCCGAAGACGGTGAGGTCCACGACGGAGCACGGAATGGGCGCCAGGTCAGCATCCGAGCGGCCTGTGTCGCGGTCATAGCGCGCAGCGACTGTCAGCGTAAAGGTAGGGGTGAGCTTGATGCTATCGGCAAGATAGAAACCGAGACGCCAGTCGCCCTGGCCGCCGCCGGGGAAGCCGAACTGCGGAACTTCCGTAAAGGAGCCCTGGCCGTTGCCCACGTAGACGTAGTAGGCGTGGTAGCCGTTCAGAGGGTCGCTGTAGGTGGCCGTCTGGCCGGGGAAGAGCCGCGTGCTGCTGCTGAGTGCCGCATAGGGTCCCAGACCGAAGAAGCTGGCAAAGCCGCCGCCGAGGATGCGGTTGAACGACGCACCATAGCGGATGCTCTGGCGGCCCTTGGACCACGATCCGTCATACCGGAACTGCTTGTCAGACTGGAACGTCTGCTGCGGCGCGTTGTCATTGGGGCCGGTGTGCAGGCCCTGGCTGCTGTAGTTGATGGCGAATCCCGGGATGGGGTCGTAGAGAGCGGGGTTGTTGGAGGCGTCGCTGATGAGGTTGTGGAACTTCTCATAGCTGCCGCGGAAGCTGTGCGTGAACTTGCCGGTGACGAAGTCCGCACCGCCGGCGATGCCGGGGGTGTTGTCGCGGTTGGCGTACAACTGCGCGCCGCCGGTGGCAAAGGCGTCCACGCCATAGAGGCCGCGGGCAAACAGGTGGATTCCGTGCGGCCCGTCGTAGTCCAGCCGCCCGAAGGAGAAGGTATTGCGCGAGGGCGTTGGGATGGTGGGGTACTTGGCGAGGATGGCGCTGAAGTAGGAGCCGGTTCCAGTGGTGATGGTGTTGGGCGTGGAGGAGTCCTGCTTGATGCGCTCGGCACCGCCGTAGAAGAAAAGCTTGTCCTTGAGGATGGGTCCGCCGACATAGCCGCCGAACTGGTTGCGCTGGAAGGGCGCAGCCTGGCCCTTGACGTTCGCAAACAGGGCGCGATAGTCCTGGAAGTTGTAGAACATGTTGCCATGGAAGCTGTTGGTGCCGGTGCGAGTGGAGGCGATCACCGATCCGCTGGAGGTAATGTCCACGGAGGCGTCCGCTGTGGCCCGGTTGACTTCCATCTCACTCACCACGCCCGACGGCACTACTGAGTAGATGGTCGTGCCCACGGTCTCGTCGGTGATGTCCTGGCCGTCCAGCATGATGCGGGTGGTGCGACCGGAGACGCCACTGAAGGAGAGCGCAGAGAAGCCGGCCTTGGTGGGATCGAATCCGCCGGCGGCATAGTCGCCATTTTGCAGCTGAACGCCTGGCTGCAGCTGGGCGAAGTCCAGGAAGTTCCGGCCGTTGACGGGGAGTTCATCGAAGTCCTTCTGGGTCAAAACACCGGAGACGCTGATCTGGTCCGTGTTGACCTGCACCTGACCCGCATTGACCTCGACCGTCTCCGTCTGCTGACCCAGGACGAGCTTGGCGTTGCCGTTGGTCACGGTGCCGGTCCGAATGACGGTGGTGAGCACCAGCTTGTTGAAGCCGGGGGCGGTGACTTGGACGACATAGTTGCCCGGGTTCAAGGGACCCACGCTGTAGTGGCCCAGCGAGTTCACGCTCAACTGGCTCTTGTAGCCCGTGTCGGGGCTGGTGATGATGACGCTGGCTCCAGGAATGGCGGCGCCGGTGGGGTCGGAGATGGTGCCCTCAATAGAACCACCATTGACCGAGATGGCCTGCCCATGCCCGGCGACTGTGACCAATACCAATACTGCAATAAGGCGAAAGAAGTTCTTCATGCAATCTCCTGGGAAATACTGAGCGTTCAGCACTTACTTCGGGTCTACAACTGCTGTAAATCGAACCAGATACATGGGTAGGAATCATTATCTTGCGGCTCTGAGGGTGCAATTCACAGTCCAAAGGAGTCGGCCTTTCCTCGCAGCACGACTAAATTTTGTAATTGCTCTCTTTTCAATACGATAGGAACATCGGATAAATTCTCCCGGCGGGTGGGTAGGCCCTTGCCGAGCCCACGTTCCATAACCCATATATCCCTTTTTTCATAGAAGATATGGATTTTGATATGTAGCCCGGGGATGTAGACCTGCGGACGCGCATATGATCAACGAGGCAACGACGGGCGGACCGCCGTTTGCCGTCATCCTCGGTTCCAACTGTGGACCAGACCCACGATGCCCGACCCTACGCCCCCATCCTCCGCGCCTGACACCATCGCCGCCGTCTCCACGCCTCCGGGCCGTGGCGGCATTGGGATTGTGCGGCTCTCCGGGGCGGACGCACTGGCGATTGCGGCGCACCTGGTGGTATGCAGGTCCCCGCTGGAGCACGCACGCGCCACGTTTGCCCGGGTGGTGGATCCCAACGACTCCACGGCGACAATCGACGATGCCCTGGTGACGGCCTTCCTCGCACCCAACAGCTATACCGGGGAGGACCTGGTGGAGATCGCCGCGCACGGCTCGCCGGTGGTGCTGGAGGCGGTGCTGCGGGCGGCCCTGGCCCACGGTGCGCAGCTGGCGGGGCCAGGTGAGTTTACGCAGCGCGCCTTTCTGAGCGGGCGGCTGGACCTGACGCAGGCCGAGGCCGTGCACGACCTGATCGCCTCGCAGACGCTGGACCAGGCGCGGGTGGCCGCGCAGCAGTTGGGCGGTGCGCTCTCCCGCCGCGTGGCCCCAGCGAAGGAGTCGCTACTGCACCTGATCGCGC
>Ga0302319_10014989_pt1 | contig 14405 bp, 8 predicted proteins | sample Bog_T0_2_FD_203319 | JGI IMG/M metagenome (GOLD analysis project Ga0302319, IMG submission 203319) | Peat permafrost microbial communities from Stordalen Mire near Abisko, Sweden - Bog_T0_2 | ecosystem: Environmental > Terrestrial > Soil > Wetlands > Peat | place: Sweden: Abisko, Stordalen Mire... | reverse complement strand
TCGAAGCCTTCTCCATCCAGCACCGCGTTCAGACGCTCATAAAATGAATGTCCCGGCGCGGTGGCCAACTCCCTATGCGCCACCCACAAATCCTCTTGCCGCTCTCGATGCTGCCGCCTGCCCATCGCCATGAATAAAGCTTACAAACTATCCCTGTGGATACTCCAACAAGATCCAGGCAATGAATCAGAACTTGCACCACGGGCTGTTAGGGAAACGGCCTCAGGTGGGCGTAAGAGGGAAGGCGTTCGACTAAATCGTGTGAGGAAGATGGTTCCCATCCGCACCTTTTCGGATTGGGAGGATGTTGGCCCCGGCTTCATGGAAATGGATATAGTGGTCCATTGCGGCACCAAGACGGTTGGCACCTTTCTACACTCGCTGGTGTTGACGGATGTGGCTTCAGGGTGGACTGAGTGCCTGGCTATTCCAGTTCGCGAGCAGACCCTCATTGTGGAAGCCATTACCGGTATGCGGCGCAGACTCCCTTTTCCTTTGCTCGGACTTGATACAGACAACGACAGCGCATTCATGAACGACACGCTGTGGGATTATTGCCAGAAGCAAGGCATCGTGTTCGCCCGCAGTCGAGCCTATCGAAAGAACGATAACGCATGGGTTGAGCAGAAAAATGGGGCGGTTGTTCGCAAGCTGATTGGTTATGGTCGGCTGGAAGGCTTAAGTGAAACAGCGGCATTGCGTCGCCTGTACGAGGCTTCCCGTCTATACATTAACTTCTTCCAGCCGTCTTTTAAGCTGAAGTCAAAAACGCGGGAAGGGGCGCGAGTCCATAAGAAGTATGAGCTTCCGGAGGCGCCCTACCGTAGACTGCTCCTGCGGGACGATACTTCTCCTGAGATCAAGGAGGCACTGGAGCGCCAGATGGAAACGCTTGATCCGGTGTTGCTGTTGAAAAGCATCCGTGAGGCGCAGGATATGCTGATGGCGTTGAGCAAAGACAGAACACCGGAGACGGCGGCGCCCGATGCTTCTACCTTTGTGAAGAGCTTGGCAACCGCATGGCGCAGCGGTGAAGTAAGGCCAACGCATCGACAAGATGTAAGGCCGGGGCAACGGTGGAGAACGCGGCCTGATCCCTTTGCTGCGGTCTGGCCGGTGTTGCTGGGTTGGCTGGAGGAAAGACCGGATATGGAGGCCAAAGCAATGTTGAAGCGATTGCAGGCCAGCGGCTTCGGCGAATTCCCCGACGGCCAGTTACGCACTTTGCAGCGGCGAGTACGAGGTTGGCGAAAGCAAATCGTACGGCAACTGGTCTACGGAACTGAGCCGCCATCGACACAGAAGATCGACAATTACTCAGTAGTCGGGAATTATGACGACACCCGAAATCGCGAATACAGCGGCTCGCCGCATTTTCTAGGAAAACTTGTCGTCTTACTTGGCGACTACTGAGTAAAGTTGATTCAAACAATGCAGAACAACGAGGATGCCGCTTCGCGGCGGCTCTGAAGGTGAGTTTTCAAGGCATGGGGAAATCTTTCCATCCGATGGGGGGCGCAGACGATCAGGTCAACGCCCCTCCCCTCATCGTCTGGATGAGTCACCAGTTGGCTATTCCTTGGCGGGTCGGTCTCCACCAGAGCCCGGAAGGTGTGAAAAAATCAAACATTTTTGCTCAAGAGAGTTTGTTTCGAGATATGTTTGGACATGACCTCCTCCGACCCGATTCCCTTGCCGCGATTGAAGATAATCAATCGTCATCAAATGCTATTGCGGACAGTCGATGTTGAGCAGTTGATCGAGCCTGATCATGCGGCCCGATGTATTTGGGAGTTTGTTGGACGGCTAAATCTGGATTGCTTTTTCCGCAGTATTCGATCAATCGAAGGCTATGCTGGGCGAAGTGTGCTGGACCCGCAGCTACTCATTTCGCTTTGGATTTATGCGTATAGCCGTGGCGTTGGATCGGCTCGGGAGATCTCTCGCTTGTGCGAGATCGATCCAGCATTTCAATGGCTCACTGGCATGGAATCAATTAATCACCATACCCTTTCAGATTTCCGCGTTGATCACCGCGAGGCTCTCGATGAGTTGTTCACCCAAGCGCTTGGTCTGCTAAATCATGAGGGTCTGATCACGCTGGAGCGCGTGATGCAGGATGGGACCAAGGTTCGCGCACACGCACACCCCAAACGGCCCGGCCCGACTCTCACGAGTTGCCGGTTGATCCGGACTGCAATCACCGCCGGGGTTTCCCGTGTTACGTGTGCATTCCTACGCATGCATGTCGTCACCAATTCCCCGGCAAGTTCGATGGAAGCTGTTCGCTCATACTCCTCCATCAGCGGCGGCCTTCCCCATTTGCACGGCGGGTCGGCTCCTGCGTTAGGTGTTTCGGGGCCTGCTCGGTGTTCACTCACATTGCAACCTGCATGCTCACGGAGCCGCTTTAACGGCTCTTTACATCGAAGGCTCCGACGACTTCGTTACCTGTGTCGCCGCTTCGATTGTTACCGGGTGGAACGAACCAGTTCCCGGGCGGGACTAAACCCCGCTGAAAAGCACCGTCTTTTCACGGCGCACGCGCAGAGGTTCCCTAGATCAATTCGTCCCGGATAGAGCGCATCCAGCGTCCCAAATTGTTCTGCAACCACCAGCGGCGCTTGTTTGGGAGCATCACGCCACCGCTGCCCACACGGATCGCCTTCGTTGCCCCTTCAAGGTGCACAATCAGCACAGGCGTGTCGTCAGGATGATTCACTATCGGCATGTACACCTGGATTTTTCAAGCATCCGCGCCTGACCCCGATCCGCGGAGCATGCAGAATTGACACCTGTTTTCGTTGCCTGCAACCAACGGTCGAGCACCAAAAGGGGCATGTCCCTTTTCGCATTCTGCACATTCGCCCTGCAACGAAAGTTGCAATTCCAGGCCCACGCTGAAAACCAGCCGCAAGATTCTAATATTTTACTGAAAATAAACCACTTACCTTACGGCGCCGGATGCCTTGCCTGGAGTGAACTGGGCAGGGGTTGCCCACCCTTTGCCGGGTAGACCACAAACTGCCCACCAGCCTCTGAAATTCCTCAAGCGACTTGCCGATTAGAGGTCATGCATACCCTTGGGCTTGCAAGAGAGCCCCTTCCTGATCGCGGCCCAGATCCTGAGGCCGAGACTTTCAAGCCGGTCGAGGCGAACGGGGCAATCAATTCCGCCCGTCCGCGGCCGTTCCGCGAGCGCAGGCGCACCCGCCCTCTGGATGATTCGCGGCATGAAGCCCTGGAATCAGTGAACCAATTACTGGTACGGTACGAGCAAACGATCAGCCGACTGGGGGAAGCGGAAGAGAAATACCGGGCCATCTACGACCATGCACTGGTGGGAATGTTCCACATCAGCCCGACGGGTCGCCCGCTGAACTTAAACCGCAGGATGGCGCAAATCTGGGGCTACGACGACCCGGAACAGTTCCTGGCGCAGGTGACAAACATCGCCGAGCATCTGCATGTGGAGACCAGCCAACTGAAGGCGTGGAAGCGCACCATCGAAGAGACTGGAATGGCATCGGGCATCGAGGCCCCGGCTCGCTGCCGGGACGGCGCTAAAAGATGGCTGTCGCTCAATGTCCGAGCGGTTCGGGATTCCGACGACAAGGTGGTGCATTTCGAGGGCACAGCGGAAGACATCACAGAACGGAAAGTCGCGGAGGAACGGATCCAGTTCCTGGCCTACTACGATCCCCTCACGGGCCTGCCCAATCGAACGCGGTTCGACTTGCAATTCGCCGACGTGCTCGCCGAAATGCGGAAAGAGAACAAGAGGGCCGCTGTCCTCTTGTTTGAATTTGCTCGATTCAAGGTCATGAACGATTCGTTCGGGCACTCATTCGGCGACCGCCTGTTGCGCGAAACAGCGGAACGGATCAGGAGAAGTGTGGGAGAAAAGGGCATTGTGGCGCGAGTGGGCGGCGGAGAATTCGCGATTGTGCTGACCAATATCCAGGGCGCCCGCACGGCGATGGCGACCGCTCAACGAGTGATCGCCGAGATGACCGCCAAATTCTCCATGATGGGCCACTCGATGAACGTCTCATTCAACATTGGGGCCAGCATTTTTCCCGATCATGGTTCAACAGCGGATGCGCTGCTCCAATATGCGGACGTGGCACTCTATTCCGCCAAGCAGGATGGTCCGAACGAGGCCCGGCTGTTCACCGAGGAGATGAACGTGCCAATCATGGAGCAATTGATGATGGAGAACGAACTGGGGATGGCCCTGGACAGGAGCGAATTGTTCCTTGTGTACCAGCCCCAGGTGGATATACGCACCAAGGCCATTACGGGCCTTGAAGCGCTGCTGCGCTGGCAACATCCCAAGCTGGGCCTGGTACCGCCGGCAAAGTTCATCGGTATTGCCGAGCATAGCGGTTTGATCGTGTCGATCGGGGAATGGGTCTTGCGAAGCGCTTGCGCCCAGGCCCGTGAGTGGCAGGATGCGGGGCTCCCCGCGGTGCCCATCGCTGTAAACGTTTCAGCGGTTCAGTTTCGCCAGCAGGGCTTCTCAGACCTGGTGCGCAGAGTGCTTCGAGAAACCCGCCTGGACCCAAAATACCTGGAATTGGAGCTGACAGAAAGCCTATTGCTCACCAACGCCGACGTGATGTTCTCGATTCTCCAGGACCTGAGAGAAATGGGAGTCAAGCTGGCCATCGACGATTTTGGAACGGGCTATTCCAGCCTCAGCTACCTGCGGCAGTTTCATGTGAACCGGCTCAAGATCGACCGTTCGTTTGTCCAGGATGTGGCGGCAAACCCCGACGACGCCGCGATTGCGACCGCCATTATCAAGATGGCCAAGGCGCTGAACCTCGAGGTCCTCGCAGAAGGTGTGGAAACAGAGGCGCAAATGGCCTTTTTGCGGGCACAGCAGTGTTTCGAAGTCCAGGGCTACTACTTCAGCAAACCGGTTGCGGTCGCAAAGGTCGTTGAGCAGTTGCTGTGTGCCTGCATCGAGCCCGCGGGGAGCGTCCTCGCAAATTGATTCTCATGCGAAGCGGGTGGCCGGGTTGTGGGTCCGCCAGCGATCAGACTCATCCGCACGCGCCGGGCGTGAATCTATGAATCAGCGCGGTGAGACTATTGCCTTCTCCGGTTTCTCAAGCCGTCCTCCGCTCCGATAACTTTTCGCGTTCTCCCATTGCAAGAAAGAACTTTGGCGAGGCGGCTATCGGGCCGCTGCACGGCGCGACCCGCGGTTTCTCTTCGGGAGTGTTTCTGCTTCCGATCTTTACGAATGTACCCGCGCTCCATGGCTAAGGAGACGCCGACATCCACCCCCTCGCGATTGTGACAGGGTTCGTACTGGCGTCGATCACTGCAGATCCGGGTGCGCTCCACGTTCTCTTTGCATCTGCGATCGGTGCAGGCCCGGATGTGCCGGCTCCAGGATTGCCGATCCTGTCGCATCGCCGAACTCGCGAGCTTGCTCTGACGGCAGCCGTCGCCCTTGCGAGATTTGCGGCCCATCTCGCGATCCACCCGGTCGAAGCGTCCTGTCGCAGCACGCAGATCGATCACGGGCGCCAGGTCACCATCTCACACGAAAGCACAGGGCGAAGCGGCAAGCTGCGTTCAAGCAGGCATCCGCGGATCGCGTTCAGGGCCATTCAAGTACCCGGTCTCAAGGGACCCTGTCCATTTGGGCCGCGGCAAGACGGAGAAGCTGAAATATGCATCATGAGAGGGCGGTCCCCCAGGAAGAAGGCGGAGAAGTTGAAGCGGGGGCGATGCGATTATCGGGCACGTACACGAAATAAATTGACAATGGCGCAAAAATATCATTATATTTTTGGCGACTAGCACCGTGGTCGTACACGAAATAGAAAGATAGTGATCCAAACCCAAGAAATCAGGGAAAACCAGGGAATGCCGGGAGGCTGGAGGACATGCGAATGAGAACAGCGAGATTCTGGAGTTGGAGCCGCATGGCGATGGTGGGGCTGGCTTTGGTGTTATGGGCGATTGGGGCCAACGCTCAGGTCGATACAGGGACAATTCTGGGTACAGTCACAGACACGACCGGGGCCGTCATTCCAGGCGCATCCGTGACCCTCATCAGTCAGGAGTCGTCAGCGACGTTGACGGCCAAGACCAAAGGGGACGGGCGATTCGAATTCACGCCGCTGCACATAGGCACTTACAACGTGGTCGTGGAAGCGGCAAGTTTCAAGAAGGCAACCACCCAGAATGTACATCTGGACATCCAGCAGCAGGCATTGGTAAACATTACGCTGCAGCCTGGCGCCGCTACGGAAAATGTGGAAGTGACGGAAGCGCCGGAGTTGCTGCAAACCCAGAGCAGCTCTGTCGGACAGGTGATTGAAGAGAAGACGATCGAAGACATGCCGCTGAACGGGCGCGACTACACAATGCTGGTATTTCTCACGCCCGGCGTGACAATTCCCCAGCAGGGAGCGCGCGCCTCGAACCAGTTTGTGGCCAACGGATCGCGCGTGGCGCAGAACGATTATCTGCTTGACGGCGTCGACAACAACAGCAGCAGCGTGGACTACCTGGACGGCAAGGCAGATGTCATCAAGCCTCCGGTGGATGCAATCGCCGAGTTCAAGACGATGACGAGCGACTTTCCCGCGGAGTTTGGGCGCGCAGGAGGAGCGATCGTGAATGCGACACTGAAGTCGGGCTCGAACCATCTGCACGGATCGGTATGGGAGTTCTTCCGCAACGATGTGCTGGATGCTTACAACGACTATTTTGTTGCAAACGCAACGCAACAAGCCAAGCCTGAACTTCGCCAGAACCAGTTCGGCGGCACTGCCGGCTGGCGTATCTGGAAAGACAAGACCTTCTGGTTTGTCGATTTCGAAGACTCACGAATCCTGAACGGAAACGCTTATACCGGCCAGACCGTGCCCACCAGCGCGGAGAGCAGCAGCGGATTTACCAACCTCCAGGATCTTCTTGGCGTGAATGGAACCTTCCAGCGCACCGATTTGCTGGGCAGGAGTTTTGAGAATGGCCAGGTCTTCGATCCGGCCACGACCAGGTCGCTCGGCTGCGGACAGGTCGATCCAGTGACCAATTTGCCGAACCCCGCGTGCCAGACGGGCCAAGCCACCGGAACCATTGTGGGCTATGCGCGGGAACCGTTTCTGAATAACCAGATTCCGTCGGGCCGGATCGACCAAAATGCCGTCAAGCTATTGCAGCTTTTGCCGGGGCCGAATGCTTCCGGCGTGTTGTACAACTACAACGTGGTGAAGGTGAACACCAACTTCACAGGCACGGGCGACATGCGGGTCGATCAGCACTTCAGTGAAAAGGACCAGGCGTTCTTCCACTACGATTACATCAGCAGCGTGCGCAACGTGCCTCCGCCCTACGCGGGCGTTGCAGACGGCGGGCCCTATGCAGCGGGAGCTGAAATCTTCAATGTGCGCGGGTTTGCGCTGGGATATACGCATGTCTTTTCGCCGAGCCTGGTGAACGAGGCCCGGCTGGGCTATACACGCGGCCACGACACGCGCAACCCAGCTGGCGACAGTGTAATGGGGATTCCGGCGCAGTATGGCATCACCGGCATTCCCCAATTGCCTCTGAATGGCGGACTGCCGCAGATGGGTATCGGGATATTGAGCCAGATGGGCGGAGATGGGTGGCTTCCGGGCAACCGCTTCAGCGACACGGAACAGATGACGGAGAACCTGACAAAGATCTACAGGAAGCATACTTTCAAGGGCGGCGGGGAGTTTCAGTACATCTATTTCCCCTGGCTGGCGCCGCCTGCTTCCAAGGGGAACTTCTACTGGGACGGCAATTACACTTCGATACCAACACAGGCGGACAGCTTGACGGGGATGGCGCAATTCCTGGTAAGCCCTGAGAACGCTACGGTTCCCAACGGCGTGAACTTTTCAGGAGGCATGGACCAGTTCTACGCTTCGAACTTCGGCACGGTGCATGCGAATCGCAACTACTACGGCGCGTACTTCCAGGACGATTGGGCGATTGCCCCGAAGCTCACGCTGAACCTGGGCGTGCGCTGGGAGCATTTTGGGCTGACCGGGGAATCCGGCGGGGCGCAAGCCAACTTTGTGCAACCGTCACTGACTTCCAACGCAGGCGCACAATTCATCATTCCGTCCAGCCAGAAAAACGTACCGCTTTCCAGCAGCTTTACCAGCACACTGGCGGAGGATGGGATTGCGCTGAACTACACGAACAAATACGGTAGCGGAATGGGCACCATTCAGAAGCTGAACTTCGCGCCGCGGGTGGGATTTGCGTATTCGCTTACGCCGAAGTGGGTGGTGCGGGCAGGGTACGGCATCTTCTACGGCGCCTTTGAAAACCGCGGCGGATACCCGAGCCTTGGCTATAACTATCCGTTTCAGTACGAGATTGGACTTACCGACTCGTCGAACGGAGGCATATCGACGGTGACCCCCGTCATCTACCCCAACGGAGCGACAGGAACCCTGGAGGAGGGGATGTCTGGAGCACCTCTTACCCCCTCAACAATCAGCGCAAGCGGCCTGGCTTTACGTGGGGGTCAGCTCAATTACCAAACGCCCTATACGCAGGGCTTCAACGTAGCCGTGCAGTATCAGCTGACGCAGCATGACTCCATCGACGCATCGTATGTCGGCTCGCAAGTAAGGCATCTTGAAACCTTCGTAAGCCAGAACGATGTCTTTGAAGAACTGCCGCCGGGGACGCCGTTCACCGGCTACGTGGCATCTGCCGGAGCGGCGCCGCAGAACTTCATACCATTCCCCGATTGGAGCGAGGGCATGCCTTACTTCAGCACGGCCGGCGACAGCAGCTACAACTCGCTGCAAACCAAATGGACACACCGCGCCTCCAAAGGTCTGGACATTCTGGTTGGCTATACCCTTGCCAAGGTGCTCACCGATGCAGGCGACTCGCTGAGCAACGGCGGCGCCGGCGGGTTCCGCGCTCCCGGCTTTGTTCCCATCAAGTACGATACGGGCCTGGCTGGGTTTAACATCAAGAACCAGTTTGTGGCCAGCGGCAGCTACTCACTTCCCATTGGCCATGGCAAGAGTTTCCTGAATAGCATGAACGGGATCGGAGAGGCTATTCTGGGAGGCTGGAGCGTCAACGGCATTCTCACCTTCGACAGCGGCCAACCGGACAATGTCGGCAGCAATATCAACACGGGTTCCGGCCTTGGGGCCAACGCCGTTACGGTCCCCGGCGTGAACAGGTACAACAAGACCCTGGCCAGCTATTTCAATCCTGCCGCCTTTGCGAACCCTCCGATCGTAACCAGCGTCGGGGAGACCAGCCTGACGCCTCTTGGAGGGGCTCCCGACCAGGTGAACGGACCGGGCTATAAGGACTTCGACTTCTCGATTTTCAAGAGCTTCCAAGTCAAGGAAGGAAGCCATGCCGAGTTCCGGGCCGAGGCATTCAACCTGACCAACACCCCCAGCTTCGCCTTGCCGGGCAACTTGAACTACCAAGGCGGCAATCCGAACTTCGGGCAGATTACCAGCACCATCAGCACTGCCCGTGTGCTGCAGTTCGCATTCAAGTATTATTTTTAGAACAGGCGGAGATGGCCGCGGCGGTTCGCGCAGATCGCCGGGGCCATCTGTCCCTCTAGACGAAAGATGCGCCGCCCGGCAAGGCTCTGGGGCGGCGACGAGCAGCGACGCGCGCTTGAGCCGTTGCGATCTTGCTGTTGCGGGGCAAGTGAAACGATCACTGTGACGAGAATTGCAAAATTCGCGGCGCTTGCATGGGCGCTATGGGCCTTGGTTCCGATCGGCACTACGGAGGCCCTCGGGCAAACCTCTCCATCCACAAAGAGCCGGACACAAGAGGAAAAGGCACTGCGGATGGCGGTGGAACAGGAACCTGGTAGTTTTCAGCGCGTAGGCGCGCTGGGCGAGTATTACCTGCGCCAAGAGAAGTGGCGCGAGAGCGTGAGCTGGCTGTCGAAGGCTAATGCGCTCTCCGGCGGCGATGCATCGATAGGTTACGATTTGTCTTTTGCGTTCATGCAGGCTGGAGAGCTGGAGAACGCCAAGCGCCAGATTGAGCAAATGATGAGCCGATCAGACAGCGGGAGGCTGCATAACCTGCTCGGTGAAATTGCGGACCGGCGCGCGGACTATCTGGAAGCAGCCAAGGAATACCATCGCGCGGCAGAGTTGGATCCATCGGAATCGAATATCTTTGATCTGGCTACGTTCCTCTTGCAGCACAAGAAGTATGTTGGATTTGTCGACGAGTCAATCAAGTTTTTCCGCTACGGAGTCGCGCAATACCCCCGGTCCTCGCAAATGATGGTGGGACTGGGAGTTGCCCTGTACGCCTCGGAGAAATACGACGAGGCAGTTCGCGTGCTGTGCGCGGCGGTGGATCTGGACCCGACCGACAGACGGCCCGTCGAGTTCCTTGGGAGGGCGCGAAAAGTGTCTCCTGAACTGGCAGTAGAGGTGGACAAGCGATTGCAGGACCTGGCAGAGCGGTACCCAGACAATGCAGCCACCACTTACTACTATGCGTTTAGTCTTTGGCAGCGGGGTGGCGGCGAAGAAGGGAAGAATTTAAGCCAAATAGAGGAACTGTTGCACAGAGCAGAGACGCGAGCACCGGGGTGGTACGAACCGCACTACCAACTGGGCGTGCTGTATGAGAGTGAAAAGCGATATCCGGATGCGATTCGCGAGATGCGAGAAGCTGCAAAGATCGAGCCGGAGTTTGCACCGGCGCATTTTCGACTTGCGATTCTGTACGGCCGAACTGGAGACAAGGCAAAGGCGGCGCTTGAGTCAGCGGCTGTGCAGCGAATCAAGAACCAAGACAGGAAAGACGACACGGGGCAGAACGATGCCGAAAAGCAGGAGAACCGCTAACTCCCGGAGTTCGTCGCGTCATCGGTTCCCGCAAGATAGCCGGTGAACAGGCCCAAGTTGCTGCGCAAGATGATGTGAGGAGCAAGTCGGGTTACGGGTTCAGGAGGCACGCCATTGAGGAGATAGCGGAGCAGCAGTTCGAGCGCAGTCTTTCCCTGGGCAAAGGGGCGCTGGTAGAGGGTGGCAAGAATTTTTCCGGATTCGATATAGGGTATGAGTTCAGGGAAGAGATCTGTGGCGATCACCAGTACTTCACCGAGCAGGTTCTTCTCCTCGAGGGCGCGGAGCACCGGGATGCTGTTCGCGGTACTGACGTAGATGCCCAGCGGATAGGGCTTGCGAGACAGCAATTCTGTTGCCCTGCGATATGCCAACTTCGGTTGCTCGAGCGACTCGATGACCGGCAAGAGCGACAGATGGGGAGCAAAAACGGCGAGATTTGCAGCAAATCCGCGCAGTTTTTCAGAGTGATCGAGCGTTGTCAACTCGCCGGTCACGGTGGCAATGCAGCCGGGCTTCTGGATGGTGCGGGAGAAGAGTTCCGCGGCAATGGCGCCGCCCGCATGTGCATCCGTGCTCACGGATGCGAGGCGTTCACTGCGCGGAGCGTCGCTGGCTACGCAGATGACCGCAACGCCGCGGCGCGCGAGAGCGCTCAGCACCGGTCCCATTCGTTCCGGGTTGCCGGGCGTAACGAGGATGCCGTCGAACTTCTCAGCAGCATCGGCCGTGAGCAGCTCCAGGTCACCCTCATCAAGGCGAGGAAATGTCCGGAAGACGAGTTCGACATTGACGCCGGTCGAAGCAGAAGCGGCGGAGCGAACACCGTTGCGCAGAGGATCGAAGAAGGAAGCGATGTCTCGTGGAAAGTAAATGCCGATGCGCACCCTGCGGTTGAGCTTGAGAGAGCGCGCGGCGAGATTGGGCCGGTATCCGAGTTGCTCTGCCTTCTTCAAGACGCGGGCTCGCGTCTTGGGGCTGACGTCGGACCGCCCGTGCAATGCGCGATCGACCGTGCCGATCGAAATATTCAGCGCCTGAGCAATGTCCTTGATGCTGGGAGGCTTCATATGAATTTGCTCGAAAACCGAACTCCAGAGCATTCTAGCAGTCCAATTCCGATCGTGAGCGCGTTCTTGAGAAACGCCGATCGAACTGCAGCGGAAGGCGTCGTACGAATGGAAGTGCGAGACTGGGAGGACGGTAGAATGAATTCACCGGCGGACCTCAAGAGGCGGTGTAAGACTACCGTCCTGGAACCGCTGCCGAAGTGCATGGTTGGCCCATCTGGTTGAGGCACGAGGAGCATGCGAGAGGCAGGCAAGTCAGTCCACCTCTATCCGAAGCCATTGATGGCTTAACTTCATGGGCAACTGTTGACAGAGAGGAGCGGCTCCGTGTACGTTAACGTTGCCGGAAATATCCTTGTGGCAGTCGCGACGGAAACCGGCAGCACATGTCGCCGGAGAAGAATTGAAGCGATTGAGGTTCGGGTTCCATGAGCGAAGCGCGCAAGCCGGACCTGGTTCGTTGTTGGGAGGAGCAGATTGTCATTCCCACATATCCAGTGCAGGCAGCGGATCCCAATCCGATGTTTCTTGAGAAGCGGGTCTACCAGGGGAGCAGCGGAAAGGTCTATCCGAATGCTTTCACGGACCGCGTGGCTCTTGAGAAAGTAGATTGCAGTTACCGTGCCATTCTGCTGGAGAACGAGTTCATCCAACTGATGATTCTCCCCGAAATTGGCGGACGAATCCATGCCGGTCTGGACAAGACCAATGAATACGATTTTTTCTACCGGCAGCACGTCATCAAGCCGGCTTTGGTGGGGCTATTGGGTCCGTGGATATCAGGCGGCGTAGAGTTCAACTGGCCTCAACACCACCGCCCGTCCACTTATATGCCCGTCCATGCATCGATCGAAGAGCATCCCGACGGCAGCCGAACGGTATGGCTCAGCGAGCACGATCCCATGCAGCGGATGAAAGGCATGGTGGGCATCTGCCTTTCTCCCGGCAAAGCGATTGTTGAAGCGAAGGTGAGATTGTACAACCGTACAAGCTTGCCGCAAACGTTCCTCTGGTGGGCCAACGTTGCGGTTCACGTTCACGATCAATACCAGGCCTTCTTCCCTCCCGACGTGGACTTTGTCACCGACCATGCCAAGCGCGCGATTACCTCATTCCCAGTGTCCCGGGGCCACTATTACGGAGTGGACTACAGTCCCGGGACCGATATTTCCTGGTACAAGAACATTCCGGTCCCAACTTCCTATATGGTGACGGAATCCAAATACGATTTTTGCGGTGGTTACGACTATAGCCGCCAGGCCGGTCTTGTGCATACGTCGAACCACCATGTTGCGCCTGGAAAGAAGTTGTGGACCTGGGGCAATGCGGAATTCGGCTATGCCTGGGACCGGAACCTGACGGACGAGGATGGACCCTACGTTGAGTTGATGGCCGGTGCGTTTACAGACAACCAACCTGATTTTTCCTGGCTCCAGCCATACGAGACAAAAACGGTAAGTCAATACTGGTATCCAATCCAGGAGATTGGACCTGCCAAGAACGCCAACACGGAAGCAGCGGTGAATCTGGAAGTGGATGAAGCCGGTGTCCGCGTGGGAGTCTGTGTCACATCGAGGCGGACTGTGCGGTTGCTGCTCACGCATGCCGGCCGGGCACTCCTTGAGGAAGAACTTGAACTGGCGCCCGGTCATCCATTCACCCGGACGATTGAAGCTCCCTCGTCCAAACCGGAGGAATACAGGCTTGCCGTCCTGGATGCAGAGGGCAGAGAGCTCATTGCCTTTCAGCCGGAGATCGCTGTCGAGCGCAAGCTGCCAGAAGCTGCATCCGAGCCCATGCCGCCGGAAGAGATCCTGAGCACCGAGGAACTTTATCTGACGGGCCTGCACCTGGAACAGTACCGCCATGCTACCCGCTCACCGGAGGCCTATTGGCTTGAAGGTCTAAAGCGCGACCCGGAAGACGCCCGGCTGAACAATGCGATGGGGCTGACGTACTTGCGCAAGGGTCAGTTTGCCGAGGCGGAGGATCACTTTGCCCGCGCGGTTCGCCGCCTGACCATCAGGAATCCGAACCCAAACGATGGAGAGCCGTTCTATAACCTGGGACTGGCGCGGATGTACATGGGCAAGAACTCAGCGGCCTATGAGACGCTGCACAAGTCGGTATGGAACTATGCATGGCAGAGTGCCGGATATTATGCACTGGCTTGCATCAACTGCGCGCGGGGCAACCTTCCGCTGGCGCTGGAACAGGCGGAGCGGTGTCTGCTGACCAACGTAAACAACCTCAAGGCGCGCGCACTGAAAGCATCGTTGCTGCGCAAGATGGGACGCATAGAAGAAGCGCAGGCTGTGGTGCGCGAGACCCTGACGTTTGACCGGCTGGACTTCCGGACGATGGCCGAAAATTATCTTGCAAGCGGCGATAAGCAGGACCTGCGCGAGTATCTGCTTGTGCTTGAGGGCGATGTGCAAACGTTGCTTGACGTGAGCTACGACCT
>Ga0302319_10014988_pt1 | contig 14405 bp, 12 predicted proteins | sample Bog_T0_2_FD_203319 | JGI IMG/M metagenome (GOLD analysis project Ga0302319, IMG submission 203319) | Peat permafrost microbial communities from Stordalen Mire near Abisko, Sweden - Bog_T0_2 | ecosystem: Environmental > Terrestrial > Soil > Wetlands > Peat | place: Sweden: Abisko, Stordalen Mire... | reverse complement strand
TCCTATCGGCTGACCACGGCCATGTTCCCGATACGTGCCGAGAACCGTGCTATTCTGCCCGTTCTATGGCGTACCCCCGGAATGCATTGGGTGATCCGCGTCCCTACCGCGACAGCCATGGACACTAAGCATTCTGCGTCTCAGCAGACAGCCTACGCTATAGAAGACAGGCGCAGTAGCCAAAAGACGGCTCCGCCGAGCATCGCCCACAAAACCACTGAAATGATAAGCGCAATGCCGAGACCTCGCGCCAGTGCGAGAGGATCGCTTTCTTCGCCGTCCACCTCCGGCAGCGATGGGAGGACCGGTATCGTCTGTCCGGCCAACCCACGTGGCAAAGCCGCGGCTCCTGTATCCATCAAGTACATGATGTTGGCTCCCTTCGCTGTTCGTGCCGCGGCCATGTCGTTTTGGTCATTGCGGCCGAGCGGCGCGTCCGGCCGCCTCGTCCATGACCGACTGCTCGCGCCGGCCCGCCGCCAGCGCCGCCTCAGCGTCCTGCTTCTCCAGCAACTTCAGTACGGCTTGTGCGTCCGCATGTCGCTCGGCCAGCGCCGCGCGGCATTGGGTGGTCTGACCGACCTGGCGCGCGAGCAAGGCCCTGGCCTGGTCTTGCGCGGCACGGGCGTGTGGTAGCCAGACTGCGAATGCCAGTGTCGCATCCGGCGGACAGCCGGCGCGCTCCCGTGCGATTGTCGTGGCCGCCGCGCCCAGCGCCCGTTCGGCAGCCACCTCCTTTGCCAATGCCAGCGCAAGATCCTGACGCGCCGCCGTCACCAGTGCGGTGCGAACGCGCAGCAGGATACGCAGCGGATTGCGGCTCACTCGTCACCCACTGAGAACCTCGGTGAGTGTCTCGAATCCCTCCGCGACGCTGGACGGCACGTTCTTGGACTGCGACAGGAACGCCTCGATGTGCGGCGCCAGGCGCACCGCCTGGTCCACCGCCGGATCAGTACCGGCCTTATAGGCACCGAGGCGGACAAGATCGGCCATGTCCTGCCATATGGCAAGCATCGCCCGCGCCCGACGCGTGGCGTCGTTCTCGGCGGTATTGTTTACGCCAGGCACGGTGCGGGAGAGGGATTTCAGCACGTCGATGGCCGGGAACCGACCAGCTTCGGCGATCCGCCGGTCGAGCACAACATGCCCGTCGAGAATCCCACGCACTGCGTCAGCGATCGGTTCATTATGGTCGTCGCCTTCCACCAGAACGGTGAACAGGCCGGTGATCATGCCCGTACCTGGCAGTCCAGGCCCCGCACGTTCCAGCAGGCGTGGCAATTCCGCGAACACGCTGGGCGGATAGCCGCGCGTGGTCGGCGGCTCGCCCGCAGACAGGCCGATCTCACGTAGCGCCAGACAAAAGCGGGTGACGCTGTCCATCATTAGTAGGACCGATTTACCTTGATTGCGGAAATGCTCGGCAACCGTCATGGCGGCGTAGGCGCATTCACGCCGCATCAGCGGCGGCTTGTCCGAGGTAGCGACCACCACGACGGACCGAGCGAGACCCTCGGCGCCCAGATCGTCCTCGATAAACTCCCGCAACTCCCGGCCGCGCTCGCCCACCAGAGCGATCACTGCCACGTCACAATCTGTGTAACGCGCCAGCATCGACAGCAGGGTGGATTTGCCGACGCCCGAGCCCGCGAACAGCCCAAGCCGCTGCCCCTGCCGGCACGTCACGAAGGCATTCAACGCCTTCACGCCGAGGTCAATACGCGGCCCCAGCCGCCTGCGCAGCGCGGCATTGGGTGGGTCGGCGCGCAGCTTCATCCTCTCATCACCTCCGGGCAGCGGCCCCAGCGCATCCAGCGGGCGACCCAACGGATCCACCACGCGGCCGAGCCATTGGTCCGATACCGTGAGATGGCTTGATCCGCCTACGGTCACGCAGGAGCCTGGGCCGATGCCGTCGAGTTGTCCGAACGACATGACGCGGGTGATGTCCTGGTCGAAGCCGATGGCCTCCGCGGCGATCTCAGTGTTGTCGCGCGCGCGGATCCAAACCCGATCGCCGACCGACAGCTGCCCAGCGATGCCCTCGACGTCCAGCCGGAGGCCGGAGATACCGCCCACGCGACCCCGGACATCGAACGGCCGCAGCGATTGCACACGCGCACGCACCGCATCGATCCGGTCGCATGGCCGGCGAGCCGCTGCAGCGTTCCGGACGGTCATCCGACAGCGAGCACGCGATCGATGTTCAGGATGACCAATAATTCGTTGTCCAGACAGCAGAGTCCGGCACTGTTGTCGCGCCATACCGCCGCCAGGGTCGGCGGCCCCGACTCCAGGTGGGCACCGTCGAGATCGAGCACCTCCCGCACCTCATCCACCAGAAGGCTGTAAAGTTCGCCGCCGCGCTCGACGACCACGCTCATGCCGGGCTCGGCCCCGGGGCGCGGCGGCAACTTGAGCCGGCGGCGCAAATCGATGGCGGTGACGATACGGCCGCGGAGATTCAGGCTACCGGCGATCTCGGCGGGGGCGAGCGGCACGCGAGTGAGCGACTGCGTGACAACGATCTCCCGCACATCCTGCATTGGCAGCCCGCAAAGCTGATCGCAGACCATCATCGTCACAAACATCGCCGGTCCAGTGACGATTCGCTCGAGTGCGACGGAGGAATGCTGCGGGGTTTCATCATACGGCATGTTTTACGTCCTGGAGGAAGGAAGGCGCTGCTTTTTCAAAAAAAGAGGACAAATCCCGTTACCGATTAGACTTGCGTTGTGCCTCGGCCGGTGTCCAAGTGTTCCGCGATGGCCGCGAGTAGCGCCGCCTGATCGAATTTCGAGACGTGGCCGTCGAACCCGACCGCACGGCCGCGCTCGATGTCGCTCGGCGAGGTGCGGCTCGTGAGAGCGATCAACGGCAGTCTGCTCCATGCACCCGACGTTCTGACAGCGGTGGCGAAGGCGAAGCCGTCCATCCCCGGCATTTCGATGTCAGACAGGATCAGGTCGAACATCCGGCCTGCGTCGCGAAGCCGCAACGCCTCAATGGGGTCAGCCACCGCAACCACTTCGAAACCAGCGGCCGATAGAGCGGGGATCAGCAGGCCGCGGAAGAACGTGCTGTCCTCGACGACGAGCACGCCAGGACGGCTGCGCGGCTCGCCGCCGGCATGCGGGGCGAACCAGTCGTCAAATGCCTGCTTCAGCCAGAAGCTGGCGTCGATTATAGCAGTGGCGCGTGTGCTGACGATGGCCGTACCCAGGAAGCCCGGACGCTCGCCACGCAGCGACACGTTCAGGTCCTCCTCCACGACGTTGACGATCTCGTCGACCATCAATCCCATCGTACGATCGCCATCTGCAAACACCAACACCGGCTGACGCGTTGACCCGCCGGCACTGTCATTGAGCGGATCAGTAGCGCCCGCCGGGGCGATGCTGATCAGCGGCATTAGCTGGCCGCGATATTGGGTGACCAGCGCGTTGTTCACCCATTCGATCCGTGAACGCTCCACCTCCTCGAGGCGTGATACCAGGCTCAGTGGCACCGCCTTTAGTTCGGCGCCGCCGGCACGGAACAGCAGCAGCGCAGTCTTGCCGTTGGAACCCTGGGCAACGGAACCCGGCAACTCCCCGTCAGCTGGCTGGCTGGCGTTTGCAGGTTGCGTCCCGATGCCGACCGCACGTGCGATGCCGCTCGGATCAAGGATCATGATGACCGAACCGTCACCCAGGATGGTGTTACCGCTGAACATGGTGATCTGCCTTAGGATCGGCGCCACCGGCTTGACAACGATCTCCTCTGTGTCGAAGACGCGATCAACGATAATGCCGAAGCGGCTAGCGCCGAACTGGTTGATAACGATGTAATGTTCACCAGCGGATTCGCCGAGCATGCCGCCGGCCAAATCAGCGGGATCGCCGAGCATGAGCAGGTCGCCGAGATGCACAAGTGGCAGCAACTGGCCGCGCAGGCGCAGCACCGGCGTTCCGTTGATCTGCTCAATGAAGCTGCCGCTGCGAAGCGACGTGCCCGCGTCCGTCGCATCGCTCGTGCCCTCGGCTCCGCCACTGCCGGATGTCCGGACGGTTGAACGGACCAGTTCGACGATGCCGATCTGCGGAATCGCAAATCGCTCACCGCCGGCTTCGATTATAAGGGCCGAGACAATCGCCAGCGTGAGCGGGATCTTGATGATGAACGTCGTGCCCGCGCCGGGCTCGCTCTTCAGGTCGATGGTGCCGCCAATCCGTGCAATATTGGTCTTGACGACATCCATGCCGACGCCGCGTCCCGATACCGAGCTGACAGCGTTGGCAGTGGAGAGGCCGACATGGAAGATGAAGGACTGGATCTGAAGGTCAGACATGGCTGCTGCCGCGGCCTCGGTTGCCAAGCCGTTTGCGATGACTTTGGCGCGGATCTTGTCGACCGGCAGCCCCCGCCCGTCGTCGGATACCTCGATCAGGATGTGGCCGCCCTCGTGATAGGCGTTGAGGGTGATCCGGCCTGTTTCCGATTTCCCGGCGGCGCGACGTTCGGCGGAGCTTTCGAGGCCGTGGTCGCCGCTATTGCGCACCATATGTGTTAGCGGGTCCCGAATCAGTTCCAGCAATTGACGGTCCAGTTCAGTGTCTGCCCCCCGCATCACCAACTCAATGCGTTTGCCCAGATCGTGCGAGAGGTCGCGGACCAGGCGAGGCAGACCCGTCCATGCGGTGCCAACGGGCTGCATGCGGGTCTTCATCACTCCTTCCTGAAGATCCGACGTGATCTGCGACAAACGTTGTAGCGGCACCGCGAAGGCGCCGCCCTCCTCGGCACGGGCCGTCTGCAAGAGTTGGTTGCGGGTCAGCACCAGTTCGCTTACGAGCGTCATCAGATTTTCCAGCACATCCACGCTTACCCTGATGGTGGTCGCGGTCGCATCGGTCTTGGTGGTCAGATCGACCGGTGCCGGGATGGATGCTGATCCCAAAGTAGATACAGGTGCTGATACGGAAGCCGGCACAACGACCGGCATTCCCGGTTCGGCGGCGTGCTGATGCACACATTCGATCCCCGGCACAGGCGTCTCGCCTGATGCCGCAGCGTTCAATGCGTCGATCAGTGCCGAGTCATCGCCCGCGATTTCAGCGCCTGTTGACTCGATGCCGGCGACGATATCCTTTAGGGTGTCGAGGGCGCGCAGAATCAGCGAAATCGAGACCGGTGTGATCGCCACGACACCGTCACGATATTTGCCGAGCACCTCCTCAGCGGCGTGCGCAGCGCGCTCTAACCGGGACAAGCCAAGAAACCCGCAAGTCCCTTTTATAGTATGCACATGGCGGAAGATGGACGACAGCGTGGCCTTGTCCTGTGGCGCAGTTTCAAGTCGGACGAGCGCGATTTCGAGCTCGCTGAGACTCTCGTGAGCCTCGATCAGAAAATCGGGGAGCAGGTCATCCATATTGGCTCTCTGGCTTGGTTGGCCCCGGCATCGCTATCCGGTGCATGTGCAATATGGCGCGATTCCGCGAAATGGCGCGCGGCGGACCCGCGAAAAGCCGACAGCGCCAAGCGGCGCAGACCGTCCGTTTCCCTATATAAACATTGATGCCGGCGCCGCAGCTTCCGCGTGCGGGCGCTTCCTTGACAGTGGACGGGAATCTGAGATGGCCGCCAAAGCTGATCCGAACGAGCGAAAACTGGTCGTGATCGTGCGCGGCGACGATGCCGGCGAACCGCCGCATCACGGCGGCGCTTGGAAAGTGGCCTACGCCGATTTCATGACCGCATTGATGGCGTTCTTCCTGCTGATGTGGCTGCTGAATGCCACGACCGAAGAACAGCGCAAGGGATTGGCCGATTATTTCAGTCCAACCAACCTGTTCGGCCACACCCTCAGCGGCTCGGGTCAGCCATTCGGCGGCCATACGCCCAACGACGACGGAAGCATGGTCTCCGACCGCGGCGCACAACAGGTGATCCCGGGCAAGGCTCCGATCCAATTCGATGTGGAAGAGGACGACAGCAACACGCCGGCGCAGGCGCAGCAGCACAGGGATGGCGGCGTCTCTCCAGAGCCGTCGTGCGCCCGTCGCGATCATCCGCTGATGCACCAGGCGGCGCAAACCGATGCATTGCGCGCCGACCCGCAATTCACACCCAACGCCTCGCCACAGCAATTGCCGCAGACACCTGCGGCTGCCGCCCGCGAGGAAGCCGCACATGCAGCGGCTGCGCGCGAAGATCGCGTGCTTCAGGCGGCTGCCGCGCAGATGCGCGAGGCGGTGCAGCAGGATGCGTCCTTGCGCGAGATCGCCAAGCAGCTCGTGATCGAACAAATCCCCGAGGGGCTCCGGCTGCAACTGCTCGATGCCGAGCGCGGCTCGATGTTCGCACTCGGCAGCGCGGTCGCCAACGACCGGGCACGGCAACTGGTGCAGAAGCTTGCGCCGGTGCTGAGCAAGCTGACCAACGCATTGTCGATCTCAGGGCACACCGATTCGGCGCTCTTCCCAAGCCCGGACAAGACCAATTGGGAATTGTCGGCCGAGCGCGCCAATGCAACCCGCCGCTTATTGGTGGAAAACGGTGTGCCGGAAGCTCGCATCCGCAGCGTAACAGGCAACGCCGACCGCGATCTTCTGGTGCCCGGCGATCCGCTGGCCGCCGCCAACCGTCGCGTCGCCATTGTCGTGTTGCGCAACACTCCGGCTGATCCATCGCCACCCGTTCCAGGAACCGCACCATGATTCCCACTATCGGTTTCGTCTTTATGTTGCTCGCCGTCTTCGGCGGCTTCACAATCAGCGGCGGCAGCCTGCCGGCGATCCTCGCCGCCTTGCCGTTCGAATTCCTGGTCATCGGCGGCGCCGCCATTGGCGCCTTCGCGATGGCCAACAGCTTGCACGTCATCAAGGCCTGCGGCGGCGGAATGAAGAAAGTCTTCTCCGGAAGCCGTTTTAAGGCGACCGACTATGTCGATCTGCTAAGCCTACTTTACAGCCTGATCCGGCTGCTCACCAGCAAGGGCGGAATGGCGCTGGAAGCACATATCGAGAAACCCCAGGAGAGCACGATCTTTCAGGCCCATCCGAAGATCCTAAAGGATAGTCATACGATTGCGATGATTTGCGACTATTTCCGTATGGTCGGGATGAATGCGGACGACCCGTACCAGACCGAAGACGTGATGGGGCGAGAACTGAAGAAGACGCTGAGCGAGGAAATGCATCCCGTGCATGCCCTGAATGTCATGTCCGATGGGTTGCCAGCGCTGGGGATCGTCGCCGCGGTACTTGGCGTGATCAAAACCATGAGCCACATCAACGACCCGCCGGCGGTGCTGGGCGAGATGATTGGTGGCGCGCTGGTCGGCACCTTCCTCGGGGTGCTGCTGGCCTACGGTCTTGTCGGTCCGCTCGCGGCCCGGCTGAAGCAGGTTGTCGAGGAGGAAGGTCGCTATAGCGAGGTGATCCGCGCCGTGGTGATCTCCCACCTGCACGGCAATCCGCCCGCGATCTCGGTAGAAACGGGGCGCAAGATGGTGCCCAACGAGTTGATGCCCAGCTTCGCCGGCATGGAGGCCGCCATCGAGGCGGTTCAGTCCTGAGGCCCTTCCGCCGCCAGCTGGGAAGCCGCGTCGCAGGTACCGGCAACTTCGCTCTCCCACCAGATATCGCGCAGGACGACGCCGTGCGCGATGCTGATCCCCGCTCCCTGCAGAACCTGCCGCTCGAGATCGTGCAGCAAATCGCGCTCCGCCGGTGAACGCCAAGCCGATCGCAGCAACAGGCCGCGGATTGTGGTGATCCAGTCGCCGTCCGGCGGTCTCGCTCCGATGATAGGAGATGACTCGGACATGGCGTCCACCTCCGGCAATAACACCAGCACTTCCGGTAGCCGCGCGGCAGTCCACCAACTTTCCTGTCGACGACCCAGTTCGCGGATTGCGTGCAGATACGCTGCGTGATGCTCGGCCGGATATGCCGAACCGAACCGGCCGCAGATCTTTGCGAGCGTGGGATGGCGCGGCAGCAGTTCCTGCCACGACAGGCCGCTCCGTCGCAGCAACGCATCGATCTCGACGGCCAAGGGGAGCCCCTTGGCGGTCGCGACCGCCGGGGGCAGGCCATCGCGTGGCGCGTTCTCAAGTGCGTCGAGCAGGGTGATGAGATGCTCGCGTCCGGTCTTGCCGCAGGGCAAGGACTCAGGATCCGCCGTCGCTGGGCACCGTCGCACTCCACGCGGCCAAGTTGGCGCGCAGTTGCGCGAACACCTCCCGCCAATCGCCCGGTGTGCTCTGCCGATGCACCATGACGCTCGGATACCAAGGGCTGTCCGACCGCCCGGTCAGCCAGCGCCAGCACCCGTTGTAGCGCGACAGCAGCCAGACCGGCTTGCCCATTGCGGCGGCAAGATGGGCGGTCGAGGTATCGACACTGATCACCAGATCGAGCTGCGCGATCAGCGCGGCGGTATCGGCGAAGTCGGCCACGTGCCCCAGCAGGTCGATCACGTCCTGCCCGAAGGGAGCCGCGCGCAGCTCCTCGGCCGCGTCGCCTTTCTGCAAGCTGTAGAAGCGGATGTTCGGAAGGCCGGCCAATGCCGAAAATTGCGCGAGAGGAACGGAGCGTTCGCGGTTGACATGGCGGCCGATACGTTCGGCGCCGGCCCAGACCAATCCCACGCGCAGGTCGGTGCGCGAGCCGAGCCTGGCCGACCAAACGCCGGCAAGCTCGGGGTCTGCGGCGATATAGCTCGCGCAAGGGACGGTGGCCAACGTCGTCCCGAATAGGCGGGGCAGGCTGAACAATGGGCAGTGGATGTCGAACGGCGGCAGCTTCTCGCCCGACGCGACCACCTCGACAGAACCGGACAGACCTCGCAGCAGCCGCAGCAGCGGCTGCTGCACCTCTAGCACGACACGCCCGCCCCGCGCGGCGACCAGCGGTGCGTAGCGGACCATTTGCAGCGTGTCGCCCAGGCCCTGCTCGGGATGCAGCAAGATGGTGCGGCCGGCGAGCGACTCGCCGGACCAGACAGGCTGGACGAAATCGCGCGGTGCGCTCCAAGGTAGCCGCCAGCGCCATTCGTACTGACGCCAGCCGGCCTCGTACTCTCCCGCCATGAGCAGCGAGACGGCGTGGTTGTAGTTGGCGTCGACAAACTCCGGCGCCACCGCGAGCGCCTGACGCTGCACCGCCAGCGCCTCATCGAGCCGCCCTTGCGCGGTCAGCACCACACCCAGATTCGACAGGAAGGGCGCCGATTGCGGTTTCAGCCGGAGCGCTTCGCGATAAGCACGCTCGGCCGCGCCAAAACGCAGCAAGGGCTGCAAGGCGTTGCCCAGATTGCAGTGTGCGTCGGCATCGTCGGGCGCTATGGCAAGTGCGCTGGCGGCCGCCTCCGCGGCATCCTCGAACTCCGCGAGGTCGTAGAGTGCATTGCTCAGATGGCAGTGGGCGACCGCCAGCCCAGGCTGTAACGCGATGGCCACGCGGTAGCGTGTTGCTGCCGCTGCATGCGCGCCGCGCGCGTGGTGGACATCGCCGAGGTCGCAATGGACCGTGGCGAGATCGGGGGCCAGTGTGACCGCCTGTCGGGCAGCGATGTCCGCTGCCGCGTGCTCCCCCGAAGTCAGAAGGACGCGGGCCAGGGCGGACCATGCATCCTGACGGTCTGGGGCGAGGCGCAAGGCGCTTTGCAGGGGCGCAAGCGCATCCTGTGCCCGTCCCGCCTGAAACATCGCGACGCCGATGCCGACAAGGCTGTCCACATGGTTCGGATCGAGCGCGAGCGCGTTACCGAATGACTGCGATGCGGCATCGAACTTTCCGAGGCCGTGCAGTGAGCTTCCGAGTCCGGCATGGGCTGCGGCAATCCGAGGCGCCAGAACGATGCTGCGACAAAACGCTGGCAGCGCCTCGGCCAACCGGCCGCCGCTGGCCAGCGCCTGGCCAAGGCTAAAGTGATGAAACGCGCCGTCATCGAGGTCGATGGCGTGGCGGATCAGCCCGATGCCGTCTTCGAATCGTCCGCTGTCGCATCTCGCAAGCCCGAGCAGGGTTGTGGCCATGCTGTCGCCGGGGGTGCGGTCCAGGATCTCCGTGTAGATCGCCGATGCCCCCGACAGATCGCCAGCCCGCTGGCGCTCAAGTCCCGCTTGTAGCGATCCGGGCGGCGGACCGGTCAGCGCCGACAGACTATGTTGCATGGCCACCACGTCTCACAGGATAAGGTTCAGCGAACCCGGCGTGATCAGCGACGACGTGATGTCGGTGCTGCCGCTGTTGCTGTTGCTGCTGCTGCCATTGCCGAACAGACTCATCAGCGGATCCGTCGACCCGCTGCCGCTGGATGTGCCGTTGAGCTGGTCCATCGCGAGGTACTTCGTGACGAAAGCCGACACGCCGGCGGCCGTTGCGAACTGCTTCATGTCCACACGCGGGGTGAGGATCGCCACCTGCTGGGTGTAGTCCAAATTACCGAATGCGGTAGGCAGGCCCTCCGCCACCCGCACCACATCCAGCAGCGCCGGATCGGCCATCAGTTGCGACAGGCTGGTCGCACCGCCAGCGGTTTTTTGGAAGTACATCGCTTCCTGGAGTGCCGGGTTGTCTGTGCCAACAGCGGTCTGGAACGCGTTCTCCTGATAGCCCGCGGTGATGGCGGTGATACCGGCCGAGGTCGAGGAATAAAGTGGCTTGAACGTCGACAGCGCCTTGGCCAAAGCGAAATAGCCGCTGTTACCGGCTTGCTGCGCCACCGAATTGCTGGCGGTGGGGTCCTGCGTCAGCAGATTGGTGAGGACGGAGGACTGGGTGGCAAGATTGCCGACGCCGAATGCGGTCGTCACCACCGCGAGCGCCGTCGGGTTCGCGAGCAGAGCCGCGGGTGTCGTGAGAGTCGGTGCGATGATGCGAAACAACGCGGCCTGCGCTGAACTGGCCACGTCGGCTGGCGCGGCCGCCGTATAGGCCGCCGCGATGCTGGAAATCGATGTCGAGGTAAACAAAGCCGGCGCCTGATAGGTGGACATCGACTGTGCGAACATCAGGTAGCGATTGTCGGACAGTTGCTGCGCCAGCGAACTCGACGAATTGGGGTTCTGCGTCATCAGCTTGTCGAGGATGGCCGTCTGGCCAACCTCCGAACTGAGCCCGAACGCGGTCGCCACGATGGTCAAGGCCCGATAGTTGCCCAGCAGCGCGGTCGGTGTCTTCAGCGTCGGCAGGACCGACTTCAAGTAAGCGATGTCGGAGGCCGATGGCGTGGTCGCGGCATAGGATTGCTCGATGGCGGTGCTGTTCTTTTGCAGCAATGTCCATCCGGTAAAGTCGTCCAGGCCGCTGAGCAGGCCCATTAGAGAACCCCACCCATGTCCGCATTCTCGTTGAAACCCGACCAGGCATGCACTGGCAACATGTTCGCAAATCCCTTCGTATTACTGACCTTTAAAATCCTCGCGACTTGTCAAGATTTCGGCCGCCGTGCCCAGATGCTCCGGACCGCAAGGAAGGTAGGAAGTTTCACCACCGAGAACACAGAGTTCTGTCGTGTATAAACGCCCGACATAGAAAAAGAGGAGAAAGAGGAAGAACTCCTCTTAATCTCCTCGTCCTCCGTGTCTCTGTTGTGGATCCTGGTGACTTGCTTACGACGGCGCCAATGTTGGTTGCGATCTCCGGCTGCGCGACGCGTCTGTAGAGATTTCTCCCTGCTTACTTCTTTTCTTACACCGGCGTCGAAGTTTCGTGGCGGCTATAGGGCTGCGGCGGCAAGGCCGCCGCGCTCTGCAGGTTGAGCGCTTCAAGGACATCGTTGTTGATGGCGATGACGCTGCTCAGGTCCTTGTCGTTCGTCATGGCCGCCACGCTGGTTTTCTGCGCGAAGAGGCCGAGTGAGATATAGCGGGCCTTCAGCATGTCCGGCAGCCCGTTGGCCGGCTCCTGAAGGTCCTGCATCAGCAACGACCATAACTTGCTGTTGCCGTTCAGCGCGCGCAGCCGGGCGATCTTGTCGGCGTCGGGCTTATTGGCGTCGCTGAGTTGGCGCGTGACGTGGCTGATGGCACGGATCTCGAGGTCGCGGGGCGATTCGGCTGCGGCCTGGCGTGCGGCGTATGCGGCGTAGCTCATGGGGCTTTTCCGATGATGTTTCACGGGTAGGCTGGAGCGGACAACGATGATGGGAGCGGCGCGAGGCCGCCCCCGTCATTGCCGTGTTGTTAGCGGAACAGAGTCAGCAGGGCGCCAGGGCCCTGGTTGGCAAGTGACAGCGACTGGATCGCCAGCGACTGCTTGGTTTGCAACGACGACAGCATGGCGCTTTCGCTGGACAGGTTGGCATCGACAAGCGCGCCGAGGCCGGTCGTCACGGACGCACTGAGCGAGGAGGTGAATTCCTGCAGCCCTTGCAACTGCACCGTGGTGGAGCCGAGGCTCGAAAGCGTGGTGCCGATCGTCGTGATCGCGGCGTTCACTGCTGCGATCGCACCTTGGCCACCGCCCGTGACGGTCGCCGTGGCGCCCGCGCTAACAGTGGTAGTGCCGCCTGCGACGGTAATCACACCGGCGGCGTTTTCCGTGGACGCCACGCCGTTGGCCTGCATGGCCGCCTGTAGGTTCCCGATGCTGGCGCTGTTGTTGGTCGGATCAGCGGCGACGGCGGGGGGGCCGACAACCGCTGCGGAACCGACCAGCACTGCCACGACCGTGGTGTTCGCCGCCGGAGGAGTCGTCAGGGCGGCGGATTGGTCGGTGAACTCGAACACCGTCGTCTTGCCGCTGTTGACGTAGGTCACGTTGTCGCCGGACGCGAAGGCTGCCGTCGATGTCAGTGTGGTGGCGCCGGTGGTCACGCTAAGGCCGGTGAGCCCGAGGCCGGCGCTGGTGGAGGCGGTCGAGGTCGACACCGAGGTATTGGTGCCGCTGACATTGCTGAGCACGTTCAGCGTGCTTGCGGTGCTCAGCAGGTTGACGCCGTTGAGGCTGGCCGCGTGGGCGTAGGCGTCGATGTTGCTCAGCGCGTTGGTGATGGTCGCGTTCGAGGAAGCCAGCGCCGCGCCGGTCTCGTTCTGCGCCTGGGTGACCGTCTGCAGCAATGTGGTCAGTGCGTTGGAGATGGAGGTGGCGCCCTGCGTGGCGACCTGGGTGGTGGCGATGCCGCTGGAAAGGCTGTCGCTGACCGCCTGCAAGGCGTTCACATTGGCGCGCAGGCCCTGCGCGATGGCGAACACGGCGGGATTGTCTGATGCCGAATTGACCTTCAGACCCGACTCGATGGCCGACTGGGTCGATGTCATCTGGTTGCCGATAACCGTCAAGGACTGGATGGCGGCGAGGGCATTGATGTTGGTGTTGACTGACGAAACCATTACGGTGTCTCCGATAATTTTGATATAATAACCGACATAGTGTCGGCACGGGATTTTCCCGGGACACCTCCAGCGAACCGGCCTTGGACCGAAACGGATGCGACCGAAGCGGATCAACCAAGGCCTCGATGAAGCCTGGATTGTTATATGGGGTGGATGGCCGAAAAAGCACGCCGATGCTGGCCATCAACCAAAAGAATCTTTTCCGCCCGTGCCGATCCGTTCGCGCCTATAAGCATCGACATGCAGCAGGACGAGACCGCGGGCGGACTGGACGCAGCGATGAACGCGGCGTGCGACAGCCAGGCGGCGCTCGAGGCGCGCGACGCGGCGGCCGCCTGCCGCGACGCGCTACGGGCCGATCCGGGTAATGCGGCGGCCCTGAACCAGCTCGGACTGCTGGCGCATCTGGCCGGCGCGAACCAGGTTGCGCAGGAGCTGATCCGGCGCGCCATCGTGCTGGCGCCGCGCCATGCCGGCTATCTCAGCAATCTCGGGATCGTACTGCTTGGCCTATGCCGGTTCGATGCGGCGCAAGCGGCGCTGCGCTCGGCCATCCGCCTGGAGCGGGATAATTTCCCCGCGCAGGCCAATCTTGGCGTGGCACTGAAGGGGCTGGGTCGCTACGACGACGCCATCAAGGCCTATGGCGCGGCCCTGCGCCTCAAACCCGGTGATCCCGCCACGCTCTGCAATCGTGGCCTCGTGCAGCAGGCGGCTGGCCGCTACGACGAGGCGCTCGCCACCTTGCAAGCGTCCCTGCGCGGTAATCCCGACGACGCGAACACCTGTCTGGCCCTGGGCAACCTGCTGGCGCAGATCGGCCGCACGACGGAGGCGCTGGCGGCCATCGACATGGCAATCCGGCTGCGCCCTCACGACCTGCCGGCGCGACACGCGCGCGTGCTCACCATGAACTATCTGCCTGACACCGGCATGGCCGCGATGGGCGCGGTGGCGCGCTATCTGGCGCCCGTGGCCACCGGGCCGGCGTATGACCCCTCCAGGATTCCGGGATTCGACCTGGACCCCGAGCGCCGTCTGCGTATCGGCTTTGTGTCCGCCGACCTGCACG
>Ga0302319_10014986_pt1 | contig 14405 bp, 10 predicted proteins | sample Bog_T0_2_FD_203319 | JGI IMG/M metagenome (GOLD analysis project Ga0302319, IMG submission 203319) | Peat permafrost microbial communities from Stordalen Mire near Abisko, Sweden - Bog_T0_2 | ecosystem: Environmental > Terrestrial > Soil > Wetlands > Peat | place: Sweden: Abisko, Stordalen Mire... | reverse complement strand
GCGCTTCGGCGGCATCGAGCTTTACCGGATCGGCCGCGAACAGAAACGCTCCGGCATTTCCGACCAGGGCCAGCCGCGGAGGCGACTTTTCCGCCAACGCGGAGCGAACCAGCGCGGGCAATTCCTCAATGGACTCCGCCTGAACCGAGTGGGCGCCGGTATACACGATATGATCGGGGCTGAGCGCCCCTTGCGAAAACAGGCCCGCCCATTCCGCGCATGCGGCCCCAGCCAGTTCCGGGTTTTCCGAATAACGCACGAACGGCCGGCCGCCGTTCACTTCGCGCCATGCGCGCCGCAGTTCCACCATCGTCCGCCGCAATTCCGCCGAACCGATTTCGCGTGGGGATTCGATCGCCGGAGCCTGCGGCTCGAAATAGCGCTCGCAGCGTGAGACCCAATCCTGGTGGAGGGCCAGGCATTCCTGAGCATTTTCGCCCGCTACCAGGACCCCGTGGTTTTCCATGAAAATCACCGCCGGCGAGCAGCCATACTTCGCGCCATAAGCGTCCGCCAAAGCGCGCACCACGGTCGCCAGGCGCCATCCCGGATCGGTATACGGAACCCATAGCGGCGGCGGTTCGCCCGGGCGGGTCAGCTTCGCCAGGGCCGCTTCTCCCGGTCCGCAGTTCAGGGCGTTGGCCGCCACCGCGTGGGTGTGCACCACCACGCGGCCCAGCATGGCGTGCAGAGCGCTTTCCACGGATGGCCGGCCATGCCCGCCGACCACCGACTGGCTCAACTGTTCGAGAACGCGCGCCTCGCGTTCCTCGGACGGCAGCGACGCGAGTTCCGGGCGATCGAGGATGCTCAGAACCGCGCCGACATCCAATTCCACCCAGCCTTCCGTCTCACTCATGGCGGTGAGGGCGGTGCCGCTCGCCTTGATGGCCATGGTGCGGCCGCCGGGCGATTTCACCGACGTATTCCCGCCGGCGGCTTGCACGTACTGCGGATTCGCTCCCACCGCGCGGGAGACCGCGATCAGTTCTTGCAGGCAGGTCTTTTCCATTGGGGCCGCCTTATTCGCAGTCGATGACCATCTTGAGGCCCTGTCCGGCTTCCACTATACCGAAGGCTTTCACCATCTCGTCCAGTTTGAAACGGTGGGTCAGAAAGCGGTCCCAGGGGATGTCGTCCCTCACCACCATGCTCAGGGCCTCATGGTAGTGTTTCAGGTTCGACGCGAAGCAGCCGAACAGTGAGATTTCGTTGTAGTGGATGGCGTTGGTATCGATGGGGACGACCGGGTCGTCTTTCGGAATTCCCGCGAAGAAGCACACGCGGGCCTTCTTGCGCACCAGCTTCAAGGCATCCGTCTGCGTCGACTTCACCGAGTTGGCGGTCACGGCCACGTCGAACTTTTCGCCGCCTGCGGCTTCCAAAATCCGCTCCACCGGGTTTGCGCCGGCGGTGTTCAACGTTTGCCCCAAACCGAACTCGCGCACGTAGCCCAGGCGCTCATCGGAAACATCCGTCACAAGCACCAGTTCGCACCCGCGCGATTTGAGAATTGCGGCGTGCATCATGCCGATCGGCCCCGAACCCATCACCAGCGCGCGATCGCCCGGCTGGGCATTCAGGTACTCTTCGCCGTTCAAACAGCACGACAGAGGCTCCACCAGCGCTGCGCGCTCGACCGAGATCGAGTCCGGAATCGGAATGATATTCCCTTGCGACACCGCGGCCGCGGGGATCTTGACATACTCCGCGAATCCGCCGTTATAGTCGTATCCTAGCGCGGTGAAGGATTCGCAAAGGTTATACTGCTTGCGCTTGCAGCAATAGCATTTCCCGCAACCGACTACCGTGGCGACGACAACTTTCTGGCCTTCGCCGATTCCGTGGACGCCGGCGCCGATTTCGTGCACGTACCCGACAATCTCGTGCCCGGTGATAGTCGGCGGCACCACGTTCTTCTGCCCGTGTGTAAAAATGCGCTTGTCGGTACCGCATACCGAACAGCGCAACACCCGAAGGACGACCTCGCCCGGGCCGGCTGACGGCGTGGGCACGGTCTCCACGCGAACATCGCGAGGTCCATAATAAACGGCGGCTTTCATTGTGATCCTCTTTTCCCTGGCCGCGGACAGCGGCGCCAAGTTCCCGATTCTAACACTTGTAGGTATTCTTCAATCAAGCATATGAATGTGTTTCGCGTTGCGAAACCACTGGCCAGCGCCGCCGGAATCGCATTTCCAACAGTGAAGTAGAGCCGGGACTCCGGTTTCGCTTTGCCCAGTACAAGTAGACGCGGCCGGCCCCATCCTCGCCAGCCCACGGACGACGGCTTGAGAGGAATTCGAGGGGGAAAATGGGCTGAGCCATTCCTTTCGATGGCGAGAGCTTCGCGGGTGGGGCAGGCGGTGCTCGCCTTCGCTCGATCCTATTCAAGCAGCGGGCCTGATTCAGCGCAGGTGCCCCGCCTGTGGGCTCACTGCAAATTCCACGACATCAGAAGTTCTGACCCTCCCCCGATTGACTCGCTGCTTTCTGGCGCGAAACTCAAGAAACCGCTCCCTTGCGGTCGCGGCTCGGTAACAGTCGCGCCTGATTCCACGGGACTTGTTACCGAGCCGCGCGCGCAAGCAAGCGGTCCTTGCCACTTGAAGGCAGTTTCGCACCAGAAACCAGCTAACGCTCAGTCGTAGTATTCAAGGCCGAGATGGGTGATCAGATCTTCGCCGCGGAGGTGACGAAGCGTATTCTTCAACTTCATGGATTGAATGAACACGTCGTGCTCCGGGTATAGGCCGGCGGCTACCTGCGGGCCCTTGAAGTAGAAAGAAAGCCATTCCTGGATGCCCATTTTCGCGAGATCGGGGCAGCGCTGAGCAAGGTCCATGAACAGCACCAGATCCAGAGCCATAGGAGCGGCAAGGATCGAATCGCGGCATTGGAAGTTCACCTTGATCTGCATCGGGTAACCGAGCCAGCCGAAGATGTCCAGGTTGTCCCAACTCTCCTTGGCGTCGCCGCGCGGCGGGTAGTACTCGATCCGCACCTTGTGGAAATATGCCTTATAAAGCTCGGGATAGAGTTCGGGCTGGAGGCAGCGATCGAGCACCGACGACTTGGTCTCCTCCTTGCTCTTGAAGTTCTCGGGTTCATCGAGCACTTCCCCGTCACGGTTGCCAAGGATATTGGTTGAAAACCAACCCTTGAGACCGAGCAGTTTGAGCTTCAGGCCAGGAGCGAGCAAGGTCTTCATGAACGTCTGGCCGGATTTGAAATCTTTTCCAGCGATGGGGATATGGCGCTCGACGGCGAGGTTGGTGAGCGCCGGTATGTCCACCGTCAGGTGCGGCGCGCCGTTGATGAATGGCACGCCTTCTTTCAGTGCGGCGTAGGCGTACAGCATGCTCGGCGAAATGTCGGGAGAGTTCGAGCAAAGGCCCTGCTCGAACGACTTCAGGTCCTGGTGGATCGGCTTAGGCGTGGAGAAGGTTTCGGTGGAGCCGCACCAGATCACCACCAGGCGGTCGGCGCCCGAAGTCTTCTTAAACTGCCGGATATCCTCCGCAATCTGCTCGGCCAGAGCCATCTTGGTTTTGCCGGGTTTCAGATTATTCGGGTGGAGTCTCTTTACCCACTTCTGCTCGAAAGCGGCGGGCATCGGCTTGATTGTTTCGAGAAAGCCCTTGAGCGGCTCCAGTTGTCGCGTGTCGAGCACGCCGGCCTTGAGCGCCGCCTCGTAGGCATTGTCGGAGAAGAGATCCCAACTGGCAAAAACCAGATCTTCGAGTTTGGCCAAGGGAACGAAGTCCTTGATCTTGGGAACCCGGTTCTCGGTTCGTTTGCCGAGCCGGATGGTCCCCATCTGAGTGAGGGATCCGATTGGGACCGCGGTTCCGCGGCGAACCGCTTCTACGCCTGCAATCATGGTGGTTGCCACAGCGCCGAGGCCCACCGTCATGACACCCAATTTACCTTTGGGTTCATCAATCGAAAACTGTGAATTAGGCACGTCGTCTATACCTTCCTCTTTCTTTAGCTGAAGTAACTACTGCAAGGACCCGAACCGGCTGCGCGCGCCCCGATTGGGCCGCCAGGCGTCCGGGTCTACCGCCGCGGATCGCCACGGCGGGACTGCTTCCACTGAGCATCCCGGCATGACACAGGTCTCCAAACCACGGCAGGTACAGTGTAGCATCCCGCTCGGTCGTTTTCGTGTCTGAGGGCGCGTAACCGATCTGGGGAAGGTCCGTTACCGGTTAACGCTCCCTAACGGTCGCGGCTCGGTAACTGATTGCAAACACGCGGGCACTCGTCACAGAGCCGGGCCCAGAGGGCACCCCGTTAGGGAGCGTATTCCGCGCCTGAGCCACGAAATCCCAGGTCGGTTAAGCACCCTGTCTGAGGACGCAGGCGCAGGTTGGTTGGCGCCTTCGTGATATTTGACAAACGCCGCTGCCCCCATAAAGCTCTGCGGCCGTCTGGCCGATCTATTTAGAGTGATCGTCAACCACGAACTGCCCGACGAGCCGATCCGCTCCAAAGGACAAGCCACACTCCTACCCGCCGGGTATCCGGAGCTGTCCGCTACAATCCGCGACATCAGCGCCTCTGGAATTGGCATGATTGCCGCTAATATGGTCAGCCCCGGGACCCGTGTGGACATCCACATTCATGACCACGCTGCCCATGGTGCGGTCCAGAGTTGCCAGCCCGAGGGCGACGGGTTCTACATGGCGATCATACTCGATCGCGAGGAGGCGACTGAGGCGCCTGCGGCATAATCCCGTGCCGTTCCCGCTATACTTGGTCCTGACGGACCGATGAGCCGGCTCGCAAAACGTCTTCTCTACATCGTGGTGGCGATCGGAGCGACGCTCACGCTTGGAACCGTAGGTTTCAGCCTGATCGGCGGATACTCCGTTTTTGACGCCTTCTACTTTACCCTCACAACTATGACCACGGTGGGGTACGGCGACTCGTTTTCGCATGCGGGGCGCATTTTCAATGCTTTTCTCATCATGTTCGGCGTCAGCACCATTTTTGTTGCCATCGGCGCCATGACCCAGACCATCATCGAGTTCGAATTGGGCGATGCCATCGGCAAGCGGCGGAATAAACGCATGATCGACAAGCTGAAGAATCACTACATTATTTGTGGTTTCGGGCGGGTAGGACGCGGCGCCGCCGCAGAATTGCACCACGCCGGCGCGGCTTTCGTGGTGGTGGACAGCCAGCCGGAACGCGTGGAGCGCGCCATGTTGAGCGGCATGCTGGCCGTGGCCGCGGATGCTACCCACGATGAAACCCTCCACCAGGTCGGCATCGAGCGTGCCCGCGGATTGGTGGCGGCGCTGTCCACCGACGCCGACAATCTCTTCGTACTGCTATCGGCCAAGGGCCTCAATCCCAAACTCTACGTGGCGGCACGCGCCGCCGAAGAGGGCGCCGAAGATAAGATGCGGCGCGCCGGCGCTGACGCGGTCTTCGCACCCTACTCGATCACCGGACACCGCCTGGCGCAGTCCCTGTTGCGTCCCCACGTGGTGCAGTTCCTCGATTTCACCACCAAAGATATCGCCATGGATATCAGCATCGAACAAGTGCGCGTGTCCGCGGACAGCGAGGTGGCGGCCAAAACCATTCGCGAGATGCAACTGCGGCGCAATATGGGGGTGATCGTGATGGCGATCCGGCGCCATGATGGTAGTATGCTCTTCAATCCGCCCGCCGATACCTCGGTAGAAGCCGGCGACTACCTGATCGTCATGGGAAAACAGGACGACTTGACAGCGCTGGAAGAGTTGGCGGAGCCACGCGGGTCACGCAGATCATAGTAGTTCCAGTACTGGCTTGTGTGTGGTAGCACCGATATAATAGGCAGCGGCTGGAGGCTGGCGGATGGCAAACCGTTTTCAGAACTTCGTCGAATCTATAGTCTACGCGGGCATGAAACCGGGCGCCAAGCCTGCGCAGGGCGCGCCCGCCGCAAAACCCGGGCTGTTCGCACGCTGGTTCTCCGGGCCGGCCCCTTCAGACCCGCTGTACCTCACCAACCAGACTTTCGGCCAAAAGGCGCGGCGCCTTCTCCTGATACTGGCTCCGTTGGTTGTGGTGGTTGTCGGAGTGATTGTGGCCATCGGCATCCTCAGTCCCAAGACCACGAAGGCGCCCAAGGAACTGACACCGGCGGAGGTGGCGGCGAAAGTCCTGCCGGGTTTCAGCACGGACATCAAGCTGGACTCCAATAAAGATCTTGAGGTTATGGAGGTCCACTTCGAACACAACGGCGATACCCAGATAGTTGGCAACCTCAAGAATGTGACCGATCACAAGATTGCCGAAGCGATAGTGGTGTTTGACCTGGCGGATACTTCTCTTTCGCGGCTCGGCGGCGTTACGGTGACGGAGACCGACTTGGCGCCCGGCGCGGTCCGGGCGTTCAAGAGATCAATCGAACAGGCGACCGCAGCGTATGGCATGGTGCGGGAAGTGCAGACCCGGTAAGGCGCTGCGAAACAAGAACCTCAGAACTCCTGACGTCGTGGAATTTGGGATGAGCCCGTTTTCGTGGCGCAGGCACTCCTGCCTGCTGGGTCGAGACTCTGGACTCCTGATCTCATGGAATTTGCAGTGAGCCATCGAAAGGAATGGCTCAGCCCATTTTCCCCGCTAGTTTGAAATTGTGGGGGCAACATCAGGAGTCCAGAGACTCATCTCGACCCTCTTCGCGAGCGGCATCCACCGTCCCGGAGCGCCGAGATGAGTCTCGGCGCCGCAGACACGAGTGTCTGCGCCACGTCATGGCTCAGGTCAATTTCCCCAACTATCCGAAATCCCCGGCCGACATCAGGAGTTCTGAACCTGAACAAGTGCCGTGCGCTTTAAAATCGCGTTTCGCCCGGCCGCCCGGCCTCCATGGAGACAGGCCAGCCATAAAGGGGTGCGCCATGACACAATCTACTCATGAACGATATAAGCTTTCGTTCCGGGATGGAGCGCCTGGGGACGCTGTACATTGCATCCAGCCAGGTCGCCCATGCCGTCGTGCGCAGTTCGTCGCGAGAGGAACTGCTGCGGGAAGTTGTGCGCGTGCTTGTAGACGCCGGGAACTTCGCCATGGCGTTCATTTCCTGGCATGACCCGGCGACCCACGAATTGGTCCCCGTGGCCCGCTGTGGGGATACACATGGCTACGTGGACGGCATTCGGATGTTCACCGACGAAAGGCCCGAGGGTCAAGGCCCCGCGGGGGCTGCTTTCCGCGCCGGTATTCCCTACGTTTGCAACGATTCTCTGAACGATCCCCGGACGCTTCCGTGGCGGGAAGCCGCCCGTGCATCCGGATGGCGCGCCTCAGCCGCCTTCCCCATCCCCATCGGCGGTGTGCCGCGCGGACTACTCTCCGTCTACACCCGCGAAGCCGGCGCGTTCGGTCCCGCTCAGGTTGACTTGCTCCGGGAAGTGACGCTCGACGTGGCATTTGGCCTGGAGCATCTCGATGGCGAGCGGCGCCGGCGCCAGACGGAGGCTGCGCTCGCCGCCAGTGAACACCGCTTGAAATCGGCCATCGACGCCGCGGCGCTGGGTACGTTCGATTGGGATCCGCAGAGCGGTAAGATCGTCTGGAACGGGCATCACGAAAGGATGTTCGGCTTCGAGCCTGGAGGTTTCGATGGGACATATGCCGCCTTTGAAAGATGTCTCCATCCGGACGATTTGCCCAAACTGGATCGCGCCCTGGACGCGGCGCGCAACTCCCGTAGCGCCTTTCGTCAAGAGTTTCGCGTCGTCTGGCCGGACGGAAGTGAGCATTGGATCTTCTCCCGAGGCCAGTTCCACTACAGCGATTCCGGCCAACCGCGCAGCATGTACGGCGCGGTGTTGGACATTACCGGGCGGAAGCGGGTGGAAGCAGCCTTGCTTGAGAACGAGGAGAGATTGCGGCAGGCCATCCGCGTTTCCGATATCGGCATTTTCGATCACGACCACCTGGCTGGCGCCCTTTACTGGTCGCCGCGGCAACGGGTCATCCATGGCGCGGGTCCCGACGAACCGGCATCGTTGCAGGCGTATTTCGATCGCGTCCACCCCGGCGACCGGGAGAGAATCGCCGAGGCTGTTCAGCGCGCCTATGACCCGGCAGGGGACGGTTTATTCGATGTGGAGCACCGGCTGATCCTCCCCGACGGCTCCGTCCGTTGGACCAGTACCCGGTCGCAGACGTTCTTTGGTGGGGAAGGCGATACGCGGCGTCCGGTTCGAACTGTCGGCGCCGTCAGGGATATTACCGAGCAGAAACAGGCCCAGGAAGAGCAGAAGAAACTGGCTACGCTCGTGGCCATGAGCCACGACTTCATCGGGATCGCCACTCTGGAAGGCCGGGTGGTCTACCTCAACAACGCCGCCATGAACATGGTCGGTCTACAGTCCATGATGGAGGCGCGGCAGAAAACCATTCTCGACTTTTTTGCGGAGAGCGATCGGGAACAAGCGCGGGACCGCTTGTTCCCAGGGCTGTTCAACATGAGACGCTGGTCGGGTGAAGGGCGTCTGCGGAATTTCAAAACGGGCGAACCGATCGATGTCGAGATAACCGCGTTTCAAATCCGCGACGACAACGGCATCCCGCTCTATCTCGCGGCGGTTACCCGGGACATTACGGAGAGGAAGCAAGCTGAAGCGGAAAGAGCCAGGCTGGAGGCGCAATTGTTTCAGGCGCAAAAAATGGAATCGATCGGGCGGTTGGCTGGCGGCGTGGCCCACGATTTCAATAACCTGCTGACGGTGATCAACGGTTACAGCGCACTGGCGCTCTCGGAATTGGCGCCCTCCGATGCGCTCGGTGCCTCGATTGAAGAGATCCGCAAGGCCGGGGAACGCGCCGCGGAATTGACCCGGCAACTGCTGGCATTCAGCCGCAAGCAGGTTCTGCAACCCCGCGCGCTCGATCTCAACCGCGTGGTGCAAGGAATGCAGCCGATGCTGAAACGCCTGGTGGGGGAGGACTTGGAAGTGTGTGTCGCGCTCGACGCGGAAAGCGGGACGGTGTACGCCGATCCGCACCAGGTGGAGCAGGTAATTATGAACCTGGTGGTGAACGGCCGGGACGCCATGCCGGGCGGCGGCCGCTTGCTGATCGAAACGGCCTGCGTGGAACTGGACGAGGGCTACGCCCGCTTGCATCCGGACGTACACGCCGGCCGCTACGTCATGCTGGCCTTGACCGACAACGGCACGGGAATGGACGAAGAGACGCGGCGGCGGGTTTTCGAACCGTTCTTCACCACCAAGCCGGCCGGCAAGGGGACCGGGCTCGGGCTGTCGACGGTGCAAGGCATTGTGGCGCAGAGCGGCGGCCACATCAGCGTCTATAGCGAACCCGGCCGTGGGACGACGTTTAAGATCTACCTGCCGCAGTTGGGCGAAGCGGCCACCGATGCGGGGAAGGCGGCGGGCGAGCCGGTGGTGGGCGGGAAGGAGACCGTCCTGATTGTGGAGGACATGGCGGAAGTCCGCCGCTACGCGGGCGTGGCGCTGAAGGCTTACGGCTACCGGGTGATGCAGGCGGAAAGCGCCGGCGAAGCGCTGACGATCTGCGATCGGGAGGAAGGGCGCATCGACCTGCTTCTGACCGATGTGGTGATGCCGAATTTGAGCGGCCGGGAACTGGCCAACCGGCTGGAGGAACGCTGGCCCGATATTAAGGTGCTTTTCATGTCCGGCTACACCGATAAATCCATCGCGCTCAATGGCCGCTTAGACGAGCGCGTGCATTTCATCGAGAAGCCTTTTGGTCCGGAGAAATTGGCCGAAAAGGTCCGCGCGGTGCTGGGGGCGCCAGTGGCCGCGGCTCGCATTCTGGTGGCCGACGATGAGCCGGGCGTGCGCGGTTTCGTGCGGGCGGTACTGGAGCGCGGCGGCTACGAAGTGGTCGAAGCAGCCGACGGGAAGCAGGCGCTCCGGAGAATGCGGGCGGGGCAGGTGGATCTGCTGATCACGGATCTGGTCATGCCGGAGCAGGAGGGGATCGAAGTAATTCAAGCTTTGCGCAGGGATGCGCCCGGCGTGGGGATCATCGCCATCTCGGGCGCGTTCGGAGGTCAGTTCCTGAAGGTGGCTCAAGCGCTGGGGGCCGACGCGGTTCTGAGCAAACCGGTGAGTGGCGAGCTGCTGTTGGCCAAAGTGGCGGAAGTGCTGAAGCGGATACGGTGACCGGGGGGCGGGGAAAAATGGGCTGAGCCATTCCTTGCAAGGACAGCACTTTCGCCCATTCACAGCTCCCTGGCGAGAGCTTCGGATGGAGGCTCGCGCAGTTCGGTGACAAGTCCGAGCGGCAGGCGACGTTGTCGCTTTATGATCGTCCGGGCAGTGAGCGGCGTAGGTGGCGCAGTCTCCGCGGCCGGTAGTCATCGGTGCATGGGGGTGCCTAACCGTTTTGGGGATTGCGTGGCACAGGCGCGGAATACGCTCCCTAACGGTCGCGGCTCTGTAACGAGTGCCCGCATGTTTGCAATTAGTTACAGAGCCGGGCCCAGAGGGCACCCCGTGAGGGAGCGTTCAGGGGTGACGGACCTTCTCCAGATCGGTTACGCACCCGGTGCATGGAAACAACCGCCAGTCAGTCCCCTCGTTCGGCTACCATGGAAGTGTGACGAGACTGGCGCTGGTCCTGCTGGCGGCCGCACTGACGCTGGCGGCCCAGAACCTGGTGGAAGATGGGTGGGACCATTTCTATAACCTGGAATACGACCAGGCCATCTCCGATTTCGAACGCGCCATCGCTCAGGACCCCGCCGCTCCCGATCTGCATAATCACCTGGCCCAGACCATCGTCTTCAAAGAGATGTATCGCAACGGCGCGCTCGAAAGCGAAATGGTCTCCGGCAACAATTCGCTGTTGCGGCGCGCCAGGCTGAATCCGTCGGCAGACACGCGGGCGCGATTCATGGCGGAAATCGACAAGGCGCTGAGTTTGTGCGACACCCGCTTGAAGAAAAATCCCAACGATACCGTGGCCCTCTACGCGGAGGGCATCGCGTACGGACTCCGGTCCGACTATCATTGGGTGGTCGAGAAATCCTGGTACGATTCCCTGCGCGATGCCACCGCCGCGCGAAAAGCGCACAATCGCGTGGCCGAGCTGGAGCCCGATAACGTGGATGCCCGCCTGGTCCAGGGTCTACACGATTATATTGTCGGCAGTCTACCCTGGACCTACCGGATGTTGGGTTTTCTGGCCGGATTCCATGGCGATCGGGAAAAGGGAATTCGCACCGTGGAGGATGTGGCCCGCAACGGCAAGCTGGATAAGGTGGACGCCGAGATCTTTCTGTGCGCCCTCTACCGCCGCGAAAACCACCCCAATCTGGCGGTTCCGCTGGTGCAGGACCTGATCCGCAGGTTCCCGCGTAACTACTTGTTAAGGCTCGAATTATCGGTGATGTACAGCATGGCGGGCGACAAGCGGCACGGGCTGGACGCGGTGGCCGAAGCGGCTCGACTGAAACGCGAACACGCACCCGGGTTCGACCAGATGCCGTGGGAAAAAATCTACTATCAGGAAGGCAGCATTCAATTCTGGTATCGCGATGAAGATCAAGCCCTGGAGAATTTGAAAAAGGTGGCGGCGGGCATCGAAAACGTCGATCTCAATACCGGCGCCTACACTTTCCTGCGCATCGGGCAGATCTACGATATGACCCACCACCGTACCGAAGCGGTGCAATATTACAGGAAAGCCATCGCCTACGAGCCGCAATCGGACGGCGCGGTGCAGTCGCGGAAGTACCTCGCGACGCCGTACAACCCACGATAGCAATCAGCCTTTGACCCAGCTAGCGTTGGGCCGTTCCGTCGTCAATGGAGACCTTTACCGGCTGCTCGATCAATTGTGCGGGCTTGGTGGCCGTCAAAATCATCAACGCGAGCCTCTGTCCGGGCGCGGCCTTGACCGGGATCTTGAACTTGATGGTGGTATCGGTCTGCTCGGTAATCTGCACTTCAATATCACCCTTACCATCGCCGCCATCGGTGAGATACACCTTGGCGACCAGAGTCTTCGACAGGTTCTCGCCGGTGATGGTTATGATATCCCCTCTTTTCCCTGTATCTGGATCGACGGACGTCATTCGTGGCGTCGCCGATTGAGCGTAGGCCGCGAAGCTGGCAGCCAGGAGAAGCGAAACAAAAAGAGACAGTTTCATCTGATTATCCGGTCCTTTGATTTCTATGCTATGTCCATTGAGCCGGAAATACAAGGCCCCTTTTTGCGGTTTGGCCGCCAACCGGAGGGCGTCAAATCGGACTGGCGCTGCTGAAAATTGAATGCCTCCACCGGTTCCGGTATCATCTAGCGTATGGCCGCGATAGCAACAAGCGCCCCGCTTTCTCTTTCCGGGCGCGAACCCGGTTGGATCTACAAGCCCTCCTGGGACTTGCCGCTGATCATCTTCAGCGCCGTCCTGGTCCCTCTGCCGTTCCTGATGGCCTGGGTGGCGCAGAAAGCCGGCTGGCTGAGCCTGGACCAGACCGTGGATTGGATCAATATCGCGGTGGCGCTGCTGATCGGCGGGCCGCACCTGTTTTCCACCATTACGTACACCTTCATGGACGGCCGTTTCCGTTCCCGGCACCGGGCCTACCTGGCGATGGCATTCGTTTTGCCGGCGATCGTGATCTACCTGGGAGTGAATTACTACACCGCCCTGATTACGTTCTTCTTCACCTGGGCCTCCATCCACGTGCTGCACCAGGTCATCTACCTGAGCGACTGCTACCGCGCGCGCAGCGCCTGGGAGGACCAGAAATGGTCGCGCCTGGTGGATTACGGGCTGGTGATGACGGCCCTCTATCCGGTGGGCATGTACAAGATGTCGCTGAAGCTGTTCCATGTGGGCGGGGTGGTGCTGCCGTATCCCGATTTCGTGCGCCCTTTGCACCTGCCCATACTGGCGGGGATCGTCTTTTCCTTCTTTCTGGTGGCGTGGATTTCGAAGACCATCGCGGAATTCCGCGATGGCCGAGGCAACGTGCCCAAGACTCTGTTGCTGGGGGTGACCACCGTGGTTTCCTTCTGTCTGCCGATGGGATCGAACCTGGATGTGCTCTTCCAGGGCTACAATACCTGGCACTCGTTCCAATACCTCTTCCTGTTGTGGTTGATCAACCGCCTGCGCGACCAGCGCGGAGAAATCGACAACCCCTTCGTGCAGCGCATGGTGCGGCAGCGCAGCATGATTCTGTATTATTCCTGTTTCCTGGGCGCCACCCTGGCGATCGTGCTGGTTACCCTGGTAGTGCGGGCAGTCACCACGCTACGGGCCGACCAGAGCTACTTCATCGTGGTATTGAGCGTCCTGCTGATGCACTACTATTTCGACCACTTCCTGTTTTCCCATCCCCAGATGGTGGAATAAGGGGGGCACCGGTGGCCGGTCAGGATCGAGGGCAGGCGAGCACCGCCTGCCCCACCCGCCGTTCTTTCAACGGGATAGCGTGAGCTGTGGGGCGGACTTCAGTCTTCCCCAGAGGGGACCCCGGGCTTCACAGCCCGCCTGACCGCGGACGACGCGAAACTCGCGGCGGGGGGACTGAAGAGAAACTTGCAGAATTCGAAGAAACCGCTTGCTTGCGCGCGCGGCTCGGAAAGGTCACATTGAAAGGCAAGCACTTACCGAGCCGCGACCGCGAGGGAGCGGGTTCGCCACCGGATTCTGCACGTATCTCTGAAGTCCGCCGCAGGCTGAAGCCTGCCCCACCGAAGCTCCCAGAGGTGAACAGCATCGCGGCTAACGGGGCGCCCGGCGGGCGCCGGCCTCCAGGTAGCGGGCAAACTCTTTCCCCGGAGCAGCTACATCGAACTGTAGTTTCAGCGTGTCTTTTCCGGTAGAGGTGTAGGTCAGGCGGTAGCGCACCTCGCCGGGCTTGCCATCGCTCATGAACACCACGCCGCTGGCTGAAGCAGTACCGGTATACCGGATTACGTGGTCCTCGCTGTCGAAATAGATGGCGCGCAGTTCGCCCGCGGTCTCGCCGTGGTAAACCACCATCAGGTCGTCATGGCGAGACGCCGGTTTGCCGCCAGCCGCGGGGTACTCCGCGAAACTTCGACGGAGGAGCACCTTGCCGTCCAGGTCGGGGGTGAAGGAGAATGCGCCGGTACCCGCTCCCGGCTGGCCGGATCCCTCGCCGGTCCAATTGCCGACGAGGAACTGGGCCGGCCCCCAGTCCGGCGTGGCCGCGAAACAAGCCGCGGTCATCAATGTCAGCAGGCAGGCGCGGGCGGTCAGCCGAGTCGATCGCATGGACACAGCATACCTCACGACGGGAACCGTCCAGCCTTATACTGATTGGTGACGGTGACGACACAAGTGGCGCGCTATGGCCGGCTGGCGGTTTGGGTGGCGGCCGCGTATCTGATCCCGGGGGCGTGGGCTGTCGATCCGCAC
>Ga0302319_10014984_pt1 | contig 14406 bp, 10 predicted proteins | sample Bog_T0_2_FD_203319 | JGI IMG/M metagenome (GOLD analysis project Ga0302319, IMG submission 203319) | Peat permafrost microbial communities from Stordalen Mire near Abisko, Sweden - Bog_T0_2 | ecosystem: Environmental > Terrestrial > Soil > Wetlands > Peat | place: Sweden: Abisko, Stordalen Mire... | reverse complement strand
CGCGCGGTTTTTGGGCTCCGGGAGACTTCGTGCGACCCCCGCAAAATGGACTTCCCCAATCGCCCTCAGAGCGCAACACGGGCGATCCTGACCGCTCTTTTTCCCGGCATTCCATGACACCAATCGTTATTTCGCGGTTTTTGATGTTTTTTGGGGATGATACGGGGTTTCTACGTGAGGGTTCCTGGCACGGAGACGGTGCAGGAATTCGCAGGCGAGACGCCCGCGCCCCATGCAAACCGGCGCTGGATGTGGAAATGGGCGCGCCGCTCCGTTCCGTCCGGCCAGTGGCCGGACGGGACAGGCGGGTCGCCTGTTCCACCCATTGCGCGGGCGGGGCGACTGGCCCGGCCCGGACTTTGATATTATGGTAGTCCATATCAATCCGGGACGAGGATAGCACGGTCCGGGAAAACCGGGTTGTAAGCGGCTAACGCATTCGTCACTTTTTCGCGGTTTATTTTCAAAAATGCGTTAGCCGCTTACAATGGCAGGCACAAATCTCACGAATTTTCACGAATCAGAGAACAAGGCGCTGATGCGCAGCGGGTTGTGTGAATGGCCAAAGCCGCAACCGGGAGCTTTATCGAAAAACAAAGGGGGTTTGCGGCGGCAACCCGAAACACGGGCACTGTGAATTTTATGACCGTTCGTTCCTCAAAATTACGCCGCAACCACGCCATGCTCGGTGAATATCCAAATCGGGCGGCAGCCGTTTCACCGCCTCACCCAAAATTTCCATCACGCGCTCGAACGCCAGTCTCTTGTGCCAGTCGGTCAGGATGGCGGGCAACTCGTTTTGTGTGCAAAGTCCCTGAGCCTGGCCGGGCGTGGTCAGCAATCTGGCGCAGGGTTACTTTGGGGTCATGCCTGCTCATATATCGGCACGGCTTCACGGACGACTTCATCCCGGAAATACTCGCTCAACCAAGCCTTGGTGGATTTTACCTGGGCGATTTTGGTGGAGGTGATAGCGTGGAGGCGGAAAAGGCGGCGACTGTATCGTTAGAAATGATTTTTGTATTTTCCCCTGCCTTTTGTGTCAATAGTGAGGTCTGACCCGGACATCGGACAGAGGTCTGACCCGGACACACATGACCCGGACATCGGACACATGGGCTACGGCGCCGCCGATTCCAAAAAAACTTTGTGCGTTTTTCGGGTGGGCGGTTGTTATATTGGTGATGAACATGACCGATGGCGAACTACTCCAGCGTTACGCGAGCGACCGTACTGAATCCGCTTTCACGGAACTGGTCGCACGGCATCTCAACCTCGTCTATTCAGCGGCGTTGCGACAGGTCAACCGGGATGCGCACCTTGCGGAAGATGTCACGCAGGCGGTGTTCACCGATTTGGCCCACAAGGCGGCACGGCTGGGGGGCCACACTTCATTGACGGGCTGGCTTTATACCAGCACGCGATTTGTGGCCGCCAACTTCCGCCGGACCGAACAACGCCGCGCTGCCCGCGAACAGCAAGCCCATGCCATGAATACCTTGCATTCCGAACCCGAAGCCCAGCCTGACTGGACGCTGTTGAGTCCGTTGTTGGATGAAGCTATGTACCTACTGGCGGAACAGGAACGCGAAGCGGTCCTCTTGCGCCATTTTGAAAAACACTCCTACGCCGAAATTGGCACCCGTCTCGGCCTCACCGAAAATGCCGCTCGGATGAGAGTGGATCGCGCCCTGGAAAAGTTGCATGGCATTCTTACCAGGCAGGGAGCGGTCGTGACCGCGGTGGCTTTGGCCGGATTGCTGGGCGTCAATGCCGTGGTGGCCGCCCCGGCGCATCTGGCGGCCAAAGTGCTGGCCGGCGCGCTGGCGGGCGCGGCGGCAGGGTCGGCGGCAACGGGAATCTTGTCCACGATGATGGCTATTTTGCGGTCCAAGACGGCACTCGTTGGGCTGACGGCGGCGCTTTTGGGGGTGGCCGGATGGGTTTACTCGACCAGCAACCATCCAAAGCCGCAGAAGGAGTCGCCGATCCGGCCGGCTCCGCTGGCCGCGGCCAGTGCTGCCACGACGGCAAATACAGTTAGCGCTCCGCCCACCAATCGGCCCGCCATCTCCATGCCGACGCTTCAAAAACGCGACGCATTGGTTCTGCACCTCAAAATTGTCACGGCGGACATGGGTAAGCCCATTCCAAACATCCCCATTGAATACCGGGCGCGGACTGGCCAGGACTATCAGTTCAAGCAATTCACCGCCAGCCGCTTTGGCGAGTGCGACGTGGATTATCCCGGCGACCTTACGGAGCTGCAATTGGTCACGCGGCTGGATGGCTTTGCCGACACCCAGTTGATCTGGCGTCCGGCGAGCGGGGAAGCCATTCCAACCAATTTTGTCGCGCACATTGACTGGCCCGTGGCCATTGGAGGATCGGTCGTGGACCCGGATGGCAATCCGGTGGCCGGTGCCACGGTCAGTTGGGATTGTCATGCCGACCCCGCAAACCTCACCTCGCCGCAAAACCATGATTTCCTTACCATTGGGACGACTACCGACGAAAATGGCAAATGGCGCATCAACCAGATGGCCGAGGATACCATTTCGAGGATCGTCGGCTTGGCCCGGCATACAAACTATGTCAGTTTGGGCACTAGGCGGGAGGCTTCGCGCGCGGGGGCTCCTGCCATGGAGAAAGCACTCCGCGCCGGAACCTACGTCTTCCATCTCGGCAGGGCGGTTCCGGCCAAAGGCATCGTCACCGATGCCAATGGCAATCCCATATCGGGCACCAGCATCCTGGTCGGCGCTCCCGACAACGTGGATGCGCGCCGGGGGAAAACCGGAGCGGACGGCACATTTCTCATTAACGGGTGTCCCCCCGGAAAACAAATGGTTACCGCCGAGGCGCCCGGCTTTGCGCCCGCCACGGTGGAAGAGGCACTGGCGGACGATGCCGAAGCCGTCCACTTGGCGTTGATGCCCGGCAAAGACCTGCTGCTGCGCGTCACCGATGCACAAGGAAATCCAATTCCGGCGGCCACGGTCATGTATCTTAACCGCGGCCCTGGGCTGCAGCCCGACCAGCCGGTGCCGGTGCAATTCCGGTTCCGTGCCACCGCCGACCGTGAGGGACGGCTAACCGTGACGAATGCGCCGGATGCAGAGATGAGATTCTCCGCGTACGCGCCAGGGTATTTTCGGAGCGCCTCCTTCACCGTCCGTCCCGACGGCCAGGAGCATGTCATCGTGCTGGGCAAAGCGCTGGTCGTGCATGGCACCGTCACGGATTATTCCATTGGGCGGCGCATTCCGAAATTTCGCGTCGAGTTGGGCTGGCCCGTAGCCAATCCCATTCCGAGCGGGCCCATCATTCGTTGGTCGCCGTTTCCGCGGCACTGGCTGGATTTCACCGGCGGCACTTATGTCAAAACTCTGGAAGAGCCCATGGTCGTGGGTATGGACAATCCAGGTTATGTCTTGAAATTTATTGCTGACGGCTACGCGCCATTCATAAGCCGCGCCATCCGTCCGGACGAAGGAGATGTGGAACTGGATGTCACCCTTCAGCGCGCCGCCACCGCCACCATCACCGTCTATAAACCCGATGGCCAACTGGCGACGGGCGCCGACGTTGGCATGGTCTCGCCGACGGCGGGTTTGAAACTCGCCCAAGGCGGCTTTGCGCATCGAAGTTTTGAATCCGTCGGTGCGCTTTTCCGCACCGATGCCAATGGCACGATTGCCTTGCCGCCCGACAGCGCCGTGACCCGGGTGATGGCCGCCAACCCGGACGGTTATGGCGAAGCCACTCCAACTGCGCTGGCGACCAATCCCGTCATTCAGATGCAGCCGTTCGGCCGCCTGGAGGTCACGTGCTTCAGTGGTGGCAAACCGGCCACGGGCCGCGAATATTCCGTGGGCTTTGCCGGAATTCCCTGCGAGGCCGCCGCCTTCGAATCAGATGCCTGGCGGGCGACGGTGGACGGCGAGGGGAAATTTGCCCTGGATCATTTGCCGCCGACCAAGCTCAGCCTGCTCCGGATTCGTGCGGAAAAGAACGGCTGGTCCAGCATCCCGGAGGCGTCCTTTGAAATCAAATCCGGCCAAACCACCACGCTAAACTTGGGCGCATCCAATTACATCGTCACGGCTCATCTCACTTGGCCGGCGGGGATGGAACGGCAGTCCAACTGGATGATCAACGCCTGGGTTCACCCTCCTTGGCCGCCGATTCCGCCGGAGGTCATGAACAGTGAAGCTGCGCGTGACGCGTTCTTGCAATCGCCTGAATTTGCAAAATATCAGGCGGCAATCCAAAACGCGCAGCAAAACAGGCAACATTTTCCGGGAACCGTAAAAGACGACGGCACCGTTACCATCGAAGGTGTGTCGGCGGGGGACTTCGTACTGTCGATGACGGCCGCTTCGCCGCAGGAAACCAACAACATTGAGAGTGGCGGGACGCACGTTTTTAATGCCATTGCCCAAGGCGAAATGAAGCTCACGATTCCCGTCGATCCACCGGCCGGGACGCTTAATTTGGGGGCGGTTGAAATGAAGCCTGTGGCAGCGGGGCCGTAGTTGTGAATCCGGCCAAGAGCAGACGGTGATTCGACCAGAGCGAGCCAGCATTTCAAATTTCAAACTTGGCGTTCGATGCCCGCAGGGGATGTTTGCGGAAATTCCCGATGAACGGTGCGAACCTGGACTACGGTCGCGGCCGGTCTGGTCACGGCGGAAGTGGCGACGACCCATCGGCACCCTGGCCTCGGAATCGAAGCCCCTGCGGGACCGCGAAAACGATCCCTTTTCAAATCGACGGTTTTGTATCAGGTTTTCACCGTCGCTCACAAACTCCGGATGATTGCCTTCCGCGCCCCCCACGGGCGCGGCCCCGTTGAAGCGGCGGCGGAGAGCGCCACCTGATATGGCCGTTCTGCCCTTCCGCGCCCCCACGGGCCGAATCCACTCGACGGGGCTCAGTTTCGGCAATCATCCGCGACCCTTGCGGGCGCTGTGGAGCAGACCTCACCGCAGAGCCCCGATTTCATAATTCAATTTGGCTTGCTGAATCAGAACATTATAGCGGGCGTTGGCGTTGGCGATTTGCGCGGCAGTCAGACTCAACTGCGCCTGGCTCAATTCCACGATGGAGCTGCTACCGATTTTGTAACGGGCATCGGCCAGTTCATAAGCCCCGGCGGCGGTGCGGACCAACTCTTCCGTGGTGTGCAGTTGTTCCAACGCGGTGTTTTGATCGAGCCACGCGATATGCACGTCCCGCACAATGCTGTCCTCCAATGAGCGCACGAGTTCATTGTCCGATTGCGCCCTTAATTCCGCTTCGTGCTGGCGGGCCTGGTAAAAGCCCCCGGCAAACAACGGCAGGCTCAATTGAATGCCGCCCACCGCATAATTATCCGGCAAGTGGCTGTCGTGGGAGGGGGAGTCGCCAATCATGCCGACGGCGGAAACGAGCGGCAGCCGCGCATCGCGTTGCGAGCGGGCATATTTCAGGGTGGCGTCGCGCTCATTGCGGAGGCTTAATAATTCCGGCCGTCCGGCCAGGGCTGTTTGGACCAGCTCGGAAACGTCATTCGTGCCGGGCAACACCGACGGCGATGATTCGGCGAGTTGAAACCGTCGCGGCTCACGATAACCCAGCGCCGCGGAAAGCGACGTCATGGCGTCGTCGGCGTTGTTTTTGGCCTGTTGCTGCATCAAGCGTGCTGCTTGCACGGCGACGCTGGCAAAGCTCACGTCCAATTCCGACTTGATTTTGTTCGAAGCGAGGAGGCTAACCTGGTCCAGCAGCAACTGGCGCGTGTCCAAGGTTTGCTGCGCGACCCGCAAAACGGCCTGCGCTCCCAGCGTGCCGAGGTAACTCACGTTCACCTGCAACAACACCTGTTCGCGGGTGGCGTTGGCGTTCTGTTGTTCCGCCTGGGCCTGGAATTGGGAACTGGCCGTGAGATTGGCCGTGCGACCGAAATCGGTGATGAGTTGGTTGACCGCCAGCCCGCCGGCCAGCCGGTCATAGACGCTCGGATTATTCACCCCCCCGGCCAGGATGCGGGCGTCCTCGTTTTCCGCGCCGACGGCGTCGGCGTAAAGATTCACGTTGGGAAAAAATCCGGCGCGGGTTTCCGTGACCACCTCCTGTGCGGCGAGTGCCCGGTAATTCGCCGAGGCGATTTGGGGATGATTCAGCAGCGCCAGTTTTTCGGCGTCGGGCAAGGACAACGAGGTGGGCGCGGCTGGCGCGTTGGTGGTTCCGTTTGCAAACACCGTGCCGTTAAAAAGCGCACAAGCTGCCAATGCCTGGATGATTCTTGTCATTTGAAAATCAAGGGCTGATTGTCGTCGCCGCTTCAGGGGATTTTCCCGACGCCGCTTCTTTGCGGCGATAAATGAGGTAATACGCACAAGGCACGATGAACACCGTCAGCACCACGGAAACCCCGAGGCCGCCGATGATGGCCCGGGCCAGGGGCGCATACGCCTCGCTGCCCGCCCCCAGTGCCAGCGCCATGGGGATCAACCCGAACAAGGTCGCCAGCGAGGTCATCAGCACCGGGCGCAGGCGCACCCGGCACGCCAAGGACACCGCCTCCCGCAAGGGCCGCCCCTCCTCGCGCAACCGCCGCGTGAACTCCACGATCAAGATGCTGTTCGACACCACGATCCCCACCATCATCACCACCCCCATCAGCGACATCACATTGAGCGTTGTGTGCGTGGCAAACAAGATCAGCAGCACGCCCGTCAACCCCGTTGGCACCGCCAGCAGGATTAAAAACGGGTCCAAAAATGATTTAAACTGCGCCACCAGGATCAAATACACCAGCACCGTGGACAGCAGCAAGCCCACCCCGAAGCTGCGGAAGGAAACCTGCATTGCGTGGGCGGAACCGCGAATGACAATCCGTACGTTCGGCGGGAGTTTCAAGTCGTCAACGAGCTTCTGGACACGGCCTAAAACCCGGCCCAGATCCTCCCCCGAAGGCGCCACATAGACATCCATGACCCGCAAGAGTTGGTAGTGGTCCACCTCGGTTGGCGAGTTCCGGTGGCTGATGGTGCTCAACGCGTCCAGCCGCGTGGACACGGGCGAATTCGCCCCGCGCACCGGAATGGAAGAAAGGTCGGCCAGATTCTTCACAAAGTTCTCGGGATATTGGACAGTGAGGAAGTAATCATTGCCGCTCTTGGGATCCACCCAATAGCTCGGCGCGATCATCTGGTCGGAGGTCAGTGCGGTGATGACGTCGCCAACCACCTCTTTTTCATCCAGGCCCAGTTCGGAAGTGCGCAGCCGGTCGATGTCCAGTTGCAGCGCGGGATAATCGATGTCCTGCGGCACCAGCACGTCGCTCACCCCCGGCAGCGCCTTGATCTTGCGCGCCAGGTCGGTCGCAATTTGATGGGTGTTCTCCATGTTCATGCCGGTCACCTGGATGTCCAGCGGCGCGGGCATGCCCAGGTTCAGGATCGCGTCCACCAAGCCACCGGTCTGCAAATACGCTGCCACTTGCGGCATTTCCTGTCGCAGCCTGGCCCGCACCAGATCCATGTATTGGAAACTGCTCCGCCGGTGTCCTTCGTTCAGCCCCACCTGGACAAAGGCCGTGTGCGGACCGGCATTGGGTGTGTAAATCGCAGAAAAGTCCGCCGTGACACCCACGTTGGAGACAATGATTTTCAAGTCCTTCGCGGGAACCACCTCGCGGATGATTTGTTCCACTTGCAACACGAGTTTGTCGGTGTTTTCAATATGCGTCCCGGTCGGCGCTTTGAGGTTGATGACGAACTGGCTGGGGTCGGTGCGCGGGAAATAGGCCTCGCCGATGAACGGATAGAGCGCCAGACTCAAAATGAAGATGCCCGTGATGCCCAGCACCGTGGCCAGCGGCCGCAACAGGCCCACCCCCAGCCACCCTTCGTAACGGTCCAGCATCTGGTGGAACCGCTGGTTGAACCAGTGGTTAAACCGGCCGCCCCAGCCCGGCGGAGCCGCCCCGCCATCCCCGTGCCCGTGGTGCCCCTTGATCAGCTTGGCGCAAAACAGCGGCACCACCGTCATGGCCACCAGATACGAGGCAAACAGCGACAGGATCACGGCCAGCGCCAGCGCCGAAAAGAGAAACTTGCTCACCCCGTACAGAAAGATCACCGGGAAAAACACGATCGCCGTCGTCAGGGTCGCCGCCAGCACGGGGAGCGCCACCTCCCGGCCGCCGCGCTCGGCGGCGACTTCCGGGGTTTCCCCCATTTCGAGGTGCCGGAAGATGTTTTCCAAGACCACCACCGAGTTGTCAATCAGGCGCGAGAACGCCAGCGCCAGTCCGCCCAGAATCATCGTGTTGACGGTGCTGTTGCCCAGCGCCAGGGCGATGAAGGTCGCCAGCGCCGACAGGGGGATGGATAAAAACACCGCCAGCGTCGCCCGCATGGAGCCGAGGAAGACCAGAATCATCACGCCGGTCAGCACCAGCCCGATCAGCCCCTCGTGAATCAAGTTGTCAATTGCGTTGCGCACAAATACCGACTGGTCGAAAACGATTTTCGTCACGAGTTCCTTGGGGACGTCAAACAGGTGCGCCGCCGCCGCTTTGATGCCATCCACCACGGAGATCGTGTTGGCGTCGCCGCCTTGTTTGAGGACGGGCAGATAAACGGAGGGCTGGCCATCGACGCGCACCACGTTGTATTGGATGGCCGAACCGTCTTCCGCATGGCCAACATCGGCCACGAGCACTGCGGCGTTGTTGACCGTTTTCAACGGCAACTGGTTGATGTCCTTCATGTCATCAATCTGGCTGTTCACATACAGATTGTAGTCAAACGGACCGATCTTCACATCGCCGGCGGGCAGGATCAGGTTCGCGTTGTTGACCGTGCGCACCACATCCATGACGCTCAATTGATGGGCTTCCAGTTTCAGTGGGTCCACGTAAATCATGATCTGCCGGTAGCGGCCGCCAAAGGGCTGTGGCACGGATGCGCCGGGCACGTTGGCAATCTGATTGCGCACATCGAACTGGCCGAGGTCGCGGAGTTTGGCCTCATTCAGTCCCTGGCCCTTCAAGGTAACCAGACAGACCGGCAAACTGGATGCGTCGAAGGACAGGACGACCGGCGGCAGGGTGCCGGGCGGCAGCCGGCGCAAATCAGCCATCGCCAGATTGGCAATACTGGTGACGGCCGAATCCGGGTTGAAACCGGGCTGAAAGTAAATTTTAATCAAGCTCACCCCCGGGAGCGAACGTGATTCGATGTGATCCACGCCGCTGGCCAGCGTGAAGAATCGTTCAAACCGCCCGGTGATGTCGGTTTCAATCTGCTCCGGCGGCATGCCCGAGAAGAATGTTGCGACTACAACGACCGGAATCCGGATCGGCGGGAACAAGTCCACCGGCATCCGCACCAGGCTGGTCACCCCGACGACGCAGGTGATCAGACAGATGACGATGATGAGATACGGCAGGCGAATGGCAAAGCGGGACATGAGAATAGAATTTGTTCAGGGACGCTTTTGGGCGATGGCGGCCCGCAGTTTATCGAGCGAAAAATTCCCGACCTGGCAGAGGGCGACCAATTCCTGATCCTGGGCGATGATTTCGGCCGCTGCCTGCGGTATCATTGCCGCGATCCCGGAGGGAACGGTTTGCACCCCGTGCAAATCGCCGTGGATCAAATCCCGGGATTGAATTGTCAGCCCGCCAATTTCCACCGGCGTCCCAAACTCCACGATGTGAACGTAGGCATGCGAAACGGAGATGCTACCCGCAAAGAGTGGGAAACCCAGTTGCTCCGCCGCCGGGAGGTCCCGGACCGCGCCATTGGTTACCGCGCCCGCGCAGCCGAGGGCGCGCAGAATGTTGACATGCACCACCCCCAGCAACGAACCGAAACCGACTTTCGTGGCCACATCTTGCACCACCACCACGCGGGGCGCGGGCAGAGAAAGAATATAATCCCACCAGTCGGTGCGGTCAGGATAACGGCTGTCCGCCGTCGGCGGTGCTGAACCGCGCACCTTGACGGTGGCGGCATAACCCAGCAGCGGCGGCAGTTTCGGAAACTGACAATGAATGGAACTGTCGGCAAAGCCTTCGTTGCGCAGCCGCACATGAAACGTTTCAATGGCGTTAGCAAGCGTGCAGGCATCGAGACGCCGTAGAATTGCCAACTGCTCGGAAGTCAAACTAGTGTTCATGAATTCAAAAAAATATTGCGAACTGCGAGATGATTGACGGCACGAAGCACGTGCATTCACCGGAGGTTTTGACCTTGATTTTCATCTTACTGTCAAAGGGCGATCATTTTGGGTTCGACTTTCTGGCCGGCCTGAAATCCTGACCGGTTGCCGATGACTACCTGGTCGCCTTCCTGCAAGCCCGAAAGAACCTCGTATTTGTCCGGCGTCTCCAATCCCAGCTGGACGGGGCGCTCCTCGATCAGGTGGTCGTGGTTGACGACGTAAACAATGGGCGATTTACCGCTGGAAACGGCTTCAATGGGAACAGCCAGTGCCTGGAGGTGTTTCTCCACATTCAACACCACGCTGGCATACATGCCTGGAATCAGCTCGAGGTCCGGGTTAGGCACCTCAATTTCCGTGATCATCGTGCGGGTGCTGTCATCCACCTCGTGCGTGAACCGGGCGATTTTGCCGGTGAGGGCTTTGCCGTTGAGGGAATCCACGCGCACCGCGACGGGATCACCCAGTTTCACGTCTTTGGCGTAATCCACCGTGACGGGAAAATCCAGGCGCAGCCGGTAGTTATCCGAAACGCGGACGAGCGGCTTGCCTTGGGCCTCGATGAGGGTGCCGGGATCGGCGTAACGATGCGTGATGACGCCATCAAAGGGCGCGGTGATCTGGGTATAACCGACCATGGTTTGATACTTCTCAACATTGGCTTTGGCGGCGGCGATGGTGGCGGCCGTGGCCAGTTCATTGGCCTGGGCGGTATCGAGGTCCTGCTGGGCCACAAGATTGGGATGGTCATGATTGACGGATTGCAGCCGGAAATAGATCAGGTTCGCATTGGTATAGTCCGCCTGGGCTTTTTGCTCGGCAGCCTGGGCATTGTCCAGCTCCGCCTGCAGTTCTGGAACTTCGATGGTCGCCAGCAGTTGGCCGGATTTGACCGTGTCGCCAAAATCCACGTTCATGTTGCTGACATAGCCGGTCACTTTTGCCGGCAGGGCGACTTCCAGATAGGGGCGGAATTCTGCCGCGATCGTCACCTGTTTAGACAGGTCGTCGCGAGTGACTATGGCGACTCCCACTGCGGCGGTGCTGGCAACGTCTGCTTTGATCGGAGTTTGTGCATGGGCGTGGTGCGCCAGCCAAAAAACGACCAGGCCAACGACAAAAGCGCCGGCCAGCATCGGGCCGGGCTTTCGGAAGTGGAAATTTGCAGTTATGAATCTCATGAATAAATGGGAATGATCTCAGTTTTTGAACCGGGGCACGCGCACGCAAAACGCACTGCCGGCACCCAATTGACTCTGGACGGTCACCTCCGCGCCATGCGCGGTGCAAATGGATTTCACGATGGCCAGCCCCAACCCGGCGCTTTCGGCGTTGGTGGAACGGGTGGCATCCACCCGGTAAAACCGCTCGAAAATGTGCGGCAGATTCTCCGGCGCAATGCCGATGCCGTTATCCTTCACTTCCAGGCAGGCATGGCCGTTGACGGTGGCAACGCGCAGATGAATGGCCCCGTTGGAAGACATGCTGTTGCTTGCCGAAATTGATCCGTCCGGAAAAGCGAAATCATGTTAAAACTTCCAGCCGGGCGCGATTAGGCCACCTGAACTTAACGAGTCCATGGGCCTCAATCAACCAGTGCCACGCAGGACTACCCTCGCCAACCAATGATTTGTCCATTCGGCAAACGCACAGCATTCGTCTGGTTAAAAACGGATTCGTCTGGCCAAGAACTTCCGCCCTCAAGGTGCAGGACAGTGGTTTGCCTCGCCCCAATCGTAACCGGAACCGTCACGAATCCGTAGCCATTGGCCCGCGCCCGCACATTATATTGCCCAGGAGGAAGTTCAACCGGCACGGCATCCTGGAGAATCGCCCCCGAATTATTATGGACCTGCTGAAGCAATCCCCCGTCTGCACTGAGGATTGTGTAATCGGAATACCTTGGGCGGTAGGGATCCCGGGCGCTAAATGAGGCGTTGACCCCATAGGCGGAATACACCAACAGTATGCCATTGGTTGAGCCCGCTGGCCGCGATTGCACCATGGACGGCCCGACCCGGTCGAGTGCCAGATTTTTATGATCGGTGGTGCAGCCCGATAAAATCGCTCCTGCCGTAACCACCGCTAAAATGAAAAATGTTTTCATGATGTTTTTACATTATCGCCGCAGTCGGACGGCAATGAAAGTTTCTGAACGGATTTTAATGCGGCGTTACACTTCGCTCAATAAAGGATTGGCGTGCCAACCCTCGACCTTGTTCCTCCGGCCAAAATCATTGTGGTGCAAAATGACTGGTTGGAGGTTTGGCGCACATGAATCCAGCATGAATCCAGTATTAAATTTCAATTATTCTTTGACTGCATGGTTCCGGCTTTAGGTGGAGTTCCACATAACCAGCTTAGAGCGAGGAGCGGTTTTCGAGGGCAAATTGGAGCAGGCTGTGGTTGCCGTGCAAATTCAGCTTGGCGGAGATGTTGGCGCGGTGGGCCTCCACTGTGCGCGGGCTGATGCCCAGTTCCGCAGCGATTTCGCGGCTGGTTCGTTTTTCCGCAATCAACTTGAAAATCCGGCTTTCCGCCTTGGTGAGGTCATCCAAGCCGGGGGTGTGCGCGGCCAGGGTTTCCGCCCGGTTGCGCCGGCGAACCAGGCAGCCGGAGATGGCGGGACTCAAGTAGTGTTCACCTTGGGCGGCGGAGAGAATGGCGGTGATGATGTCTTCCACCGCGTTTTCCTTCAGCACGAAGCCAAGGACTCCGTAATCCAGGGCGCGATTGATGAGGTCCTCTTCCTTGAACATGGTGAGGATGATGATGCGCGTGGCAAGTTTCTGGGCGTGAACTTTGCCGGCAACTTCCAAGCCGGTCAATCCAGGGAGGTTGATATCGAGCACGGCCACGTCTGGTTTTTTTTCGAGGATGGATTTCCAGGCGAGGGTGCCATCGTCCGCTTCGCCCACCAGTTCAAACCGCACGTCATTTTGCAGCACCTGCCGCAGACCATTGCGGAACAGGGGGTGATCGTCCACGATCAAAACTTTAGTGCGCCCTGGCATGGTAGAAGATTGCAATAACGGGGGTGGAAATGCGAGGAAAATCCGACCGCTCGTTCATGTCGGTTTCACCGTGATAAATGTGATATTTCGGGGGTATTTCACGGAATTATGAAGGATGAAAGATGAAGGATGAAGGCGGAATCGGCGGGCATTTTAGGGAGCGTGTTCATGATGGTTTCAACGTGTAAAAAGTGATATTACAGGGATTTTGGGCAATGTTTTCAGCCGGGACCCCGGATGGGGCTGATACAGGAAGAAACGGGAGGCGGCTCCGGATAAGACCACCCCTCACCCTCAATCCCTCTCCCCGTTGAGGGGCCGTTGAGGGGAGAGGGAAGCCAGTGGCGATGCGGCCAGCTGGATTAGAGACGTTGGCAGCGGTGTAACATATTGTAAAAACAGGCACTTGCATATTGAGTTTCTTAAAAAGTGATCAAGCGTTCAGTTGAGTGAAGCATTGGGAAAGCTGGGTTGTTTGGATGGCAATAGCGTCATGCGCAAGCCCCCGGCGAAGCCACGCCATAAAGTGCCTGCTCCGCAGGCAAACGGAGTCGCAGCGCGACTTCGTCCACCACCGGAGGCGCGCGCGGGCAGGGCGGGTGGCCTGTTTGCGGTGCGTTCGTGGTTGTTTCAAGGTGGTAAAAAGTGATATTTCGGGGGTTTTCTTTAAAAAGTGTTCAGTTTCAAGTGTCAAGTGTTCAGCCGGGACCCCGGATGACCCCGGATGGGGCTGATACAGGAAGAAACGGGAGGCGGCTCTGGATATGACCACCCCTCACCCTCAATCCCTCTCCCCGTTGAGGGGAGAGGGAAGCCAGTGGCGACGTGGCCGGGCAGCTTGGGCGCTTTGGCTGCGAGCGTAACAGACTTACAAACAGTCACTTGCATAATGGGCTTCTTAAGGGTTTCAAGTTTCAAGTGTGCAGCAAGAGTTTGGATGGCGACGGCCGCGGAAAGCTCCGGTGGTTGGATGCCAATAGCGGCGCGCACGGAGTGACGCGCCCTACCAACCGTGGGTTGGCGACGATGCGTTGGGTGATTGTGGGGTGCGGTTTCATAGCGTAAAAAGGATTGGTGTCATGGAATGCCGGGAAAAAGAGCGGTCAGGATCGCCCGTGTTGCGCTCTGAGGGCGATTGGGGAAGTCCATTTTGCGGGGGTCGCACGAAGTC
>Ga0302319_10014983_pt1 | contig 14407 bp, 18 predicted proteins | sample Bog_T0_2_FD_203319 | JGI IMG/M metagenome (GOLD analysis project Ga0302319, IMG submission 203319) | Peat permafrost microbial communities from Stordalen Mire near Abisko, Sweden - Bog_T0_2 | ecosystem: Environmental > Terrestrial > Soil > Wetlands > Peat | place: Sweden: Abisko, Stordalen Mire... | reverse complement strand
ATCTCAAGCCGGTCGGCCTGTACATCCACCCCCGCAGTGATCAACGCCACTCCGCTTTGAAGTACATTAGCCTCAAGCCCTTCATTTTGCGCCCGCTCAAAAAGCATCTGCCACGGCGGTGCATCACCCTTCACCTTATAGGTCTTAGCCAAAACAGTATTCCAGAACGCCTTACGTTTCGGTTCATCATTCTCGCATTCATCCCAATCCTTTGCAATTTGATTCCAACTATACCACCCTTCAGGCGAATAGAGCGCATTGATATGATACCCCTTTACCGTCCTTTCACAATTCCCTGGCGCAGCAGGTATCCACCTCGCCGTCCCGCCGAGCGGTTCATCCCGCAGCATCCACGTCTTATGCCTGTTCTCTATATGCCCCCCGCAATGCACACACTCATAATATACATTCCGGTAATCCTTCTTATTCCACCTCAATTGCTCAAAAACAAGCTGCTGCAATCCATATTTTTTCACCACCCTCTCCCACTTTATTTTGTCATCCTGAGCACCGCGTTTGTCATCCTGAGCACCGCGTTTGTCATCCTGAGCACCGCGTTTGTCATCATGAGCACCGCGAAGGACCTCCCCCGTGCCGTCATCCCCTCTCCCTCGGAGAGGGGACCGAGGGGTGAGGCCACCGCGATTGTCATCCTGAGCACCACTCAGCAAACCATTTTTCTCAAAGCAAAACGGGCAAGGAACCCAGTAATAATTTTGGTCAGTCAACAAAAACTCCGTCTCAATCCTGCTTGCACCCTCAATTGTAGGGGTGCTGGGCATGAAGGTTTTCTTATTATCCCCAAACGTCGCCTGGCGCCTTTCAATCAGACTCAGCGGACTACCCTCATTGTCAACATCATCCTTATACGCGTCCACCTCATCAACGATGGCCACCCTCACGGCGATACTCCTTAAACCAGCTGCGCTATTCGCGCCGGTCAGTATAAGTGTGCCGCCAGGAAAATCTTTCTGCTGCAAGGTATTTCCCCCATCCTTGCTCCTTTTCTTTCCAATCTTCGCCTTCAGCGATTCATTATCCTCAATAAGAGGATCAATACGCTGCTTCACATTGCGTTCCATGGTTTCAGCCGTAGGCATCACATACATGATCGGGCAAGGCACACAATCCATATAGTAAGCGATGACATTGAAACCGGCTGTAGTCCCTGCAACCTGGCTTGCCTTCATCATCACTACCTTATTAATGCCTGTCCTGCTGCTCATGGCATCCTGCGGCTCACGCATGTAAGGCGTCCTGCTCACCCTATAAGGCCCAGGCTCAGCGCTCCCCTTGCTGCCAAGTTTGACATGCTTTTCGGCATATTCCGTTACCGTCCAGTTCGGTTCCGGCCTCAATCCCTCCAAAAACCCTCCAATTAGCAAACTCATTACCAGTAAATAATTTCGCCCAGAAAAGGCAAACTTTGTGTTTTAGTCCAATATTTTATCATAAGTTCCCAATCCTCAAGGCAAGGCTTATCCCATTCCCTGTTTCCCGTATATCTGAATCCATCATCAAATGCAAGTTTCCATTTTTCTTCATTCAATAAATAAACATATTCAGGTACAATTTTTTTAAGTATAAACGGACTAATTTTTTTATAACTTGTTCTTATTTCTTCCCTTATTTCTAAAGGGGCATTAAAAAGAATAACTTCTTGAAAAGCAGTAATAAGAATCAATTTTACATCCTTTATTTCAGGTGAATTTTCAACCAGTTTCCTGCAATTTTTTGTCCTCATTCCGAAAAACAAATGCGCCTTTTGACCAATCCTTGGCACTTGCCTTAACCTGAAAGCCCTTATAGTCTGTCTTTTGCTTCCGTCCACCACCATCGGAACAAATCTTTCATTAAATGAATATGCTGGCATATAATTTTATTTCGTATTTTATATTTCTTTTTTCAATTCCTCAATAAATACCAGCCAGATGATTTCCCAAAACCTTTTGAATTTCGCTTTATTGGCATTAAGCCGGTTCATCACATAATCCATTTCCAGACTGATCAGGAATTGACTCAAATTAGGCCCGGGAGCGCCCCAAAAGGTATCCCAATTCCCGAATTCAGATATCACATTCAAACTGAATGCTTGAGCTTCACCTTCTTGCACGATAAAAATATCCGCCCTGTAACTATTCGGTCTAATCTTATAATGCGTACATAAACTCTTTTCTACTTTCATATATTTCAAATTTTAAAAAACAACTTTCTACTTACGTCTTTCTACTCAAGACTTTTTACCAATCAACTCCTCAATAACCTGCGCGGCCATCGTCAAGGCCTCACTTACTGCATCCTCAAGCGCCATCAGCCCCTCACTCCTTGTATTCGCCCCCCTCACTGCATCTACAACCCTAAGTGGCATCCGCTCAAAAACCTTCCTTACTTCAATTCCCGCCGCCTGGAGCTGCTTGTTTATCTCAGCTTTCCTAACCAATAACCCCTCTGTTACATCATTAGCCAGTCTCCGTTCTCCAGCCCTGAGTATCTCATTCACCCTTAGAGCCTCCTTATAATCCAGGTCAACCGGTACCGGCCCACCTTTCCATTTCACCCCCTTTTCCTTTTCTTTCCCGCCCTCATCCTTCCATTCCCCACCCATATACCCAAACTTTTCAATCAATTCCCTCCTGATATCAGGTATCTTGTCATCCTGTGCTCCGCCCTTGTCCTCCTGAGCGAAGCGCTTGTCCTCCTGAGCGAAGCGAAGGACCTCCGGCCCGCTCTTGCCCCCCTTGTCATCCCCTCTCCCTCGGAGAGGGGACCGAGGGGTGAGGCCACCGCCCTTGTCATTCTGAGTATCGCCCTTGTCATTCTGAGCATCGCGAAGAACCCCGCGTTTGTCATCCTGAGCACCGCGCATCACCTCATTCTTCAACCTTATCAAATCCCCATATTCTTCATCCGCCTTTTTGATATCAAAAAAATATTCCCCGTTCCAACATTCATCAGTAATCTTTCCCTGTTTAATAGCCGCCAGCACAGCCACATGGCTTACCCCCACACTTTTCGCATATTCCCTCACACTCATCCACCCATCAGGGCTCTTCTTCTTTCCGGCCATTCGACTCTACAATTTTATTGAAAACACAGAACCAATATTCCGGATCCTTTTCGCTTGCATCCCTGTTCACCAATATCATATCATTTTGCTCCTCAGGTACCCTCAAATAAAGGCAGGCTCTCCAACCATATTGCCGGTTATAATAGCACGTTTCACCTTCATTCCATATCGCAGGCCTTATGATAAAAAAGAAATCGTCATAATGAAGCTTATATTGTTCCATACATCAGGCTCCATTTTCAAGCGTACTTAACATGAAATTTACCTGCCTTTCAAATTGCACCGGATAATCATTCTTCATATTCGCATTGATTATCCCCATCACCTTAGGATTAAGTATAGTCCCGAATTCCGATACAGTAATCAGCGGCGAAACGGGCAAATCATTACCGTTGCTATTCACCCTGTGTACCCGTTTCACAAACCCATAACTCCTGCCCTCCTTATAAAGCCCCCTTGCAAACACCCTCACTGCCCCGCCAGGTATCATAAACGCGAAGGGTATCAACTGCCGGTGGCCTTTGAATATTTCAACTGTCACACCAAGCTCGGCATTTTTCTTTTCACGTTTATAGGTCTTTTCCTTCAGTTCGCCCCTTCGGGTTATCTTTCGCATCCCGCTCCCCAGTTCCTCCCTGGGCGCGAAAGCGTCAAGCGGTATCGGCTTCTGTGTGGCCACTAACATCCCCGTAACAGTAACAGGAGTCGACCGCCGGTAATTAATCCCATCCAGATACCTCTGCGTGATATTATACACCCTTTTCACCTCCCTCCTTGCCTGCGTTCTCCCCTTCTCCAGAGTCTTATTGATCGCCCTGCTCGTCACCTTCGCTACCTGGGCCTCATTCAGCTCCACCCCCAGCCTCCTCAGCGCATTCAAAGCGCTATCAGTCTTTATATATATCATAAAAAACATTTTTAAATTGTCATCCTTCGCGCATCATTGCCATCCTGTGCGCAGCGAAGGAGTTGTCATCCTGAGCGCAGCGAAGGATCACGTTTGTCATCCTGAGCACCGCGAAGGACCTCTAGCATCGCTCTTGCCCCCTCAATCATCCCCTCTCCATCGGAGAGGGGACCGAGGGGTGAGGCCTCACGATGGCTTTGCCGTATTGTCAAATTACCTCAAAGCCTCAATCCTTTCATTTACCCTCGCCTCCCTTTTCTTAGCCACCTCATCCTGCTCATTCTCAATTTCTTTCACCGTATTTGGCGCATAATACCTCACCAGTTCCACCCCCATATACCTTAGCATATCGTTATAATGGCTTCCGTCATTCGGCAACAATTTACTTAGTATGAATTCCCGCTCTAACCGGTTCATTACAATCCTTATTTCATCAATATTCATGGAAATTAAAGTCTTGGCAAGCCAATTATTCTTACCAACCTCCCAGTAGTCTTTTTTAAATAAATCTTTCGCCAATTGGTCATCTCCTATAGCATCCCAAAGCGCAACACACAAGGAGCGCAGTTCTTGAACATGCATTAATCCGCTATGTTCAATATGAACCTTCGCCTTATTATCGTCTCCCTTCAGGTAATCCCTCACTTTCTTATATATCTTTTCCCCATCCAGTTCCTTAGCCCTCTTTTCTCTTTCCAGAATACCGGCGATCTCGTTGCTGTCTTTTTTATCGCCATTCTGCGCAGGCATGATTTTATTAAGCCCGGCTTCGTTAAGCCTTACTTCCACCATTTTCCCGTCATTACTATAATAATCAGCTACTACGAATGCCCTCTTTACAATTCCCTTTTGCCTATCCTCATTCAATTCCGCTTGCTCCGCCTCCCATTCTTTCACTTCATTTTCAAAGCGTACCTTCAATTCTTCAATTTCCTCAGCCATATCCTTTTCTGTAGCGCCTTCAGGCCATTCCTCTTTTTCTTTTTCAAGAAAATCATTCCATACAGGCTTTTTTTCCTGTTGCACAATCTCATAATCCCGGTTTCCCAGCACCACCTTAAGACTCTCGGCAATCTTCACCTTTTCCTTTTCATCATCACGGAAGATGTCTCCTTTCACAAATAGAATATCTTCCTTAACCGCCAGATTATTCAGTACCTGTTCATAGGCTCTCTGCGTCTTAATCTTATAGCAGGCAGCATTACTGCACATCCTTGCTCCTTCTTCCGTGAATAAGGCCAATGTATTCTTGCTGTTATACTGGCAGTTCCCGCAGGCGCCGGCCTCAGGCAAAAGCAAAGGATCCTCAGTCTTAAACTTCGCGCTATCAAGGTTGCACAAAGCCTTATTCACAAGGCCGCTCACATCATTGAACCTGAAAAATTCGTCATTCCTCCAGTTCGTTTTACCACGCATCATGTTATCGAGTATGAGCCGTTGAGTTTCCTCATTCACCTTTGCCAGTAAAAGAGCATCTTTCATCGCCATTTTGCCCTCAAAAAACACTTCCTTCAGTTCATTGATCAAACCATTCAGGCTCAACCGCTGGGCGATAAACTTCGTGCTCTTTCCATACCAGGCGGCAAGTTCACCCACAGTACTGTTCTTCATCTTCCTTTCAAAAGCCACAGCTTCCTCGATCGGGTGTGGGTCATGCCTTTGCAGGTTCTCTGTAATCTGCGCGTCCAGGGCTTCATCATCGGTCATCTCCTTCACCATGCAGGGCATCGTATCTATAGCCGTTCCATTTTCCCGTGCCAGGAGCGTAGCCCTATACCTTCTTTCCCCGAAAACAATCATATACTTATGCAACTCACCAGCAACCGGCCTCACCTGGATGGGCTGGTATATCCCATGCGCCGCAATATTCAATGAAAGGTCAAGAAGCTCATTCTTTTCAAAAAACCGCCTCGGCTGGTTCGGGTCCGGCACAATATCCCCTACAGGAATATACACAATCTGATTATGCTCCCTCTTGTCATCCTGTGCTTCGCGAAGGACCTCGCGTTTGTCATCCTGAGCATCGCGAAGGACCTCGCGTTTGTCATCCTGTGCATCGCGAAGGACCTCGCCCTTGTCATCCTGAGCACCTGGCTCAGCCACTTTCCCATACATATGCTTCCTCATATTCTCCACAAACGACTTGGCCCCTTCAGTAATTACAGTATTTTCCGGCGCTCCGAAGCTTTTCAGTTTATTTCCCCCATTCTCAGCTTCATAACGCTCCTTGAAAGCCAGATCAGCAGGCTTTGAAGGCCATTCATTAGCGCAATGGCTGCATAAATTAGCTTCAACCCACCAGCAGTTTCCATGACCTTCGCTATAGCATGCCATTTCCTCAGTACATCCACATTGCCTGCATTTCCTGATTTCGGGTTGATTAGCCACAATTTTATAAACCCGGCTATCATCCTTTGCATTTAGATTGTCAATTACATAGAGCATATGGGAAGGTGTTTTTATTTCGTGCCTGGTTGCCTCCATGCCCATAAGCAATTCCCCAATTTCTTCATCAAGCAAAACAAAATCATGGGGTATAAGCAAAATAGCCCTGCCATTTTCCGCCAGGCAATCATAAGCATTCCGCAAATCATCCTTATTTGTCAAAATCCCGATAAACGCATCATACATACCCACATATATTTCCCCTGCATCAACAATCTCCTCGCTCAGCGAAGATCCTTTACATGCATATCCAGGTACCCTGTCATGCTCATTAAGTGCAAGTGATGTGTTAATTTTTTCATTTTCCTCAACAACGTCTACACTTATCAATTCCGGTAATTGCTTATATATCGCATTGATAAAATTCATCCCTCCCGGGTTCAGCACAAGGATAAGGCTCCCCGGCATGTACATATGTGGCACCAGGTACTTAACCATTTCGGCAATATGGTCCTGATGCAATTCAGCTGGCACAGTGCCCAGCAATGCCTTAATCCCTTTACCTTTTTCTTCCGCAGGAATTGAAGGCTTTTTTGATTTTGTACTCATAAAATTAAATATTAAATATAAATTAAAAATTTTAGTCTCCATGTAGGGGTAGGGTTCACCCCTACCCTAATATTTGCCATCCTTCGCGCAGCGCAGCGCTTGTCATCCTGAGCATCGCGAAGGACCACGCTTGTCATCCTTCGCGCAGCTCAGTACCTAAAAAATAATCACCCGTTTATGCTTGCCCACATTGATGATCGCCTCGAAATTCAATATATAATCCTTCCAGGATGTATGATTTTCAAGCATATCAGGCCTGCTCTCCCATGCCTTCCTTATCTCCGCAATACCTACCTTACCGTCCTTAATTATTTTTGCAATACAAACCACAAAATGCCTCGAAGTATAGCCCTTGAAATTTGAGAATTTCATCACCTCATTGGCGATAAGTACTGCTTCTTCCTGTTGTTTTATTTCAAACTGTCCCGCCTTGAAAGCTTCAATATCTTCCGGTATGTGCGACACATAATTCAGCCCCTTAATAAGCAATTCCACACACACCGCAATCGGAAAATCATATTCTTCTTTAAAAGCTTTTAGAAAAGCATAATCACTATCACCGTTCACAGCATAGCAGTTCAGGTAATCATCATTCGTCCATTTCTCCGTGTTCGTATTCATTTTCGCGATTTCAAACAAGGAAAGTTCAGTCCTGATCACATACCACACATAACTTTCAATCAGCTTGCACACCTCAAGCCGATGCTGGCCATCCATCACATACAGCTTCCCATCACGCTCCACCACAATGATCGGGCACTCCTGGAGTAGGTTAGTCCCTGCTTTTATTTCAGAAATAATTTTCCGGATCTTGGTTTTATTGAGCGGCCGGTTCCCTTGAATTGTTTCAAACCATTCATAATTCTTAGTCACATACACCTTCACCGGTGATTGTATATGCACAAAGCTTGCAGCCTTCCTCACCTCATTCTTTACTTCCTCAGTTTCAAAATCAATCTCATCCGGGATCTTACTTTCCTCAACCTCATTTACATCACAAAGGCCATCCAGTTCATCAATCACATTAAAAACATTTTTACGCTTCTTGTCATCCTGAGCACAGCGTTTGTCATCCTGAGCACCGCGAAGGACCTCCGTCCCGCTCTTGCCCCCTTGATCATCCCCTATCCCTCTGAGAGGGGACCGATGGGAGCGGCCCGCTTGCTTCCCAGGCGCATTCCTCGAAACATCCTCATAAAATTTCGGCACAGCAACGCCATCCTTCCTGGTAAGCCCGTCAATCCACGTAATAATCTCCTCACTGGTAAACTCCTCAGGCTCTGCACTGCCGGAAGTATGTACTATCCACCTTTCTATAGAATCGAAATACTCAAACTCCCTGATAGCAAAATCAGTCTTATCCCTCCCGAAAAAACACCTTACCCCGGGCAATAACAAAGGCTTCAACCGGAAATCAACCCGTGCCTTAATTTCAATCAGTTTCATAAAAAATATTTAAAATAAAAAATTACATTTTTGTCATCCTTCGCAAAGCGCATCATTGTCATCCTGTGCTCAGCGTTGTCATCCTGAGCGCAGCGAAGGACCTACCCCATTCTCCTATCCGGCCCAGTTAGCACAACCAAATTGAAATTCTGCATGATCCTCGAAAACACCCTGGCTCCATACCGCTCCATGATTTCGCTCCGGCTCAGGTTCGTAGTCATGTGGGTGAGCTGTGGTGCCAGATCATACCTGGCAGTTATGATCTCAGCGATGGGCGCTGCCTTATTGCCCATATGTAGGTAATACGGCTGCTCTGTACCAAGGTCATCTATACATAGGCCTACGCGTGTTTTCCACAAAGTTTTCTCATTGCTGTATTTCAGAAATTCATCACCCTTCATAGGGATGTTATTATTCTTGTATTTGTTAAGGAGGTTGTATCCCCCTTCATTCTCAGTATATTCAGTGGCAATCGTCAGCGCAGGTACCACCCGGTAATTTTCCCGCTTGTTCACCATGAACGTGCGCATAAGGTGTGTCTTTCCACTTCCCACGTCTCCCATGATCAGCAGCCCCTTTTTCAATTTCCAGTTATAACACGTGAATTTACCGTCATCGGTAGGTATCAGCAATTTTTCAAAATCCGGGTGTCCTGAAAAATAATAACACAAAGCCTTTATAATATGTAAATTATAATTATCAATAATCAAGGGCTCCTTAAAAACCTGATCATGCCTCATCTTCACAAAATCAAGATGATGCTTCGGCAACCAAGGAAGCCTTAGCGCCCCAATCCTGTCCCCAGCCACATGGCTCCTTATCGCCTCCGCAAACGTCATAGGTTTTCCCTTGTCATCCTGAGCGCCGCGTTTGTCATCCTGAGCACCGCGAAGGACCTCACCGCGCTTGTCATCCTGAGCGTAGCGAAGGACCTCAGCCGAGATAATTTTTCCTTCCTCCTTCATGATTGATTGAGGTAAGGGCTGTCCTTCCGGATTTGTTAGCGTTGATTCCATATTGAATTATTTTATCAAATTGTCTTTTCAAGTTTGCAAGCAAAAAATTATCACATATCCACTTGTCCATCCTGGCGCACTCCAGAAATTTCTTAAAAGCATTTTCGGCATAACCGATATCCCAGGTAAGCTTCTTTTCAAAACATCTCCGCTCCAGGTTGGCCACAATCGCCTTCAGATCCTTTCCCTCAACCGCCCCATACGTAGGTTTAATTTTATAATGCAACTCATAGACCTCAAACCACACATCCACACATTTTTGATATATGGTATCCACCTGCTTTTTCTTTCCACCTTTGTCACCTTTGTCATCCTGAGCACCGCGCTTGTCATCCTGAGCACCGCGAAGGTCCTCCTTGTCATCCTGAGCATCGCGAAGGATCAAAGGGGGGGTAGGGGGGGATTTTTTATTTTTTAAAAGAGCTTCTGCATCCTCTCCGGCGCCCGCTTCGTAAGAAGCGGAAGTTTGTTTGTTTATGTCCCCCAATGATGGGTTTCCTTGTTTACTATTAATATTAATTAGTAGGCTTTGATTTCCGAAGTTATTTGCAAAGCCATTTTGGGTATAATGACTTTGATTTCCGAAGTCATTAGCGGTGCTATTTTCATTTTTTTCTGTAAAATGACTTTGCTTTCCGAAGTCATTTGCAAAGCCATTTTTCACCAAATAGCTTTGCTTTCCAAAGCCATTTATTTCCTCATCAGTAAACAAATTGCCAATTTTATATATAGGTGTAAATTGTTTATTACCACCTATAAAATCAATTAACCCATTTTTTTTTAACGCAGCCCTGGTCTCTATCAGGCTGCTTTCGCTGATCTGCAATATTGCGCATATCCTTTTATTGCTAATTTGAAAAGGGTTACGCCACCTCCCTCCTATCCTTTCATCATTGCAAACTGATAATAAAAAAAAATACAAGAAAGCCTGCCGGTCATTGATCACTATATTATCAGCTGCAATAAGCCGCTCCCTTACTTCCCAGAATTGATTTATAAGTTTAATATAATTCACGGCTCGTCAAAATGTCTATTGTTAAAAACCTAATTCCAGTTGCGCTTCAGGTGCTCTTTTGCCTTCTAAGTATAGAAGTACTTCCGTCTCAATCCTCATGAGGATACTATACAATTCATGCCGGTACATGTAGCTTGAATTCTCATGCTTTAGCGTTGTGAATGGGGTAATAAGGTTCAGTATTTTGCCCTCCTCAAGTTCTCTCCTGCCTATGAGCGTTACGCCTAGATAATCACCGCTGCCGCCCATGCTAAGGCCGGTACAGGTAATCTTGCTTGCAATTATAGTATCATGGTCGTTAAGCTTCCAGTGGTTGCGCACCATAAGGTTATCCACAATTTCTTCAACTTCTTCAGCCTCTTCCAGGTTCACTTGCTCACAAATCAGCGTCACATGGAAGTCAAGCCTTTCAAATTCATCTATCAGGTCTATATGCACCTCACCCATTCCCTCATGCGTCTCCTTATCAGTTTTCCCGTCTTGCTTCTTTGTAAACTGCACAAAAAGCGTTTTCCGGCCACCAATCTTGTCATTCCTAAGCTTCACCTTTTCAATGTCTATATTCCTAAAAATTTGTTTTTAAAAAACCAGCCCTAAAAAGAGCCAGTATGTTCACCCAAAAATATTTTATATAAATGCACCACCCAAAGCGTAGCGTTGTCATCCTGCGCGAAGCGAAGGACCTCATGATCCGCTCTTGCCCCCTTTGTCATCCCCTCTCTTTTGGAGAGGGGACCGAGGGGTGCGGCCTCCCCGCATGTCATCCTTCGAACCCTTGTCATCCTTCGCATCTACAAGGTCCTCCCGTTTGGCCTGCCGTTCAAAAAGCGTGATTACATAAATAAGAAAAAACACTAATCCTATTATTAGCGTCCCGGCAATAACAAACATGAAAATAATCAATGCACTTGGTTCGTCCGGTTTCATGCCGCAGGATTTAAAGATTTAGAAAAAAAAAAGCTCACTAAAAGCGTCAATCTTCCACCCAAACGATATATTACTACCATCTGGCATTGCCTCCATCCGCATCACATAAGGATGGTTCTCAAGCCTCCTTCCGGTTACAGGTATAGTATCGCCAGGCAGGCATTCAAGTACACTCGTAATAATACCCGGCCCATAAGGAGTCATACACCGCCCTCCCTTCTTCATCCAGGGCTGTTTTTTTAGTAAATTCATATAAATAATTAAAATGATTACCACTTGTCATACAACGTCACCAAAGCAAAGCGTAGCGCAGCGAAGCGTTGTCATCCTGAGCGCAGCGAAGGACCTCCGGATCCGCTCTTGCCTGCGAGATCATCCCCTCTCCATCGGAGAGGGGACCGAGGGGTGAGGCCTCCATCGCGAAGAACCTCACTATCCTCGTCATCCTGAGCGCAGCGTTTGTCATCCTGAGCGCAGCGTTTGTCATCCTGAGCAAAGCGTTTGTCATCCTGAGCAAAGCGAAGGATCACAAACGCTTCGGTATCCTTTCAAGTTCAGATATCTTGTACCAGTTATCCTTACCCCTCTTCACAGGTTCAATCCGGTACATCTTCAGCAACGTCTTAAAAGCCGGATCACTCACAACCTTATAACCCCTTTCAGTCATATACCTCTTAGCAAGTACAGTCGTAAGCTCCTCAGGTTCCTTTTCAACAACCCCGGCAGGCGCGAGCGTGATGCCCATTTCCTCGAGTACCTTTCTAAGTTCACCCCTCAGCGCCTCCCTGGTCGTGATAATTACAATCCCTTCCCCAGCCATATAAAAAGTTAAATAATTAAAAATATAATTCCAGTCCTGTAGCGGTAGGGTTTACCCCTACCCTTCACCCTTCAAAAAAACAATTGCCGAATTCCCGAATTGTCAAATTCCCGAATTGTCAAATTGTCGAATTAAACACCAGCCTCACTCAGCAATACTTCCCCCTTTTCCATAAACTCCTTCCTTAGCGCTTCGGTATGGTTCAGGTTATGCGCAATCCGGCTCACCTGGTCAGGATTGATAAACATCCTTTCAGCCATCATTTCCCTCCAGGGATATTTCCTGCTATAGGCCTCCTGAGGGTATGCATTGTTAAGCTTTTCAGTCATTGCTTTAATCATAGCGTCAGAGGTCGGGCATACAGGCCTTTTGCGGCCGGTTGCCTGCCAGGCTTTCATGTGATAGCTTACGCCATACGCAGGATAAGTACTACTCATATCAGTTAAATTTGGAAATTTTGATAAACAATTTAATTAGGCTTTCAAATTCAGCCTCACTAAAGCAATCCAACTCATAATCCTTTCCAAGCATCACCAGCTGGTTTATAAAAGGTTCCCACCAGATGCAATTTTCATATTGCGTCCCCAGCCCTTCCATTATGCCAGTTCTAAAATGGTTTTCTCCATCCTGGCTTTTATCGTTGCCTTAATAAACCGCAGCAGCTCTTCATACCTCGGATGGTCTGTCCGCATCATCCGGTACAAGGTTCCGGAACTGATAGGCTGCTTTCCCTCCCCGGCCATCGCATACATAGCCTTTATTTCGTCATCCCGCGTTATTATCGCGGAGAGCTCTTTAAACTCCTCACTCATCAATTCCCTTTTTTTAACGGTTGCCATATCACAATTTTTGATTAATTTGGCACGGAATTTGTAATATTTACTTTATTCCGTGATAATTATTTTATCACACAAAGATTGTGAATTATTTCCGATTTCACAAAGTTTTTGTGAAATATTTCTTATAATAATATGAAAATACAGGAATTGCTTGATAATTTCAAGATAACACAGCAGGAATTAGCCGATTTTACAGGCATTCCACGCACTTCTATAGCTAAATGGGTGCAATTAGGCAAAGAACCACCTAAAATAGGAGATGCTACCAAAATCAAACAGGCTGTGAATTTTTTCACAGGCAAATCAACCGAAGAGATAAAAAAGTCAGTAAATGAATTTAGAATAGTCTTGAATAATGTAATAAGGAAGGATGAGATAAACAATTTACAACCAGGTATAGTTTCAGAACTTGTAGAACCCTATGTTAATAAATCTGTTAACACATCAGAAAATAACAATAAAAGTAGTATTCTTACACCTCACAAAACCAATGAAGATATGTATACTCAATTAGAACGTATGTTAGGTATTCTGGAAAAATCACAGGAAAGCATGTATTTACTTGCTCATGCACAGGCTAAGATGGCTGAAGCGTCCCTCGCAGATGCAGACACGCGAAACCGTTTGTCTAAACTCCTTGACGTTCAATATTCAAAAACGGTGGCAAGTTAGAAAACCTATATAACCCTTCCTGGAACTAACTTGCCTACCACACCATGAAACTTTTACCTTAATATATTATAAATTTATTTTTTTATAAAACCATGGAACAAAAGAAAACCAAAAATAAAGTGCCTAAATGGCTAAAAATAATAGTATATATTATCAGCTCATTTTTGCTTCTTATAATCTTAATTTCAATTTTTGCTGTTGAACCGGCAAACCAAAAAGAAAAAGAAGTCCAGGAAATTCAGGATCCATCGCCTCCTTGTATATTTTCTTCAGTTCAGGATTTAACCGCCAAATTCAATTCAGCAATGGCAAAATATAAGTTAGAATCCCGGATAAGAAATTTTAAAATTGATTCATCAAAATCCGATTCCCTATATATTGGTACAGCATTTATAACTGCTTATTCTTATGTAAACGCCGTTTTAAATAAAAAAGATTTAAGTGTAAAAGAATTAGTTTTAATTGCCACTATAGATGATGACCAAAACAGTAAATTGAACATAATGTCTTTAATGTTAGGTTTAATAGCTGCCACTGATTCTTCTTTTTCCAAACCAGGCAAATTAATTGATGACCTATCTAACCAAAAACCTTACAATGTCCAGGGAACTAAAGAAATAATACGCAATGGGGTAAAATATTATTTGATACCTTCCTCAGAAAATTTCCCTTTTTGGTTCGGTATTTCCATTGTTTAATATCAA
>Ga0302319_10014982_pt1 | contig 14407 bp, 14 predicted proteins | sample Bog_T0_2_FD_203319 | JGI IMG/M metagenome (GOLD analysis project Ga0302319, IMG submission 203319) | Peat permafrost microbial communities from Stordalen Mire near Abisko, Sweden - Bog_T0_2 | ecosystem: Environmental > Terrestrial > Soil > Wetlands > Peat | place: Sweden: Abisko, Stordalen Mire... | reverse complement strand
TGACAAAATCGCGGTCGCATTTACCGGTGGGGTGTTTCGCAGCGGCACGCTGTTGGAACGGTTTCGTACCATTCTAGAGTTGCATGATGAAGTGCGCGTGGCCGCGCCAATATATGGGCCGGCGGCGGGCGCGCTGATTGAGGCGTACCGTGCGGACGGGAATGCGGCTCGTTTGAGCGATGTACCGGAGATCGAAAAATGAAACTCGCGTTCTTATTCATAATCTGCGCCATAGCGCGGCCGGCTGAGCCGCCATGGCCACAAGTGGAACAGCATGCGCTCGAGTTCCTGCAGCAGTACGTGCGCATCCAGTCCGTCAATCCTCCCGCCAACACTGCGCCCACCGCGGCCTTCCTGAAAGCTGAACTGGAGCGCAACGGCCTGACGCCCACGCTGTACACCAGCGGCCCGAACGGCCAGACCAATCTCGTAGTGCGGTTGAAGGGCCGCGATTCGTCGAAGAAGCCGCTGCTGCTTCTGAACCATATGGACGTGGTTCCAGTGGATCCCAAGGCGTGGGACATAGACCCGTTTGGCGCGCTCATCCGCGATGGTTTCATCTGGGGGCGAGGCACGCTGGACATGAAGGGCATCGCCGTCCAGCAACTGACGGCTCTGATCGAGTTGAAGAAGTCCGGCGTCGTGCCCTCGCGCGACATTGTGATGCTGTCGACGGCCGATGAAGAGAGCAGCGGCGAGCGCGGCATGCAGTGGATGATCGCCAACCATCCAGGAGAGATCGATTGCGAATATGTGCTGGATGAAGGCGGCATGGGAACGCGCGACGTGCTGGCCCCGAACAAACTGGTGTTCGGCGTATCGGTGGGCGACAAGGTCATCTTGTGGCTGCGACTGCGGGCGAAAGGGACCGCCGGGCACGGGTCGCAGCCCATCGCGGACAACGCCAACCTGATTCTGCTGGAGGCGATCCGGAAGGCGCTGGCGCTGCCGGAAGGCGGTAAGACGAACCCGGTGGTGGAGGAGATGAAAGCCCAGCTCGGCGAGTTTGCGATCAATAAATTCACCTCCGCGATTCAACGCAATACCATTTCGCTGACCACGCTGACTTCGGGCGTGGGGTCGCCCGTGAAGGTGAACGTCATCCCTTCTACTGCCGAGGCCACGCTCGATTGCCGCATGCTGCCGGGAACGAATGCCGAGGAGTTTCTGTCGGACATCAAGGCCCGTATCAACGATCCACGAGTAACGGTGGAAACCATCACTAGCGCGCCCGATCCAGGCATGAGCCGTAGCGATACGCCTCTATTTGCGGACATCCGCCGAGCCATTCTCAAGGCGCATCCGAATGCGATCGTCACACCAATGCTGGTACCTTTTGGGACCGATTCCGTCTATTTGCAGCGGCGCGGAGTGATTGCGTATGGCTTTACGCCAATGATATTAGACGCGGCGACGGCGGCGACCATGCATAGCGATAAAGAGCGCATTCCCGCGGCGGAGTTTCTAAAAGGCCTGCATATTTACTACGACGTCTTGGCCGGTTTTTAGCGTCTGCTATGAAAGCAGCGTCGTACGGTAGGATCGTCTTTGGCGCGGCGGCAGTGCTGTTCGGCGTCATAGCACTCATGTGGTACGACGCTGCCACCTGGCAAACCCTGCGTGAGATCTGGAACCTTCCTTTTGGAGCTACCATCGGCGGCTGTCTCATGATGGTTCAAATTGCCGCTGGGATTGGAATACAGTACCCCAGGACCGCACATTTGGCGTCGATCGTTCTCGGTATGGTCTATTTGCTTTTCTCCCTGGCCTGCATCCCTGGCATTCTTGCCGAACCCGCGGTCTATGTGCATTACGGAAGCTTCTTCGAACAGTTTTGCTTACTCTGTGGCGCGATTGCCCTGTTAGCGTTCGGCCGCATGGCCCGCTTGGGACTGGGACTCTGCGCGATTTCGTTTACGCTAAGTCAAATACTCTATCTTCCTGACACAGCTAGCTTGGTTCCAAAGTGGATTCCCCCCAATCAGACTTTTTGGGCGATCCTTACGACCATCGCATTTGCTCTCGCGGCGATTTCCATGCTGCTCAATCGCCAGGCACGGCTGGCCATTCGCCTGATGACCCTTATGCTGGCGCTCTTTGGCGTGTCGGTTTGGGTTCCGCGCCTGATCGCCCACCCGGAAGCCCATGGGAACTGGTCCGAATTCGCGTTGACTTGCCTCATTACGGGCGCCGCCTGGGTAGTGGCTGATTTGCGATATCTCTGATTGTGGCGTGTCTCTACGCGTACGCTTGATCGGGAAATCTATGAATGGAAAGCGGCACCAGTTCGTTGAGATCAGCAGCCTCCGGATTTTGCGCGTCGTCCGACGGAACGGGAAGCGCTTTACCCTCTTCGAACGGCACCAGGAAAGTCGAGCGCTTCCGCGATCACCATTTCGCCTGGCGTGTGCGGGAGATAAAAGGCAACATGGTACCGGAGCATAGGTCTATCTTAATACGTTGGTTCCGTCTATCGCCGTAGAGATTTTCTCCGCAAATGACGATCTTCCCTATGATTCCTATGACTGGCGCAATGGAGGTTTCGTGGCGAAAGATCTTAAGTTGATTGCCCTTTTAGGTTTACTCTGTTCTCTCACCGCCGAAACGGCCCCGCAATATCCATTCTGGGAGCGGCTGCTGCACTACTACGGCGGCAAAACGGACGACACGCCGGTGCCCTCGATGAAAATGGGCAATCACATGCAAATGTCGCTCCAGGGCAAGCCGCAGCCGGGAGATAACGAGCGCGCCCAGCGGATCGTCACCGCCGCTCGCGGCGTGCTGGCACATTACTCCGATGTGAACACCGCGCTTCAAGACAGGTACCAGCCGTTTCATCCGACCGGCAAAATGGGCGAAGAAGTTCATTACACGAACTACCGCTATAACCGGTTGGAGCAGCGCCACGTGGACTACGGCCATCCGGGATCGATCCTGTACCAACGCACGCCGGAGGGCATGAAGGCCGTGGGCGTCATGTACACCGCTCCGCAAGATGCCACGGCGGACCAGTTGAATGCCGTTGCTCCGCTCAGCATCGCCACCTGGCACCGGCATGTGGATTTCTGCGGCGGTCCGCGGAGCTTGCCGCTGGCGGAGCAATACGGGCCGCGGGCGCAATTCGGCCCGCAAGGGAGCATCCACACCGAAGCGGCATGCCAGGAGGCGCACGGACTGTGGATTCCAGTCGTCTTCGGATGGATGACGCATGTTTACCCCGATGCGAAGTCTCCCAAAGACGTGTGGGCCGGCATGGACATGCACATGGATGCCAACAGCGGCGACGACGAAATGAAAAAGTAGCTTTCCGGCTTATCCCGATCGCATGATAGCATCGGATTTCGAGGTAAAACATAATGTCAAAATTATCGATTCGCGATCTGAATCTGAAGGATAAAGTTGTCTTCATACGTGTCGATTTCAACGTTCCCCTGGCTGCCGGCGGCCAGGAAATCACCAGCGATAAGCGCATCAAAGCTTCCCTTCCGAGCATTCAATATGCGCTCGATCATGGCGCGGGTTTGATCCTGGCTAGCCATCTCGGCCGTCCCAAAGGCAAGCGCAATCCCGAGATGAGCCTGAAACCGGTAGCACTCCGGTTGCAGGAACTACTGAAGCGTCCGGTGCAAATGGCTCCCGATTGCATTGGACCCGAAGTGAAAGCAATGCGTCCCAAACCGGGCGAAGTTGTGCTGCTCGAAAACCTGCGATTTCATCCCGAAGAAGAAAAGAACGATCCGGAGTTTTCCAAAAAATTAGCCGCGCTGTGCGATGTCTATGTGAACGATGCATTCGGCTCGGCCCATCGCGCGCACGCCTCCACGGTGGGAATGATTGCCTATGTCCCGCAAGCGGCAGCCGGTCTGCTGATGGATAGAGAACTCGAATATCTGAACAAGGTGACCAGGAATCCAGACCGCCCGTCGGTGGCGATTCTCGGCGGAGCAAAGGTCTCGGACAAAATCGAAGTCATCGAGAACTTGATGAAGGTGGTGGATCAGCTTCTGATCGGTGGCGCGATGGCGTATACCTTTATGAAGTCCCAGGGCGAACCCACGGGCAAGTCGCTGGTGGAAGACGACAAGCTGGAGCTCGCGAAGGAGTTGCTGCAGCGCGCCAACGGCAAGATCCATCTTCCCGTGGATCATGTGGTGGCGGCCGAGTTGAAGGAAGGCGCGCCCAACGAAGTGGTTACCACCATCCCCGCCGGGGAGATGGGGCTCGACATCGGTCCTAAGACCATCGAGGAGTTCAAGGGCATTATCGCGACAGCCAAGACGATCATCTGGAATGGACCGATGGGTGTGTTCGAAAAGCCGCCCTTTGATAAGGGCACAATGGCGCTGGCCAAAGCCGTAGCCGAGTCGGGCGCGGTATCGGTAGTGGGCGGCGGCGATTCGGAGAAGGCGATCAAGTCGGCCGGCGTCACCGATAAGATCAGCCATGTGTCCACCGGTGGCGGGGCTTCCCTCGAATTCCTGTCCGGCCTCGAACTGCCGGGTGTTGCGGCACTAACTGACAAATAATAGGAGCGGATGGCTACCACTACAATCAGCAGTCCCGGAACGCGTCCGCCGGGCCCGGACACGGGACGCGGTTTCGCGGTGGCATTCGAGGCTAGCCGCGATTACCTGGCCTACTTCACGCGTATCGCCGAGCAGTACGGCGACCTCGCGCTGATCAGGTTCTTCCGCATGCCGACGGTATTCATCAACAGTCCCGAGTACATCGAATCGGTGTTGGTGACGAACTACCAGAAGTTCCGCAAGTCTCCGGACTACCGGGCTCTCCATCTGCTGCTGGGGAATGGTCTGCTGACCAGCGAAGGCGAGTTCTGGCGGCGGCAGCGAAAACTGGCGCAACCGGCTTTCCACCGCGAACGCATCTCCAGTTATAGCGGCGTGATGGTCGACAGCGCCGATCAGATGCTCAATCGATGGCGGTCTGGAACTACGCTCGATGTGCACCAGGAGATGATGCATCTGACGCTGGACATCGTCGCCAAGTGCCTGTTCACGGCCGACGTGACGGAAGTGGCGCATGTGGTGGGAGCGGCGCTGGATGTATCGATGATCCAATATGTGGCCCGCGCCAAGACCGGCTTCCTGATTCCCGACTGGGTGCCGACGGCCGGCAATCTGCGCTACCGGCGAGCGGTTGATAAGCTGGACGCGATCATCTACGGCCTGATCGAGGACCGCCGCCGGCGCGGGCATTCGGACGATTTGCTGGGCATGCTGCTGGCGGCTCGCGACGACGACGGCAGCCCGATGACCGATCGACAACTGCGCGACGAAGTGATGACGCTGTTCCTCGCCGGTCACGAGACTACTGCCAACGCGCTTTCGTGGACTTTGTATCTGTTGTCGCAGAATCCGGACGTGGAGGCGCGTCTGCACGCTGAGCTGGATGCGGTGCTAAGTGGGCAGCTGCCGGGAATGGCCGATGTGGCCGAATTGCGGTACACGGGACAAGTGGTGAAGGAATCGATGCGGCTATATCCACCCGCTTGGGGCATCGGCAGGCAGGCGCAGGAGCCTTTCGAATTGGGCGGTTATCGATTCGAGAAGGACAGCCTCGTTTTCATTTGCCAGTACATCACCCACCGCGACGCGCGCTATTTTCCCGATCCGCAACGCTTCGATCCGGACCGCTGGATTGAAGAAGCCGCGCGTAAGGTTCCTCGTTTCGCGTATATCCCGTTTGGCGCCGGTCCGCGCGTATGTATCGGCGCCGCGTTCGCCACCATGGAGACCTCTTTACTACTCGCTACCATTGCGCAACGGTTCCGCTTTACCTTGGATCCTGGCCATCGCGTAGTTCCTCTGACGTCGATCACATTGCGCCCAAAGTACGGCATCCGCATGCAACTGCACTCGCGCTAAGATTAGCTCTGGCGCCACCAGTCTTCGTCTGTTTCGTAGCCCAACCGGACCAGCATTTCCGTTCCCCCCAAGTCGTGAAATCGTAATCGGGCCTGGGCATCGAAGGCCGAACGCCAGTCGATCGTCCCTTTTCCGATGGACCAGTGCGGCGGAATAAAGCTGTCCTCGGGAAGTTTTAGCCGGTCCGACCATTGCGGTTGACGGCTGAGCTTCAATTTTCGTCTCTCCACGAACACTTGGAACTTCTCTTCGTCCACGCGGACGAAAGCGTTACCGTTCAGGATCTCGCCCACGAGCGCCACAAGCCGCTGAAATTGTCCGAAAAATTCCTCGTAGCGCAGGATATGAATGCGGGCGCCCTGTTCCTGCGCGGCTAGCAAATTTCGCGTATGCTGTCCCCAGAACCCATACGGCATCCGCTCGGCAAGGTACGTTATAAAGTCCGCCAGTTCGCCTCGCCGTATATAGCGGCTCGAGCCCTCCCCATAGAGGTATCGCGCCAAAGACACGACGGCAACACGTCCATCGCGGAGGGGAGACAGGATCTGATGATCCAGATATTCCGATCGCAATACATGGTCCTTGACGAACACCAGGTGTCCCGGAGTTCGATCGTGAAAGCGCCGAGAGAAATACCAGCCATCGACCGGATACACAGAGTAATTCGGCGCCGCGAACGTAAAGGATAGAAATTGCCCTAGCATCGTGTTCCCCGATCGGGGATATCCGACGACGTAACGAATTTCGGGGTCGATTGGCGCCTGCTCCGTTTCAGTAGGGCAAGCCTCTTCGGCCGCTTGTAGGCAGGTGACGGCTTGCCTCAACAACGCACGGTCTCCCAGGTATGTCGGTGCGTCCGCGAGCGCCGCTTCCTCCAGGACTTCGCCAATCTGATTGGCTAGGCTGATCGACCGGCAAAATTCCCCGGCCGCTGCGAGTGCAATAGAGCGCAGTATCGACGCCGCCACCCACCAGTTCTTCGATTGCACATTAGCAAATTCACATTCTGCCGCTGCATAATCGCCCGTGACGAGCACACGTATCCCGGCGACGAATCGGTCGAAAGCCTGAGCCTCATTGTCGGCTTCCGCTTCCGCCCGCGCCCCGCCCAGCGCCGCCTCATCTTCCTTTGTAACGGATGAGATCAACTCGCCCAGTTTGATCCTGCCTATGGTTGTGCTTTCCGGTGACTTGAAATCGTATAGAAAGGCCAAATCCTTCGGCTTCGCTAACACTCCCAGAACGGAGAATGCAGGCGTGGCGCCCTTCGGCGCTTCGCGATTTATCTCCTCCAAAGAGCCTCCCGGAACACCACAAGTCATAGCCATGGTTCAGATCCCGCCCGTGGCACGGCCTTAACAATCAAATGATAACGCCGGACTCCGCGATCGCAGCAAACACAACGATCGTTGGGAACAACCACCGTTGCTTGCCGCGTCCAAAGCGCCTGATAGGATAGTATCTTCTCAGTGAAAACCGCCCTGATTTCCGGCATTACTGGCCAGGATGGTTCGTACCTTGCAGAATTCCTTCTGTCCAAGGGTTACACGGTGCACGGTATCGTTCGCCGGACATCCACCTTTAACACCGATAGGCTCGACCATATCTACGCCGACCCGCACGTAGCGGGCCGCGCGCTTCATCTCCACTATGGGGATCTGACCACCACCGGCCGTCTTCGTCAACTGCTTGGCTTGACGGAACCCGATGAGGTTTACAACCTCGGAGGTCAATCCCATGTCCGCGTCAGCTTTGAGGAAGCCGAGTACACCGCCGACGTCGTAGCTACCGGAACCCTGAGACTGCTGGAGGCCTTCCACGCCTATGTGCGCCACAGCGGGCGTCAACCCCGCTTCTATCAGGCGAGTTCGTCGGAGATGTTCGGCGCGTCCCCGCCTCCTCAGGACGAACGGACGCCTTTCTATCCGCGCAGCCCCTACGCTTGTAGCAAGGTCGCGGCTTATTGGTATGCCGTGAATTTCCGCGAAGCATACGGTCTCTTCGTCGCCAATGGCATCCTCTTCAATCACGAATCGCCCCGCCGCGGCGAAACCTTTGTCACCCGCAAGATCACTCGCGCTCTCGGTCGAATTCGCATGGGCCTGCAAGAGAAGCTCTATCTCGGCAATCTCGACGCTCGGCGGGATTGGGGTCACGCGGCCGATTATGTCCGGGCTATGTGGATGATGCTGCAGCACCCTACACCCGAAGACTTGGTCATCGCGACGGGCCGGAGTTATTCGGTTCGCGATTTTCTGAATGCTGCCGCCGAGTTTGCCTGCGTCGATTGGAAGAAACATGTCGAAATCGATCCCCGCTATCTCCGTCCCACCGAGGTCGACTTCCTGTGCGGCGATTCCTCCAAGGCGCGGCATCTGTTAGGGTGGGCGCCGGAGGTGGGCTTTCAGGAACTGGTGCAATCGATGGTCGAGAGCGATCTCGAACTGGCCCGTCAGGAGTTGACCCTCGCCAGCGCCGGGCACAACGTGGTGCGGCGCGGTGGCGTGTATGGGTAAAACACTTCCCCGTGATGCTAAGGTATATGTCGCGGGCCACACCGGATTGGTTGGCTCGGCGATCGTACGCCGTCTCCAGGAGTCCGGCCACGACAGTCTGCTGGTCGCCTCCAGCCGCGAACTGGATCTTCGCGATCAACAGGCCGTCAACCATTTCTTCGCCGCTCATCGGCCCGAATACATATTTTTAGCGGCAGCCAAGGTGGGCGGCATTCAGGCCAATGCCAGGCAACCGGCCCAGTTCCTGTTCGACAATCTCGCGATCCAGACCAATGTCATCGACGCCGCCTGGCGCAACGGAGCAAGGAAACTTCTATTTCTCGGCTCGTCGTGTATCTATCCTAAATTCGCCCCGCAGCCAATTCGAGAAGAGAGTCTGCTCACCGGACCGCTGGAGCCTACGAATGAGGCTTACGCCATCGCTAAGATCGCCGGCCTCAAGCTTGCGCAAGCCTATCGAACCCAATACGGCTTTTCCGCGGTCGGCCTCATGCCCACGAATCTCTATGGCCCGGGAGATCATTTCGATCTCGAGAAGTCCCACGTGTTGCCGGCGCTGATCCGCCGCTTCCACGAAGCGAAAATGTCCCAAGCACCGGAGATCGTGCTGTGGGGCACCGGCACGCCGCTTCGCGAGTTCCTTCATGTGGACGATTTGGCCGACGCCGCCAGCTTCGTGATGGAGAACTATGACGCGCCGGAGCCGCTAAACGTCGGCACCGGTGTCGATCTCACCATTGCCGAGCTAGCGCGGCTGGTGGCGGATATCGTTGGTTACCCCGGAGCGATCCGGTTCGATCCGTCACGCCCGGACGGCACGCCGCGCAAATTGCTGGATGTGTCGCGGCTGACCGCTCTAGGCTGGCGTGCCAGCGTTCGCCTGGAAGATGGCATCGCCGCAACCCACGCCTGGTATTTGGATCATATGGCCGCCGCGGTTGAAAGTCTTTGAACGTGGCGCAGACACTTGGTCTGCCGCACCCCGACTCGTCGGGGTGCCCGCTCTTGGCCATCACTGTGCGCATGAGAGTGTCAGAGTCAACCACCACTGCGTGTCATCGTCGGCAGACTCCTTCTCTTCAGAATGCGAGCGGTATCGCGCTTGCCATGCAGGATCCGAATGACTCTGACCGTGTTCCCTTCCGCCACGTAAAAAATGAGGAACTCGTCGAATTCTTTCCGGTGTGCAAGCAGACCGCGCGGAGTCTTTACTCACTCGCTTGTTCCCTCAGTTGGGAGAGCTCTTGCGAACCGGCCAATACGGCGATCAAGGAACTCGTGATCGTGCCCAGCGAGAGCAACGGGTTTCTTCGCACGACTACCTCACTCGTTACCTCACCTGTTCCGTACCTTCCGGTGACATATCAGATAAGGAGGTAGACGCATTTGTTGCCTGCCTCGGGACGATGGCGGATGGTGACGTCGACGAAGGTTATCGTCGGCTCATCCGTCCCGGTGAAGAACGAACGCTCTTGTTTAAGCTGGAACATCGGATTTTCGAAATGCCGGTTGAATCTGCAAAGCGGCTTATTTTTTGCGTCGCGCGCTTGGGGCCACTGCTCCCCGATCCACCGGAAGAGTTCTTGAGACTCTTCGTCACGGCGGGCTTCCTGATCAGAAAGGTCGTGGGACGCCTCCCGGGACCTGATAGGAAACAGTTTGGGCGACTTATCCTTGAGCGTGTGGAACCCATTGGCTTCGGCGCAGTGTTTCTTTCGTCAATGCAACCCCAGACCCACGAACCTGAAACTGCTCGTCTGTTCTCGGTTGGTGACGAAACTGAGTTGACCGAGATCTTCGCCGACCGAATTTCGCTGTATGCGGCGAGTGGGTCGCTGCTCGCGGGAAGGGCGGATGAAGCGGCGCAACTGCTGCGGATCTGGCAAAAGTGCAAGGGCGGAGATCCTGTTCAGGCACATGTAGGAGCCCTTCTGGAGACGAACCCTCACGCAGCCGAGAAGCTGCTCATCGCTTTCGCGTCGTTGTTTCGCGGTGGCGTGACGGCGTTAACCCAGGAGATTTATGATTACGCGATCAAGTTTGTAAAACCCGAAGATCTGCTGAGAGCCTGCAAATCTATCGGACTACCAGATCCTGCGAGGCCTGATGCGATCGCGCGTTGGGCTCTCCAGTTCGATTTGATTTACAGGGCCGCTACGTCACAGGAAGCGCAAACTGCTGAGACTTAAAGTTCGGTTCCTAAAGCGTGTTCGGTTCCGAAAGTGATATCGGAATGGGGGCCCGCCCCCAATTTTCGACAGCTTCAGAAGACACTAACTACGTTGGGCGTGATGAATGGGGGTGCCTCGTGGTACTCTAAACGCAGGGTGATAGTTCCCTCCAACGCTCGACCCTCCTTATTCGGCTCGGACTAGCCTTAGTTCCCGCGGCCCCTCCCCCCATTCACCCCACAACTTAATCAGGAGTAGAGGAAGATGCTGACTGAAGCTGTCCGTATGGACCTGCCACAGATTTTGGCTCCCGTTCCCGGACCTCGCGCGCGGACTCTCATCGCACGCGACGAACAGGTACTTTCGCCCTCCTACACCCGCTGCTATCCGCTGGTAGTGGACCACGGGGAAGGGGCCATCATAGAAGATGTCGACGGCAACCGGTTTCTCGATTTCAACGCCGGTATCGCCGTCTGCGCCACCGGCCATTGCCACCCCAAAGTAGTGGCGGCGATCCAGGAGCAGTCCGCCCGGTTGATCCACATGTCGGGCACCGACTTCTATTACCAGAACATGGTCGATTTGGCCGAGAAGCTGGCCGAAGTTGCGCCCGGCGGTGTCGATCGCCGCATCTATTTCGGGAACTCGGGCACGGAAGCCGTGGAAGCCGCGATGAAGCTGGCGCGCTACACCACCGGCCGCGACAAATTCATCGCCTTCTATGGCGCATTCCACGGACGCACCATGGGATCGCTTTCCCTCACCGCCAGCAAAGTGGTGCAGCGCAAGCATTTCGGACAGCTCGTGCCCGGTGTTTATCACGCCGTCTATCCCGACCCGTACCGCCGTCCGGCCGGCCTGACCGCCGACGATTACGCCGTGCAGTGCGTGAGCAACATTGAAGACGTTCTGTTCCGCCACACGGTGCCCGCCGATGAAGTCGCGGCCATCTTCGTCGAGCCGATTCAGGGCGAGGGCGGCTACATCGTACCGCCGCAGGTTTTCTTCGACGAGTTGCAGGCTCTGGCACGGCGGCATGGCATATTGCTGGTATTCGACGAGATTCAATCCGGCATGGGCCGCACCGGAAAGATGTGGGCCTGCGATCATTTCCAGGCCGTCCCCGACATCCTGACTTCCGCTAAAGGAATCGCCAGCGGCATGCCGTTGAGCGCGGTGATTGCCAAGCGCGAGTTGATGGAATGGCGTCCCGGAGCGCACGCCTCAACGTTTGGGGGGAATCCCGTCGCCATTGCGGCCGCGCTGGCCACGATTGATCTCTTGCAATCCGGACTGATGGCGAATGCCGAGCGGCAGGGCAACTATCTGCTGGGCCGCATGCGCGATTGGCCGCGGCGATTCCCCAATGTCGGAGACGTGCGCGGGCTCGGCTTGATGCTCGGCTTTGAACTGGTGCGTGACCAACAAACAAAAGAGCGCGCTCCCGATCTGCGCGACCGCATCGTCGATATGGCGTTTGAGCGCGGCCTGCTGATCCTTGGCGCCGGCCAGAACTCCATCCGGCTCTGTCCGCCGCTGGTGATCAATCGCGATCAGGCCGATTTCGCGGTCTGTACACTGGAGGAATGCCTGCGCCAAATCGGCTGATCCTCGACGTTGGCTGCGGCATCAACAAGTACCCGGGTTCCATCGGAATCGACCGCAACGTGCATACCCGCGCGGACGTCATCTGCGATCTGGATCATTTTCCGTATCCGTTCCGTGACGGTTCGTTTACAGCCGTCCGTGCTATTCACGTCATCGAACATGTGGCCGACGTGATCCGCACCATGGAGGAGTTCCACCGGCTGCTCGCGCCCGGCGGCCGCGTAACCATCGCCACCCCGCACTACACCGACTTCAGCTCGTTTTGCGATCCCACGCATCGCTGGCATCTGAACAGCTTCTCGTTCCGCTACTTCGGGGAAGACCATGCCGGCTTCGGTTATTACACCACCGCGCGCTTTCGTGAGATTTCCGTTCGCGTGAAGCTACTAGCCTTCTGGAGGTGGCTTGGCTTCGAGTTGCTGGTAAACCGCTTTCCGCGCTACCGTCGTTTTTGGGAGCACTACTTGTGCTACGTCGTGCGCGGCAAGGTGATGGAGTTCGAGTTCGAAGCCGTCAAATAATCCAGTGTTTATCCGTTTGCTGGAAGTGGCGGATCTATTACGCCATTATGGGCGGCGTCGCGAATGGGCCGATGGCCACGCGGTCGGCCGCCGCGGGGAAGATATCGCGCAGCGGTTCCTGCAGCGCGCAGGCATGACTATCGTGGCCCGAAACTACCGCATGGAATCGGGCGCGGGCGAAATCGACCTCATCGGGTGGGATGGCGACCGGCTGGTCTTTATCGAAGTGAAAACCAGGCAAACCGACGAGTTCGGGGCCCCGGACAGGGCCATCGGTCCAGGCAAACAAAGGACCATGTTAAGGGCCGCGCGCGATTTCGCCCGGCACGCTGAGGTGGCCTGGGACCAAGTGCGATTCGACATAGTCGGCGTAATCTTGAAGAGGCCACCCGCGATCACGCATTTTCGAGACGTGCTGATATAATCTCGATTGCCGCAGCTTCGCCAGGACCCCATCGCAGGCTACTGGGTAGCACTCTCGAAAGACCGCTCTAAACGCCCGTTCGACTTTCATCGCACACCGGTCCAACCCAAATCCGGGATCATATGCCCGTTCTGTCCCGGTAATGAAAGCCTGACCCCGTCCGAGTTGCTATCCTATCCGTCTGAAAACGGTTCCGGCTGGCGTCTGCGCGTATTTCCGAACAAATATCCGGCGATCGAGGCGCACGAGGTAATCGTCGAATCGCCTCTGCATACGAGTTCGTTCGGCGAACTGCCGCAGTCGGCCGCGGTGGATCTGCTGGCGGCGGTGCGCGACCGCATCTTCGACCTGAAGCAGATCCCTGAACTGGAGTACGTTCAGTTTTTCAAGAATAACGGACCCGGCTCCGGAGCGTCGCTGTCTCACCCACACTCACAGTTGATGGCGCTGCCGGTTGTGCCGGGGCAGGTGCAATTGGAACTGGACGGGTCCCTGCAACATTATGAAGAACACGGCCATTGCATCTTCTGCGATCTGATTGAGCTGGAGTGCGGCCAGCGGGAGCGCGTCATTTTCGAGAATCAGCACGTCCTGGTGGTCGCGCCCTATGCCCCGCGATTCGGCTTCGAGACCTGGGTGATTCCGCGGCAACACCAATCGCATTTCGAGATGAGCCATGCCGAGGTTCTCGGCGCGGTTGGGGAGGCGCTGCATAAGATCGCGCGACGTCTGGAGGCAGTGCTCGACGACCCGCCCTATAACTTCTTGCTGCACACCGCTCCGTTACAGGAACCGGCGATGCCTTATTATCACTGGCATATCGAGATACTGCCGCGTATGAGCGGTGTCGGAGGGTATGAGTTTGGGACTGGCTGTTATATCAACGCGATTCTGCCGGAGGAGTCGGCGGGAGTGTTGCGGGGTGACGCTTGAACGTAATCTGCGAACGCCTGGGGCTCGAATTCGAATCTCGTGTGGAGATCGGCCCTGGTGAAGGCATGAATTATAGGGGTTCCGGACCGAGCGCGTTGGTGAGCACACAGAGGGCACTGGACCTGGAAGCCGAACACTCCGTAAGATAGACGAGTGGGCGCTGAGAGAATACTTTATCGGGTTCTCAGTGGTACTGCCGACGCTGCTATCCGATTCGACGACCTGTGCCGATTGCTCGAGAGCTTGGGCTTTGACAGACGCGTACGCGGAAGTCACCACTTGTTTCGGAAGAGTGGAATCGATGGCATCATTAATATACAGAGGGCTGGTACGAACGCAACCCGTATCA
>Ga0302319_10014980_pt1 | contig 14408 bp, 11 predicted proteins | sample Bog_T0_2_FD_203319 | JGI IMG/M metagenome (GOLD analysis project Ga0302319, IMG submission 203319) | Peat permafrost microbial communities from Stordalen Mire near Abisko, Sweden - Bog_T0_2 | ecosystem: Environmental > Terrestrial > Soil > Wetlands > Peat | place: Sweden: Abisko, Stordalen Mire... | reverse complement strand
GGCGATGTGACGGTTAACCTTGCGAAAGTCGCCGCAGCTTCGGCATCCTACACTTCGGAGGATACCAAACTGGCAGCCCTGAACGATGGATTTGATCCCGCATCCTCACACGACCGAAGACATGGCAGCTATGGCAACTGGCCGCATACAGATGCCCAATGGATACAGTTTGAGTGGAGCAAGCCAGTTACAACGAACCGCGTAGAGGTCTACTGGTGGATCGATGGAGAAGGCGTGAGCGCACCGTCTTCCTATCGGGTGACCTATTGGAACGGCAGCGAGTTTAAGCCCGTGTGGAATGCGAAGGGGATGGGAGTAGATCCAGACAGGTTCAACGGCACCAGCTTTGATGCAGTCAGGACTGAGAAGCTGCGCCTCGAGATCAACTCCGACGGCACTCACTCCACTGGGGTTCTGGAGTGGAAGGTGTATAGCAGCGGCCCAGCGCCGCTTTTCCCTCCAGTCGTGGACGCCGGCGTAGATAGTGCGGTAGTGCTAGGCGGAAAGACCTATCTATCGGGTAAGGCGGACTGGCTGATGCCGACAGCGGCATCGCGATTGCGGTGGAGCAAGGCTTCGGGGCCGGGACAGGTTGCATTCGCAGATCCTTCTTCGGCCGACACGACAGCGACCTTTTCGGAGCCGGGTGAGTATGTACTTGAGGTCACGGCATTCGGCGATAAGGAAAACAGCAAGTCGAGGCTGACGGTACAGGCTGAGACTGCTCCTCCAAAGGATAGGCTGAATGTCGTGTACACGACGCGTTACGCGATTGACAACCCAATGTGGAACCAGCGCGCCAAGACACTGACTGTCGACTGGATTCCGCATTGTGTGGAACAGTGTGAACGCACGGATCTGAAGCAGGGGCAAGGCGGCCTGGACAACTTTATTGAAGCTGCGAAAGCCCTCAGCGGCATGCCGCACGGACATCATAAGGGATACGTCTTCTCGAACGCATGGGTTCATCAAACTGTGGAGTCGATGTGCATCGCGCTCATGGTTGATCCGCAGGGAGACGCGGACATTCTCGCCGCTCAGGAAAAGATGGCGGTGACATTGGAGAAATGGATACCGATCATCCTTGCCGCGCAGGAACACGACGGATATTTGCAGACGGCGTACACGCTTGCCGACCGCAAAGTGTGGCCGGAGCGCTGGTCGCCTGACCACCGCGGAAATCACGAAGGGTATGTCGCGGGCTACTTCATCGAATCGGCGATCAACCATCATACTTTCACCAACGGGCAGGACCTGCGGCTTTACGACGCAGCCAAGAGGCTTGCCGACTGCTGGGTGGCCAACATCGGACCGGGCAAGAAGGATTGGTTCGATGGCCACCAGGAAATGGAACAGGCGCTGGTGCGTTTTGGCCGATTCGTGAACGATACAGAAGGCAGGGGCCGGGGTGACGATTACATCAAGCTGGCAAAGTTTCTTCTCGACTCGCGCAAAGGTGGCCAGGAATACGATCAGAGCCATTTGCCGCCAATTCGCCAATACGAAGCGGTTGGGCATGCCGTACGCGCGACTTATTTTTACTCTGGCATGGCTGACATTGCGGCAGAGACCGGCGATCGGGACTACCAGAGCGCGGTGCTGTCGTTGTGGGACAACATGGTCAACAAGAAATTCTATGTGACGGGGGGCATCGGCAGCGGAGAAACGTCGGAAGGCTTCGGCCCGAATTACTCGCTCCGCAACGAAGCTTATTGTGAGTCCTGCTCGAGTTGCGGCCTCATTTTTTTCCAATACAAGATGAACCTCGCCTACCACGATGCGAAGTTTGCCGATTTGTACGAGCAAACGATGTATAACGCTCTTTTCGGATCTGTTGACATGGAAGGCAAGAACTTTTGTTACACCAATCCGCTGATAAATACGGAGCGCACGCCATGGCATGATTGCCCGTGCTGTGTGGGGAATATTCCCCGCACACTGTTGATGGTGCCCACCTGGAGCTACACTAAGGGGCCGGATGCTTTGCATGTGAATTTGTTCATAGGAAGTCGCGTTCATGTAGGCAGGATTGCCGAAACAGACGTGCAGGTGGTTCAGAAAACCGAGTATCCATGGAAAGGTACGGTCGCCATCACGATCAATCCCGAGGAGGCAACGACTTTCGGCGTGTATGTGCGCATACCCAATCGCGAGACCTCAAAGCTCTACACGAAGACTCCCAGGGTCGATGGCTTGAAGCGGCTGGCAGTAAACGGAAAGCCGGTCACAGCGCAAATCGTCAAGGGGTACGCTGTCATAACGCGCCGCTGGGAGCGCGGCGATACCATCGAACTGGAACTGCCAATGGAAGTGCAGCGCATCAAGGCCGATCCGCGAATAAAGGCCGATGAAAGCCTGATCGCGCTGCAGTATGGTCCGCTGATTTATAACGTCGAGACTTCCGACCAAAATGGTCTGGACGTTCCGTTGAGCAACGAACCGCTCAAAGCTGAATGGCGGCCCGATTTGCTCGGCGGTGTGATGGTCATCACGGGTAAGTGGCACGATGGGACGCCGATGCTCGCAGTTCCGAATTTTGCGCGTATGAACCGGGTTGCGAACGCGCCGATCGGTCGCCGCATCCAACCCGACATCGTGTCCAAGGTCTGGATGCGGTCAATTGTGCAGACCGCTTGAATGGACAGCGAGTAATAACACCTTCCCCGCCTTCCCAAGGGATCAATGATGTGATAGGCGGCTGTTCTCGATGGCGCCCGACATCAACATTGAGCCATGAGGATTGTCCGCGCAATTAAGCCTCTTGAAGCAACCGCAATGCAGTCGACCTCACTGCGGGAGGCGCGGCGAGTGCCTTGCTTAGGATCGCTTTTGCCTCGGACAACTCTGCGCCCGCAAGTTCCAACCGCGGAGCGCGAACCGTTGCTGAGCCAGTGCCTGTCATCTCCTGCACCCACTTAATCAACTGCACAAACTTCGGCACGGTGTCCATTCGGAGCAGTGGGAGAAACCAGGCGTACAGCTCATAGGCTTCCTTGCGATTGCCGGCGAGGGCCAGCTCAAATAGCTCCACGGACTCTCGCGGAAAAGCGTTAACCAACCCGGCGACCCAGCCTGTTGCGCCTGCATCGACAGCCTCTACGAGCACGTCGTCGACGCCTACGAAGATTTTGAGTCTATCGCCCAGGACCTCGCGAATGGCCATCACGCGGCGCACGTCGCTACTGGACTCTTTGACAGCCCGAAGGTTCTCGTACTCGCCGGCCAATTCCGCAATCTGTTGCGCAAGAAAGTCAGTTTTATATGCGATGGGATTGTTGTAGAGCATACACGGAAGGCTGGTAGCTGCGATCACCGCCGCGACATGCTGCTTCATCTCGCGCCAGTCCGACGAGTAGACGTATGGCGGCAACACCATGAGCCCACTGCAACCAGCCTGCTCGGCCTCCTTTGCAAGCACGACGGCGTTATGTGTGGAAAGCGCAGAGATCGCTGCGATGACCGGCGTTCCGCTCCCTTGCGATGCATTGACCGTGGTTTTCAAAATCGCGACCTTCTCGGCGGGTTCGAGGGTTGCTCCCTCGCCAAGAGAACCGAGCACGACAAGGCCGTGGCACCCATTTTCGATCAGCCACGCGGCGTGGCGAAAAAGGAATTCGTGGTCGACTGCAAGATCCGCAATAAAGGGCGTCGTCATCGCCGGGAATACACCAAACCAATTCATAGATAATTCTCCAATACGTCGGGGATTTCGACTTCGGTTGTGCTAAGCGGTGCCGAACAGAGCGCCACTATCGGAATAGGAAACAGAGGAGAACGCACCGACGTGTTCCGCCAGCCGAACAGCGCGTTCACGGCCGGACCGCAGACTCGTCCCTGGCATGGCCCCATGCCGCAGCGCGTCTGAAGCTTCGCATCGGTCCACCCGCTCTGCGGAGTGGCGTGGGCTTTCAACTGGGCGAAGCGCACATCCTCGCAGCGGCAAACGATTGTATCCGGCTCCGACAATGTGCGAAGTTCGTTTCGCAGTGCGAACGCGCGATCCATCGCTCTGCCGAATGCAGCGTGAGCGTCGCGCTTGCGGTGAAGTCGAGCAGCCGAAGCAGCCAGCCCACAAGCCGCCAGACCCGCAATCTCTCCTTGCAGCATCGCGGCGTCGACTCCTGCAATGCCCGTCGGCTCGCCAGCGCAATACAAATTCGGAATCGAAGTCTGCTGGTTGGTGTCAATCTGGACACCGTGATCGCCGACGATGCAACCAAGTAATATCGCCAACTCAGTATTCGGAACCAGGTGAAAGCCGCACGCAAGCAGATCGCAGTGTTCCGTCCATGTATGCAACCCGTTACTGAACTGCACAGCCTGAAGGTTTCTTTCTCTTTCGGCGGCGACCGGCCAGCAACCTGCCCGGTAAGGCACGCCCGCAAGTTCCGCGCGAAGGCGTATTCCCTGAAAGAGCTTCGCGGGGCGCGAGAAGAGGTTTAGCCCAAACGCCATCAAACGCTGTAAGGGAGCCTGTTCAGCGACCAGTGCGATGTCTGCGCCGTCCTTCTTCAGGTGCGCGGCGACAGCCAGCAATAGCGGGCCCGTTCCGGCTACTGCAATTCGTTTTCCGCGGATGTCGAAGCCGCCTCGGACTAAGGCCTGCAATCCTCCTGCGCCGAACACTCCGGGCAACGTCCAGCCAGGAAACGGAAGAAATCGCTCTCGGGCGCCAGTTGCGATAATGAGCCGTTCAAACGAGAACGTCTCCCAGGCTTGAGTCGCTTCAACCCAAGCGCTCAAATGGCCGGCCGGATTGGCATCGACCACTTGACAGCCCCTGAACAGAGAGGCTCCCGAGGCTTCGAATCGAGCTACTACGAAGGCTTTGGCGCGATTTTGGCGAGACTCCCCGATGGAGGATCGCCAGATTTGACCGCCGACATGAGGGTTGTCATCCAGGAGCGCAACGCGACTGCCCGCGAACCCCGCGGCGGTGGCGGCCGCGAGGCCTGCCGGACCTGCTCCTACAACGACGATTTCGAAAGCATGGTTCATAGTTGCGTTCGCACCCTCATGCCTTCGCGGCAAACGATTTGGCAGGTCCTCTGATGTGGCGCGCCATTCACACTGGCGCGACACTCAAAGCATATTCCCATGCCACACAGCGCTGTGCGGGACTCTCCGGTCTCAGACACCCGGCATGCTGCACCTGCGTTCAAAAGGGCCGCGGCAAGCATCGCACCTTTCGGCATTCTCACTTGCTTTCCGTTCACGTAGACGTCGACGGTGGTTGAGGATGAATCATCCACTTCAAGCATATTGTGCCTCGATTGCTCGCGTGCGAGTGGGGAGAAATGGCGCGGGATCAAGCGGCACATGCGTTCCCGTCAAATGATGCAGGATCAGGCGCGCCGCCCCAAAGGCGTTCGTAATGCCGAGGCCCTCGAAACCCATTGCAACCAGCACCGACTCATCCGGGGTAGGACCGATGAGCGGGAGTTTATCCGACGTTGCCGCCCGGAACCCCGTCCAAACGCGCACCACTGAGAGTGACCGCAGAGCAGGCACATACTCGACCGCACGGTCCAACATTGTGCGCAGAATCTCTGCGTCAGCTTTGCCAGCAAGTTCTCCATACTGGCGCGATGAACCGATGAGCAATTGTCCTGTTTTTCGAGGCTGGAGGTTAAATGCCACCGAGTCCGCGGCGAGATTTTGCGTGCTCTTCAGATAGCCGAGTTCGACTATTTGATGGTGCGCGAACCCCGGATAGCGATCTGTAATCACAAGGTGCCCTTTGCGGGGCTGGACCTTCAACCAAGGACAAAGACGAACGTCAATGCCCGTGGCAATCACGATGCGACCAGTTCCCAAACGCGTGCCATCGGCGAGTACGACCTCACCTTTTCCGGCTCGTACCGCTGCGCTGCCGCGAATGAGCCGCGCTCCATGCTGCTCCGCAGACGATAAAAAGTAAGCAACCGCAGCAGGTGGATAGATCACTCCATCGTTCGGCACCCGCAACGCACCGGGCAGGCCTTGGCGCAGGTTCGGCTCAGCCTCGCGCAAGGCTAGTTCATCCAGCACCTCGGAAGCGATTCCCAGGCGCGAATGCGTCAGTCTCTTGGAATGAACCTCTGCCATCTCCTCGGCGTTCGCAGCCACCCACAATGTACCGCTCTCTTGATACTCCACTCTGGATGGAAGAGCGCTGCTGAGCCCCCGCCACAGGTCACGTGAATAGTGTGAGAGCGCCAGTTGTGCGGGAGAGTCGTCAATGACGACCAAATGTCCCATGCCAGCCGCGCTAGCTGCTCCGCCCGGCACAGCGGGCTCAACGATTCCTACTCGCAAGCCTGCCAAAGCACATTCCCGCGCACATGCTGCCCCGACGATTCCCGCACCGAGAATGACGACATCGAACATCTCCATCAGTACTCGATACCACCTGCAAACGGGTCGCTGTTTTCGAAGATCAGCGTCGACTCGGCGGTGATCCACGACCGGCCCTGAATCGTCGGCCGTACAGCCTCGCCGCGTGCCTCGATCGTGCCGGTAAAGTGGGTTCCCAGAAAACCCTCCTGGCGCCAGACTTGCCCATCCGCCAGCTTTCCGTCCGCATAGAGGCAGGCCATTTTCGCGCTGGTGCCGGTGCCGCAAGGAGATCGATCGAACGATGCCCCCGGGCAAAGAACAAAGTTGCGGCTGGAGTTCTCGGGATTCTGCGGTTTACCGAACAGCTCAATGTGATCGATCGGGGCACCATCCTCTCCGGTAATCCCAGAAACAGCCAGAGCATTTCGGATCGCATGCGAAACAGCAATCAATTCGGAACGGCGGTCGAGCTTCAACTGAAACGGATGATCGCCGATCAGGAAGAACCAGTTGCCGCCCCACGCAATATCCCCAACAAGTTTGCCGATGCCGGGCACTTCCACCGGCACTGCGGCGCGATAGCGGTAACTCATCACGTTGCGCACGGAGACGCAGCCATCGGACTTCAGTTCGGTCTCAACCTCACCCACGGGTGTTTCTATCCGATGCTTGCCTGTTTGAATACGACCCAGGTGGGCCAGCGAGCGAACCACTCCGATCATGCCATGGCCGCACATGCCCAGAAATCCCACATCGTTGAAGAATATTACGCCGGCGACGCACTCGACGTCGCATGGCTCACACAAGAGAGCGCCTACAACTACCTCTGAACCGCGCGGTTCGCAAGTCAGCGCCGAGCGCAAGCTGTCGAATTGGCTGCGAAAGATCTCCAGGCGCTGCGACAAAGGGCCATTGCCAAGTTCAGGCCCTCCCTCAATAACTACGCGCGTGGGCTCACCTTCAGTATGTGAGTCCAAAACTCGGACTCTTTTAGAGATGCCAATCGAGACCATTAGAGAATGGTAGACCATTTTGCATGCAATAGAACGCGCGATTTGCACGCACCGATAAGATTAGAGGACTTCAAATGCGAAGCAGCCAATGACTTGTGCGCCAAAGCAAGTGATCTCGCTGTGAACGCGACTGGGGTGTGGCCTGGATCGGAGACTTCGGTCGTTGCTACTTAATATGCTGCCCGCTCTTTGAACTCGCGCGACCTATCGCGAGCGACGGTCAGCTCGGTTTCTTTGTCGTCTTTGAGGCGCACACTTAGGGCTCCTCCCGGCAGCAAGCCAACTTCCTTGATCCATGCCAGATTTACGACCGTGCCACGGTGAATCCGGGCAAATTGCCTGGGATTCAACTTAATTTCCAACTCCGCGATGGTGTGATCGACACAGAACTTCTTGCCGTCGGAGACAGCAAACGTCAGCTTGTCTTCGGCGCAAAAATGAGTCACTTTGTCCAGGTCGAGGAACCAGAGCCGATCACCCAGGCGCGACGCGATTCGTTCCGGAAATTCCGACCTCGGCTCGCGCATCGAGTCCATCAGCTGCCGGAACATTGTATGGATGTCGGGAGGCGTGAACTGACCGGATGCTCGCAGACGCTCGATCTTAATGAGCGCGCGGTCCAGGTCCTCGGACTCCACGGGCTTGAGCAGGTAGTCGACTGAGTTCACCGCAAAGGCCTTCAGCGCGTACTGATTGTAAGCTGTGGTAAAGATTACGATCGGTTGCCGAGTCAAGCGCGCCAGGACTTCGAATCCGTTCAGGCGCGGCATTTCGATGTCCAGGAAACACACATCCGGAGTCTCGGCAGACAAAGCTGCTACAGCATCCTCAGGTTCGGTCGCGATTCCGACGACCTCCACGCGGCCCGTCTCTTCCAGCAAACGGCGCAACCGTTCAAGCGCCAACGGTTCATCATCCACCAAGTAGGCGCGAAGTTTCATAGTCGTGGCAATACCATCTCAACTATAGATTTGCCCTCTCGCCGAAAAACGCTGAGGCGGGCCTCGGCGCAGAACAGCGCATCAAGACGCTCCACAAGATTATCAAGACCGTGGCCCGGGTGAATTGCGGTCAAGTCGAATCCAGGCCCGGTGTCACTTACTTCGATCTTGAGACAACCATTCTCGTCTGATGCGGCCACCAAAATTTCTCCAAGACCGAGTTGTGGCACGATTCCGTGCTTCACGGCGTTTTCGACGAGGGTCTGTACGGACATGGGAGGCACCTTGGCGCCACGCAATTCTTTGGAAACATCTGTTAACCCGCGGAGCTTTTCGCCAAATCGGGTTCTTTCGATTTCGAGATAACTCTCTACCATCTCCAGTTCCTGCTGCAGTGGGATCAAGGGTTGATTGCTGTTATCGAGTGAAGCCCGGAGGAGCGTCGCCAATCGCCCCACCACCCTTTCTGCTCGCGCCGGATCGGTGACAATCAGGGAACTGATCGAGTTCAGAGTATTGAACAAAAAATGCGGATGGATGCGCGATTCGAGCGAACTGAGGCGTGCTTCGACCGCCAGCTTGTGCGCCCTCTGTTCGGCAGCTTCTTTCTCGTGGAGACTTTCTTCCGCGGCCCGGATTCGTTCCCGAAGCGATGCGTGGACAAGGGCGCCAAGACCGAACACTGCGGCAAGAGGTAAGCTGACTCGCAACGTGTGCAGGAACTCCAGCCAGAAGTTCGGCGGCACAACCAAGCCGATCGCCATCAAAAGTGTCTGCGCCAGGAGACAACCAAGCGGAACGAAGACGAGGATGCAGAGAGCCAGGATGGCGGGCAGCGGAAGTTTGCGAACCCAAACCTTCGATGCAAACGCGTTGATTACGAAAATGGCTAGAATGCCAGTCAGGTTTGCGTAGATCAACGAGTAGGCTAATGCAAATCTCAGGTCACGGCCGGTTTCGGTTCGGTTAGCTGCTACCTGGACCAGAATTACGATCGCCACCGCAGCGTTGATCCAGAGTAGTGAGAAGAGCCAATTATTTTTTACCGTCGTCATAGAGTTCCCTCGTTAAGTTTGTGGGCTCTACTTGATATCCACCGGTTCGAATGAACCGTTGCGAAAGACGTTCATGTTCATGACCGCGTCCTGGCCAGGCAGTTTCATCTCCCCCACCACGCTCTCATAGATAGTGGCGTACTCGATCTGCCTGGACGCAAGCGACACCCAGATCTCTCCCCAATAGTCGCTGCGGCCGTTCAACGACATCCCGCCCGTGGCAATCTGCAACGGATTGAAAAATGCCTGGTACCGAATAAGCGCGCACTCCTGGCCATTTCGTTTCGAGCGCCCGATCCATTCGAGGACTACGTCGTGATTTTGAAAACTCCCAACGCCTGGAATTTTAGTATTCTGGTCGGAAAAAATATGGTGCGGCTGATTCAGTTTCAGGCGATCAAAGAAATCCTGACCGAACATTTCGATCATTCCCGTATCCCAAACCAGATTACGCTCCATCATCGCTGTAGGAGGAAATCCCTTGAAGAAATCCGGAGCCATAGTGATGCCTAGATCGTTGCGATATCGAAAACCCTCCATGAACTCCTGCTTCTGTGGAGGTGCGAATGGATCCGTTGCGCCGGATGCATTCTCGTGGGTGACGTTTTTCCACATCACCTCTCCCCCGGCGAGCCCTCGGGTATATTCCCCCGTCAGCCGCTGGCGCGAAGTCATTTCGCCCCTGGAGTTCGCCATGTTGTAATCCACGACAAACCTATATGTACGAGGGCTGCTATCCGTTACGGCTGTTCCGGTCGGTAAGCTCCAGGCTTGGGTAGAAGAAGATTGGCAATGCAGACTTGCCGCTGCTCCTAAGAGCATAACGGTGATCACGGCTGACGTAGTTTTGATGCGCATGTGGTTGTTCCTCCTGGTACAAAGTCTCCCACCGGGGACGAAAGAAGCCGCCTGCTTTGCGACAGAAGGCAACGATTTCCGACGGCTGGCCTTCAACCGGAGACAGATCGTTGCATTCTGCCACCGCAAAGGAGTGCTCCTTCCATCGTGTGAACTGACTCTAGCCCTCTTCACTCTCAGGTCTCAGCTCAGCCGTTTTTCGCCCCGCTCCCTGTGCTACGCTCGACTAGCGCGCCGAGCCGTGCAGCCACCGTGCCGGCTCGATCTTATTCACGAACGAGCGTATTTAATGGCTGTTTTCTATCCGGCGAATTTCGACGTTGCTCGCAAATTACCGTGCGCGACCTTGCGAGCTGTACTGGGGATCAATGCGTTCGACGAGCAGGCGTGAATTTGTCAAATGGTGTGCCGCGGCTCTTCCCGGCGCTTCGAGCATCGGCGTTCAAGCCATGCAGCCTGCGACGCGCGGGGTAGATCGGATAGATCGCTATATCGACGCGCTGCCCATCCCGCGGAAGCTCGTGCCGTTCGACCGACACAAGGGCCAGGACATCTATCGCGTGCCCATGGTCGAAACCCCACATCGCTTTCATTCGCAGCTCGTTCCAGCGCGAGTGTGGGCTTATGACGGCCAATATCCGGGGCCTACTTTCGACGTGTTCCGCGGAAAGCCAATCGTCGTTCACTGGGAAAACAGCTTGCCCGCTCAACACTTGTTCGGCGTTGATAATACGATTCATGGGGCCATGCCGCCGGCTCCTCAAGTGCGCACCGTTCCGCATTTGCACGGTGCACAGACGCGCTCAGACAGTGACGGCCTTCCCGAAGCGTGGTTCAAGCCTGGGGACACGGCTGAATACCGCTATCCCAATAAGCAGCAAGCTGCCACATTGTGGTACCACGATCACGCTCTAGGCATCACCCGACTCAACGTCTTCGCGGGGCTCTCGGGACTTTACTTGTTGCGCGACGATGAAGAGCGGAATTTGAGTTTGCCCGCCGGTGAACATGAGATCCCGCTCCTGATCCAGGACCGCAGTTTCGATGAGCATGGTCAGCTGCTCTACAATCCGACCTTTGACGATGGATCTTCCCCTGGTCCCGGTCATTGGGCTCCGGAGTTTTTTGGCGATCAGCCAGTCGTGAATGGAGCACTCTATCCATATCTGGAAGTCGAACCGCGTCCCTACCGTCTCCGGGTATTGAACAACGCAAACTCGCGATTCTTCAATTTGTTCATGAATCTTGCGCAACGACCGACCGACATTCCGCAGTTGATCTCACTGCAGCAGATCGGCTCCGACGGAGGATTTCTTCCGGCTCCATTCAGGCTTAACAGGCTTCTTCTAGGTCCGGCGGAACGGGCTGATGTGATTGTCGATTTCACGAATCTGAACGGCAAAACCGTGACGTTATCGAACGACGCGCCCGCGCCCTACCCAGGATGGGAATTTACGACTTCCATGCCGCCGCGCCTTCTGGAGCTGATGCAATTCCGAGTGACCCGGCCGCTTGCCGCCCCAGCACCGATCTTTTCGTTCTCTGGTAACGCTGGGTTTCGCAAACTGGACCGGGATTCTGCGATCGTTACCAGAGATTTCGTGCTCACGGAAGCGATGGATGCGAAAGGGCATTCTCTCGGCGTCCGCATCAATAGCAAGAGCTATGACGACCCAGTCACCGAAAAGGTCAAGCTGGGGTCGGTGGAGTGCTGGCGGTTCATCAATACGACCATGGATGGGCATCCGATGCATTTGCATCTGGTGCAGTTCCAGATCCTTGAGCGGCAGGGCTTCGACACGGGGGCCTTTGCATCAGGGCGCCTGCAGTTGGTAGGAGGCCCACGTCCTCCGGCTGCAAATGAGGCCGGATGGAAGGATACGGCAGTAGTCAAGCCCAGTGAGGTTCTGTCGATCCTGGTTCGCTTTGAAGGATACGCCGGTCGCTATGTCTACCATTGCCACATGCTTGAGCACGAAGACAACGACATGATGCGTCCCTACGATGTAATCGCCTGAAGACGGCCTAAGCGCGGTAATGGCGAGCTCAAGACTTTGCTCGTGTAAATCACCAGTGCTATCCATACAAATTTTTCGGGACCTCTCTGCATCCAACTCATTACCAGAGTTGGGAGACATTTTCATGTTTCGTTTATCTTGTTGCAGGGTTGGGTTGAATTGCTGGCTCTTGGGCAGTCTTCTGGCTTTCGGCATCGCCTTCAGCGGATGCGGAGGTTCAAGTAGCGCCGGCTCCGGCTCAACGGGCACAGGCTCGGGACCGGGGTCGGGGACTGGCGGAGCCCCAAGCGCTAGCCTTTCATCGATCCAGCACGTTGTGTTCATGGCTCAGGAGAATCGCTCTTTGGACAGCTACCTAGGTACACTGCGCCAATACTGGTCGCAGAATGGGTATCCGGACCAGTCGTTCGATGGCCTGGCGCAGTTCAATCCAACGTCGGGTGCTGCGCCGCTGCAAGGTCCGGCGCCCGCGATTCCCGGTTGCGATCCCAACTCGCCCTCGCCTAATGACTGCGCGTTCGATGCCAGCAACCCAGTTAGCTCGTTTCATCTCGAGACTATGTGCATTGAAAACCCAAGCCCCTCATGGAATGAGGCCCACGTGGACTGGGATTATAACGACCAGGTTGGTCTCTCTCCGGCGACGAACAATGGATTTGTGTGGACGGCGGCCTCGGATGGGCGTGTGCTCGGCTATTACGACACCGATGGGCTCCGCGCGATGGGCTATTACGATGGCGACGATCTGAATTACCTCTATTTTATGGCATCCAACTTTGGCACCTCGGACCGTTGGTTCAACCCCACCATGTCGCGCACCAATATCAATCGGGAGTATTTTCTTGCAGCCACTTCGGGAGGATATGCATACCCAAATGGAACCGACGCCGCCGATTCGCCGCTGCTCACAGCGCAAACCATCTTTCAGTCTCTACAGAACGCCGGCATCAGCTGGAAGATTTATGTGGACACCGAAGGAAGCAAGTGTACCGGACCGTCCTATCAGGCATCGTGCCTCATGAGCCTGAGTTATTTGCAAAACTTTACCTATGCCCAAACTGTGATAAGCCAGTTTCCGCAGAATATTGCGCCCTTGTCACAGTACTTCTCTGATCTGAACAGCGGAACGCTACCTCAGGTCTCCGAGATCGAACCGGCCTCGGACGCAGGCGAAGACGAACATCCTTCCGATTCCGACAGCTCGCCTGCAAATATCCAGACCGGCGAAGTGCACGCAGCGCAGGTGATCAATTCACTGATGAGCAGCTCCGCATGGAGCAGCTCGGCTCTGTTCATGACCTACGACGAGTTTGGCGGCATCTACGACCACGTTCCGCCGCAACCCACAGTCAGTCCTGACGGCATCAAACCGGTGGATTTGCAACCCGACGATATCTGCACCCAGTCCACGGGGCCAACCTGCGATTTCGTCTTCACCGGTTACCGGGTACCACTAATCGTCGTTTCACCGTATGCAAAGAAGAATTACGTCTCACATACGGTCGCCGATTATACGGCGATCCTGAAGTTCATCGAGACACGCTTTAACCTTCCAGCGCTGACCAAGCGCGACGCCGCCCAAATGGACATGACCGAGTTTTTCGACTTCGCCAACCCGGCGTGGGTAACGCCCCCCGTTCCCCCTCAACAGAGCACCAGCGGAGCATGCTATCTCGATCATCTGCCGTAGAAATAATCCACTCGCATAGTCGAACACACGACAAAAAGTGCTAAGCCGCAGCCCTTTACCTTGATTTGACGTCATCGTCTGGTAACTCGCAGTATTTCTGGAAATATCGATTAATCATCGAGAATCAGGAAAGCAAGTCTTTGCGTCTGCTGAGGTGGCGCGTGGTGATCGCGAATGCACGAGGAGAGTCGACCGAGCTCAAAGAGTCCGGCGTCGTTGAGGATGGTGGGCGGGCGCTGCATTTGGAGATTAACGGCGACGAGCAGCTGAATATTGAGATACGGACGCCCGAACGGGTTCCTCAAAGGCCCCGAAATGTGCTATATTCTTCGAGTAGTAGCAGCCTTTTCTTGCCGTCCGAGCCGTGTGCATCTGCCCCCGCGGCGCGGTGAATTCTAAGCGATTGGACGCGTAGCTCAACTGGCAGAGCATTCGGCTCTTAACCGACAGGTTGTAGGTTCGATTCCTACCGCGTCCACCAAATAAAATCAACAACTTAGAGCATCCGAGAGGGA
>Ga0302319_10014978_pt1 | contig 14411 bp, 14 predicted proteins | sample Bog_T0_2_FD_203319 | JGI IMG/M metagenome (GOLD analysis project Ga0302319, IMG submission 203319) | Peat permafrost microbial communities from Stordalen Mire near Abisko, Sweden - Bog_T0_2 | ecosystem: Environmental > Terrestrial > Soil > Wetlands > Peat | place: Sweden: Abisko, Stordalen Mire... | reverse complement strand
GGCAGTGGCGGATCACGTTCCGCTGACATGTGGCCGTCCACACAAGCCTCCAATGCTGCTCGGAGGCGGCCCGCATCTTGCTCGCGGGTGGGCGTGATCAGCTTTGATCACGTCAGTTGAGCGGCGGGCAATCATCCCGTCCGGACAGACGTCCAGCAGGCTGTTCCTGGACCGGGCAGACGCCGAGGCCCACCTGCGCGAAGCCGCCGCCGCGATCGGCGAGAAGATGCGCCAGTCGGTGGATGCCTTCTGCCGTCCGCCAGGCAGCCTGTGACGCGGGCGGCGGCCAGCCTGAAAGGGGCGCCGGAGAACACAGCGGACACAGGCCTTGCGCGGACGGAACGGCAGGCAGAAGCCCGTCCGGGATGGTCTGGCCAACTCAAGCCCCAACGAGCGCCGCACAGCGGACCCGGCGGGAGCGGCAGACTTCGCATGCGACAGCGACAAGTACTAAAGAATCTATGCTGTAATATCGCCGACATTCCCGCGCGCCACACATGGCCTGTGGCAACCAGGCAACCCGGCGCATGGTTTGCCCGCGGCGACTACTGAAGCGATCGCGCCCCCTCAAACACACTGCCGGAACTTCCACGCCTGCCGGGGACAGCATTTGCCAGATCCGCCGCACCGCGGGTTTCCATGCCGCCGCAATCGGCCAGGGGCGGCCAGTCCTGCCCCGGGGACCGGCGAATTCCCTTGCCAGAGCCTTCAAATGGCCCATCCGCGCCATTTAACCCATTGATTGTCTTAAATTCTTGTGAGGCGCCAACCGGACTTTGCCTTTGTGCTGGACTAGCCACGCCGTCTGCGCTAGCAATTCCTCATAAACCTTTGGATGGTCTTCAGCCAATGGCGTCAAGAAAAGATGTCCTGGAAACACTTAAACGGGCGCAGGATGACGGCTGGACAGTAACCAAGACAAGAGGCCAGCATTACCGCCTTGAGCATGAAGACGCATCGCGCGCCGTGCTCGCGCCATCAACACCGTCGGATCACCGCGGGATACTGAACCTGAAAGCTGAAATGCGGCGCGTCATGCCCAGACCGGCGGCCGTGGCGCCCAAGTCGGTCAAACCGGAAGCCAGGCCAAAGCCGCACCGCAGGATAACGCAGCCACCATCGGCAAATTTTGCCCTGGATGCTGGCGCCACCGGGAACAGTGACTTCCGCTGGCCAACCCTTCGCCGTTACACGCCCGACCAGGCGAAGGCCGACGCCGCGGCGGAGTGGTGGGCGTCGCTGCCGCCAAATGCCCTGGCGCTGGCCTGGAGGTCGGCGGTGGCCCGGATGCGGGCCAGCGGCACGGAATGGAGCCTCATCGCGGTCATGAAGGCCAGGGTCCGGGACGACTTGGAATTCCGGACCGGACTTGTCAAACGGTGGCTGGAACCTGACCCTCAGAACGGCGCCTGTACCGGGCCACCGCAGCCTTTCGGCATCGCCTGCCTGGTCACGCCGCGGGCGGCGGAAAACCGCAGCCCGCTGCCTGTCCCAGGGTCGCCCGACGCCCTGCTGGCACTGCTCACAGCCGAACGGGTGCGCGCCCAGGCCGCCGAACGGCGCGTTGCCGAGCTTGCGTTGTCGCTTCGCGCTGTCGGGGCGATGGCCAGGGGTCACAACGGAAAGGACGGCGACCCGGACTCGGAGCGTCGGCGCCGCGCCTACGCCGAGCTCGCCCGCGACGACGCCCTGGAGGCGCTTTCCATTGAGCGGGAAGCACGCGGCAAAACCGAGAACATGCTTAGGGACGCCACGCGGCGGGCCGAGGCCGAGGCCCGGGGGCGCGCGGCCGCCGAGCGGCGGGTGGCGGAGCTTGAGCGCCTGGCCGCCGGCGCGCCCCAGAATGGAAAACATGCCGCCCACGAAATGCACGCAAGCCCGGCAACTGACGCGGACGGCACGCCGGCCAGACGTTTCCCGTGGGATCCGGCACCGCGACGGCCTTCCGGCTCGGCTGCGGTGGACATCGCAGCCGAACGGCAGGCGGCAGCCAGCCATGACCACCGGTTGCCCAAGGCGCCGTCCCCAGCTCCGGCCCCGCAGGCCCTGGCGGCGCCTGGCCCCGGCAAGCCGGACACGCGCTCGATTGGCGAACGGATATGCCAGCGGCGGAAGGCTTACGACATGACGCAACTGGAGCTGGCCCAAGCCATTGGCGTGAGCGGGCCTTTAATAAGCCTGTGGGAACGGGATCGGCTGCGGCCGCCAGACGAAAGACTGAAGCTGCTCGCCAGGATGCTCCATACCACCGTCAAATCGCTGCTCGGAGAAACGCCCGCACGCCATGGCGGCTGAAGCGGCGGCGGCCCGCCCCGCGCACCCGGAGCGGCGCATCCGGACAGGCCGGAAGAATGTCCCCGTGTGACGCATGGCGCCGCGGGCGGCCGGGGCGCCAGCCCGCAGGGCCTGACACCACGCCAGCCCGGCCGACTGCGGCCATGAATCCTTCCTAGTTCACATTTTTTCCTTTGGAACCGTCAAAGGATTAGCCATACTCAGTCGGCCATCCCGGGCGCCCTGGCGTCGGAATCCTTATGGCCGCACACTGAGAGGGCGATGGCGATGGAATCCTTCCGCAGCGGCGACAACCTGGTTGGCAAGCACCTGCATCAGGACGGTTCGGAGACGGCGGTGAAGTCCGTGTCATCCTGTGACACCGTCCGCGATCCCGCCACCGGCCGCCTGCAAACCAATCCGGCGGACCGGCGCAAATACTCCATCTTCGCCTCCGCGAGCAGCGGCTGCTTCATGCGGTGCGCGTTCTGCCATCTCACGGTGAAGCGCGCCCCATACCGCAAGCTCTCCGAAGAGGGCATCCTCGCCAACCTGCTCGAAGCGGTGGCCGCCGAGCGCGCCGCCAACCCCGGCATCGCGGACCGCTACGCGAAGGTCGGCTGGATGGGCATGGGGGAGGACCACATGCTCCGCCCGGCGGTGGCGCGCAGGGTGACGGTGGCCCTGCTGGAACGGCTTGTCGCGGACGGCGCCGCCCTCGGCGTTGACGGCTGCGACATCGCCACCGTCCTGCCGCCCGGGGCCGACATCGGCCGCTGCGCGGACGAGTTTTCGGCGCTCGACGAGCGTCTCGCCGGGTTCCCCGCCAATCCGAACAACGCAATCACGGTCCATGCGGCCAATGGCTACCGCGGCCCGGCGGACCGCACGCTCACCCGCCTGTTCTGGTCGCTGCATTCCGCCGTTCCGGCGACGCGGCTGGCCCTCATCCCCAATTCCGGCAGCGTCGGCGCGGCGGCGGCGCGCATCCGGGCGTTCCGCGCGCGGACCGGCCTGAACCTGGTCATCCACCATTTCTTCCTGGAAGGCGTCAACGACACCGCCGCCGAGGCCGACGCGCTGGCAGCATTCCTCCGCGATGAGGGCCTGCTCGACGCCGAGCTCCGGATCCTCCGCTACAATCCGCACAGGCAGTCCGGCCATGGCGAATCCTCCAGGTTCGACGGCCTGGTCGGGCGCATTTCAGCCGCTGTGCCGAGGCTGAAGGTCCAGATCTCGTCCGGAGCCGAAGTCCAGGCCGCATGCGGGCAGTTCATCGCCCGCAATTCTGTGGACAGCAAGGCCGCAGCGTAGAAGCAGCCATCCACCGGGTTGGCAAATGACACGCCCTGCCGCGGCGCTGCGGCAGGAATTCGCGTCCGCTTCAACACGGGTGGCCGGGGCCGCTGCTCCGGAACCTTGCTTTGGCGGAGTCCCGAAGGTCGCGGGCACCGCATGCCGGAACGCGTCCGGGAATGGGTCCGCTGCAGACTGTCGGGACAATCATCGTTTTTGTTGCGGGAGAGAACAACCCCAGTCGCGGCTATGGTGACCTTGCGGCACCAGTGTCATCCGGGCCGCAATCGCGCGCGCTGACGGCGGCCTGCAACATGGTGGCATCCTCAACCGAATCAGCAAGGACAAGGTGGGTGCCAGGGACGTGAACTTCGCGCAACAGAATGGCGAACTCGTGCAGGACCGGAAGGCGCTCCCGCGACTGGTCAGGCGACAGGTAACGGGCGGCAACCGCATCGAAGGCGCGGAAGGCTGACCTGCGCGAGTATCGCTCCAGGTCGAACCTGGGGCTGACGCGCAGATCCACGACACAGGAGGGGCGGTTGGACGCCAGCAACCATTCCAGCAATTCGCCGCTGGCGAAGTCCGGTGCCGCGGCGAACACGAACTCGCGGGTTCCTGCCACATCCGTCAGGTCGGCAGGAGCCGCGTCCCTGTCCCATACCAGCCGGAGCGCCACCATCGTCCAGGCTTTCACTTGCTTGTTGAAACACAATGCCGAGCATATTCATGCATCCCTGACCAAACAAGAAAAATGTCCATTCGGACAGGCCATGCCTGATTGGCGCCACCAGCCCCAGACATGGCGACCGGCGTGGGGGCACGGGACACGGGTGTTGGCCCGATTCCCCCGACCACCGTGCCGCGCTGCTGGTACGCGTGGCGGCAGATCGTCCATGTGAGCCATCGCTCAGGCATCCGAACGCCGAACAGTCATCCCCCCCGGGAAGTCGAGCTTCCACGCTCCTGGAAATGACGATCTCGTTCCCCGAGATGGCATTCGGCCAGTTCACCGACCCGCGCTGACGGGTGTCCGTCAGTGACGGCGTTCGCGGCAGAGACCGAAACGCCCGCAGCAGCCCAGGATGATCCCGGGCTGGACATTTTCCAACCTGCGCCCCAATCTGGATGTCTGGAAACGTCCCCGGTCACGCAAGGATGCCACGATGCCGCAACCGAAAATGCCATCCGGCAAATTAGCCCGATTGCGGGACTTGCGGAAATTTCCGGACAACCAGCGATTCCGTTGCTCGGACGCGTCAGTAATCGACAAGCATCGTATGCCGGGTCCGTTCGGTTGCGGCGTTTCATGTTGGGTTGGTGCAGGGCTGGTGCGAATTCATTTTGTTTCTGGCAATCGGAACCTGTCGGCGGGATATTACGATTCCTCGGAAACTGTCGATCTGAGTTCGCTGGCACCCATGCCCGGTGAGATCCACCACTTCACCGCTCCCGGATTGCAGCAGCTCAACAGCCGCGACAACGCAGAAGACGGCGAGATGTCCGCCGCCGCGGGCGAATGCATCAGGCCAGGGCCGCGGTGACGTTCAGCTTGGGCGGCGGAACGTGGTCGAGCCATTCGTGAAATGCCGCGTGCTCCAGAGACCCCATTATCCATCAATGCAGGAAGACATAAATGCCCACGCAGAATGACGGAAAGCTCAAGATCATCATCTATGGCGATGACAGCGCGGCCACGGAAGCCGAGCACGAAGCCATGTCCGAACTGGATATCGAGGCCAGGGGCGGCGTGGACTGCCACCGATTCTACACGGCCGGGCAGGCGGCTGAAGTCGGGGCCGACCTTTCCTGGCTGGATGAGGCGGCAGCCCGCTTGCCGTCTGCATCGCAGCCTCGATGACGGCCTCCATCACTGGTGGGTGGGAGCGTCCACCGACGTGCGATGCCTGTTCAGGACTGCCATTCCCTGCCGGAGGTTCCGCTTCCTGTTGCGGGCGCCCTGCTGAATGTCTCCAACCTACCGCCATAAACGGGCAGGCCGTAATCGGCCGCTCAAAGGACATTCCCTGAAATGGCGAAGATGGAACTGACGTAGGAATATCTGGCCCTCCGCGACACGCCGCCAGTAATGCTCTGCGAGGCTGCCCGGGCGACCAAACTTTTCCTGATGTTTGCCCTGGCGGGCCGCGTCCGAGGAGCATCTGAACGCTACCGGATCACAGCGCCGGCGCTCCAGGAACTGAGGTGCGTTCTGGATGACCCGAGGAACCGCTCGCCCGACAGCACCGCAGACCAGGAGAACTTCGCCAGGACGCTCCTGCTCACGGCGATTGGGGCCGTCATTGAGGCCGCCGATGCCCGGCCGGTCCGCAACAGCGACGTCCAGGGCGCCTATGCCGAATGCGGCGTGCCCGGCGGCGTGCTCAGGCTCGTCTGTGAGCGCGTCGGACCTTACGCTCCTGGCAACCCCCGCTTCCAAGAGGTCCGCGTGGCCCTGTTCGCCGCCCAGGGGGTGCCTCGTGGCTGCTTGCCGTCAGCCGCTGCCGCGTGCAAATAGGCACGGGCCACGACCACCCTGTCCGGGCAATCCAATCCGTCCTGCGCGTCAGGTCCAGATCGAGGCCCCGGGCGATTTGCGGCAGCAACACGAGACCGCAGCCGGGGTGCTGCCGGCCATCCGGCACCGCGAGCGTCACGCCATCCTGGGTGGCGGCAAGCGTGCCAGGAAAGGCCTCCAGCCCGGCTGTCGTCACCGGCACCGCGCCCGGCCCGCTCACATGGCCGGAAATGCTGAACGCACAGGTTTTCGTCGCATGCCACGGCGAGCAGCAGCCCCTCATACGCCCGACTGCAGCGCCGGTGCTGCAGCGCCCGTCGTTGCCGCCAGCGCCGCCAGCGCGAGCCGCATGCCGGCCCGGGCCATCAGGCGCGCCCATGCTTCTTGAAAGCCTTCCGGATCCGCTTGCCGCAGTCACCGCAGGGCGCGCCATTATGCAACACTGCCATCGTCTGGAAGTCCTTGTCCGTCATCGCCTTGACCATGCCAGGCCGGGCCTTGCAACAGCTTACGAATACCTCGGGTTGATGCGGAGACGGCGCGCAAGGCCAGGTCCGGATTGCCGATATGGCGGCCGCCTGCGGCCGCGGATCAGGCTGCCGGAGCGGCCATGCGCAGCAGCAGCGCCACAAGCTCGCCGTCATCGGCCGCCATCGCCGCACCGGCCAGGGAGAACCAGCATGTTTCGCGCTGCCCGCGCTCCGGCCAGTCGCTCTCCTGCCGGTCGACATGCATCAGGAACACGCCGGCCTTCCGGGCTGACCGGCCGCCGCTGGCCTGCTTTCCGCAGGAGAAGAATCCGATCGGCGCCCTTTCGGCCGTGCCGACCAGGCCGGCCGCCTCAAACGCCCTCCTGGCGGCCGTTTCGTGCGGCTCCATCCCATCCTCGATCCCGCCCTTCGGAAGGACCCACCGGCGGCCGGTCCGGCTGGTAACGAGCATGGCCATCGTCTCGCCATCCCGCACCGCAACCGGCAGCGCCGCGCACTGGGCGATGGAGACCTGCTTTTTTCCGCCGCTGCGACGCCGCTTCCCGGGCATGCGTGTTCAGCCCGGACCGGCGGACGGCGCACCGACGGCGGACCATTCGGCCTGAAGCTGGTGGCGGCTCTCCACGTTGCCGGGATCGACCGCGGTCCAGATGCTGGCGTTGCCGTCAAACAGGAGATCATGGCCGTCATGGCGCCAGTCCGGGAAGAACGCCTCCCCCAGACTGTTCGGCACAAACCCAAAGTGCCAGACGTGACCGAAATCCGTCGTCCGGCTGCCGCGGCAGGCGCCAATGTCTTTGCCGCTGACAAGAACTGCGTTCAGGCCCATCATCAGCTCCCCGAAACATGCCCAGGCAGGCCTTGCCGAGGCCAGCGCCGCAGACACCTTACCAGGGTTCCGCGACAGGCCTGAAGCGAAAACTGCGCCCCGCGCTGCAGCGACATGGCACCAAAAATGCGCCTAGCCTTGTCAACACGCTTCTGCCGGCTGAATGCATCGCCGGGCAGCGGGGCAGGGCGGGTTGGCGGGTTGGCGGAGCGCGGCCCGGGCCGCCACATCCGCTCGTTCAAGCCCGCCTGATGGCGTGCCCGGACTCCTGACGGCGCATGCGCCGCCCGTCTGCCGCTTCACCCGGCGGACAGCGTGCCGAGTGGGTGAACATCGGATGGCCCGGTTTCTCGGGGTGCGCCACCGGGGTCGCGCCCGGCAGGTTCGCCGCAGCCATCAACCAGCCGCCGCTGCCCGGAAGCGCCGCCGGACGCCTTGCGGCATGCCTGGTGCCGCTGCTCGGCACCGCTGCCGACTGGGCGGCGTCACGCCCGGCCGCCTGGCGGTCGCGCGGGATCCCGCCGATGCACCTGCTGCGCAAGGCGTTCGACGAGGCCGGGGACTGGCGCGCGGCCGTCGCCATGCTGTCTGCGACACCGGTCAGCACCCCGGCCATGTTCACGGTGGCCGGGACATCCCCCGGCGAAGGATGCGTGATTGAGAGGCAGGGGAGGCAGCCCTTGTCCGCCATGCCGCGCCCTGCGTGGCCACCGCGAACCACTGGAATGCCTTTCCGGCGGACGGCATCCACCGCGGGCGTGACAGCCTGGCGCGCCAGGCCCGCCTGCTCGCGGCCGCAGCCGCCGGCGGTGACCCGTTCACGCTGGCCTGGCTGGCGCCGCCCGTGCTGAACCGCGACACGCGCGTTGCGGTCGCCGCCGACCCGGCGTCAGGGCGGCTCACCGCGCAGGGCTGGGAGCGCCACGGCCCGGCGACGGCGGTGGCGCGCGTGGCGTTCCCGCCGCCCGGAGATGTCCGGATCCAGTGAATCCTTGGGACGCGGGGCGGCGCGTGCCGGCGGGGGGAGGCCATGCCGCCCGCGCCGGGAAATATGTTGACATGGTCAAGCGATGGCATTATTCAGTCAACTGTTATGCTTAATCCCATGAAGAGGGCGCATATCTTGTCCCAGAACATCATGCCTTCCATCGGGCAAGTCCCGCCGGCCATGCCCTCGCCGATAACGCCGCCGGCCGGAGGCTCTCCCGTGCATGACGCCACGGCGCAGGCCAGGCGCAAACTGTTTTTCCCATTGTCGGCGGAGCCCTCGCCGCTGCAGAAGGCGCATCTGCTGGACATCACGGTGTAGCCTCCCGACCGCCGCGCCTGACGGGCACGGCGTCAGCCGCCGGACCCCACTTCGTGCCCGCCGCCACCCCCATGATGGCCGATGCGCACCTGGGACGGCGACACATGGCCGAACTGGGCCACCATCTGCGTCACCGCGTCGCGCCCTTCGAAAGCCATGCGGTTCGCGGCGCGCATGGCCTCGACCTCTGCGAAGGACCATGGGCGCGTGCCCTCCGTCTGATCGGGCGCAAAAGACTCCTGCAGCTCGGCGAAAACTGGGCGGAAAGCATCCCGCAGCCCGGCGTCCCCGCCGCTGCCGTGGCCGTGCCAGACATTGGCGGCGTCGAGCAGCGCGTCGTGGTGGTCCGCGCGCCACTGGCGGAGCCTGGCCGCGGCGCGGAGCTGCCTTCGGGACAGCATGTCGGTACGGAGAAAGGTCCGCAGCCCCGCAGCCCTGGTGACATCCGTCGCGCTGTGGAGGAGGATTGTCCTGCCCCGGCAGCCCTCGGTGTTGTGGTGGATAATGGTCTGGATGTCGCGCGACACAATGGCCTCCACCACGCCCAGGAACACGCCGCGCGCGGTCGGAAGGACCACGCGCGCCGTGTCGTGTCCGCCGAGCCACGCGGCTGCGAGCTGAACCGTTGCGAGCGGAACGGACATGGCGATGGCCTGGTGAAACCCGGCGGCCTCCGGGCTCCGCATCCGCTCGATGTAGCGGTCAACCAGGTGCTGGTCTATCAGCAGCGGCAGGTTGCGGAGCACAAAGGACGCGCGGCCTTTCACCAGCCTGAACTTGTCCATCGCCAGGCACCACTCGCGGGACTCGAACCCGTATCCGGGCCCGCGCAGGCGGACGACCGGGTTCCGCAGCAGGAACGCCAGATCCACCGCGCCGAAGCTGGACATGGTTGCCCTGCGGGATGCCGCCCAAACCGTCGACGGCTGCTCGGCGGCCTGCCTCAAGAGCTTCTGGGACGCGACGTTGAAGCAGGGCACGCCAATCTTCCGGCCGGACTCGGACTGCCATGTCAGGTCCTGGGAAAACAGGTATGTGGCGGCCCTGAGATCGTGGCCTGACCGCTCCATCAGTTCGGCGATCTGGCGCGCATAGCCCCGTGCGAGCCGCGGGCTGATGGAGGGCCTCATGTGGACAGACCCGTCTGCCCAATGGGAAGGCTCCGTTTCCGGGGCGCCGGCCCCGCCCATCACACAATACCGAGCATCCCCCTTCTGTGTCGTTTCGCTCGGTAATTGTCAACAGCCGCCGACGCAATTGGCGGCGCGCGGCGCATGCGGCTAAAAATTTCATCACGCCGTCAACTGGCCTGAACAACTCTGGCTGGCATTGCATCCTCGCAAGCAACGCGCCGATGTCCCCAGACCGGTTCCCTCGCGCCGCACTGCCATCGGCCACGGGGAAATCATGCCCTATGGCCGAGCGGCGCTCCCGTTGCTGGCCCGGCACCTGGAAGCGGGGAGCGCCCTCTTTGCCGCGGCGGCATCCGGTGCCCGCGCGGCATCCAGCGTGCTGCGGAGCGTGCCGGCGATCGCCTCCGCGAACAGCAGCGGCACGGCGTTCCCCACGGCCTTGAACATGTCCGACAGCGACATCCCATGCGGCAGCGCGAAGCTGCGCGGCAGCGACTGGATGGCCATTGCCTCGGCGGCGCTGATGCGGCGTGGCCTGTATGGGTGCAGGTGGACCTCATTGTTGCCGTAGGCGGCCGTCGGCGAGTAGCGCCAGCGGTGCAGGCGCTTGAAGCTCTTGCCTGCCGTGTCACCCTCGCGGATGCTCCTGAACCGCTCGAGCGCGCTCCGGGGCTGGAAGCTGTGGCCAGCATTGTCATGCTGGTCGACACGGTTCCGGCGGAACCACCACTCAACCGTCAGCCGTTCCGGCACGCCGGGTGGCAATGGGCGCTCGCCCTCCTCGACGAACGGATCCGACGACGGCCACGCCACGGCGCGCATGTCGATGGCCGATGCTCCGGATTCCCATGGGAACACAGCGGCCGCGGCTTCGGCTGCGCCGGACGGAAACGAGCGCTCACGGAGACCGATGACCAGGACGCGCTGGCGGTCCTGCGGCACACCGTACTGGATCGTGTTCAGCAGCTTGTCCGTGATGTGGTAGCCGGCCTGGCCGAGCTGGCGGCGGATGCGCACGTAGAATTCCAGGTGCTTCCCCGTCCAGAGCCCGGCCACGTTCTCGAACACGAAGAAGTCCGGCTGCACCGCGCAGATCAGGTCGGCGTAGCGCTGTGTCAGGCGGCCGTTGATGCCGTCGACGCCAGCCTGCCGACCCGCGATCGAGAAGTCGGGGCAGGGCGGGCCCCCGATAAATCCGGCCAGGCCGCACTCTTCGCGCACCTCGCCAATCGCGGAGAGCAGGGAGAGCCGCCGCCATCCGTCGTCGAGGAAACCTTCGAAGTTCCCCGTGTACATGCCCCGGACAGGCAGCTGCCGCCCCATGCACGCCCGCGCGTAGGCGTAGCCGTCGGCGAACGGCCGATAGAGTTCGCTCGCCATCCAGGTCCGGAACCCGGCGTTCTCGAAGCCAAGATCAAGGACTCCAATGCCGCTGAAGAAAGACAGCACCCCGTAGCCGACCCGTCCGCTCTGCGGCATCCTGTCCCCTTGGCCGCCGATTCGCTGCTGGCCCCTATCCGTGATCCTGCCGGGTAGTCCACGCGCCGAGTCGGGGTCAACAAGCCGGACGGTGCCTGGCTGGCATATCCGAACCGCCGGACGTTGCGTCCCAGGAACACGGAACATTGGCAGACCGTCAGCCAGGGCACGGACAGGGGTTCAGTTCGCCCGTGTCCGTGCCTTCGGCCAGCCAGACCACCTTCTACGAAGCAGGGGCGGCGGGTTTCCCCGCCGCCCCCTTTCAGGCGTTTTGAAGCAGGAAGGCTCAGACCGCGCCAACCGCCCCGTAGTTGCCAGTGAAGGCGAAGCTGGCATGCGGGCCGGAGGTCGTGAAGATCGTGATGTTGTTGAGCAGGATCGAGCCGCCACCCTTGAGCAGGATGTCGGTGTTGCCGCCGACCTGGGTCCAGTTGGCCTTGACCTCAGCGTAGCTGGTGAGCGCCTTGTGATCGACGGCGCCGACCAGGGACTGCAGGTCGATGGTATCGCCGTTCGCGAAGCCGGTGATGTTGATGTTGCCGCCGTAGCTCCCAGCAGTCGTATCCGCCTGCACGGTGAACACGTCGTTGGTGGCGGCGGTGCTGATCGACACCTTGTCGGACGAGTCGAGGCCGAACGCGATCTTCTCGTTGCCGAACAGGGCGCTCAGCGTTGACCCGCTGTTAACACCGTTCAGGAGGAACACGTCATTCGGGCCGTTGGCCAGGCCGATGGACGTGCCGTTGGTCTCCGCCACAGTTGTCGTAGCCGCGGTCGCCCCCGATGCGCCGACCGTGAACTTGTCGACACTCGAAGCCACGGAATTGAAGGTCAGCGAGCTCCCGGTGGTCACAGTCGCGGTGTTGTAGTCAGGGGTGCCGCTGCCTGCGTCGTTGAAAGTGAAGCTGTTGTTCGCGCCGCCGGTCACCGTATTGGTGTCGCCGTAGTAGCCGGCTTCGTTGTTGAAGGTGGCATTGTCGCCGCTGCCGACCGTCACCGTGTTGTGGACGTTGCCGGTGGGGTAATACGGGAACCCGCCGGTGTTGTTGAACGTGATGGTCGAGTTGTTGCCGCCAGCGAGGGTGTTGGTGGCTTCGTTCGAAGTGACGGTGATGGTGTCGCCGGGCAGCGGCGGCGTGCCGAGGGTCAGCGCCGAGATGGTGCTGGAGCCGCCGTAGCTGCTCGCATCGCCAACGGTGATGGTGTCGTTGGAGCCGTTCGCGGTGACCTTCTCGGTTGCGTAGGAGCTGCCCGCGCCGAGCGTGACGATGGTGCCATTGCCGTTCGCCGTGACGGTGTCGCTGCCAGCGCCGAGCGAGATGTTCCCGGTGCCGTTATTCAGGTTGACCGTAACGCTGTTAGGGCCGCTCTGCGTGACGGTCGTGACCCCGGTGGTGGCAGTGCCTGTCACCGAGCCGCCAGCGTAGTCCAGGTTGACGGTATCGTTGGCGCCAGCGCCAAGCTTGACGGTGTCGAAGCCATAGCCGAAGGGATCAACGACGTTGACCGTGTTGCTGTTGCCGCTCAGGGTGATGGCATTGTCGCCATAGCCAACCGTGTAGACACCCTTGTTGCCGGCGGCAGAGATCGTGTTGTTACCGTTGCCGGCTGTCACGAACTGGGTGATGGCCGCCGTGCTGCCCGTTCCGCCCAGGATAACCTGGTTGGCGCCGTCGCCAAGCGTGATCTGCGCAGCGCTGGTCACGCTGGAGCCGGAGACGATCACGTTCGCGAACTCGTTGGGAGCCGTCACCAGCGCGTTGACCACGTCATTGGTCCCAGCGATGGTCACGAAATCAGTCGCGGTGACCGGCACCGGACCGTCGTCGGTCGGGTCGGGCTGCGTCTGCGGCAGGCCAGGCACTGCCACCCCGGTCAGGACGGCGTCGGACGGTGCAACCGTCCCCGGAGCGTCATTGTCAAAGCCGACGCCGTCGAGCCCGAGGATGTTGACGACGGCGTTGCTGCCGCCGGCATTCAGGCTGTTGGTGCCGCCCCAGACGGTGATCGAATTGCCGGTGCCGGACAGCAGGACATTGCTGTTGCCGTCACCCAGGCTGATCACGTTGTTGTTCTTGCCGCCGGTGATCGTGAAGTTCTCGTCGCCGCCGGTGACCGTGTTGTTGCTGCCGCCAAGCGTGACGGAGCTCTTGTAGCCGAACAGGTCGTCGTCATAGGGGGCGCCGAGGGGCGCGCCGATCGTGATGACCGCCGAGCCGCCGCTGCCGCTCGACACGGTGTTGGTGGCGTCGCCGTTCAGCGTGATCGTGTTGCCTGTTCCGCCGACCGTGACCTTGTTCGTCACACCGACCGCTTCGATGACGTTGCCGCCCGTCGAGCCAGTCGCCGTGACGGTGTTGCTGGTGGCATAGGTGGCGTAGGTCAGTGGCGTCAGCGTGACGGTGTTGTCGGCGGAGCTGCCGGTGAAGGTCACGGCGTTGGTCGCGGCGTCGAACAGCGAAACGGTGTTGCCGTTGCCGCCAAGCTTGATCGTGTTGGCGCCGCCGATGTTGTCGAGGTTGACATAGTTCAGGCCGCCGGTGCCGGCGACCGTGTAGCTGACCGTCGCGGCGAGCAGCGGGAAGTCGTGGGTGCCGCCCGGGATCCAGAACGTTCCGGTCGGGTCAATGGCCGTGCCGGCGCTGTCGTCCAGCACGTTCCCGAAGCCATGCAGGGAGATGGTGTCGGTGACCGGGCCGGTGGGGTTGCCGCTGGGGTCCACGCCGCCGCCGATGTCGATTGCCGTCTGGGTGTCCTGCCCATAGGGCGGCAGGGTGATGCCGGTGACGGACAGGTTGCCGAACTGCGAGATAATCTGGTTCAGCGGCCCGGCTACCAGGAAGGTGTCGGTCGTCGAGTTGTCTGTCGAGGTACCGGAGGCTTCCTGGTACCCAGTCAGAGTGGAGATGGTGGCTGACATTTCGTGTTTGCCTCGAAGTGGTGAGAGTGAAGCCTTTAGTCATTCCACCCGGGAACCGGGTGGAACCCGAGAGTCTCCAGCGGAGACGTAGCCACTGTGCTGAAGGCGGCATGCCAGCCACCAACAGAGTTTCATCGGCAGCCAGTGGTTTTGGACCACCCT
>Ga0302319_10014971_pt1 | contig 14415 bp, 11 predicted proteins | sample Bog_T0_2_FD_203319 | JGI IMG/M metagenome (GOLD analysis project Ga0302319, IMG submission 203319) | Peat permafrost microbial communities from Stordalen Mire near Abisko, Sweden - Bog_T0_2 | ecosystem: Environmental > Terrestrial > Soil > Wetlands > Peat | place: Sweden: Abisko, Stordalen Mire... | reverse complement strand
CAAGGAGAGAAATGCCAATGGCAGCAAATATCGATGCGCAGGCCAGTCTGAGTGCCCAAAGTATCCCATTTTCGCAGAAAGACGGAAGGGGGGGTTCACGTGTTTGAGCAGCGGTTTTACCTGGAGGGCCTGGCGCATGCGTCTTACCTGATCGGTGCGGATGGTCAGGCAGCGGTAGTGGACCCCAGGAGAGATGTGGATGAGTACCTGGCGGTGGCGCAGGCGCAGGGGTTCCGGATTGTGGCAGTTCTGGAAACACACCCTCACGCGGACTTTGTTTCCGGGCATGTGGAACTGGCGAGGCGGACGGGAGCTAAGATTTACGCGTCGCACTTGGCCCGGGCAGCCTATGAGCATGTGCCGGTACGAGAGGGCGACACGATTCGGGTGGGAGAGCTGAAGATAGACGTGATCGAAACACCGGGGCATTCACCAGACAGCGTTACGTATCTGGTAAGGGAGAATGACAGGATCGTGAGCCTCTTTACCGGGGATACGCTTTTCGTAGGCGATGTGGGGCGGCCGGACTTGCGAGATGCGGAGGAGAAACCGGCGGCGATGGCCGAGGCATTGTACGATTCGCTTTTTCAGAAGCTGCTGACGTTGCCGCAAGAGACGCGCGTACTGCCGGCGCATGGGGCGGGGTCGCTGTGTGGGCGCAATATCTCGCAAGCGCCATCAAGCACGCTGGGCGAGGAGCGCCGGACGAACTGGGCGCTGCAACTGACAGACCGCGCGGAGTTTGTGAGGAGAATGCTCGCGAGCGTGCCGGATCGGCCGTCGTATTTCGCGCATGACGTGGCGGTGAATTTACAAGGTGCCCGGCCTCTGGCCGAACTGGAAAGAGCGTGGCTGCTACCGGAGGATGACGTTGCAAAGCACGCGAGCAAAGGGGCTGTAGTGCTGGACACGCGATCATCCCTTGCGTTCGGGCAGGGACATTTTCCCGGCAGTTTGAATATCTCGCTGGACCTTGCGCTTTTCTCGACGTGGACGGGGTTCTTTGTGCCGCCGGGTCGGGCAATCGTGTTGGTAGTGGAGGATTGGGTAGAGGTGGCACGGGCGCGGCTGGAACTGGCGCGGATTGGCTATGACGAGGTTGCGGGCTGCATTGAGGGGCGGGCGTTGAGCCGAATAGAACGGCTGCCACAATTGCTTGCGGCGGATTATCGCACTGCGCGTGAGCTTGGGAATGCGCCGCGCCTGCTGGATGTGCGAACACGGGCCGAGTGGGAGGAATTCCACGTGGATGAGGCCATCCACATTCCCCTGCCGATATTGCCGCAGCGAGTAAACGAGCTATCGAAAACCGAGCCGCTGGCGGTTATCTGCGGCGCAGGGAACCGGAGTTCTATCGCGGCGAGCCTTTTGCAGGTGAATGGCTTTCAGCACTTGCAAAACATCGTGGGCGGCGTGGCCGCGTATCGCGAAGCGGAGCGGGTTGCGTGGCATCCGGCGGATCTGGTGCTGCCGGGCGAGGAGATTTGAAAGACGCATTTTAATTGAGAAGCACGAACCCACCAGCCGCACATAAGCTATCGTCCGGAAATCAAAGCGTCCGTTGGCTTAACCGCACCGTGCTCGGCATCGGGTTGGCGTCGCTGTTTAGCGATTTCTCCCACGAGATGGCGACGAGCCTCATGCCGGCATTCCTCGTAACATTGGGCGTTTCCGCCGCCTGGCTAGGCTTGATAGAAGGCGTCTCCGATGGCCTTTCGAGCTTCGCGAAAATGGCCTCCGGCTATTATACCGACCGGCTTCAGAAACGAAAGAAGATCGCTGTGCTCGGCTATGTCGTTACCGCGCTTGGCACAGCTTCATTCAGTCTGGCGGGTTCAGCCTGGCAGGTGCTTGCCGCGCGATCGGCGGCGTGGCTAGGACGTGGTGTGCGCACGCCGATCCGGAAAGCGCTCCTCGCTGCTGCGGTCACGCGCGAAACTTACGGTCGGGCGTTTGGCTTTGAGCGGATGATGGACACGTGCGGCGCGATCGTGGGGCCAGCCACCGCTTATCTGCTTTTTCGTGCGTTCCATCATCAGTATTCAGCGGTCTTCGCCGCGACGCTCGTTCCCGGATTGATCCCAGTAGTGCTGATCGCATTTCTCGTGCAGGAGAAGGAACGGAAGCCGGTACCGCACATCTCGTTCGGGGACCGCCTGCGCGCATTACCGCCTTTCTACCGCAAGTTCCTGCTTGCAGTAGGAGTGTTTGGCGCGGGCGCCTTCGCGCATACGCTGCTGATCCTGCTCGCTATGCAGAAACTCACCCCGCTTTTCGGAGCGCCGCGGGCGGCCAGCATCGCGGTGGCGCTTTACCTGTTGCACAATGTTTTCTATGCAGCCTTTTCGTATTTCGGCGGCTGGCTTGCAGACCGCTTCCCAAAGAACTGGCTGCTCTCTTTTGGTTACACCCTGGCTGCACTCATGGCCGTAGGTATCATGACACTGCCGGCCGGAGTCTGGACGATGGCGTTGATTTTTGTGCTCGGCGGAATCCAGGTTGCGGTGGAAGAAACTCTCGAAGATTCATTCTGCGCCGAGTTGGTAAACGATGGACAGCATGGCATGGCCTTTGGCGTACTCGCGACAGTGAACGGCGTTGGCGATTTTATTTCCAGCGCCATCGTCGGTGCGCTTTGGTCGATATTCGGCACGACGGTTGCGTTCGGTTACAGCGCAGTGTTGTTCATCGTGGGTGCGCTGCTGGTGGCGAGGCTGACTCCAACCGCCCGGGCAAGGAGTTGAGAAATCCCATGGCGTTCACGGTCTACCGTCGCCAGCACGGGCTAGAATGAAAAACCTCGGCTCTGGCGTTGACGAAACAGGTGACAGAAGCCCGGACATCCCCTTCGCGTGCCCTAAGGAGAGCGAGCGGAGGCATTGAAGCAAACGAGGTTTAAATGGATATCTCCCCGTCGGCTTTGCGGGCTCGCTTGTCGAGGATGCTCAGTTGTTTCTCCTCGTAGTAAACGAGGGAATGCGGCGGAACGCTGTGCATCAGGAAGACGTTCGCACCGATGGTGGACCCTTCTCCGATGACGGTTTCGCCGCCAAGGATGGTGGAGTTTGGGTAGATGGTGACGTCGTCCTCGACGTCCGGATGGCGCTTGGTTCCTTTGACGATGTGCCCCTCTTCGTCTTTCTCAAAGCTACGCGCTCCGAGCGTGACGCCGTGGTATAATTTAACACGGTTTCCGATGCGGCAGGTCTCGCCAATGACGACGCCGGTGCCGTGATCGATGAAGAAGTGTGAGCCAATCGAAGCGCCAGGATGAATATCGATGCCTGTGCGGGAATGCGCCCATTCTGTCATCATGCGGGGAACAATTGGCGCGCCTTCGCGGTGCAGGCGATGGGCAAGACGTTGAATGGTGATGGCTTCGACAAATGGAAACGAGAGAATGATCTCCTCGGTGCTGAGGGCGGAGGGGTCGCCTTCGTAGGCAGCCTCGACATCAGTCTGGAGAAGCTCGCGCACCAGTGGGAGTGCGCGGGTGAATTTTTCCATGATAGGCGCAGTTTTGCCTGTGGGGCGTTTGGGATCGCCGATGCGCACACTCTTTCGCACCTGCTCCTGAAGGCGGCGGATGACGGAGAAGAGACGCTCGGAGGTTAGTTGGGGAAACGTCACATCCAGGATTGCGTCGTCATCGTGCAGGCCCGGGAACAGGAGTTGCAAGAGGTCTCCACATATCTGGCCAACGGCGCGCTTGGAGGGGATGCTGTGCGTGCTGCGTTCGTTCAGCCCGCCGAATCGATCATAGGAGGCGAGCAGTTCGGCAAGGTGCCAGTTTGGGAGCCTGTCCATGGATGGCACGGCTGTTGGTTACGACGGCAGCCGGCTATTCCATGGCAGCTTCGCCAGCAATAAGCCCATCCCGCAAAAGTCGGTGATCCCTGCGAACACGAGCCCCGCGCCGACGAACGCCGATAGACCGATGAACCAGTGATTGACGAAGTGGGCGAACAGCAGACCGATCAACACAAGCAAACCAGCCGCGATGCGCACCTGCCGCTCAAGGCTTATCACGCGTACTTCTCCACGCTCCAGTGGCAGGCCGGCACTCTGCCACGCGAGGGTGCCGCCGGCCACCACCACAGCGTTCCCGAAACCGTCCATGGCAAATTTGTCGGCGGCGATCGTGGCGCGAGTACCGGAGCGGCAGATTAAATAGATCGGCTCATCCGGCCGCACGCTTCCAGCGCCAACGAGACTTTTTGGCGCCAGTGCGGACAGCGGGATATTGAGGGACTGAGGAACGTGGACTTCAGCGTACTCGACCGGAGTGCGGACATCGAGCAATGCTAGAGAGTGTTCGGTTGTGAGCAGGGCGTTTAATTCCGTTGGCTGGATCGTTTTCATCGCTTGGGTAGTTGGTGAAGGGCGCGGATGAGGACATCGATTTCCTCCCGCGTATTGTAGAATGCGAAGGAGGGCCGAACAGCGGTCTCCACGCCGAAACGGCGTAGGGAGGGCTGCGCGCAGTGATGTCCGGCACGGACGGCGATGCCGTGCTCATCGAGGTACGTGCCCACTTTTTCGGAATCGACGCCATTGACGACGAAAGAGAGGACGCTCGCCTTTGACGCGGCCGTGCCGATCTGCCTGATGCCTGAGACTCCCCTCAACTCCGCCGTGGCGTATTCCAGAAGCTCATGCTCATACGCGGCGATGGCCGGCAAGCCAATGCCGAGGACGTAATCAATGGCGGCGGCAATGCCGGCGACCGCAGCAATATCCTGGGTGCCGGCTTCGAATTTTTGCGGGATTCCTTGATAGGTAATCTTTGAAAACGTGACATCCTCGATCATGCTGCCGCCACCCTGATACGGAGGGATGCTCTCAAGGAATTCACGCTTCCCATAGAGAATCCCGATCCCCGTTGGGCCGAAAATCTTATGGCCTGAAAAAGCGAAAAAATCCGCATTGAGAGTCTGGACGTTGACGGGAAGATGGGGCGTCGATTGAGCGCCATCTACCAGGACGGGAATGCCGTAAGCGTGAGCGAGGGCGATCACCTCCTCCAGCGGATTGATGGTGCCAAGGGCGTTGGACACATGAGTGATGGCGAAGATTTTTGTACGCTCGCTCAGGAGGGACGCGAGTTGATCGAGGAGCAACTCGCCCCGGTCGTTGATCGGGGCTACGCGAATATTGGCGCCCGTTTGCTCGGAGAGCATCTTCCAGGGGACGATATTGGCGTGGTGCTCCATCGTCGTGAGAAGAATTTCATCCCCGGCGCCGATGCGCTGGCGGCCGAACGTCTGCGCGACGAGGTTGATGGCTTCCGTGGTGCCTCGCACGAAGACGATCTCGTCCGTGTCCCCGGCGCCGATGAACTCGCGAACCTTCTCGCGCGCTCCTTCGTAGATGTCGGTCGCCCGACGCGCGAGGGTATGAGCAGCGCGATTCACGTTGGAATTATCGCGGCTGTAGAAGAGCGAAATCGCATCGATCACGCTCTGGGGCTTGTGGGTAGTGGCGGCGTTATCGAACCAAATGAGATCCCGCCCATTCACCTTCTGGTGAAGAGCCGGAAAATCCCGGCGGACTTTCTCCACATCGAATCCGGCAAGCGGCGCGCCCGCTTTCGCAAATGGAAGGCTGAAGTGCGGCAATCCAGGCTCCAGTGAGGGCGAACTCGGCGCAAGAGCCGGGGCGGCCTCTCGCAGGAAGTATAAGTCCGAACCTTCAGAGGAAGTAGCGTGGGCTTCCGACCCCGCCGGGTAAGGATCGAGTTGCTCGCCACGAAGGCCCTTCAGACGCCAACTATCCGGGTTCGGCTCGCCAAACGCATAATCATCCGCGGCTTTTTCCAATGGCGGATGAACCACTGGATGCACAGGGGGCGGACTGCCAGACTGAGTAGCCCGGCCGAAGTCTCCCAAACTACCGGACGGACCTCCGGGTGCAGCGGGAACGGACGCAGACTCCGAGTAAAACTCTTTCACGAGCCGCGTGATGAGCGCAGTATCGAATGGGTCGCCGGTATTCACCTCCGGCAACTGTGCGGAGGGATCAAGCCTTTGGGTAGACATAGTCGTGGTAACGGCCAACGAGCACATTGTCCAAACGGGCGATGGCGTCGCCGGTGAGTACCGCCGCGGAGAAGTAGCGGGTGACGAGATGGGAGGCTATCGAATGGGCGTCCGTGCCCATGTAGCGGACGGAGAGGCCGGGCTCGACCTCGCCGGTTACACCGGCTTTGTGCAGGCCGACGACTCCTTGTTCCGCCTCGCCCACACGCAGGAGGAGAATGCTAGTGCTGCCAAGGCCGCTGCTGCCCACATCGGATTTTCCGTTGATCTGGAGCTTGTCCGACGGCACCAACGGAATGCCGCGCCAAGTGATGAAAGGCGAACCAAAGATATTGACTGTGGGCGGCGGGACGCCCCGGCGAGTGGCCTCGCGGCCAAAGGCGGCGATGGCCTTGGGATGGGCCAGGAAAAAGGCGGGTTTTTTCCAGACGAGCGTGAGCAACTCATCCAAGTCATCCGGTGTGGGCGGGCCAGTGCGGGTAGGAATGGTCTGCGAGGGCGGGGCCTCATGGAGCAGGCCGAATTCGACGTTATTGATGATCTCCCACTCCTCGCGTTCCCGCACGGCGGTGACGGTGAGACGGATCTGCTCGCGCAATTGATCGATCTTGTTCGAGTAAAGATCGGTCACTCGCGTGTGGGTGTGAAGGATCGTCTGGATCTGGCTGAGATGGTATTCGTAAGGGTCTTCCTCGTAATCGACATAGGTCGTAGGCAGTTGCGGTTCGCCGCCATGGCTGGTGAGGAGATCGATCTTCCGCTCGCCGGATTCCTCGGCGAGGCCGAGCGCTGCTTGCCGCCCCTCGCCGAGTTTCGCGAGGGCCTCGCGGACGCCGGCGATACGATTCGCAACCTCATCGAAGCGACTGCGCTCCAGCGTGAGCACGCGGGTGGGCGTGAGGGCGCGGATTGCGGGCGAGCGCCAACCGTCATTCAGGAGCGCGTCCTCGCCAAAGAAGGCGCCGTCCCCGAGGAGCGCCTGGCTGAGTTTGTCCCCATGCGGGCCGGCAATCGAGACATCCACCTTGCCGGTGCCGATGATGATGAGCTTTTGATAGGCATCGCCTTCATTCGCGATGACGGCGCCGGCAGCATATTGCTCGGGGTTCAATTGCGCAGCGATCCCCTCCAGCGCTTCATGGCTCAGACCGTGGAAAAGCGGAATATTCTGGAGGTTGCCAGGCTTTACACGAAGCGTATCGCCATCCGCGTGAGTGGTGATTCTGCCTGCTTTCGGCACAATTCTCTTGCGGCGGTTTACCCGATAGACGCCTCCATCGACGCTAACCCACGGCAGAAGGCGCAGGAGCCATCGCGGGGTGGCTTCCGCATTTTGCGGGGCGGTAACTGTTGCAGTCGCGAGGTTGCGGGCTTTCCTGCCGCTGAGGGCGCGGTGTTGGTCGATCACGATAAGGTTGTCGTTTGGCATGGCTGGTTGTTGGTGCTTGATTTGATTGGGTTAAAGGGCTTCGCCGGGTGAGGAAGAAATCAGACAATGACTTCCCCGCGGGCCTTGTCGGCCAGCGCGGTGCTGAGGTAACGCTCGCCGGTGCTGCAACCGATGGTAACGATCAGCTTGCCCTTGTTTTCCGGACGGGCCGCGGCGACCAATGCTGCGTGGACATTCGCGCCCGTCGAAATGCCCGCAAGGATGCCCTCCTCGGTTGCGAGGCGGCGCGCCATTTCGATGGCTTCGTCATTGGTTACGGTGATGACGTCGTCTAGGACGTTAAGGTTTAGGTTTTTTGGGATAAAGCCGGCGCCTGTTCCCTGGATTTTGTGCGGCCCGGGCTTGACGGGTTCTCCACGCCGGGTCTGTGTGATGACCGGAGAATCGGCGGGTTCGACGGCAATTGCCTCGAAATTCGCCTTGCGGGATTTAATGACCTCGGCAACCCCAGTAATGGTGCCGCCTGTGCCCACGGCTGAAACCAGGATATCGACCTTGCCATTCGTATCATCCCATATCTCGATCGCAGTGGTGCGCCGATGGACCTCGGGGTTCGCAGGGTTGTTAAACTGCTGCGGAATCCAGGAATTGGCATACTCGTGCTGCAATTCCTCCGCACGGGCTATCGCACCCTTCATTCCCTCTTTTGCCGGTGTTAGGACGAGTTTCGCCCCCAGCAGGGCCAGTAATGTCCGGCGCTCCAGGCTCATGCTTTCGGGCATGGTCAGGATCAGCCGATAACCCTTGGCCGCAGCGACGAAAGCCAGGGCGATGCCGGTATTACCCGAGGTCGGCTCGATGATCTGGGTGTCCGGCGTCAGGCGCCCTTCACGCTCCGCCGCTTCGATCATCGCGGCGCCGATGCGGTCCTTCACACTGCCCAGCGGATTAAAGAATTCTGCCTTGAGAGCGATGGTCGCTTGGGCGTCATTGGTCACACGGTTGAGCTTGATGAGCGGCGTTCTGCCGATGGTGGAAATGATATTTTGATGAAGCGGCATGGCCATGAGGGTGGAGGTTTCTGATTGGGCAGGAGATCCAGATCACCCGCTCAGACGGGACAGCCTGGCAGGACGACAGAATCTCTACTCGTTGAATATACTTTGACAAAGCCTACCGGCGCGCTAGACTATGGCAAGTTTTTTTTGGAGCAGCAGACAGATATGAAATCGAAAGCCCTTTTCAATTTCGAAAACAGTTCATGGTTTTACCCCGTCGCGCCCGATAATTCCTCCGTTTCACGGTCTTTCAGGAGCCGATGTGGGAAGGTTCGGGCCGCACTGGCCATTCTGGTGGCTATCCCTCTCGCGGCGGTCGTTCTGATTTTGCATCTTCTGTTCCCCTCGGAAGAACACTGGTAGTAAAACCTAGCGTACATTCCTCTGCGGGGATTGTGGACGGGTGCGCACCTTCCCCCTCGGTGAATCCGGGGCGCGGTTGCGCTGAAGGGATGGCTGCGGAAACTGGAACCCTCGCCAGCGGCAGATTGATAAAACTGCTGGGCCGCTGAAGCCGAGGGGGTTTCGCCGAGCGTTGTCAATTTTGAAGCATACCGAAACAAGAAATGTTGGGCCAACCCCACCGTCTCCAATCAATTTCCTACTAAACCAGTAGAGTACAACGAGCTAGAGCCATGAAAAATGATCCAACAGCCGCATGGGCAATGAAAATTTCCAAAGAGGATCTGCTGGCGGGCCTGGAGTCCCTTGAAAGAACAATCGAGCGATTCAAGGCGGGAGCGGTTTCCGAAACGGAGTTTCGGGCCATCCGCGTTCCTCAGGGAATTTACGAACAACGTGAATCAGGCACCTACATGCTCCGGGTGCGCAATGCCGCGGGAGGCGTGCTGCCAGCGCAATTACGCCGACTGGGAGAGGTGTCGTCGAGATGGGGTAACGGATTGCTGCATGTTACAACGCGGCAGGAGTTCCAGGTCCACCGGGTGCCGTTGGATTCCATTCTGCCCGCATTGCGCTCGCTTGCGGAAGCCGGGCTTTCCACCCTTGGCGGCGGGGGTAACACGGTGCGAAATATTACCGCCTGCTTCGACTCAGGGGTCTGCGCCACGGAGGTTTTCGATGTCGCTCCCTATGCCATCGCGACCACCGAACGCCTGCTGGCTGATCCACTCTCCCTTCAGCTTCCCCGAAAATATAAAATCGCCTTCGCGGCGTGCGAGCGGGATTGCTCGGGAGCGACGGTTCATGACGCGGGATTCATCGCGCGCCGGAAGAATGGCGTCGAAGGCTTCGCGGTCTACATCGGCGGAGGGATGGGAGGCAAAAGCCGGCTTTCGAGCCTCCTGCATGAATTTGTCCCGGCCGCCGAAGCTTTGGATATCGCAGAGGCGATCAAGCGCGTGTTCGATAAGAATGGAGATCGGAAAAACAAGCATCTGGCTCGGCTGCGTTTCCTGGTGGAACGAATCGGCCTCGATGCTTTTCGCGCTCTTTATGAAAAGGAACTGGCGGAAGTGCGGGCCTCGAACCCGTCGCCAGTCGAGTTGCGCCCCTTTCCGACGCGCGAACCATTACCCAAGAGTGATCAGGATGTTCCTGTTGGTCCCCCTGCTTTCATGCGTTGGCTCAAAAACAATGTCTCACCGCAAAAGCAGGCCGGCTTCTTCCTTGTGCATGTCCCTTTGGAGCTTGGAGACCTTCCCGCGGCGGCGACGGCCGGGCTCGCGGAGATTCTGGCTGTCCACGGAGATGGAGTTCTTTACGCCACTCAATCCCAGAACGCCGTGATTCGCTGGATCGCGGCATCGGAGCTTGCGGCGATCTTTGATAAACTTGATGCACTCGGTCTGGCCGCGCCGGAGCCACCCGTCCTTCGGAATCTTGTTTCATGCGCCGGAGCCTCGACATGCAGGTTGGGCATTTGTCTCTCCCGCGGGCTCGCCGGCGCGGTGCGGCAGGAACTCCGCAGCAGCGATGAAGACTTGGAGAGCCTCGGCGACCTGACCCTGCACATCAGTGGCTGTCCGAATTCCTGCGGGCGGCATCCCATCGGCAACATCGGTCTTTCTGGCGCCGCCCGGCGGGTGGATGGGCGCCCTGTGCCATACTATTCCATTCAACTCGGCGGGCGCCTTGCGGAGGGAAAGACGCGCTTCGGCGCAAACGTCGGCGCGCTGCCGGCCAGAAACATCCCCGCATTCATTAGTGAACTCCTTGCCGCGTGGCAGGCATCGGGCAACCCTTCAGACTTTCACCAATTCATCGACAAAGATGGAAAGGACATCGCCAAAACTCTGATCGCCCGCCACCAGCAGGCGCCCTTCTTCAAGCAGCATCGCGAGTTCTTTGTCGACTGGAGTGCGAATGCACCGTTTTCTCTTGCAGGAAGGGGCACCGCCGAATGCAGTGCCGGCACCTTCGATCTCATCGAAGTTGATCTGGTCAATGCCCGCGAGTCCCTCGAAGCAGGGCGCCTCTACGCTGCCTCCCTTTCCGCGTGCCACGCCCTTCTTGTGACTAAGGGCCTGCAACCCGCTCAGGAATGTCAAACGTTCGAGCTATTCTTGAAGCACTTCGTTGCGGAATCGCTGGTGGATCCGGTGCTGGCCGGGGTCGTATCCGAGGGCGCTCGCAGCGCCGCCGTTCGCAACCCGGACAAGGCTTTTACTGGAACGGCTGCCGAGGTTGCCACCCTCGTGGCAAATGTGCGGGTCCTGTACGAAGGTATGGACGCCTCGTTGCGCTTCAAACCGGCGGCGAGACCATGAGCCCACCTTCCTATCACGGCGTTGATCACCACGTCGGCCACACCCCGCTCATCCGGTTGCGCCGTCTTTCGGAGATGACCGGGTGCGAGATTCTCGGCAAAGCGGAATTTATGAATCCCGGCGGCTCAGTAAAGGATCGCGCGGCACTTGGCATCATTACCGCCGCAGAGGCCAACGGCAGGCTCAGACGAGGGGACACTATCGTCGAGGGGACAGCGGGAAACACCGGAATTGGGCTCACGGTCGTTGGCCATGCGCGTGGCTACCGGTCCATCATTGTAATTCCCGAGACGCAGGCGCCGGAAAAAATCGTCTTGCTGCGCACGCTCGGAGCCGAGGTCATCACAGTTCCCGAGAGGCCGTACAGCGATCCGGGCAACTACAACCGCGTTGCTCAACGCCTGGCGGAGGAGAACGGCTGGTTCTGGGCAAACCAATTCGACAACACCGCGAATCGGATGGCTCATTACCGCACGACTGGCCCGGAAATCTGGGAGCAAACCGCAGCGCGGATTAGCGCCTTCGTCTCGTCCGTCGGCACCGGTGGCACGCTGGCTGGAACGTCGCTTTTTCTCAAAGAAAAGAACCCACGAATTGCCACAGTGTGCGCCGACCCCTACGGCGCCGCCATGTGGTCCTGGTTCACCCAAGGTAATACGAATATCCATGACGGTGATTCCCATGCGGAAGGCATCGGACAAATGCGCGTGACGAAAAATCTGGAGGGCATCGTCATCGATCGGGCCTATCGGATCAGCGACCAGGAGGGAATCGCCGTGATCTACCAGCTTTTGCGCGAGGAGGGTCTCTTTCTCGGCCTTTCATCCGGCATCAATATCGCCGGCGCGATCCGATACGCGAACGAACACGGGCCAGGGGAGACCATTGTGACAATCCTGTGCGACTCTGGACACAAGTATCAGTCGAAGCTCTTCAATCCGGCTTGGCTCAAGGAGGCGAATCTCGATCCGGATTTTTCGGTTGAGCGGGTCTTCGGCAAGCTCTGACGCTGAGGAAGTCAATCCGGGCAAGAATAGGTTAGTAAAAGCCAAGCGCCGGGCCGTCGTAATTCTGGACTATACTCTATCGGATTGATAGGGAATAGCGCAACACCGCTCACCTATGCCAAAGCTATCGACCACAGCCCATTTCGAACCGCAGTCGGCGGCACCTCAAAGAACATGGCTGGCTGCGGTACAAAAAGCGGCGACCTCCGTTCGCTTCGGATTCATCCAGATCAAGATTCACGATGGAGCCGTAGTCCAAATCGAAGCAACGGAGAAATACCGGCTCGAAGATTTTTCCCTCCAACCCGATTCATCGCCCACCGAAAACTCGGAGGCTTAACCAACCAAAATCATCTTACGCATATCCCACCGGAGCACCGGAGGATGTGCTCAGGAGTTTAATCATGAAGAAATCCAATTTTATATGGATCGCCGCGCTGGCTCTCCATCAACTGGCCGTACTGCCGCATGCCGCGGTGGCCGGCGATGACTCACAGGCCGACGGGAAGCAAATCCAGGCCACCGCACCGGCACCCGAAGAAAAGGGGCCTCCCCTCCCGCTGCATGCATTTGACGGCGGCGGCGGCCTCCTTATCACGCCGGTCGCCTTGCTGGTTAACCCAAGCGAACGCTTGTGGGGGGTCGCCGGTCTTCCTTCGGCCTCGTTCACCGTTGCCAAGCCTGGGGCGAAGGACGCCGAGGCCCTCAATGTAACCGAGACCTTCTTCAAGCGCGTTGAGCTTGGATACTCTGGGTCGAGGTTTGGCACTTATCCGCTCAACAATGCTGTATTCAAGGAAACCGGCATCCATCTGACTCGTGACGACGTTTATCTAAACGACTTCACGACTCGTGTTGCCATCCTCAATGACGGCGACTTCGGCATTCCCTATATTCCCGCCATTACTGCCGGCGCGAATTTCAAATGGAATTCCGGGATCGGCACGATCAACCATGAACTTGGCGACGCACTGTCCACCATCGGCTACAGGAAAGACCATGGCATCGATTACACTCTTACCGCCTCAAAAATCGTAAAAGGCGCGTTTACGCTTAATCGCCCGCTGCTCTTGAGCACTGGCGTCCGGTTCAGCCAGGATCAGTGGCTGGGCTACGTCGGCTTCAGCGACAAATGGGCAGCCTCGGTTGAAGCCAACGCGGCTTATTCAATTACCGATTGGCTGTGGCTGGCCGCGGAGTATCGCCAGAACCCCAACCACTACGGTTCGGGAATCACTGTGGGCGGTGAAAAACTCGTCCGCACCAGCGTTCTCGATTGGTGGGATGTCGGCGTCGCTTTCGTCCTGAACAAGCACGCAACCCTTACCGTCGGCTATGGCAACTTCGGTGATGTCCTGAACTCCGATGCTCGCGGCGGCTGGGCCACGCAGTTGAAATACGAGTTCTAAGCTTCCCTTGGTAAGTGGCTCCCCGGGGGTTCGTCTCCTTGGCCCGGGGAGCCAATTACCACTCCAAATCCATTTCAAACCTCACAAGATAATATGGCCACGAGAAATCTCGAAACGCTCGCTTTGCATGCAGGGCAGACCCCTGACCCCACCACCGGCTCACGCGCTGTGCCGATCTACCAAACCTCCTCGTTCGTCTTCAAGGACAGCGAGCACGCCGCCAATCTTTTCGCATTGAGGCAATTCGGGAACATTTACACCCGCATCATGAATCCCACGAGCGATGTCTTCGAGCAGCGCATCGCGGCGATCGAGGGAGGCAGCGGCGCACTGGCCGTGGCATCCGGTTCATCAGCGGTGACGTTGGCCCTGCTTGGCATCACGCAGGTCGGCGATGAAATCGTTGCCGGCAACAATCTTTACGGCGGTACCTACCAGCTTTTCCATCACACCTGGCCGAAACTCGGGCGCACTGTGAAATTTGTCGATTCGCGCGACCCCGAGGCATATCGCAAGGCGATTACCCAGCGGACCCGCGCTCTGTATGCGGAGACTATCGGCAATCCGAAGCTCGACGTGCCAGACTTCGAGGCCCTTTCGAGAATCGCCCACGAAGCCGGTATTCCCCTTGTCGTGGACAACACCGTTGGAGTCGGCCTGGTGCGCCCCTTCGATTACGGCGTGGACGTCATCATAGCTTCCGCGACCAAATACATCGGCGGCCACGGCACCTCCATTGGGGGCGTCATTGTCGATTCGGGCAAATTCAACTGGGGTAACGGAA
>Ga0302319_10014970_pt1 | contig 14415 bp, 5 predicted proteins | sample Bog_T0_2_FD_203319 | JGI IMG/M metagenome (GOLD analysis project Ga0302319, IMG submission 203319) | Peat permafrost microbial communities from Stordalen Mire near Abisko, Sweden - Bog_T0_2 | ecosystem: Environmental > Terrestrial > Soil > Wetlands > Peat | place: Sweden: Abisko, Stordalen Mire... | reverse complement strand
ATTCACTTAATGAACGATTAAAGACGGCAACCTCATCAATGTTACCGTTGAAGGTCCGTCCATTATCATAGTTGTCACCGCCAATCCAGATCTTGCCACCGCTGAACGCTTCGGGACCGTTGGTAACGACTTGAACAGCTTTTAGCAGGTTGGTGGCCCCATTTCCCACATAATACAAATAAAGGGTCGTGTTAGTGGGGGTGATGGTCATGGCCACAAACGACCATTGGCCCAAGGGCGCAAACAATCCCGAATTATAGTTATAGGAATTCGCACTGTTGGTGTTCCACGTATAGCCCAATCCCGCCACCGAGCCCGACAGTTGGCCGCCAAAGTCGAAACCGGCGGCTTCACCGCCGTTGCCTCGCCACATCAACAGCCCGGTATTTTTGGCAATGATTCCATTCGGATTTATCCAAGCGGTTACGGTGACCGTATTCGTGTTCAGATTCAAGTCCGGCACAACGACGGTGGCGTTGGGAGATGCATTGATCATCAGGACTGAATTGTTGTTCGCTTCAAAACCGGGAAAGTCTGGCGACTGCGGCCCGGGTTGGCCATCCGTCGTGCCATTGCCATAAGTTGCGTTTAGATTATTGCCGCTGTAATCATAAGCCTGCGAGGCGCTGTAAAGAGTGTCATTGGTTTCATTCAAGCGCCAATAGGCCACCGGGTGGTTCGTCAGCACCGCATAGGCGTAAGGCTGCGCGGTCGTCGGAGCGGCGGGATCGGGCTGCACCGTCAAAACGGCCGCCGAACTGTTCAGGTTGCCGATGGAATTATGGGTGGTCAGATCGTAAATGCCGGACGCGGACAACTGCAGATTGCTCAAGACCAGGGTATTGCTGGTGGCTCCCGCAATACCCAAAGAACTGCCATTCGTATTGCCCAGCCACTGATAGGTGATCGGCTGCGTTCCGTTGAAGGTGGCGTTCAAGCTCACCGTGCCATTGGCGAACGCATTAATATTGGTGCCGGGAGTAATGTCCGCGGTAAGCAGCGGGGCGGACGGCGCCAGCACGGTCAGGTTGACCACCAAACTGGTGACGCTGCCCACGGAATTGGCAACCACAACGTCGTAAGCGTAGGTTCCGGCGCTTGCGGGAGTCACCACCACATTCGTGGAAGTAGCCCCATTAATATTGGCGAGGGGGGTGACGCCGCTGCCATTGTCCGTTTGCCATTGATACGTAAGCTGCCCGGGTCCGGCCGCCAATTCGGAAAGTGTGACGGGTGAACCGGCATAAATCGAGCCGGCGATGGAGGGCGTGGGCGGCGTTGTCGCCGGCGCCGCGGACACCCCGAGTCCGATGTCAAAATTGCCATCGTAAAGGCCCGAGGTTCCATAAGTTACCGCGCCCGCCCCGCCAGCGGCTTGAATCTCGCAGGCTTGTCCATTGGTATAGGTATTTCCGCCTCCCAGGTAAAGCTGACACCAGCCTTGACCGGACGCCCCTCTGGATAGAGTGTAAGCATAAACTCCATTTGGATTCAGGCGCACACCTAAATTAGACCATTGCAACCAGTCACCGGCAGTGAAGGCGAACGAACTGGCGCTGTAATAAGTTGCGATCGGGGTCGCGGTCGTTCCCGAAACCGAAAAGATTATCAGAGTCAAGGCTTGCGGCCCCGTGCCGTTCCCACCCGTGTTTAAACCCATATCAATCGCCAGCGATTGCAGCACCAGATTGGTGATGTTCGGAGCCGTAAAGGTTTCGCCCGGAGAGTTCAGCCCGCCACCATTATCGATAAAATAATTGAATCCATCAGGATTGAATACGTCAGCTGCACTATTGAAATTCGTGATATCAAGAGCGCCGGGGGTCGGGGGAATCGGAACCGACGACGAATCGACGCCAAGGTCAAAAACCGGCACTTGCGCCGTCAGCAAGCCTGTCATGGTGAGAAAAGCCCAGCAAAATAGGGGTATTTTAAATTTCGGAATGAAGGTTTTCATTGTATCGTGTTTGGTTGGTGGGACGTTTTAAAATCTAGCTGAGATGCCGCTCGCTGACATGTCGCGTAAATCACCTACAGACCCCGGGGCAATCTCCTTTTTCATTACATTTTGTGACTTTTGTCATCATTATCGCTTATGCAGAAAGCCAATCGGCGCGCCGCCGGGATTGGCGTCCCGGCCACACGCCAAATACCGTTGGGAAAAACCGGACCCGCTGGCCGGCGTCAACGTTTGTGAGGAGGGGGAGGATTGTCGAACGGAAAGCTTACGTATTTGGCCACCGCCTGGGCCCGGGAACGCACATGAAGTTTTTCGTAAATCCGGCGAATGTAGGTGTCGACCGTCCGAACGCTAATGTTCAACGCGTCGGCGATTTCTTTGTAAAGAAATCCGCGTGTCAGCATGCCAATGACTTCACGCTCCCGGGGGGAAAGGTCGTCGTCCGTTTGCTTCTGCGCGGCCGGGTCAGGAAAACATTGTGCCACGCGACGGGCGATGTAGCTGGTCATCGGCGAACCGCCGGCATAGACATATTTAAGTGCGGCCAGCAGCTCATCGTGCGGCGATTGCTTAAGCAAATACCCCGTCGCCCCCGCTTGCAGCGCGTTAAAAATGTGATTGGAATCTTCATAAACAGTGTGCATCACGAATTGGGTTTGCGGTATGCGCAGTTTGAGTTCGCGGACACATTCCACCCCGTTCATGCCGGGCAACTTGATATCCATCAACACGACGTCGGGATTCTGTAAGGGTAATTCCAGCAACCCGGCCTCGGCGCTGCCAAAATCGCTGACAAACTCAAAACCTTCACCATGCGCCAGCCAGTCCGTCAAAATTTCACGGATGGGGGCGTCGTCTTCAACAATAGATACGCGGATGGGCATCAAATCTTAATGTATTGGTTGGAGGCTATCTCCAAGAGGCGGCGAAGAATGGTCGCGAATTCCCGGGCCAGGAAATTGTTGGCGTTGTCCTCCTTGAACGCAAGAATAATCATGGCAGAGGAGGGCCCGTTTTGATTCGATAGAATTCCCCTGGAAGTGCCAATTCGTTGGTGCTGGTCCACGTCCAAGGCATCATCGGTGAATTGGTTATCAATAGCGTACTCCAATCCGTGAGGTTCGTGGATAACTCGACGGCATAGTCCGGTCCCGTTTCACCCTCGAGTTGCAGCGTCAATTCGCCGTTCTTTAGGGCGACCGAGGAAAATGTCGGCGTGATCATTGGATTTACGTCGATAATAAAACTTTGGGTAGCGCTTAATGAGGGCAGCCCATCCTCCAAAACCTTCATGGTAACCGGGTTAATGGTGTTGGCGTCAGCCAGTTGAGGTCGCCAGTGGAACAGGGCGTTCGTGTGGTTGATTTGCGTAAGCGTCGCCGCAGCCGGGCCGTTGAGCAGGCTGAAAATCAACGTTGGTGGCGGAGAATCCGTATCGGTGGCGGTGGCGGTCACGGCAACCGTGGCACCCACGTTCACCGTTCGGTTGGAAAGAGAATTCAACACCGGTGCGGTGTTGACTGTGAGGAGGCTGGCGCTGAGGTTGTCAATGACCGAGGTGTTGAGCGTGCCGTTATTATGGGAACAGACCGCCAGGCCAACATACGCACTAACGGTCATGCTGATGTTTGTGGAACTTCCAATCTGACGCCACGCGATGCCATCCGCCGACCAAAAAGCGGTAAAAGTATTGTTGGTGCGCGTCAGCCGCACCCAGTTCGGCGCGGTTCCCGTGACAGAACTGGACGCCGCACTTGCACCGGCGCCGTTCCGCCAGATGAACTCGATGCCAGCGCTCGGTTCAACGTCCGCCATAGCGTCACTGGAGTTTGCGGCGAGGGATTCGCGGATCATGACCGCCGCCTTGGCGTTGCCCGAAGTGTTTTCCACGCCCACGACCCGGGCGCGGATATCGCAGTTGGTGCTGACTGGCAAATAGGCATAAACATACTGAAAAGCATCCGTCGTGCCCCATATATCCGCCCCGGAACCGGTGATGGTGAATTGCCCATTGCAATACGAAGCGCCGCCCGCCGCCCCAACAGGGCCAATGTCGGCGCTCGCGAATTGGAGCGGCAGCACGGCGGGCACTTCACTGCTGACTTCAGCCGAGGGAAGGCTTTCGTTTCCGGCATTGGTTATCGTAACCACGTAGTAATAAGGCTGGCAGGTCACCACGCCGGAGTCGGTGAAATTGGTGGAATTGATGGACGACGCAATAACGGCGAAGGGTCCGCCGGCCACGGTGGAACGTTTCACATTGTAGCTGGCGCCGGGCGAACCGGGCCAACTCAAATCAATCTGGCCGCTCCCGGTCGTGGCGGTCAAGCCGGTGACAAACGCCGCCGGAATGGCGCTAACCTCCGCCGAATTAGCGCTGATGCCGTTTCCATTCGCAGTCACCACGTAAAAATAAGCCGTCAAATTCGAGACCTCTCCATCGCGGTATCCCAGGTTGAGGCCGCTAATATTGGGAGCGACCACGACATAAGGGCCGCCGCTGGTTGTGGCCCGCCAAAGGTTATAGGTCGTCGCTCCCGGCACGACGTCCCAACTGACCGTTACGTTCGCGTTTCCCCCGACCGTCGCCACTCCAGTGGGCGCGGCGGGCGGAGGCAATACGGTTGCCGCCACTATGGTGATATTTGTGGATGCAATCCCGGATGAGCTGGCTGTCAGGGTGATGGCGCCGGGCTCGTTGGCAGATTGAACGATAATTTCTGCCAGCCCGCCAAACAGCGTTCGTTGACTGGCTTTGTCGGCATCATGCGAACTGGGATCGCCGTTGCCGACCCCAAGGATGGCGCCGCTGCCGCTGATTGTGAAGTTCACCAGATTGGCGGCGCTCGGGACCACTCGCCCTTGGGAATCCAACACCGCAACCCTGACAACGGACACGTCCCGCCCATCGGCCAGGATAGTATTGCGATCGGGCCAGAGCGCAAGCGAAGCCGGCGCGCCAGTAGTGACCACGATATTGGTAATTACGGGAACACCTTCGTTATACCCGATGGCTTGGAGCGTACCCGGGCTATAAGGTAAATTGTCCCACTCGACATGGCTTTGAGAATTGAGGTTTTGCCGGCCGAGGCTGACGCCGTTGGTGAATAATTCAACCACCTGACAGTTGCCGAAAACCCAGACATTGATGGGCTGCCCAACGCTTCCCCAATTCCAGGGGGGAAACAAGTGCAACACCGGTTTGAGTGTCCAATTGGCTTGGTAGTAATAGAAATTGTCCTTCGGAAAACCACACATGTCGAGGGTGCCAAAATGCGAGTTGATGCAGGGCCAGCCATAGGGCGTCGGCTCGCCGCGGTAGTCAAAGCCCGTCCAGGAGAACCCGCCGGAAGACCAGGGGCGGGCATCGTAGTACGGCCACCAGCCTTCCGCCGGTTCGCCCCAGCCAACACCGCCATTCTCTATGTCATAACCCCAAACATAACCATGCACCGCATCATTTGTATAAATTCCGCGATCACTGACCAGGCTGGATGTTTCCGTACCAATGATGGGCTCGGTTGGGTAGCTGGCGTGTTCCGTGTCTTGCGCTCCCAGGGCATAATTGAAGCCGTTGACATCCAGAACCGAGCTGAAGCCGCTGCCCCAGGCATTGAGCGCGGCGGTGCACAAACGCGTCGAATCCAACGAATGAACCAGATTTTGCATCACCTGCATGATATTGGCCCCCGTGGCGGTGCCCTGAAGCGGTTCCTCATTTGCCAGCGACCACATGAATACCGAGGGATGGTTGCGGTCGCGACGGATTAGACGGGCCAGTTCGCTTAACGGCTCGGCGTTGGTCCCGGGTCGACGGTTTTCGTCCAGCACCAGCATTCCCAGTTGATCGCAGGCGTTGATCAGTTCGGCCGTTGGCGGATTGTGGGAGGTCCGGTATGCGTTCACACCCATCTCCTTCAGCCGTTCGATACGATAATATTGAAGCCGGTCCGGCAGGGCGGAACCCACGCCGGCCATGTCCTGGTGGTTGCACATTCCCTGGATTTCCACATGCTGCCCGTTGATAGAAACTCCATTGGTCGCATCAATGGAGACGGTCCGCACGCCAAACGGCGTATGATAAATATCCGCAACCCAATTCTGGTTGCCTACGGTCGTTGCCAAATTGTAGAGGTAAGGCGTTTGGAGCGACCATCGACTGGCCACAAAGGAAATGACCTGCGTCACCACTAAATCCCTGCCAGGCGGTATACTTACGGCCGAGCTCACACTGGCAACCGGATTATTAGCGGCATCCAAAATCGTCGATGTCAAACTGCCGTTGGTGGTTGCCACGGTGCTCTGATTGGTAATGTCAGTTTGGATGGCAACGGTGGCATTCGACCCAAGCAGGGAAGTCGTGGCCACAAAGGTTCCCCACTGGGCCACGTGAATGGGATTCTCCGTCGTGAGCCAAACGTGCCGGTAAATACCGGCGCCTTCATAAAACCAACCTTCAAACCGGCTGGCATCCACCCGCACCACCAGCACATTGGTTCCACCGGGGTTCGCATAGGGAGTGGCGTCAAAATAAAAACTGGAGTAGCCGCTGACGTTTCTTCCCAGGATATGCCCGTTCAACCAGACCAGACAATTGCGATAGACGCCGTCAAATTCCAACCACAGATTCTGGCCCGCGTCATTGGCAGGCAACGTAAACGTCCGCCGATACCATCCGAAATTATTGATACCAAAGTTCGAATTACCGACCGGTTTGTATCCGTGAGAACCATCAGCGCCCGAATTAAAGGGCAGCTCGACCGCCCAGTCGTGAGGCAGGTTAAGCAGCCGCCAGCCGCTGTCATCGTAATTGGTGAGCACAAACGAGACGTTCTCTCCCGCATGGGTTGCCACTGCATCAACGCGGATGGTCTCCAGATAACTTTCTGAACTCCGGTTCGTCGCGGAACCGACTTCACCGGCGTCCAGCTTGGCCAGGTCGCCGATCTCCGGGTACCAGGTGACATTCGTGGTGACGTCCGCCGGGTCACCCAGTTGAAACCGCCAGCCCGCGTCCAGCGAAATCCGCTCGCGCGGAGAGGCAACGAAGCTGACCGGCGAGTCGGCGGCAATGGTATTGGGCGGGTTGGCTCGATCACGGATTCCATTGATGACGAGCGTGTAATTGCTGCCATAGGCCAATGGCGCCGTCGTGAGCAGCACGGAAGAGTTGCCGGACGTCAAGGACGCAGCCGTGACGGCGAGGCCGTTGGTGAAGGTATAATTCACCGGGTTGGCGGCGCTGGCGGTTTCGAGGCTCTTGGAGAAATCCACTTCGACAGTGGTCGCGCCCAGGTTGAAAGCGCGGAGCACTGACGGTGAATTTGTGTCGAGTGTCACAGAAAGAGCTGCCGGGGAACTGGTGACGGCTCCGTAACTGTTGGTCAAAACCAGTTCATACCAACCGGTGTTGGTGACCGCCGTATTGAGCACCAGCGTGTTCGTGTCGGCCCCCACAATGATTGCCGACCCGTTTCCGTTATTAAACTCCCATTGAAAAGAAAGTGGCTGCGCGCCAAATACATTGGCGGTAAAGGTCACCATTGTCCCCGCAAACACCTGGTTCGACGGCGACACAGAAATCTCGCCTATTCCCGGCAGCGTTGGCGAAACCAAACCCAGGTCAAATACCGCATCAAAGGCGTGGCTGCTGCCAAAGGTGATCGTGCCCCCGCTGGTGGGAAAAAGCCCAATTTGGCCCCCGCCATATGGATTACTAGTGGCAACCGCCAACGCCTCCCAGCCGGTGGTTGAACTTGCCTTGCCGAATGACCAGGCATAAGTCGTATTTGGCGCCAGCGGCGCCGAAAGACCCGTCCATTGAAGCCAATCGCCATCGTTAAAAGCAACGTTGCCGGAGTTGATGGTTTGCAACAGAGTGGCAGTTGAGCCAGACACGGTGAAAAGATGGAGGTAATAAGGCTGCCCGGTCCCAACACCCTGGTCGGATCCCAGTCCGGCGGTCATTACGGACAAGGACGACAAGATGTAGCCTGCTAAGTTCGTTCCGGTTGTAAACGTCTGGCCCGGTTCACCGCCACCATGACCCGTGTCGTTATCCGTGTAGTAGTTTAAACCATCCGGGGCCGTCTGGTTTCCCACAGTGCTCAGCTGGGAAATGTCATTCAAGCCAGGTCTGGGCGCGGTGGCACCCAGATCCGCTAAAACCTGGGCATGACCTGCCATGGCCAAAACTAGCAGACCGGCCGCTAAGGCCAGTTTGATGCCCCCCCGACTTTGATAACTTCCCGGGAGCCATCTCGATTTGATTTTCATGGCGGAGAAATTCCGGGTTAATGTGAATCCAACTGAAACGCAACATAACTGTGTGGCGCGATTTGAATCGGAAACGTGCTCCGCTTTTCGCGCCCGATCCGGCCCGCACGATCGGCTTCCGGATGCAGTGGCTGGCTGGTGAGAATTTCACCGGTAACGAGATTGCGCAGCGTGGCGGCCGCGCCCGGGATCGAAATCTTCACGTCCGCGGTGGCCGGCAAATACGATTCTACAACAAATGTGTGGTTGTCATAGGCGAACAGCGCCACCTGCGCCGGGCCGTCCACGCGCACGGGAAACCGGCCCATAACGTAAGCCTTCAATGCGCCCGTCACCTGCATCGGCAGACGGTAAAGGTCGTTAAAATTGTCGGGAATCGTCCAAACGTAAAGAATGCCCTTCGCATAGCGGTCCATGAAGAGGAGCGGATAGCCGCGACCATTCGCCAGCGCCCGGACCAATGCCCATGAATCGTTGGTCAGAAAATCAATTTCCGGAAACAGCACGTCATCTTTGGCATCTCCCAGGATCGTGCCATCACCCGCGCCGTAGTTGCTCAAATATTCGTGCGCGAGAATTTTCCGATCCGGGCACTGCGTCTCCACGATATCCTCGATGCCTTTGCCTTCCAGGGCGCGCAGCAGGCCCGAAGTGATCACCACCGATTTGCCCGCGGTCAACTGCATTTTGATTTTACCGACCAGGCCGGGGTCATATTTGGCGCATTCAGTCAGCAGCACCAGATCAGCATTCGTGGGAAAATCCGGATGGAGATCAATGGGAATGCCGAGATTACCCAAATAATTGTGCAGAAAATCCTCGCCGGTGGATTGATAGGGCTTATAACTGGCGATCCCAATTGGCTTTCCCAACTGGCTCAGAACCGCGTCCGCCTGTTCCAGCGCGCAGCCGGCCACGCGCGCCCACGTTGGGTGCTCGCCCGCCGGGGAGTTGGATGACCACGCCGTCATCATTTGTTTATAATCAAAACTCGTGGTCAAATCGGCCCAGGGCGCACGGTCGCCGACGGCGATGGCACGCAACAAGCCGGACCATTCGAACAGCGTCACTTCCCGCGCCTTGGCAAAGGCGGTATCCCACAACTGCTCCGCGTAACGGTCAACATAGCGGGTGCTGTAAGTGTCCACCCAACCGCCGCCGTTGCGGCCGGGCGCGATGTTTTCGAAATAGCGAACGATCTGGTAGCTCTCGGACTGTTGCAAATTCTGGTCGGTGATTTCCGGGTCGCGCGTTTCCGTGCCGGTGTAGATGCCGTCGAACAGCTTGGGTTCCTTTTCCAAATCGTAACCCAGCCCCTGGAAATGCTCGTACCAATTGGGGAATTTGATGACCAGCTTGATCTTCGGGTTGACGGCCCGGGCGGGCTTTATGATCAAATTCTCCGCCGCATCGTCCATCACATCCAAGCGGAACTGCGTCCAGCTCCGGCCGCCTTTGGCCGCGATGTCCGAATCATATTTGGTATTGTTGAAAAAGAAATCGTCCTGGATCAACTCGTCGAAATGCCGGGCGGCCAGTTCCGCCGCCGCTTTGATGAATTCACGATTCTTGGGATCTGTGTAGCAAAACGATTTGAACTGGCCGCCGATGCTGCCATCGGACGCCGCCATGCCGCCGGCGACCCGCACCCCATGGTCAATGAAAAATTTCTTCACGCGCTCCAGTAACGCGTCGTCAGCCAGGTTTTCGTCCCGCTGAACTTCGATATAAACCTTGTCCACCTTCAGTTGGCGGCTGAGGCGCGTCCAATCGTCTTCGAGTTTTTGGGGCTGCTGAAAACTTCGAACAACGCCCACTGGAATGTAAACCGACACGGCAAAATTGGTGTATTGCCCGGCCAGCGCGCCAATGGTCAGCCAGAACATACTCCCCAAGGCAACGATAAAAGGCCGGTGACGGCGATGGCAGGGAATTAACATATTACGATAGGGTCATTAAAAAGTCAGCGCATGCAAGTTTGAAAAATCCCCCTGCAGCGGCAAATCGCGCGAAGAACTGCCGACCTCAATTTGAAATTCATCTTTCTCCACCGCCCAGCATTTCCTGTCGGCATCGTAAAACGCAAAGGCGCCTTTATCCAACCGGATGCTGACCGTCTGCCGCTCTCCTGCCCGAAGCCGGATTTTCTGGAAGCCTTTCAATTCCCTTTCCGGGCGCGGCTGAGTGGCATTCTTTTGATGCACATAAAGTTGCGCGATTTCCGCGCCCTCGCGGGCACCGGTGTTGGCGACCTCGAATTGCGCCGTGAGCATTTCGGTGGTGCCATCGCCGGGCACCAGCTTCAGGTTGGAATATTCAAAGGTCGTGTAGCTCAAGCCAAAACCGAAGGGAAATTCCGGCTCGATATTCTTCCGGTCAAACCAGCGGTAGCCAACCAGCAGGCCTTCCTGGTAAGTGACGGTGCCGTTCGTGCCCGGATAATTTCCCAGTGCGTGCGCAGGCGAGTCCGCGAGTTTTTTCGGAAACGTGGCCGGCAGTTTACCGGAAGGGTTGATGTCACCGAACAAAATTCCGGCCAGCGCGTTGCCACCTTCCATTCCCGGATACCAGGCCTCCAGTATTGCCGGAACTTCATCCCGCCACGCCTCCATCTCCACGATGGTGCCTTCCAACACGACGATTGTCTTCGGGTTGGCGGCGGTTACCTTCCGGATCAACTCGTCCTGGCCGTATGGCAGTTTCATATCCGCGCGATCCGCGCCTTCACAATCGAATCCTTTGTCGTGGTTTAGACCGCCAACATAAATCACCACGTCGGCGGATTGCGCGGCAGCGATGGCGCGGCTGGCAAGATCGGCCCCGCCCGGTTTGCCGTATCCTTCGGAAAAAGTGATATTCACATCTTTGCCGGCGCGATTGAGAATGCCCTGCAGGGGCGTGATTTCGTAGAAGGCCTTGATGCCGGAGCTGTCGCCGCCGTGCGCATGCAGCCGGATCGCGTTCTGGCCAATGACGGCGATGTTTCGCAATTTGGAAACCTCCAGCGGAAGAGTGTGGTTTTCGTTCTTCAACAATACCATGCCTTCCTGGGCCACCTGGCGGGCGACCGTTTGATGAGCCGCCGTGTTCAATGAACCGGCCGGACGGGTGGGATCCAGAACGCCCGTGGCGATCATCACGCGCAAATTGCGACGCACCTTGTCATCGAGCCCGGCGAGCGGGAATTCTCCGTTTTCCAAACCTTCCAGGTACGGCCGGGCGAGGTAGAAATCGTCGTATTTTTTTCCCGTGCCCATTTCCAAATCAAGGCCATTTAACGCGGCCTGCCGGGTATCGTGTGTGCCGTCCCAATCAGACATCACGAGCCCGGGAAAGCCCCATTCATCCTTCAGGATACGGTTCAGCAAATAATCGTTTTGGCAGCAATGCTGGCCGCGAAACTGATTGTAGGCGCCCATCACCGTCCACACCCCGCCGGATTGCACGGCGGCCTTGAACGCCGGCAGATAGATTTCCCGCAAGGCGCGCTCGTCCACCTCCACGTTGATGGTGCCGCGCTGGTATTCCTGGTTGTTCAACGCAAAATGTTTCACGCAGGCCGCCACCCCCTGCGCCTGCTCGCCGCGAATGTAACCCACGCACATCTGGGCGGAGAGGCAGGGGTCTTCGCCGAGATATTCAAAATTGCGGCCTCCCAGCGGCGTGCGTAAAATATTCACGCCCGGGCCGAGCATGATGTCTTTGCCACGCCAGCGCGCTTCCTGTCCGATGGCCGCCCCTTCATCGAACCCCAACCCGGGATTCCACGTCGCGGCGAGGCAAATGCCGGCGGGCATGGCAGTCGAAAAATCATCCGTGCGCCCCGCGGGCGCCCATGAGTCCGGACCAATGTCTTCGCGCACTCCGTGCGGGCCGTCGGAGAGCCACCGGCGCGGAATACCCAGGCGTGGAATCGCGGCCGTGGTAAATTTCGCGTCGGCGTGGAGGAGCGAGATTTTTTCCTCGAAGGTGAGTCGCGAAAGCAAATCTTCAACTCGCGTTTCCAGCGGTTTCTTTGCATCCAGATAATCCGGTTGGGCGGGAGATGTTCTGGCCGGCGCAGTGACCAAGCCGACGGCGACGAGCGAACATAACACTTGGGTGTTCATCAGGTATTCTCTGCTATCATTTGATTTCTCGACGACACCATGGCAACGTCAGGGCGGTCGCATTCTTCGACTTCTATCATGCCATGCCGCCGGTTGCCTTCAATCGCTTCAGACCAGCTTCAATGGCTAATCAATTCATCGCGCATGAAATCAGGAAAATTAGAAGAAGAGATTGCCACGGCGGCCAGTCGAAGTCATGTCACGAGAATTACCCTCACCGTCGGCTTCAATCGCAAATTGCGTGAATCCAGCCGGCTGCGTTAACGCGTTGCCAATCATCCTGAGAATTTTTCAGAAAGGCTCCGATTCTTGCGTTTTCTAAACACCTGGATAATTCGTTGCGGTTTTGCTTTAAAAATATTCACATTGCAACGGGTGCTCGCGCCATGAACGCACTGCGGACTCGAAAACAAATCGGCCGCACCCCACCGCAGCAGGAGGCGCAGCCCCTTTTCCCAGAGAGCGTCAAGGAAGTTTAGCTCAAGCGAGGGAGACTTTTTGCCAAAAAATGTCCATTAACATTTTTGGTTTGTTGCCGATAGACAAGATGGACGAAACAACTGCGAGAAAAAATGAAGATTAACTTTTCAAACCTGACGCTGAACCAGCGAATGTTGCTTCTGCTGGGACTCTGTTTAGTGAGCATGCTGGTTCTTCAAACCTCCAATATGCTGATGGAAAGGCAAGTCAATCAAAAAGTGGTGTTTCCCAATTTTGAATCCCAGATTCTCAATGGCCACAAGGGAACCTTGAAATCGCTGGTGGATGTCGAAGCCCAAATTATTGCCGAGAGGATCAAATCGGCCAAAACGCGGGAGGATCAAATCGCCATTATTACGGCAGAAACCGATCCGATCCGGTTTTATGACGATCATTCCGGATATTTTTTCAGCTATGATTTATCGGGAATTCGCATCAATGTGCCGGTGAACAAGGCGGACAATGGTAAAAACCTCCTGTCGCTAACGGACGCTAACGGGGTCAAAATCGTGGAGGATTTCATCAGTAAGGCCAAAGCTGGCGGAGGCTTTACTGAATATAGTTTTGACAAGCCCGGCAGCGGTGTGCTGCCAAAAATTAGTTATTCCGCCCTAATTCCCGGGACTGATTATATCCTGGGCACCGGGGTGTATATCGACGATGTCCAGGCCGAACGGGCGGCCTTGGCGCAAAAAGTGAAAGACCAATCCTGGACCTATTTGATATATATGGCGTTGCTGTCCATCGGCATTGCCGGCGTAACGCTGGCGGCATCGTATTTTATCTCCCGCTCCATCACCTCCGTCATTCGGACCACCGCTAACAGCCTGCTGACCAGCGCGGACTTTGTTGCCATCGCGTCGACCCAGCTGAGTGAGACCAGCCAGTCGTTGGCGGAAGGCACCAGTACCCAGGCGGCGTCGATCGAGGAGACCAGCTCCTCGTTGGAAGAAGCCTCCAGCATGACGAAGCGCAACGTGGAAAACGTGAACACCGCCAAGGAACTGGCCCGGCAAACCCGGGCGGCGGCCGACAATGGCGCCACCGATATGCAGGCCATGTCCCAAGCGATGCAGGCCATTCAGACCTCCTCCAATGACATTGCGAAGATTATCAAGGCGATCGATGAAATTGCGTTCCAAACCAATATTCTAGCCTTAAACGCCGCCGTCGAAGCCGCGCGGGCCGGGGAGGCGGGCATGGGATTTGCCGTCGTCGCCGACGAAGTCCGCAACCTCGCGCAGCGATCGGCGCAGGCCGCCAAGGAGACGGCTTCCAAAATTGAAAGTGCGATTACCAAGACCAGCCAGGGCGTGGCAATCAATGCCAAGGTCGCCGTGGCCTTGGACGAAATTCTCGTGAAAGCCCGGCAGATGGACGAACTGGCCGGTGAAATCTCCGCCGCTTCCCGCGAACAGGCTGATGGAATCGGCCAGATTAATTCCGCCGTGGCGCAGGTGGACAAGGTGATCCAATCCAATGCCGCAAGTGCGGAAGAAAATGCGGCGTCCGCCGAAGAATTAAACGCGCAGGCGGAGGTCATGAAACATTCCGTGGAGCAGCTAATGAGTTTGGTCGGAGGACAAAAAC
>Ga0302319_10014969_pt1 | contig 14415 bp, 14 predicted proteins | sample Bog_T0_2_FD_203319 | JGI IMG/M metagenome (GOLD analysis project Ga0302319, IMG submission 203319) | Peat permafrost microbial communities from Stordalen Mire near Abisko, Sweden - Bog_T0_2 | ecosystem: Environmental > Terrestrial > Soil > Wetlands > Peat | place: Sweden: Abisko, Stordalen Mire... | reverse complement strand
CCCAACACCTGTGCGCGAAAGTCCCGAGGCTCCTGCTGCTGAATTAGATGCCGCTCACGCAATTTCGATAGGGAAATTCCCTAATAACCGTATTCTACCTTTTCCTGGGAAAAAAAGGGCGTCGCAAATCGCATAACTTAAGTCATTTGCGGGACTGGGCTTGCGGCCAAATATGGGATATTGCGATTGGTCTGCTCCACCGCTCCTAGGCCGTAGCCCACCAGGAACGTTTCATCCACCAGAAAGCCGAAGTAGTCAGGCTGCAGGGCCACACGGCGCGCCCCCTGCCGGTCCAGTAAGGTGACCAGCTTTACCGAGGCCGCCCCGCGCGCGCGCAAGTCGTTCATCAGAAATTCGCTGGTCACGCCGGAATGCACCAGGCCCTCGACCAGCAGGATGTGCTGGCCGCGAATGTCGGGCTCGTGGCTGAAGAATATCTCCATCACCTCTGCCGTCTGGCTGCTCTGCTGCTTGGTGTATTTCGGCTTGATGAACTGGCACACGACGGGAACGTCGAGCGCACGCACCAGGTCGGCCATGAACATGAAGGCGTTTTCGAGAACGGCCAGCGCCTGAATCGTCTGGCCCTGGTAGTCGTCGGAGATGTGGCGCCCGAGTTCCTTCACTCGCTTCTGGATCTGCTCGGCCGCAATGACCTGGCGCAGCGAATCGGTTCTCAGCGCATGCATATTCATGAAGTAGCGCGCCTCCGGGTCGTGTATGTGTGCTATTAGATCAGATTTCCGGGTGAATCGAGCCTAGATTGTTTGTTCCTCGGTCGCCCACGGCAATTCGCGGATCAGCACCGCTTCCTGCCCCGCCTTTGCGAGCCATCGAGCGGGAACTGGAAAGCCGCGCATCCACACAATTTCGTCTCCGCTAACGGCGACCGGCCATAGCCTGCGCTCCGGCTGAGATATGTGCCTCTCGGTCAGCAGTTCTTTGATCTTCTTCGGCGCCTTGGTATGGGCCGGCCAAAAGCGGTCGCCTGCACGCCAGTTCCGCACGATCACGTTCTTCTGCAAAAGATCTGCACGAAGAAGTTGCTGCGGAGTATACTCCCCGGCTTGCGATTCGGCGGCGTTCTCTGCTGTGAGCGCCGGAGGAATGCGCAGTGCTTCCATCACCGATCCCACCTCGAAAACCAGCACACGCCCGGGGACAGCCAGCGGATATTCGTAATCTGAGATCGGCTGTTGGCCGCGCAAGTCGGGAGTGATAAAAATCATCGCCTCAGGTTCGCGGAGAATCTTCCATCCCAGCGGAAGCGAAAGCTCCTTGCCGGATGGACCGTCTTCAGCGGCAAACCGCAGGATTTCTTCAATGTGCTTGAACTCCAGCGGAATCCCGGCCTGCTCGCCGATCGACTTCACCATTCTGCGCTGCACAGCGCGCGGCTCGGTCAGCAGCCAGGGGCGGCTGACGCTCGCGTTCATCACCAGCCACGGCGCGTCGTCGATGCGCGAGCGCAAACTCGAATCCATGGGCAGACTCTGCGGGGGACGGCGATTGATCGGCGCAATTTGAACGAGGCTTGCATCCTGCGCATCGCGAGCCCATTCCGGCTCTGACCAGTGCACCACCGTGCCCATCCAGCCGGAGATTTCGTTCTCCCAGTAATCTTCTTCGTCGCGGGCGATGGCGGCGAGTTCTGCGAAACTCTCAACCACCGCGGGATTAAACTCGCGCTCCAGCAGCGGAAGCACCAGCTTGCGTACACGATTGCGCGTGAACCTCGAATCGGCGTTAGACGAATCTTCGCGCCAGGGCTGCTTGATCTCGGTCAGATATTTTTCGAGATCTCGCCGGCGAATTCCGAGCAGGGGACGAATGATCTCGCCGTGATGTTCCCCAGCTTCGTGCTCCACGACGATGCGGGGATGAATTCCTCCCAGCCCGCGCAGCCCCGTGCCGCGAAGCAGCCGCATGAGGACGGTTTCAGCCTGGTCGTCGAGCGTATGGCCAGTGGCGATCTTGTTCAAGTTTGCTTGCGAAACATTGAGCGCAGGAGGGCTCGGGAAGGGCACGGCTTCAGCCGTGCCGTTAGAGTCGCCTGGAGACTCGGGCTTTAGCCCCTGAGGGACATCCGGCTCAATCTCATCAACCTCGTCAGATGCGAGAAGCTTCCCGAAAAATCCATACCGCAACTCCCGGGCAGCCGCTTCCAGGCCGGAGTGATCCTCGGCGGCCCGCTGCGCTGCATCACCGTCGGCAACATGAAACGCCAACCCATGCTCACGAGCCAGCCCTGCAACAAACTCCTGGTCGGCGCCCGACTCCGCCCCGCGCAGCTTGTGGTTGAAATGAACTACGGAGAGGACGATGCCGAGTTCCTGGCGCAACTCCAGCAGCAGGCGTAGCAGCGCAACCGAATCAATGCCGCCCGAAACCGCGATGCCGACACGGTCGCCGGGATGCAGCAATTCCTCGCGCCGGATATCGGATGACACGCGCTCTGACAGGGAGTGCACCGGAACATGGTACATCGATTCATTTACGGAAGACTGCGAGGACGTCCCCGCCACCTAAGTCGGCAGGAACACCCGCCACTCATCAGACTCCGCCACTCGCTTGATGCAACGATTCCGCCGATCCAGCAACGAGCGCATGTGACGATCCAACGTGCCCTCGACCAGACTGCCAAGCAACCCGTAAGGTGCTGCGAACACCATGAGATCTCTCATGCGAGTCTGGCCCGAAGTACTCTCGAAGTAGTGATCGTGGCAGAATGAGTGGAAAGCACCGCGGACCATGCAATCCTGAAAGTGGCGGGGTCGATCCAATGCGGAGATCCGGCTGGTGTGCTGAATTCTGAATCCGAAATGCCGGCCCTGCCATGTTACTTCCTGATCAAGTCCGATCAGGCCGGAGGTCACGCCCGCAATCGCGCGCTCTCCGGCCCAGTCGGTTGATGCCATGTGCAGGTCGATGCTGCGTGAGAGATCAAAGCATCGTTCGACAGGCGCGCCGATGTTCGTGACCAGCTCAATGCGAACCATTGTGCCCAGCGCCGTGCGGCAAGTCGTTCAAGGCCAAATCTACAGCCCCGAACTCTTCTCCGCAATCAGCTTCCGAATCTTCTCCACGAACTCGCCCGCAGCCATGTCTTCAGTCTTCTCTTTCCCGCGCGTGCGGACGTTCACCTTCCCAGCCTCGGCCTCTTTATCCCCGACGACCAGTAAGAACGGCACTTTCTGCATGGCATGCTCGCGAATCTTGGCATTCATCTTTTCGTTGCGCGCATCCACGGTGACGCGAACGCCGATGGCCTTGAGCTGATCCGCAACTTTGTTCGCGTACTCCCCATGGCGCTCGCTGATGGGGATCATCGCCACCTGCACCGGCGACAGCCATACCGGAAACGCGCCCGCATAATGCTCGATCAGCACTCCAAAGAAGCGTTCGACCGAACCATACAGCGCGCGGTGCACCATGACCGGCTGCTTGCGCGAACCATCCTCGGCCACATATTCCAGGCCAAAGCGCTGCGGAAGGTTGAAATCGAACTGCACCGTCGAGAGCTGCCACAGGCGGCCGATGGCATCCACCAGCTTGATGTCGATTTTCGGCCCGTAAAACGCCGCCTCGCCCGGAATCGTTTTGTACTCGATCTTCCGCCGTTCCAGCACCTTCTTGAGCGACTCGGTCGCGTGAATCCACTGCTCTTCGCTGCCGACGAAATTCTTTTTGTCCTCGGGATTCCACGTCGAAAGTTCAGTCTGGAATTTGTCAAAGCCAAAATCTTTCAGCACGTCGAGCGCGAAGTCGAGACAGCTGGCAATCTCGTCTTCAATCTGCTCCGGCATGCAGAAGATGTGCGCGTCATCCTGCGTAAACCCGCGCACACGCAGCAGGCCGTGCATCACGCCCGAACGCTCGTAGCGGTAGACCGTTCCCAGTTCGCCCAGCCGCACCGGCAAATCGCGATACGACTTCAGCGAGTCTTTATAAATCAGAATGTGCCCCGGACAATTCATCGGCTTCAGCCGGTATTCGGCGTCGTCGAGTTCCATGGCATCGAACATGTTCTGCGAATAATAGCCCTCGTGTCCCGAGGTAAAAAATAACTGCCGCCGCGCCACATGCGGCGTGTAGACCAGCGAATAGCCGCGCTTCAGGTACTCCTCGCGCATCCAGTCTTCCATCTGTTTGCGGATGATGCCGCCCTTGGGATGCCAGAAAATCAACCCCGGCCCCGCCAGTTCCTGAATGGAAAACAAATCAAGCTGCTGCCCCAGCACGCGATGGTCGCGCTTCTTCGCCTCTTCGATCTGCTGCAGGTGCGCATCAAGATCCTTCTTCGAGAAAAAAGAAGTCCCGTAAATCCGCTGCAGTTGCTGGTTCTTTTCATCGCCCAGCCAGTACGCGCCGGCAATGTTGAACAACTTGAAGGCCTTGATCTTTCCGGTCGAAGGAATGTGCGGTCCGCGGCAAAAATCCGAGAACTTGCCGGTGCGGTAGATGGAAATCTTTTCATCGGGCTTGGTGAATTGCTCGATGAAATGGCACTTCATGAAGTCGCCTTCTTTTTTGAACTCCGCCAGCCCCTGATCGCGCGGCAGAAACTCGCGCGCGTAAGGAATGTTCTGCTGCACCAGCTCCTGCATCTTCTTCTCGATCTTTTCCAGGTCTTCGGGCGTAAACGGAGTCGGCCGGTAGAAGTCATAAAAAAATCCACTCTCGGTCGCCGGGCCGTGCCCAAGTTTCGTCTCAGGAAAAAGTTCCAGCACCGCCGCCGCCAGCAAATGCGCGGACGAATGCCGGTACACTTCGAGAGCCTCAGGATCCTTCTCAGTGAGAAAGCGCAGATCGGTATCTTTCTCCAGCGGCTTGGCAAGGTCAATCAGGTCGCCGTTAGTCTTCGCCACCAAAGCCGCATCGGCCAGCCGAGGGCCAATGTCCTTGGCGATGGCGAGCGGAGTGGTGCCCTTGGGAACATCCTTCACGCTTCCATCCGGAAGTTTTACATGAATGCTATCTGCCATAAGTTGAAACCTGCAGGAGTACCGAATACTTCAGTTTATTGGAGGGATTGGAGGAGGGTCAAACCGACCCAGACTGCGAATGATGCATCAGCGTTTCTTTTTGGTCGGCTTAGGCTTGAGAGTCGCGACGTAGTCGTAGCTCATCGCCAGATATTTCTGCAGCTCTTTCGTGTTCTTAAAGAACGCATCCGGAACCGACACATATTCTTTCATTACCGCACCATAGGCTTCGTGCAGTGTCGTCTTGTATTTCTTGAGGAATTTTTCTCTCTCCTCTTCAGGCAACCGCAGCGCGAGCGTCCCGGACGGCCCCAGCAGCGTAAACATGTGGCCGTTCAGCGATGTGTAACCCATGGCAGCCCCCTTGCGCTCGACCTTAGGATGCGTCGCCAGAAGCTTGTCGTACAACTCCGACTTGTCCGCGGGAATGCCGCTCTTCTTCGGCGCTGCCATGATTGAACAGCTTATACGTCCTTAATGTGCGTCGCAATATACCAGGTGTTTCCGAACGCATCCGTCACCGCCGAGCTGCGGTCGCCATAAGGCTGGTCAGTAGGCTCATGCAGCGATATTCCACCCGCCGCCAACGCCCGCTTATACGCCGCGTCGCAATCCGGAACGTACAGGTAGAACATCGCCGGCATGCGCTGATATTTTCCTTGGGCTTCGCCCATCTCCACGATCGAATCGCCGACGCGAATCTCCGCGTGCTGCACCACACCGTCCGGCGACGCATACTTCGCCACTTCCTCCGCCCCGAACGCGCGCTTCAAAAAGCCAATCAGCGGCTCGGCCCGCAGCGGATGCAAATACGGATTCACCGTATGCAACCCCTTCGGTACATAGCTCTCTCCCTTGTGCGTCGCGATATACCAGAAGTTGCCGGCTGAATCCTTTACCGTGCCCGAGCGCTCGCCGTATTCCTGGTCCCGCGGCGCGTCGATCAGAGTCGCTCCAGCCGCCACAGCTTTTTGGCAGACGGCATCGGCATCTTCCACATAAACGTGTAGCGCCGTCGGATGCAGCGTGGCTGGAAATTTCTTGCCGGCAATGCCGCCGCCCATCATCACCGCCGAATCCCCGATGCGGACCTCGCCATGCACGCCTGTCGGCGTCATGGCCCGCACTGTTTCTTCCGCGCCGAAGGCCCGTTTAGCAAACTCCAGCAGCGCCACTCCATCCTCGGCAACCAGATAGGGCGTAACCATCCGGTATCCGCTCGGAATCGGGCTGACTTTCCGCGGCTCTTCCTGCGAAGAGAGCGCTCCCCCCTCCGGCCACGCTGTCATCCCCTTCATGCGACGGTGCATCTCCTCCACCGACATCTCTTCGGTCACCGTGGTTACACTCCACAGATATCCAAAAGGATCGCGCAGCGTGCCTTCGCGATGTCCGTAAAATTGATCCGCGATAGGACGCTCCGTCTTGGCGCCGGCCTCGATCGCGTGGGCAAAAAACTTGTCCACGTCCGGAACAGTCAGAGTCATCATGATCGGGGAATTTCCCAGTGTCTCCGGACTGAACCGGTTTCCTTCCGGCCACTCTTCGGTCAGCATGATCGACGAATCGCCAATCATGATCTCGGCATGCGGGATCGATTCTCCAACTTCGAATCGCATGGTTTCCTTCGCGCCAAAGGCTTGCTTGTAGAATTCAATCGCCTTCGCCGCGTCTCTGAACGTCAGCCTCGGGCTGGCGCTCGTTTGCACGGATGCAACGGGTTCAGCAACGGTACTCATAATTTTTCTCCCCCCTATTAATTCGGATTTCAGTCTTGCCTTGAATTCTTCCCGCGGCAGGTCGCGCAAGTCTGCGGCCAAGCGCACCAGTGGCTCAACGCTCGTCTCCACCTTTGCCTGTTTGCCATCGGCCCGCGCTAGCAGAGCGTCCACGGCCCGGTTTAACTGCTCGACTTTCTTGTTGTCGTTCGGCGGATTCAGAGAGCGCTTAGGCATCGGCACCCTCCATGCGCGCCCGCAGACTCGTCAGTGCGCGGAACTGCAACTGCTTCACCGCGCCCTCCGTCTTGCGGATCTCCCGCGCCACTTCCTTAATGCTTTTCTCTTCCACAAACCGCAGCAACACGACACGCCGCTGCTCCGCCGGTAAAGTCTCCACCAACCGAAACAAAGTTGCCCGCCGCTCCACTTCTTCAAACTCCACGCCAGTGGCCGCTGCGGATTCAATCTGTTCCGGCTCGTCCGCCACATCCTCGCGGTCCTTGCGCTGCCAGCGGTCTGAAATCAGATTCGCGGCGATCCGGTACAACCACGCCGCAAACGGAATTCCCCGCCACTCATATCGCTTCAAGTGCGCCAGCGCATGATGAAATACCTCGGATACCAAATCCTCGGTTTCCGCGCGGTCCCCCACGCGCCGCACCACGTACGCATACACCCGCTCGAAATTGTTCTCGTAAAGGTCCGCAAAGCGCGCAGGGTCCCGCTGCGCCGCCTCCACCAGAAGCCGCTCGTCCGCTTGGCGTTCTTTGTTCCCAGCCGTCAGAGCCTTCAACGAATTCTCCGCGCGGAGTAGTGTTACACAAGGATAACGGGTGGGAGTAGGAAAAGTTACGGCCCTCGGATCGGGGATTCTCCTTTTAGCAAACGGGGCCGATGGTCGGGCTATAATCCGGGCGAGGCGTGAATACGTCGGGCCAAGTAGCGCTACGATGAGCGGCACAACCACGAACGACAATCGGAGCAAAGGGAAGACGGTGCTGATTGGATCGTTGCTGCTGGGAAGCGGGCTCGGCTTGAACTATCTGTTCGAGCACAGCGGCATTTTCAGGGTCTGGGAAAATTCACCTTACGAAGCGTCATGGCTAGACGGAATATATCCGCCGGTGTGCGTTCTCCTATCCCTAACGGGCATTGCGTTGTTAGTTGGTGGGGCGATGAGCCATGCTGATATTCGACGATTACTGCGGCAGGCATTCGTGATCGTGATTCCGTTGACCATCCTTTACGCTTTGTTCACCTTCGCCGTTCACTTTGTCATGACAGGGGCGGATCGTTTAGGCGAGTGCCCCGGTCTAGACCAAGCTGCTGTCAACTCCAACGTGATACCCGAATCCCCGGTGCTACCAGGTCGCCCCGCCGTCGGCTGCGGCGTGGAAAGACGGGGGATATTTCTCTCCTACTACAACAGCATTGGGGTTTTTGGCGTAACAGACGCAGCGGCACAGCAACGTGTTCTGGATGAAGTATCCCGGCAGGTTCGGCAAGCACATACGCATCCTGTGCGAGTGCTGTTCTACGAAAGTGAGAATTGGTTGGTCCACAAACTGGACGACGGAAGAACCTTCGGGTCTAGAGGTCCCCGAAAGCTGATTCGGGTTGTGGACATGCGATAAAACCAGGGAACAACTGCCCCGATGGAGGCTCATGCGGCGTAGTACAACTCCTCCATCGCCTTCTTTACCTTCTCCGACACCGCCTCCATATCCCGCATCGTCAACCCCGCAGTCGAGATCGGCTCGCCCACCCGCATCTCCAGCGGCCGGCATTTGATGTGGTAGGTATTCATCGGCAGCAGCTCGAAAGTGCCCACCAACGCCACCGGAACAATATCCACCTGCGCCTTGATCGCCAGAAAAAAAGCTCCGGGCAGAAACGGTTTGATCTCGCCATCCGGCGTGCGCCCGCCCTCGGGATAAATCACCAGCGGCATCCCGCCCTTCAGACTCTTCACCGCCGAGCGGATCGCCGCAATCGAATTGGTCGGCTTCTGCTGATCAATGCACACCTGCCCCGACCGCTTCAACTGCCAGCCCACAATCGGATACGCCAACAACTCCTTCTTGAAAACGATGCGGAATTGAAACGGCAGGTAAACGTAGAGTACCGGAATGTCCATGGCCGAAGCGTGATTTACTGCGTAGACATGCGGCTTCGAGGTATCGATCTTATCGAGCCCAGTGACCTTCACGGGCGACAAGATCGTCTTCATGATCAGCCACGACCAGGCCCGCGAAAACCAGTGCAGCCGGCGCCCGTTCTTATCGAACAACCCTCCCGGCAGCGCCAGCATTCCCAGAACCAACGTGTAGAGCCAAACCAGCGGATCGAGAATGAAATACGACCGCAGCCGGCTCAACCAGCCGTAGTTCTTCCCCGTGGCGTGCGGACTTCGCCGCGGCGCAACCACCGGCGCCGCTTCCGCGCCCGGTTCTACTTCCACTGACGATGACGAATTCACGTCCTGCACACTTCCATTCTAAGGGAATACCGCCGCACGCCGCTGCTCTAAACTTCCACGCCGATACTGCGCATCACTTCGCCCACCAGATAAATCGACCCAGTAACCACGACCACAGCCCCCGCAACCGCCAAGATCCGGGCGCGATCGAGCGCGGTCTCGACGTTCTCGACGGCCTCAATCTCCGTTCCCGTCCGCGCCCCCGCCTGCCGAATTTCTTCCGCCGACGCTGACCGCGGATTCTCTGCCCGGGTCGCGATCACCCGCTCCGCCAGCGGGAAAAGAATCTCCGTCATCTCCGAGATTGCCTTATCCCGCATCGCCCCGAAAACAAAAATCAGCCGGCGGTCTTCATAGCGCTCCGAAAGGGCCGAACGCAGCGCCCACGCGCCCGCCGGATTGTGCGCCACATCGATGACCATCTCCGGCCAACCCGGCCGCGCCGCCATCACCTGAAAGCGTCCCGGCCAGCGCGTCTCGCGAATCCCGCGCTCAATGCTCTTCGCCGTGATGCCGCCGAACCCTTGCTCCTGCAACTCCACCGCCGCCGCAATCGCCAGCGCCACATTGCGCAGTTGATGGCGGCCCATCAACGGCGTCTTCACCAGAATCTCTTCGTCGAGAACCGCAAGAGGATATCGGTATACGAACTTCTCTGCGAACTCTGCGTCTTCCTCCGCGAACTCTGCGGTCAAAGGCCCTCTGTTGCCAGAGTTTTCTTTCCCCGCACTGGGTACCAGGTACTGGGTGCTTCCCGGGGAAACCGGCGGCACATACGCAACTGCATTCACCGCCCGCGCCCCCAACTCCAAAATCGTATTTCCGATCACGTCATTCGCCTCCGCCATCTGCGGCAGCACCACCGCCACGCCGCCCGGACGAAGTATCCCCACCTTCTCCCGCGCAATCTCGCCCACCGTATTGCCGAGATACTTCTGATGATCGAGCGAAATATCCGTGATCACGCTCACCCGCGGATCGACCACGTTGGTCGCATCCAACCGCCCGCCCATCCCGACCTCGAGCACCGCCAAATCGACTTCTTCTCGCGCAAAATACTGGAACGCAATCGCCGTCATCATTTCGAAAAAACTGGGATGCCACGGCAACTCTCTCTTCTCGACCCGCTTTTCCGCCGCAGAATCCACTTCGCCATGCAGCGCAGCAAAATCTTCGTCGCTGATCTCCTTGCCGTTCACCCGAATCCGTTCGTTAATCCGCACCAGATGCGGCGAAGTGTACAGTCCAGTTTTCAAGCCCGAGGCCCGCAGAATCGCGGCCAGCGTCGCCGCCGTCGATCCTTTGCCGTTCGTCCCCGCAATCAGCACGCTGGGAAATCGCCGCTCCGGATGATCCAGCGCAGCCAGCAGCACCCGCATGTGGGCCAGATCGAACTTATGCGATGACGTCTGCGCCAGTTCGTGCCCGAGCGCGAACATGCGGGCGACTGCGGTTTGGTAGGAAGTGGGCACGATTTCTGTTCTCTCCCCAGCATATCAAGCCGGCAGTACTTAATTCTTTGGCCGCGCAGGTGTATGATTGCCGTCGATTTTATGGGAGCGTGAAAATGACGGACCCTGCTTCACCGGACCCCGCTTCAATTGGCTCTGGTTCACCTCCGTCGCAAGACTCCGTCGTACTGGCGGAACAATCGTTGGACTGGCGACTTTTTCTTGTGGTCAGCCTGATTCTGATTGCGATTACGGCCCTGTTTGTTGCCGGGCTTTTTGCGCAATGGCGCAGCTATCATGGCGGACTCGTAGTCGCGCTTACCCCTCCCGTAGATCACGGGGCCGCATTGTCCTACACACGGGGCCTGGATGCGGCCATCGTAAAGTCCTCGGCACTTTTTCTTGCGTACCTGCTGGTGTTTACAGGAGCGCTGTATGTGCTTCGAAGCGCAACCGTCGGCTATCAATTAACCGTACAAACCGGCAGCCAATCCGGGACTCTGCAAACGGCTTCTCCCGGACTGGTGATCATTACACTCGGCGTGTTGCTCATCGTGGTAACGATCGTGACCAAGAGCGAACTGAACTACACACCACCTCCCTCTCCAGTGCAGCAACAACAAGGCCAGGTGCAATCCGTGACCGGAGAGAAGGTAACGCCGGGCCCCCCATCGGAGATGAAACCACCGCCGAGTAAGAAACCGCCTCAAGGGAAATAAGGGGTACTGGAAATGTTAAGAGCCATCTGCTGCGCAGCCTTATTAGCGGGAACACTACCCGCTACGGCTCAAACTAGCGGACCCGAGTCGTGGCCGATAGAAGCAAGAGGGACACAGGAAGACAAGTGTGTGTTGGTTCGAAGTGAAGACGAACTCGAATCCCATCTGCACGATGCTGGGTGGAACGGAAAGACAAACATTCCAGACATTTTTTTCCCGCCCGCAGGTACACCAAAAGCCAAAATAGCGGCGCTCGTTACCGCCGCCGACCACTCCGCCCAAGTAGTCGATGTTCTGCCTCCCGCCGGCCAACTCGGCGGCCGCACATCCAAGATAACAATCCGCTTGGAGAGAGGCGATGATGACACCAACAGCGGAGTCTTTGTGGTCAAACTGGATCGGAAGTATGAAACTTTGGGGATCTGCCTCGTCAAATACATCGACACCGACGAGGAGATCGCAACCCTAACGCCTCCTGCTCCCCGCAGCGGCTCGCATATAAGCACCAACAGCGCAGGAAGCGATGTTGTGGCTTCGACGGGCGTTACAGCGAAGATCGCTCAACAGCATCTGTTAGAGCAGACGCGGGTCGATCCCAAGTATCCGAGCAATGCCGACCAGCAGGATGCTAACGGCCCTGTGACGGTGCATGTCGAGATCGACGAAAAGGGAAATGTCACCGACGCATGGCTGGCCGACGAGGACTTGGCCTCAAGTAATCCTGCGCTGGCACGAGCCGCAATCGCTGCCGTGAAACGCTGGAAGTATGAGCCTTTTAAAAATGATCGCGGGCAGGCAATCAGAGTCCATGCCGATGTTCAGTTGAAGTTTAGATCGGAAGGCGACGAGGACGACGACTGAAACAACCCCGCGAGCCCATGATTCCGGCGGCTTGACCTCTCACGCCGCCATAAAATCCAGCGCCCGCGCAATATAAGGCTTCATTTCCTTGCGATGCACCACCGCGTCCAGCATCCCGTGCTCTAGTAGAAACTCGCTGCGCTGAAATCCCGCCGGCAGTTTCTGCCGGATCGTCTGCTCGATCACCCGCGGCCCGGCAAACCCAATCAGCGCCCCCGGTTCGGCGATATTCAAATCCCCGAGCATGGCAAACGATGCCGTAACGCCTCCCGTGGTCGGATCCGTCAGCACAGAAATATACGGAACCTTCGCTTTATCCAGCCGCGCCAGCGCCGCCGAAATCTTGGCCAGTTGCATCAGGCTCACTACGCCTTCCATCATCCGCGCCCCGCCCGAAGCCGAAACGATAATCAGCGGAGTCTTCGAATCCAGCGCCCGCTCCACCGCGCGCGTAATCATCTCACCCACCACCGCGCCCATGCTGCCCCCGATGAAGGCATACTCCATCACGCTCGCGACCACAGGCCGGCCCATCAGCATGCCGCGGGCATTGATCACTGCGTCTTTCAGACCAGTATCGTGCTGGGCCTGCCGCAGCCGCGACGAGTACGGCTTCAAATCCACAAACTTCAGCGGATCGGTCGACGATAAATCTCCGTCAAACGTTTCGTACTCGTCCTCATCCAGCAGCAGCGCCAGCCGTTTCCGCGCGTCGATGCGAAAATGCTTCTCGCACTTCGGGCACACATTTAAATTCTCTTCCAGATCCTTCTTCCAAATGATCTGCCGGCAGCTCTCACACTTCACCCACAGCCCCTCGGTGCGCACCGTCTTAGCGCCCGACGAGTTCACTTCCCCGGATTCGCGTTTGAACCAAGCCATAAAAAGAATTTAGCGATTGGGTGATTTTGTGATTTGGCGATTGAGAATCGAATCAAGACGCGGCGAAGAATCGCTCAATCGCCCGCTCGCAAAATCACTCAATTTCAGTACTCGATTCCCCTCTGCGCCATCACGCCCTTCTCATACGCATGCTTCACCTGCCGCATTTCCGTCACCGTATCGGCGGCCTCGATAATTGTGGGGTGTGCGTTCCTCCCCGTCAAGATGACATGCACCATTTCGGGTTTGTTTTTCAGGCTCTCCACCACCTTCGCCGGATCGAGCATGCCATAACTAATCGCATAATTGATCTCATCCAGCACCACCAGGTCCCACTCGCCCGATTGGATCGCTTTTTCCCCCTCGGCCCACGCGTCCTCCACCATCTTCACGTCTTCCGGGTCCGGCTTCTCCGCGCCGACCTTCACAAATCCGCGCCCCATCTGCTTCATTACGAACTTGTCGCCGAAGGCCTTCACCGCATCGAGCTCCCCGTAGTGCCACGACCCTTTCAGAAACTGCAGCATCAGCACCCGCATTCCCTGGCCCACCGCGCGCAAAGCCGTAACCATCGCCGCAGTCGTCTTCCCTTTGCCAGGGCCAGTGTTCACGATGATAAGACCGCGGCGCACGTCTGTCATGATTGAGCAGTTGGAAGAAGCTTTGATTCTACTAGAGACTAGCGCATAAGTTGCCTTGGCAACGAAGATGGGTAAAATTCAGCCACTACCACCAAAGATGCGCTCAGTCTCCGGTTGGGGGCCTTCAAAAACCGAAACAAAATGCCTGGAATGACGCTTTTTACTTGTAGCACTTTGTAATGATTTGGCGTCCCTCGCGTCTTTCGAGTAGGATGCGGGTGCGGCACCGAATTTTCCACGGAACTCATGCATCCAACCTTGCGTATTCGGGTGCAAGCAGATCTCTGTCCCTGGGCAGACTGCGGAGGTCTCCTCGTGATCAACAAGTGTGCAGTGTTATTGTTTTCTGTGCTTGTGGCCTTGCCCGCATTTTCCGCCCAGCACGTCGCGGTTCGCCCCCGGCCGGGCTTCGAGTCGGGCGAGCAGGAAACCATTCGCCAGATCGTCGACATGGAACGCCAGTCCAAAGAGGCCAGCCTCCATCGCGACGCCGATTTCTCCCTTCGCACCCTTGCCGAGGACTATGTTGCCATCACCCCGCTCGGCCAGGTCACCACTAAACAAGAAACGATCTCCGCTCGCCGTAGCGGCCAGCTTCGCTACGAAGCCATGAATGTTACGGATATGGTCGTGCGCGTCTATGGCGATACCGCGGTCGTGACCGCCCGCGCCGACG
>Ga0302319_10014968_pt1 | contig 14416 bp, 10 predicted proteins | sample Bog_T0_2_FD_203319 | JGI IMG/M metagenome (GOLD analysis project Ga0302319, IMG submission 203319) | Peat permafrost microbial communities from Stordalen Mire near Abisko, Sweden - Bog_T0_2 | ecosystem: Environmental > Terrestrial > Soil > Wetlands > Peat | place: Sweden: Abisko, Stordalen Mire... | reverse complement strand
GGTCAAGGCTAGGACCACGAGGAGAGCGGTGAGAACGATCGTTCCGATCCACGCCAGTCGAGTTGCCTGTGTGAGCCCAACTCGGTTCTTTCCGGCGTCGTTTGCCTCGGCTGATCGCGGCAGCATGGCTTCGCCATGAACGGAGTGGGTGGTCATGATCGCGCCTCTGGGTTCGTCGTGTGAACAGTTCGGAGCTCACGTCCGCGCGCGCATCTTCATCCGCTCGAGTGGCGATGAAAGGGGTGGAAAGTACTCATGCAGAGCCGTCGATGACGGCGCCATCGACTTCCAGGCGCGGCGATGCTTCCTCGAACCGAGCGGGGGGCAGAAACTTGGCGCACCTTGCCGAGATTCCGTTATCCGTCGTAAGCCGAGTTCGGAGCCCTGGTCTCGTGTCGTTTTGGATTGTACTCAGCTCAAGCAGGTGAGAATATGATCGCCTCGAGCGTCAAACGTAGAGGTCCCTCTGCACACCCGAGCCTGGAGCCTCGATCTTGACGGAGTCGGGACTCAGCCCTGAATTTCTGGACGCCGCGCAGCGTGAGGCTTTTGCCTATTTCCTCCACGAGGGCAATCCACATAATGGATTGATTGCAGACAAGTCCGCTTCGGGATCGCACGCTAGTATCGCCGCTGTCGGCTTCGGGCTTTCGGCCTATCCGGTCGCCGTAGAGCGCGGCTTCGTTTCACGATCGGACGCCATTGCGCACACGCTTGCGACGCTCAGATTTTTCGACGCCAGTGTTCAGAGCGCCGAAGCTGACGCGACCGGATACAAAGGCTTCTATTACCACTTTCTCGACATGGCGAGCGGCAGGCGCGCTTGGGATTGCGAGCTTTCGACGATCGATAGCGCGATCCTGCTGGCGGGCATGCTGACGGCCGCGGCGTATTTCTCTCGAGATAGCGGCGAGGAGCGCGAAATCCGAGAACTTGCCGACCGACTCTACCGCCGCACAGATTGGAACTGGGCCCGCAACGGCGGCGCGACCGTGACGCATGGTTGGAAACCCAAGAGGGGTTTTCTTGCCTATCGTTGGGAAGGTTATTGTGAGGCGCTGATCCTCTATCTGCTCGGCTTGGGCTCGCCGACGTATCCGCTTCCCGCCCAGAGCTATGCTCGGTGGACGGAGACTTACGAGTGGCGCAACCTATATGGTCATGAGTTCGTCTTTGCCGGCCCGCTCTTCATCCATCAGTTCTCTCACATTTGGATCGATTTTCGCGGCATTCGCGACGAATATATGCGTGCAAAGCAGAGTGACTATTTCGAGAACAGCCGTCGCGCGACGTTGGCGCAGCGGCAATACGCGATGGCCAATCCGTTCCAGTTCAAAGGCTACGGCCCCAACGCCTGGGGGATCACCGCGAGCGACGGGCCGGGGCCGGCGAGCCATACGATCAATGGTTTGAGGCGGCGATTCTTCGGCTATCGGGCGCGAGGCGCGCCCGATGGTCCCGACGACGGAAGCCTTGCTCCCTGGGTCGTCGCCGCCTCCCTTCCGTTCGCGCCGGAAATCGTCGGGCCAGCGCTCCGCCATTTCGCTTCGCTCAAACTGCGAGAAAACAATCCTTACGGCTTCGACACGACTTTCAACGCCACGATCACGGAACGGTCGAGCCCAGAGGAAGTGTGGACGTCTCCGTTTCATTTTGGAATCAATCAGGGACCCGTGGTCCTGATGATGGAAAATCACCGCACGGGTCTCATCTGGAGTCTGATGAGGCGTTGCCCCTATATGATTGACGGGCTTCGTCGAGCCGGGTTCTCGGGAGGCTGGCTCGCGCCGGAAAGCAGCTAGCGTGGCCATCGCCGATATTGTCGGAACGCAATGCGAGCGTCTCTGCGGGACGCTCGGGGATGTTCTGCGAAGATGGCGTTTCAAACCGCCGGACGCGGGTCATGCGCCCTGCGCCTGCCGGCGTTCTCATAGGGCATTGCTTTGGTTTAATTTCATCGACGCCGTCGACACTCTGAAAGCCGCTGGCGCTGTTGCTGCGAGATTGCCTGATCTTTTGCGATCGGCTTCCCGTTTCCCGTAGTCGAGCCCTCCGAGGCGTACTCCGTCAAGCGGTTGAGACGAACCGTCTATTGGTCCAGCTGGGGATCGGGAGAGATCAATCAGCCGGATGCGCCATCGTATCTCGCGCTGCTAACGCGAGGCGAGCGCGCGTGGCCGTGACCGTGGTTTCGACCGGTTCCGCCGTCCTGCCGAAATGGGTTTCGCGCCCGTCGCGTAACGGAGCGCGTCGATCTCACCGCACCGGACGATCGATCCAGAGAAGATCGCCTCCCCCGATTTGTGGGCCGCGCCGATTGACATCTCGCCCGTATGGTTCTGTGCGGGGGCGCTCAGAAATGTGCGTCTCTACCGCGATCCGTTTCAGGCTGTGAGAAAAGTTGACGAAAAGTGCGCCAATGATCGGGCGGAACGAGATTCTTCGCGAGTCTCCAGAGTCTGCGAGATCCCCGGCCGCGAAAAGGCGAGCGAAACAAGTTCGTATGAAAGCGTCGGGAGTTTTCCTACGAGCTGCTTCATGACGACCTCGCACTGCAGAGCGTAGCCGCTACTGCGTGTGAGAACCTGCCGGCGAACCCAAACAGGCGCAGACGGCCTCGATGACCCGTTTGGTTTCGTGCGGGTCTTTCACCCGGATGGATTCGCAACCCGCTTGTTTGGCAGGATAGTCATTGCCGCCGGGAAAGATGGCGTCGCCGACGAAAATCATGTCGGCAATAGGTATGTGGAGCGTTTCGCAAAGCTTCCTGACCCCGTAGGCCTTGTCGATGCCAGGACGTGTGACGTCGATCGAGGTTGCGCCGCCCAGTTCGATCGAGAAGTTCGGGATTAGAGGCGCGAGGATCGCTTCGATCGCCTTGCGCTTGACGAAGTCCGGATCCCATTTCTGTTTCTCAGCCAAGGGCGCCTGCTGGCCCAATGCGGAGAAGGTGATCTGACTGTCCCGATCCTCGATAGACTCGCCCCAATGTTTCTCCGAGTCGAAGCCGGCTTGGCGAACCGCCTGAGTCAGGGCGCCGATGATCGACTTCTTTTCGTCCGGGCTGAAGTCTTCGGAGTAGAGTTTCTTCCACGCGCCGTCGAAGCGATAGAATTTGGTTCCGCAGGTCGGCAGCAGCGAGAGGTTCGTCAACCTGTCGTCGTGAGGCAGAAGCGCCAGCACCTGCTTTTCAAACTGCGCCCAGGCGCCGCCGGAAATGACGGCGACTTTGGCGATGCCGAGCAGACGGGCCATCAACCCCGCCATCTCCGAGTCGAGTGACGATTTGCTTTCGGCCAGCGTACCGTCGAGATCGAAAACGATCAAGGTTTTCATGAGAAGTCCTTGTCTTGGAATGCGCGCCAGAAGTTCGTCAGTTCCTGGCCAATGCCTCATGGATGGCCTGCGGTTCCGCCTCCCGCTTCGCGCTCGCCTTGTCTTCGTCCTGCCGCATGGGCGCAGCCTTCTTTGTCGCGTCGAGGATCCAGTAGGTGAGCAGTTTCAGCCGATCATTGACGAGGAACCACGCCAGGGCGTAACCCCAGACGAACAGCGCCCAACCCCAACCCAACGGCGTCATCAGGTTGACGCCGTAGACGGCGACCAACGTGGCCACCATCTGAGTGCCGAGCACCGCGAACCACAATATGCGCGCGGGTCGTATCGACCAGAAGGGTCCGCGCGTGCGCGTCAGGAATATCGTGAGATGGCCAGCCACCGAAAGTTTCAGATACATCAGAGTCTGGATATGCGCGCGGTCGAGATGAAACACGCGCTCGCCGAGATAGAAGAGGCCGAAGGCTGCGACGACGCCGATGACGCCGAGCACGGTGGAGATGCTCAGCACCGTGCGCATGTCCCAGGACTCGGGCGTGTCTCGATACAGGACGTTGTCATAGGCGATCGATAAAATCGCCCCGTCGTTCAACAGCGCCAGCATGACGATCATGACCGCCGTGAGCGGATAGAAATTGAAGACCAGGATTGCCAGGGTCATGAAGAACAGCACGCGCAGAGTCTCGGCTATGCGATAGATCGCGTAGCTGTTCATGCGTTGAAAGATCCGGCGGCTTTCCTTGATCGCGTCGATGATTACCGACAAGCCAGGGGTCACCAGAACAATGGACGCCGCCGCGCGCGCCGCGTCCGTCGCGCCGGCGACGGCAAAGCCGCAATCAGCCTTCTTCAGCGCGGGCGCGTCGTTGACGCCATCGCCGGTCATGCCGACGGTGTGGCCGTGCTTTTGCAGCACATCGACGATATGAAATTTATGCTCGGGGAAGACCTGGGCGAAACCGTCGGCGTCCTCTATGGATTTGGCGACCTCTGGCGTTTCGTCCGTCTTGGAATCGCCCAGCGCGGCGCCGTCGAGGATATTGGCCCCCATTCCCAGGGTCTTGGCCATCTCTCGGGCGATCGCCAGCGCATCGCCCGTCACCATCTTGATCTTCACGCCCATTTGGGCGGCGGTGGCGATCGTTGCTTTGGCGTCGTCACGAGGCGGGTCGAACAGCGGCAGCACGCCGAGAAACTGCCAGGCGCCGTCAGCGTCGGCGCGCGCGACGCCCAGCGCACGAAAGCCCCGCGCGGCGAAGTCGTTCACGGCTTTGTCGACGGCGCCCTTTACGGCGGCGGCGTTTGCCGACATGCCCTGGATGACCTGGGGCGCGCCTTTCGTCACCTTGAAAGTCTTTCCGTCCGCGCTCTTGACCGTCGCCTCCGTGCGCTTGTGCACGGGATCGAACGGCGTGAAATGCGTGACCTGATAAGACTTCAACGCATCCTTATTCTTCAGGCCGCCGAAAACCGCGAGATCGATCGTATCGTCGTTCTCCCGACGCGAGGCGAGCGCTCCAACCAATATGAGGTCGTCGGGCGTGATCTCTCCGATGCAGAACGGCGCTCCGAGCGTAAGTTTGTTCTGCGTCAGGGTGCCCGTCTTGTCGGCGCAGAGCACGTCCACGCCGGCCAGCTCCTCGATGGCGACCAGTTTGCTGACGATCGCCTGCTTCTTCGCGAGTTTGCGCGCGCCCACCGCCATCGTTACCGACAGTACCGTCGGCATCGCTACGGGAATGGAGGCCACGGTGAGGACGAGCGCAAATTGCAGCGTCGTGAGAATGGCTTCGTCGCGATAGATCGCCACGCCGATGATGACGGCCACCATGAACATCGCCAGCAGGATGAGATAGTCGCCGATTTTCAGCACGGCTTTCTGAAAATGGCTGACCGTGACTGCTGTTTCCACCAGGTCCGCCGTCCTGCCGAAATAGGTCTTTGCGCCCGTGGCGTAAACGAACGCGTCGATCTCGCCGCGCCGGACGATCGATCCGGAGAAGATCGCGTCCCCCAATTTGCGGGAGGCCGGCAGCGATTCGCCTGTCAGCGCGGACTGATCGACGGAGATCTCGTCGCCCTCCAGCAAGCGGGCGTCGGCGGGCACGATGTCGCCCAGGCGTAGACGTATCACGTCGCCGGGAACCAGTTCTTTCGCCGGCGCGGTCACCCAATTGCCGTCGCGCTTCACCCGCGCCTTGATCGCGAGCCGCGCCTTCAAGGCCTCGATTGCGTTGCCGGCTTCGCGCTCTTCCCAGAAACCGATGGTCGCGTTGGCGAGTAGCAGGACGAGAATGATGACGAAGTCGGGCCAGTGGCGAACAACCGCCGAAAGCACGACGGCGACCTCGATCATCCAGGGAATGGGACCCCAGAAATAGCTGAGGAATTTGACGAGTCCGTTGGTCTTCTTCTCGGCGATTTCATTGGCCCCATATTGGACGAGCCGCTTCTTCGCCTCCGCGTCCGAGAGACCGTCTGGCGACGAGTTCAGACGCTTCTCCACCTCGGCGATCGGCAACTTTTGCAGGTCGTCCTTGGCTGCTGGCTTGGCTCTCTCGGCTTGCGTCGCCATCTCCAGAAATCCCTCTTTGCGCGTTCCGCCCGTTCGAGCGCGAGCGCATCGGCTCCCGCGCGAACGTCGCTGGCCGCCGCTGCTTTGTTGAATATGAACGCCGGCTGGACCGTGAAAAAGATTCGGAAACTACGCACGTGCGCGGGGCCGATGGCGACTTCGACAAACGTGATCGGCGGGGGCGACCCGCAAACGGCCGCGGCCTGCATGGAGGGACGTTAATACGCCGGCCATCTGATCCTCAGCGTGATTGGCGCATGGTGTCGATGGGAACGCGATATGCGATCATTCCAATCACGGAGACGTCTGTTGTCAAACTTCAAATCCAAACTGCCGTCGCTGGCTAGAGGCCGTATGCTCGCTTCGGCCGCTATCGTGGCGCTCGTTGCTGCCGGCGTCCTCGGCGGAGGCGTCATGTCATCGCCCAATTCGGCGAACGCCGCCGCTGTGAACACGTCCGACCTGCAGATTTCCGGCATGCCGTCCTTTGCAACCGTCGTCGAGCGCGTGCGGCCCGCCGTCGTCTCGGTAAAGGTCAACATCGAGGAAATAGCCGCTCGCGGCGACGATTCTTCCGGCGAGATGGACAATCTCCCCCCCGGAGCTCAGCAGTTCTTCGGCCACCATGGCCAGTCGAACGGCGAGGCGCCCGAACAGGGTCAGATGCGCCGCGGCGTCGCTCTGGGCTCGGGCTTTCTGATATCGGCGGACGGCTATATCGTCACCAACAATCATGTCGTCGAACACGCCAAGTCTGTCACCGTGACGTTGGAAGGCGGCAAGGCGCTCGAGGCCAAGGTCGTCGGCGCGGATCAGAAGACCGATCTGGCGCTGCTGAAGATCGTCGAACCCGCCGATTATCCGTTCGTCAAATTGTCGAAGGACACGACGCGGGTGGGCGATTGGGTCGTGGCGATCGGCAATCCGTTCGGCCTCGGCGGCACCGTGACGGCCGGCATCGTTTCCGCGCAAGAACGCGACATCGGTTCGGGGCCTTATGACAGCTACCTGCAGATCGACGCGCCCATCAACAAGGGCAATTCGGGCGGCCCCACCTTCAACCTGAAGGGCGAAGTCGTCGGCGTGAACACCGCGATCTTCTCGCCGTCGGGCGGCAGCATTGGGCTCGGGTTCGCGATACCGGCAAGCACCGTCGCCAGCGTCGTATCCTCGCTCGAGCATGGCGGCGTGGTGTCACGCGGCTTTCTGGGCGTGCAGATCCAGCCTGTCAGCCAGGAAATCGCCGACAGTCTTGGTCTCAAGACGGCCAGTGGCGCCATGGTTGATGAAGCTCAGCCCGGCACACCCGCCGCCGCTGCCGGCCTGAAGTCCGCGGACGTCATCACCAAGGTCAATGGCAAGGACGTGAAGGACGCCGCGGATCTCACTCGTGACATCGGCAGCATGGCGCCAGGCGAGAAGGTAGAAATCACCTTCGTTCGTGACGGCGCCGAGAAGATTGTGAGTCTCACGCTCGGTTCGCTGAAGTCGGAGCGGACCGCGAAGGCCGAGACGTCGACGAGCGAAAGCGCGTTGAAACTCGGCGTCCAACTGGCGCTTTCCAGCGCCAAGGGCGACGACAAGCCGGGCGTGGCGATTGTCAGCGTCGACCCGAATGGGCTTGGCGCGAGCAAAGGCTTGGCGAGCGGAGACGTGATCCTCGAAGTGTCCGGCAAGCCGGTGCGGACGCCGGATGAAGTCAAAGCCGGCATCGCCGCCGCGAAGCAGGACGGCAAGAAGTCGGTGTTGATGCTGATCCGCACCGCCGAGGCCAACCATTTCATGGCGTTCGAATTCCCGAAGGCTTGAGCCAAGCGGGCTCGAGCCGACAGGCGAAACACGAGGATCGAAGCGGGCGGGAGGAAACTCCCGTCTGCCGTTCGCTGTTGGGTGCGAGCCTGAGCGTCGCTCGGGGTGTGGTGGAAATTGATTGAAGTGGTCTTTGGGGTTCCCGACCCATCTTATTCCGGCGTAGGCGCGCCGGATAGGAGATCACGCCAGGAAAGCGAGGCTGCGCCTTTCCATAACTGGATCGATGCGATCAAGGATGGCGTTAGCGACCGGTTGCGCGATTTCATCGAATAGCCTGTCAAGCCGCCATCGGCGTGGAGCGAGAGTTCGCAGGCCTCCCAAAGATCGTAAGACTTGCCCTGAGTTCAACGCAGCGTCCCAAAATGGACGTTTCGGCCGTCGCCGCTGTGCCCGGCAGACGATCGACTCACACTTGCAAAACGGAGTCAAAGTTGAAGGTGAACCCCGCCGAGTTCTCGCCAACCCGCCGCGTCTTGTCGTTCGGGAAATTATACGGCGGCGCCGGAAGATCGAAGGGCGCCGGCGCGCCGGCAAATACGCGGCGCGCGAGGTCGTATTTCGAGCCGTGACAAGGACAGAAATTCCCTCCAGGCCAGTTCGGCGCGGGATCGTTGGATCGGGCGTCAGAAGGTATTTGGGGGGGGGCTGCCGGGATGGGCGCAGACTGATTTGGCCGCGCCGCAAGGCGCTGTGAAGCAGAGCGCCTTTGTCGGCCATACTCGCGCTCAAGCGGCCTTAAGGGCCTCGTGAACGTCGAGACGTGTCGGGTTGGTCCCAGCGAGTTTTGACTTCGCACGCGCCACCTCCTGGGCGGACCCGCGAGCCAGCACAAGAAAATCATCCGCTTTCAAGGCGGTTTCGTACGCGAGGACGCTATCCTTCGGAATCCCCAAGCTGTAAAGCGCCGCGCCGAGAGCGCTCAGTCCTCCGACGATGACGGCGTTTTCAAGTCCCGCAGCCACGATGGCGGCGAGATATCCAAGGACGACGACGTGTCCGACGACGGGAATCGTCATGAACAGGCCACCGAGGAAAAGGCCCCAGAAGCCACCCCAAAACGCGCCTCGCGATCCCCAGAATTTAACGCGGTCGCCCATATTATAGAATCCGACGACCTTCTCCTCTGAATGATATCCTTTGCCGACCACGCTCAAATTCTTGATCTCGATCCCAGCGGCGGCGAGTTCCTTAACGGCGACTTCCGCCGCCCTGTGATTCGCGTAGACTGCAATAACCGAGCTCGCGTTTTCCATTTGGCTCTCCTTGTGGCGTGTTTCCAGCAACCTCTGCGCGGAACCAACCGTATTGTCTTGCCGGAAGCGCATAGAGACAACCCGATTTGGGCGCCCATCAATAGTTGTCTGTGATCAGGCAGTTTACCATTGCGCCAATGTCCACGGGGAGAGTCGGAATATACTCAGGGAGTTCAAATCGCCCACGCGAGGCGCCGTGCACGTTGAGGGGTAAGAGGGGTTGGTTGTCGGCGTTGGCGACCAGCAGAACCTTGCCTGCAGATGTGGGCGTCTTTCCCGAGCCGCAGCGGCCGATCTCGCCATTACATACCTCGACGCACGGACGGAACCTCACAAGTGCGAATCGCCGACAATGCTCGCCATACCGCCTGAGCTTTCGATAGCTTATGACGCCGATCGGCGCGCAATCGTCGCGCCGAAACAGACGGCCTACTCAGCCGCCAACCAAGCGGGCGGCGACAGTTGCGATCGGATGCGCGCTGACGGCGGCGAAGGCGGCCACAAATATCGGCCCCAATAGGGGCAAGAGGACGTTCGCTATCGCGTGCGTCACAGTGTAGCCGATGACCGGGACGGAATTGCCTGCGGCGGCTTCAGTCGCCTTTATGGCGGGCGTGCTTGCTTGTTGCCCGGCGATGGCGCCACACAGAATCGCGGGCTCCATTCGCAGCAGGTATCGGCCGATATAGACCGAGGCCAGCGTCCGCACGAGCGACACGCAGACGGCGGCGACCGGCAGTTCCCAACCGCGCGCCTTCGGCAGCGCCAGAACGCCCGGCGCCGAAGTCGGCCCGATCGCGGCGATGTCGACGGCGAGTCCGAGGTCCTTGAGGATTTGCGGCGCCGCGGGTGGAAACCGGCCGAACGTCGGCCGGCGAGAGCGCATCCAAAGCGAGACCGGACAGCAACGCGCCCGCGCTCCCCAGCGAGAGCGAAACGCCGGCCACCGGCAAGGACAGCGAGCCGATCAGGACGCCGACGACCAGTCCTGCGCCGAGGTAGACAAAATCGCTCGCATTGCTCGGGACTTCTGCGTCGCCGAGGAGCCGCGCAGCCGGAGCTGCGTCCGCCGGTTTGCCGAACAGCCGCGACACGTCGCCGCGCCGCGCCTTGAAGCCCAGCAGTACTCGAGGAAATTGGCGGCGCCAGGGCGAAGGCGGCCGCCGCTGCGCCAAAGAGATACCTTCGCCGGACGGATGGACGTTGATCCGTGAAATGCTCGGTCGGCGCATCTCAGTTTTACCGCCGATGTTTGCGGCCAGCCAAAGTTACAGGACGTGCGGGTGCGCGAACGTAAATTGCCGAAGATCGGCGCGCCGGACGATCGGCGCATCCGCGCCACGAAAGCGCACGCGACGACGATCGCACGATCGGGGTCGCCTAACCTCTACCGATTCTTGCGATGGAACATCGAACGCGGATAGAACAGCGGGCGTATTCGTGCGATGCTCCGCCGCATGATGAAACCTCAGAAGAAACCGGAAATGTCGCCTCGCGAGCTACGGGACGGCACAGGTTGGTTTGTGTTCGTGAGTTGGGGCGACTGGCCAGCCGAGCAGGTCGGCGGGTTTCCTTCGCAACAGGAGGCGCAACAATGGATCGACCGAGACTCGTCGAGCTGGATTCGATCACGCTTCGAGGAATGGCCTCCTCGATCTTTCGAGGCGTAATTTCCAGCGGAAGGGAACCAGGCGGTCGCCACGTCCCGCTCATTCTCGCAAAGGGCGGCAATCGCGACCGCCGCCCCTCATTTATTCAGCCGTTCTAGGCCGCTTTGGCCTGCACGGTCTCAGCGGTCTGAATCGCGCGGAGATAGATGTCGAGCAGCGATTCTTGTTCGTCGCGCTCGTCTTGGTCCTGCTTGCGCAGTCGAAGAATTTCCCTCAGCACCTTTACGTCGAAGCCCTCTCCCTTGGCTTCCGAGAAGATGTCCTTCTTGCCCTCGTTCAGCGCCTTGAGCTCCTCGTCGATCTGCTCAATGCGTTCGATGAAAGACAATATGCGAGTTCCGGGAATTTCAACTGTGTCTGTCATCTTATGCCTCTATTGGACGCGGGCCGAGGCTAGGGCGGTATCGGTTGCCGAGACGTTAACGGATCGGATTCAATCCCCAACAACTTCGTTGTCGTGAGTTCCGCGTTTGCGCCGCTCAGGGCGAGACGCGAAGCGACAGGTTCGCAGGTCGCCGGCGCGCCGCAACCTGGGCCGTCTTTGACGCTATTCCAACCCCAGAAGCGACTCCTCCAGCAATTCGAGCGCCGCATTGGCGAAAGCGACCATGTTGGCGACCCTATCGCTCGACCCGGTTTCCAGAGCCCGGCTTGCCGTCTTTGGGCCGGAAATCGCGAGGCAGACTCGCCCGGCGTTGTCTCCATACGGGCCGCAGGCCCCAGTTTCCGCGAGCCCCCAATGGGCCCCGAGCCGCGTGCTTACCGTTTCCGCGAGCAACAGGGCCATGGGCTCCGTGACCGAGCGGAAGCCCTTCAATTTGGACGGCGTGAGGTCGAGAAACGCTCCCATCGCCTTGCGGGTATAAATCACACCGCCGCCGAGAAAATAAGCCGACGCGCCGGGAACCGACAGCAGCGCCGCCGAGATCAATCCTCCGGCCGAGGATTCCGATACTGCGATCGTCTCGGACCGGGCGACAAGCCGCTCTGCGATACGCAATGCGCGAGATCGATCAGCCTCCGTCAGACCTGACATGGGTTCGCTCCTGCTGGTAATCCAATCGTCACCGCCGCCGACGTCCGACCGCGATCTCGGCGGCGCCAGTGATCGCATCGCTGAACGCCGCGAACAATGTTGTTTGTCTCGAGTGCAACCAACTCGCTCACGAGGCCGATTTGGCCGCACTGCAATTGCGGGAAGTTCAAGCGTCCAGGACTTTTCGCAACGAGGCCTCGATCTGGCCGCCGCAATAGGCGTCGCCGTAGTCCTGTCGCGCCTTGGCGGCCAGCTTCGCCAGCGCCGGCAGAGCCGCGACCCGCCGCGTGAGCGCCGCCGTCATCGGCGCGGCTTCCTCGAGAATCGCCTCGATCTTGGCGAATCTGTCGGTCATCGTCGACCACAGGGTGGCGGTGACGACGTCGGCGATCCCCGGCGCCTCGCCGCCCAGCAGATATCCGGAATCGGCCTTCAGGCCGTGGCGGCGTCCCGTCTCCTCCCAGAGCGACATCCATTTCTTCAGGCGAGGGACAAACTCACGCCAATGCTTTTGGGTCCACATCAGGCGGCCGCCATCCAGGGTGATGTCGTCGATCACGTCGTTGGCGTCGTTGACGATCTTCATGCTCAGAGCGCGCAGGCCGGGGGTGGCGGGCATGAGGCCCAGCGTCTCGCCCAGATAGAGGACGACGGCGGGCATCTCGGCGATGGCGAAGCCCGTCCTTTTGTCGATCAACATTGGCGGGCCCATGAAGGGGACCGGCATGTCCTGCGACGACCCGCCCATCAGCTTCGAGATCTCCGCGTTGCCGGCCTCCGTCCAGGTCTTGCCGGCATAGGCCAGCACCGCGCGCACGAACTGACCGCGGAACGGCACGGACCAGTAGTAGAGGTCGTAATCGGACATTTCAGGAGTTCCAATCGATGGCGCCAAGTCGGGCGCGGAGACGGACGAAGCCGGCCGCCTGACGCCGGCTTTCCCGGATCGAAGCGATGATGTTTGGCTCGGCCGAATGGGCCGAGCCGGCTCGGATCTCGATCTTCCGTAAACCGAGAGGAAGGTTGGGTTTGTTTCGATCCGTTCAGGCGGCGGCGGGCGACGACGGGCCGAGCATACTCCCCCTTGCGATACAGCGCATCCCGTCATTGTCCATGGTCTCACGGGCTTGCGTCGGCGGTCGCCGGTCCGTTCGACGCGGGCGCCACTGGCGAAGCGATGTGGCCACGGCGATCATCGCCTTTCAGAACGCGAAGGCTTCGCGAAAGCCTCACTGTCTAATCGGCGGTTGACGCGAGGCAGCAACGAGTTGCTCGCGGATTGCCGGGCCAAAATTGAGGGCGCCACCCGTGAAGAGACCATTGCCTCCCATACGAAGAACCAAAGAAACCCTGGTACACGCCTTCCGACGGGTATTGGAGCTCGATAAGGAAGGCAAACACGAGCGAGCAGACAGGCTTTGCAGAGCGCTGCTCGTAGTCCAGCCGCACAACCGAAATGTCTTGAACTGGTACGGACAGTTCCAACGTCGCCGCGGATGACCTGGCGGATCAACTCGAGAGAAGTGCGGCTGGCGAGCGCGCCAACCGCCGCCAACAGCGCGGCGCAGCGGTTCAGCGTTTCCAGCGCAACAGCCGCTTCCAACGTTCGCCGGGCTTGAATTCTTCGCTGACGGCATAACGGCCGATGACATGGCGTTTACGGACTGGGGTCGGGGCGTCCTGCGGGTCCTCCGGAGAGGCCGCTTTCGCACTCAATTCCCTCGTGGTCGTCTGGCCGGCGACCCCGGGCGCAATCTGATTGCGTTCTGAGGCGCCTGAGGTCGCCTTTCGTGAGGCTCGCTTCACACGAACCTTGGGCTCAGCCGCGACGGGTTGAGCATGCTGTGGAGCCGCCACTGTTTGGTCGGGCGGAGCGACGTTTACACTTGCTTGCGCCACCGCGCCGTTCTCTGCGGTCGGCGCATCGGCCTCAGTCGCGGGCTGTGTCTCTTGCACTGGCGCGGATGTTCGCACGCCCCTGTGTCGTGGCTTGCTTTGCTGCCGCGTCGCCGGCGCCGTTTTTTGTTTCGACGACGGGATGTCCAGCAACACCCGCCCCGCCGGGTCTTCGTCGATGAGACTGGGAAGAATTCGGCCAGCGCCGCTCGGCGGCAAAACCTCATGACTGGCGGCTTCCGGCGGCTTCGCCCGGAACGGAGCGCTTGCGGCCAGCTGAGAAAAGTGGGTCGCCTCTGATATTTTGGGCGTCGTCTCAGAAAGCCACGCCTGAGTTTTTGGGCCAGCGGCTCGCTTGGACGTTCGTCGAACTTCAACGGTGAATGATGGAGTACTGCGGCGCACAATCGTCCTCGAGCTTGTGTCGGCTTTACGCGGTCTACGGCTTTTTGACATTCACCTCAAGGCGATTGCCGGTCCGGCGAGATAGACTCTGGCTTCAAAGTTTTGATCGGTCTCGTAGTAACCGGTCGCGACGCGGTGGAATCAGTTTGAGTCGCAGAACGAAGTTTCGATCAAGTGAAGCCGCTTGTCCATCGCGAAGTCGCAGGAGATCGAGCGCGTGCGGTCGTATGTTGGCGCAATGACCACGAGCGCGCCGCGCTCTTCGTGGTTCTGTCGTAGAACGCCAGTGTATCCGCGCCTCGATATTGAGGTCAACAATGAGTGGGTTGGCGCCCAGGGCTCCGAATCCAGGTTAACGGCTATTGGCTCCTACGATTGTCCGTAGGTAATCCGTGTTTCGAGCGGCGGCTTTTCGTTTTCGGCGCAGGCTTGT
>Ga0302319_10014967_pt1 | contig 14419 bp, 13 predicted proteins | sample Bog_T0_2_FD_203319 | JGI IMG/M metagenome (GOLD analysis project Ga0302319, IMG submission 203319) | Peat permafrost microbial communities from Stordalen Mire near Abisko, Sweden - Bog_T0_2 | ecosystem: Environmental > Terrestrial > Soil > Wetlands > Peat | place: Sweden: Abisko, Stordalen Mire... | reverse complement strand
CCACAACAACCCTGCGCGGGCGGAATCACCACCTCGCATCCATTGCGCTGCAGCACGCGCACCGTCGCCTCATTCAAACGGGCAAACGTAACGTTGGCAATACAGCCCGCCACAAAAGCCACCCGAAACCGTCTCTCGCCCAGCGCCGGGAAGGTCTTGCCAATCTTCGAATAGAAGAAAGGGATTTCCGCCTTAGGCGTGAGCACTTCCAGTTTCGCTATATTACTGCCCAACAGCTTGATCGCGCCCGTGAGTCGTGCCAATTTCTGCAAGCCCGACATCTGATAAAAATACAATGCCGCGCCCGCTACTTGCAAAGCCGGGCGTGACGGCAAAAGCCTATCGAAAAACCAGCGTTGATAGCGCTTTTCTCTCGCCGAAAGTTTACGGTGCGGCAGAATCTCTTCGCGCGCCGCTTCAATGAGCCGGCCATAAGGCACGCCGGAGGGGCAAGCCGTCTCGCAAGCCCGGCACCCCAAACACAAATCCATGTGGTGAATATAGGATGGGCTAATCGGCGCGCCCAGCGCCACCTGGTTCATTTGATAGATGCGGCCGCGCGGCGAGTCCATCTCCACACCCAATTCTCTATAGGTTGGGCAGGCATTCAGACACAATCCGCAATGCACACATTTATCCAGGTCTGCGCGCTGAGGCCCTCGGCTATCTCGGTCCTCAACTAAGGCTGTCAATACTTTAAATTCGTCCATACAGGCGGGAACGGTTCAGGAGCATGTTCGGATCGAACATCGCCTTCACCTTCTCCATCATTGCAAAAGCCTCCCCACACTCTTTCGTATCGCGCAGCAGCCACAATTCTTTGCTCGCCCGCGTCTCAAGGGGTGCGAACTCCACCACTGCACTCCAGTCGTTCTGAGCGGCAGCCTGCCAAAGAGCCGCCACACCCTGCCAGGAGCTTAAATACACATAGGAGATACCGGACGCCGCGCGGCAAATGCAAGCGCCCGAAACGAGTCGCAGCACTGCCGCCAAGTCGCTAATCTTACTCGAAATTCGCAGCACCACGCCGTTCGGTTGCCTGCGCAGAAAATCGCCGGCGAACTCACGAATCTGTGTCCAGAAGATCGTATCTTCAGCGCCAACCATACGCGTTCCGCCTTGCAGTTCCCGCTCGTATCGTGCCAATACTTTGGCGCTACCGCCCGCCCGCAACGCTAAAACATGCCCGCGCAAGCCCAGGCGCGTCGCCGCTGGCGGCGAAATGATGTCCAGCGCAATCGGCCGCAACACAGAATAGAGAATGGAATTGCGCTTCTCAATGACTTGATCCACGTCGTTAAACGAAAATACAAAAGTATGTGTCTGTTCAGGCATGGGGTGAACCCGAAAGTTCACGCTCGTCACTACGGCCAAAGTGCCGAAACTGCCAATCATCAATTTGCCCATATCGAGACCAGCGACATTCTTCACTACCATGCCGCCGCTACTAATCTGTTTGCCCGCCAAGGTGGCAAACTTCATGCCAATCACTTGATCGCGCGCGGTGCCGTAGGTGCGCCGCATAGGCCCAGTGGAATTGGTAGCGATCACGCCGCCTACCGTGGCTTTGGCAAAGAAGGGCGGATCCAGCGCCACCATCTGCCGGTTCTTAGCCAGCAGCGCTTGCAAATCGGCAAAGGGCATTCCCGCTTCCACGCTCACCGTCAAATCGTTGGGTTCGTATTTCAGTACACGCCGCAATCCGCCCGTATTCACTTTGATCTCTGCGGGGATGATCGGCCCACCCATGAGCCGTTTTGAATTGTTCCCGGCAATCTCAATCGTCTTCTGCTGCGCAGAAGCATCTTTGAGTACCGTTAGAAGGTCCCTCACCAAGGAGGGGATCACTGATTGCATTAGAACCTATTGTCTAGCATCGCTCATTACCGAATGTTAAGCTGCTCACAGACCCGCGCAAACCATTCATTATGGACTTCGAATACTCGGCCGAGCAACTCCAGCTCCGCAAATCTATTCGCGACTTCGCCACCGCCGAACTGGCCCCTCACACCCTCGATTGGGACGAAAATCAAATCTTTCCGTTGGAGGCTATCAAAAAAGCCGGTCAACTTGGTATCTTAGGCGCCATCTTCCCGGAAGACTTAGGCGGCGCTGGCCTCGGTTACATTGAGTATTCCATCATTATTGAAGAACTCGCCCGTGTCGACGCCAGCGTGGCCCTGATCGTTGCCGCGCACAATTCGCTCTGCACGAATCATATTTTTCTCGCCGGTAATGACGAGCAGCGTAAGAAGTACATTCCCAAACTGGCCACCGGTGAATGGATCGGTTGTTGGTCTCTAACTGAAGCGGAAGCTGGCTCCGACGCCGCCGGCACGCGCTCAACCGCTGTTTTGAAGGGTGGCGAATGGCTGCTCAATGGCGGCAAAACGTTCACCACCAACGCCCACTACGCCGATGTCTGTGTCGCCATGGCCGTCACCGACCGCGCCGCCTCCCAGCATGGCATCAGTGCGTTTGTTCTCGAAAAAGGGATGGCTGGCTTCCGCGTCGGTAAGAAGGAGAACAAGTTAGGCATGCGCGCCAGCGCCACCGGCGAAGTTCTTTTTACCGACTGCATACTGCCCCAGACTCATCTTCTAGGCAAGCAAGGCGAAGGTTTCGTCGACAGCCTCCGCATCCTCGACGGAGGCCGCATCTCCATCGCCGCGCTGTCCCTCGGCATCGCCCAAGGCGCGTTCGACGCGGCTCTCAAATACTCTAAAACCCGCAAACAATTTGGCCGGTCTATCTCCGAATTTCAGGCGATCCAGGACAAGCTAGCCAATATGGCGACGGACATTGAAGCCGCCCGCTGGCTCATCTACCGCGCCGGCGCAATGAAAGATCAAGGCAAACGGATCACTAAGGAATCGGCGATGGCCAAACTGTTCGCTTCCGAAATGGCCGTGAAAGCCGCTGACCAAGCGCTGCAAATCCACGGCGGCTACGGTTTCATTAAAGATTACCCGGTTGAAAAGTTCTACCGCGACGTGAAGCTCTGCACCATCGGCGAAGGCACCAGTGAGATTCAGCGCCTCGTGATTGCACGCCAGTTGCTGAAGGAATAGATGCCCAGCACCGACGTCACCTTCCTTCGCTCGCAAATTCTCTCAGGTGATCTCCGTTCCCTGGCCCGTGCCGCCACTCTTATCGAAAACCAATCACCCCTCGGCCGCGCTCTCATTTCTTCCCTCTTCCTCCAAACCGGCCGGGCCATAATCATCGGCATCACCGGTCCGCCCGGCGCCGGCAAAAGTACCCTGGTCGATCAGATGATCACCCTGATCCGTGCCGCCGCCAAAACGGTCGGCGTCATCGCCGTTGATCCCTCAAGCCCTTTCTCCCAGGGCGCCATTCTCGGTGATCGTATCCGCATGCAGCGCCATCATGCCGACCCCGGCGTCTTCATCCGCTCCATGGCCAGCCGCGGCAAACTCGGCGGCCTCGCCCGCGGGACGCTCGAAATGGCTCTCCTGCTCGACGCTGCTGGCCGCGATTACGTCATCGTCGAAACCGTCGGTGTTGGCCAAGACGAAGTCGCCGTCGCCCGCCTAGCCGATATCACCGTTGTTGTCCTCGTTCCCTCCATGGGCGACGACGTCCAAGCCATCAAAGCCGGCATTATGGAAATCGCCGATGTCTTCGCCATCAATAAAGCCGACCTTCCCGGCGCCGAGCATCTCGAGCAAGACATCCGCGCCATGCAAAGCGTCGCCAACGACGCTGGTAACCCGACTGCCGCCCCCGTCCGCCGCGTTACTTCTATCGATGGCACCGGCGTCGACGACCTGCTCCAAGTGATCCACCAACTCGCCCAAACCACTGGTACGAAAAGCCGCAACGCCGCCACCTGGTCGCTCCGGCTCACGGAACTGCTGCGCGAGGAACTCCTCGAATCCCTTCCTACCGACGCTATTCACCAACATGCCGCCCGCGTGGCTGAGAAAATGGAAGATCCATATACCGCGCTCGCCGCACTCACGGCGCTCGCCAAAAATCGTCATGCCCATTGAAATCGATCATCTCGGAATCGCCGTCCGCAGCCTCGCCGAAGGTCTTGCCTTTTACGAGAAAACTCTCGGCATGACGGTCGTTCATGCCGAAACCGTCGCTATCGAACAAGTTTCAGTTGCCATGCTCCCTGCCGGCGAGTCCCGCATCGAACTTCTCGAAGCCACGAGCCCCGATTCCACGATCGCCAAGTTCATCGAAAAACGCGGCCCCGGCCTCCACCACATCGCTTTGCGTGTCGAAAATCTCGCCGAAGCTCTTGAAAAACTCCGCCAATCTGGCGGTCGCATCCTGAACGAACCGCGCCTTGGCGCCGGCGGCCATCTATACTCGTTTGTTCACCCCTCTTCGGCGGGTGGCGTCTTAGTCGAACTAATTCAGAAGTCATAGGAGACATGTTTCTTGAGTCAGAAAGCAGAAATTGGAATCATCGGCGGTAGCGGTCTTTATTCCATGCCCGGTTTTGAAGCGCGAGAGGAAGTCCGCCTTACCACGCCCTTTGGCGACCCTTCCGATGCCTACCACCTGGGCACCCTCGAAGGCCACGAAGTCGCGTTCCTCGCGCGTCACGCTCGCGGTCACAAGATCTCTCCCTCGGAGTTGAATTTCCGCGCCAATATCTATGGCATGAAGATGCTCGGTGCCGAACGCATTCTCTCGCTCAGCGCCGTAGGCTCCATGAAGATCGAACATAAGCCTCTCGATTTCGTTATCCCCGACCAATTCTTCGATCGCACGCGCGGCCGCATCTCTACCTTCTTTGGCAACGGCGTTGTTGCCCACATCAGCTTCGCAGACCCCATCTGCCCGCAGCTTGCTTCCGCCGCTCACACCTGCGCCCAACAAACCAACATCACCAGCAAACTCGGCGGCACGTATCTCTGCATGGAAGGCCCCGCATTTTCTACGCGCGCCGAATCAAACGTCTATCGAAGCTGGGGCATGGATGTCATTGGCATGACTAATCTGCAAGAAGCCAAACTCGCCCGTGAAGCCGAGATTTGTTACGTCACCATTGCCATGGTCACCGATTACGATTGCTGGCACGAAGAGCACGACGCGGTGACCGTTGAACAAATCATTGGCAACCTCACCAAGAATGCCGAAAACGCCTGCAAACTCGTCCGCCAAATCGTGAAGACCATCCCCGCCGGCCGCACCTGCAAATGCGGTTCCGCTCTCAAACACGCGATTCTCACCGATATGAAAACCGTCCCTCAAGAAACCAAGGACCGACTGGGGTTATTGCTTGGCAAGTATACCGGCTAGCGAGCTGGCGCGTGAAATCCTCGACGCTTGTCTGAAAGACGGCACCTGGCCTACCCGCGCTCTCGACGATCTCATCACGCGTGCTCTTGACGAAGACGATGCATTCTTATCCACCAACGCCACCCGTGCTCTCTTCGGCATCGTTATTGAACAACTGGGCGATCTGTTTGACCCGGCCCTTTGCGATGTCTACGCGCGGCTCTTCGCGCACGTCATCAGCCGCGCCCTGCCTGATTACAATGTCGAAGAAATGCTCCTCCGTTATCGGCGCGTGCGTCACGTCCGCCGCTTTCGGGGCGGGGAAGTGCAGCGGGTCTTCGTTCTCTCTCGCGTCACTTTAGGCGCCGATGTGGCCGTCACCAGCGTCGTTTTATCCGCTGCCAAGGAGCGTTTCCCGGATGCTGAAATCTGCTTCGTCGGCCCGGCGAAGAACGCCGAAATGTTCGCTGCCGATCCGCGGATCTTTCCCATCCCCGTCTCCTACGGCCGTGGCAGCCTTTTGCGCGAACGTCTGCTAGCCGCCGTCGAACTGCGAGGCTCCATAGAAGAACTCAGCTCCGTCGTGATCGATCCCGATTCACGCCTCACGCAACTCGGCTTGCTTTCCGTTTGTGACGATTCCCGCTACTTCTTCTTCGAAAGCCGCGCCTTTGGCGGCTCTCTGAATACGCCGTTGCCCGAACTCACTGCCCAGTGGTTGAGCGAAGTGTTCGATGTGCCGCACCACGCGCCCTACGTCGAGCCTGTTACACAGCCGCGTTGCGCCGATATTGCGGTCAGCCTGGGGGTCGGCGACAACCCCAGCAAACGCATCAATGACGATTTCGAACTCGCCATGCTCGAAAAGCTGCTTTCTTACAAACGCCCGCTGATTCTGGATCGCGGCGCCGGTGGGGAAGAAGCTGAACGCGTCGATGCTCTCGCGGCCAAGCTCGGTCAGCCGCAGCTTCTAAAGATTCACGATGGCAGTTACGCATCGTTTGCCAGCCACATCGCGCAAAGCTCGTTGTATGTGGGCTATGATTCTGCCGGCCAGCACGTGGCCGCCGCCGCCGGTGTTCCGCTCGTCTCGATCTTTACGGGCTATGTGTCGGAACGCATGTTCAATCGCTGGCGTCCGGCTACCAGAACTTCCCACGTAGTAGCCATCGACGATGACAATCGTGCTACGGCTCTAGACCGCACGCTCAAAGCTATTTCGGCGGCGGTGGCGGCGGAAGCGTGGGCAAATCCCACGGGCTAGGCTTTTTCGCGGCGGGCGTTGCGTCAGCCGGCTTCGCCGGTTCGCTTGACTTGCTAGGCTCTGCCGAAGTCGGCGGCGGTTCGTCGCCCTTGTTTTCCGATAACGGGGGCGGCGCGTTCGGATCCAGGTCGTACTTGATGAACGAATCTGCTTCAAACTTCCGGAACATGCGAAACTCGATTTCGTTCTTCGAGCTCTCTCGCCCCGACTTCATCCAAAGCTTCGCAGATAGCGGCAGCACGAATGGTTGTCCCTGAATCGTCACCAGATCATAATCCAAAACCTCGCTCGTCTTATTGATCGGAAAAGATTTCGGGAGGTCAACTGCCTCGAAGGTGATGCGGTCAATCTCACCAGTGCTCGGGTCCGCATAAATCAAACCCTTATAGGCTGTCTTGATCCGCTGGTCGCTGTTCTTATCCTCCAAATACCAAATAGAATGGGCGCTATCGATGAAGTAATTGTAGATAGCCATCCGCCGGTCACGCAACTTTGCCCAGTGATCCCAGTGGAAGTCTGTCTCGCTCACGGGGTCGAAAATCGTCTGCATCAGGTGGTAAAACTCACCGGTGGACGTCGCACCACCCGTCTTCACCTGTTCCATGGTCGTATCCACCAATTTGCCGTTAATGGAATAGACTTTGTATTGCGATTGCCCGTCGTTGTAACCCAGCTTTGCCAAAATCGTGCCCGCATTCCGGTAGTTCGCCGCCCCGTTCGGGTCGACAAATTGGCGCGTCACTTCCACACAAAAGAAGTTGGGCAGCTTTTTTGTGTAGTTTTCAGCGTAGTCCTTAATAGACTGTAGAATCTCTTCTTGGCGAGCCGGACTGGGCGGCGGCGCCGTGGGCGGCTTCGGCGCTACCTGCGGAGCCTCATCACCTCCCGCAGCGGCGGGGGTCTCATGCGCCGGCGGTTTCATACTCGCCGTTTGATCGCGTAAAGCCTTCAGCGCCTCAACCGTTTTCGGACCAACAGCTACGGTCTGGAGATCGATGATTGCTGCGTCGGTCAGCTTTTCGGTTAACTGAATCTGCCGCACACCTGCCGCAAGTTGCTTATCGGTGGTATGTCCCATTGATATCGAGGAGCGCACGAATTCCTTCAGTTGCTCCACGTTCATTTGGATCTGCGCCAGCAGAGAGCCAGCGAAGACGAAACCAAGACACAGCCGTACCCACATATTTAATATCATGACGTAAACGCGACCAGTTTGGTTGCCGCCAGCGCGTTAAAGCCGCTCCACTTTTTCAAGCTCTAGGGTGATATCACCCAAAGGAAAGCCGAAAACGAAGCGCATTTGCACCGGCAGGCGTTGCGCATCGTCGGTGATCCACATCAACAGCCGCCCCTTCCGCCGGTAAAGAACGCCGCCAAAAACGAATGTCTCGTAGCGGATGGTGTTGTACTGCTTGCCGGCCAGCGTGATCTTTTCTTTGCTTAGCCCCTCTACCCGCACAACCGCTAACTTCTTGCCGTCAGTCACCGGCAGACTGAACTTCATCCCGGGGGCTAGTTGCGAAGCGCGCAACGTCATCAGCGCGCCTGCAATGTCATAAGCACAAGGCGGAATGTCTACGTCGCTTTTCTTGTTTTCAGTACCGACCAGATCCTTCGTCGTCGCGTGAACCTTATGCTCTTGATTGTCAAAAATCAAAGTTGTGATCGAATGATGCTTGCTTTCTAGCGCGTCAAGATTTGCGCTCACCCCGCAAAATTTGTCGTTTGTCAAAAGCTTATAGTTGTCGAGGACCCTATACAACTGATTCACTAACCCCAAACTCGTCATCTGCAAATCGAGTTGCCAGCCATTGTTATCGCTTGGCGCGAGTTTCAGTGTTGCTTCACCCGCCGTCACCATCCGCCATGCCACTTTGTAAACCAACTTCTCCGCGTAAGGAAACTTCGCTGGTGGAGTCTGTGCCGCGGCTAAAGAAGCCAGACAAAACACAAGACCAGTTCGAAATTGTCGAATTCGGGAAATCGGCATCAGAAGTGTGTGCGAAACACGTCGCAGCGCACGAAGTAAGCGGGTAATCTCTTCCAGGGTACTAAAACCCAATGGATGTCAACACTTCCGACGGTTTCCTTTCAAACGCCCGGCAAATCGCCAGTAAGCTTTCCACACTAGGCAAGTTCGCGCCGCGCTCAATCGAACTAATCTGCGACACACTCAACTTCGTGGCCGCCGCCAAATCCTTCAATGACCACGTACGCTCCACCCGCAGCAGCTTGATCCGATGTCCCAACCGCTCACGCAACAAATCTTGCGGCGTGCGTCCCAACCCAAACTGCTCCACTGCGTTCTGCAGCGCCTGCCGCAGTTGCGCGAGGGAAAACGGTTTCGCCAAGTAATCAAACACCCGCAGCTTAAACGTGGCGCGCATACTCTCAAGCGATGGATAGCCCGTGATGACGATAATGCACATCTCCGGCCAGCGCGTTAGCAGTTGCTCCACCACTTGCTCGCCCGTGACCGTGCCCATCTTCATGTCGAGCAGCACAATATCGGGAATCCGCGTCTCCGCCGAAGCAAACAGCTCTTCCTGATCGGCAAACATGCGCACTGAAAAGCCGCCTTCATCTCGCAACAGATCTTCAATATAATTCCTGAAGTCGATATCGTCGTCCAAAACGGCAATATCCACTAACCCGACCGATGCTAGCGCTTCTTCGCTGCTCATTTGATCTCAATGCCCGCGGCCGGAAGTATTACTTCTAGCGACGCGCCGCCTTGCGGACGGTTTGCTGCCGTAATTGTCCCACCCAGTTGCGTCACGATTCCTTCCGCCACCGTGAGTCCCAATCCTGTACCCCGCGCATCCAGTCGCGTGGTCACAAACGCCTCAAAAACTTTCGGCAAAACATTCGCCGGAATCCCCGGCCCGTCGTCCATCACCGTACAGGCCACCCAACTCTGGTTGCCCCGCTGCGTTAAGCGCGATTCCACGATAATCTCCCCGCCCAACGGCACAGCCATCAATGCGTTGCGCAGAAGGTTCACGAAAACCTGCACCAGCCGGTCGGAATTTCCAATCACCGCATCGCTCTCTCTGGCGCAATTCAAAAAATTCACCGCCGACGCTTTTTCGTCGATCGCCACCAAATTCCAACTCTCGTCAATCAAGTCGCGCAACACCAGCGGTTCTGTGCTTTCTTTGCGCACGCGCGCAAAATCCACCAAACCTTCGCTGATCTTCCGCAGCCGTTGCGTGACTCGAAGCATCCGCGCCAGCCGCTCCAACGTGGGTCCGTCATGCTTTGTCTCGAGCAACTTCTCAATCGAGCCCTGCAGCACCGCGAGCGGCGTATTCAGTTCGTGCGCTACGCTAGTGCTCAACAAACCCAAACTTACCAAGCGATCCTGCTCTTCTAATTTCTTGAGCGCATTTTCTAAATCGCCTTCCTGCTTCCGCAACTGGTCCACTGTTGCATTGCGCGATCGCATGATGTAACCAATCTCGTCGTCCAGAATAAAGCGGCCGTCAATCAATTCATGCTCCCGGTCGCCTGTCTGTGTCGCTTCATCCGCCTTCAACATCAGCGTGAGAGGCTGATACACATACTGCGGCATAATGATGAATTCCATCACCACAATCGAAAGCAGGTACATGGTGCCCAACACGGCAAACACGCGTATGCGAGCCTGCCGCAGCGCGCTGTCATAAAACTCGGGCGAAAGATAGACGCGCCGGTATTCGCCATCCAGCGCGCCGGCGCGAAACAACATGTCCTGCCCCTGCTGCCAGGTGCCATCTGTATGATCGCGCAAGTATTGACGTCCGGCCACACTCAATCCCGTCTCCGCCGCCGACCCCTGCTGATATTCATACGCGCCAAACGCATGCGTTTCCGTGCCCTGGCTCATGGGCAAACCGGCCGCAAAAATCTGCGAAAGTTCCCGCAACTCGCGCTGTTTCGCCCGCTCAATGTGGGTGGAAAACAGCGGAATCACCGAAAGATATACGCTCACCGCCAACATCAAAAAGAAGAAGTTATGCAGAAACGCCAGTTTTTGGCGCACCTTCAGCCGGCCAAATGTGCGCACCGCCAGGTTTGGCGGATTGGTGGGCGCCTTATAACTGTTGAGGCGCGAGTTCCTGTCGCCGCTCAATTTCTTGCTCCTTATATTGCAACTGGTACAGCTTCCAGTAAATGTCACGCCGTGCCACTAGCTCCCGGTGCGTGCCCATCTCGCGCAGTTGTCCGCGATGCATCACAATAATCCGGTCGGCTCTTTGAATCGTCGATAACCGGTGGGCAATCACGACCGACGTTCGATTCTCCACCAGCCGCCCGAGCGCCTCACGCACCCGCAACTCAGTATCCGTATCCACGCTCGACGTCGCTTCATCTAAAATCAGGATCCGTGGATTGTGCGCCAACGCCCGCGCAAAGCTGATCAACTGTTTCTGTCCTGTCGATAACCCTTGGCCGCGCTCTCTTACCGGTGTGGCGAACCGCTCCGGCATCTGCTCCACAAAATCCAACAAGTTCACCCGGTCGGCCGCCGTCCGTACATCGTCATTCGAAATTCCGGCCGTGCCTAGACGGATGTTGCTCTCAATCGTCCCGGTGAACAAATAGGGATCTTGCAAGACCACTCCAAAATGCTTGCGCAAATCATCTAAATGGAACTGGCGCACATCAATGCCGCCGATCCGAACCGCGCCGCGCTGCACATCATAGAATCGCAGCAGCAAATTCGTAATCGTCGTCTTGCCCGCGCCGGTGTGCCCCACAATAGCCACCGTTTCTCCGGCGGCCACGCGAAAACTCACATCTTTGAGCACCCAGTCTTCGCCGTTGTAAGCGAACCAGACGTGATCAAATTCCACATCCAGCGGACCCGCGGGGAACGGGGTTGTGAGCGCCGGAGCTACGATCGCCGGCTTGGTATCAAACAGTTTGAAAATCCGCTCCGCCGCCGCCATGGCGCTCTGCAAGATATTGTATTTCTCGCTCAGGTCCTGAATCGGGCGGAAGAAGCGCAGCCCATATTGGAAGAACGCCACCAAGACACCAATGGAAAGCGCGCCTTGCCGTATCCGAAATCCGCCATACGCCAGCAGCAACGCCAGCGCTAGCATCCCCAAAAACTCCACCACGGGATAAAACCAACCGTAGGCAATCACCGAATCTTTGAATGCCAACATGTGATCGCGATTAATGTCTTCGAACTCTTCACCGCTCTTCTGTTCGCGATTAAATAACTGCAACACAGCAATCCCCGCCACATGCTCCTGCAAGTACGAGTTAATCTTCGCCAAGGCTACACGAATCCGGCGGAAACTTTGCGCCGCCGTGCGCCGGAACTTCATGGTCACCAGGACTACGAACGGCAGCACGCCCAACATGAAGCCCGCCATGCCGGGACTCAGCTTGAACATGGCCGCCACGATAAACGAAAGCGCCAGCAAATCGCCGATAATCGTCACCAACCCTGACGTGAACAAATCGTTCAACACATCCACGTCGGTCGTCAACCGGGTCACCAAACGTCCCACCGGATTCCTGTCAAAAAACACCACATCGAGCGTCTGCAAATGCGTCATTAATTCGCGGCGTAAATCGAACATCGCGCGCTGCCCGGTCCACTGCATCAGGTAAGTCTGCGCAAAATCGAACACAAACCCCAGCAGCACGACCGAGCTATAAAGGAACGCCAGTTGTGTCAAGCCGGTCAGCGCGTCGTGCGAAAGCCACGCATTCAGCCACGGAAAAAGGGTCTGCGTATGCCCCGCTGGAACCAAATACCTATCCACGGCCATCTTCGTGATGAGCGGTCCGATACTCTGTAGTAGAGAATCGACAACCAACAGAGCGAGCGACGCAGAGACAAATCGCCAATACGGCCTCAGATAGCGCAGGAGCCGCTTCATGAGCCGCGAATCGTAAGCCTTACCAAGCGCTTCTTCTTCCAAGTGTTGGGTTCTTTCTCCTAATCATCAGACTAACGTAAGCCCCGCATGAACGGACTCATCCTCATCGACAAGGCCGCCGGCATCACCAGCCACGACGTAGTCAATCGCTGGCGCAAGCTCGCTGGCACCAAACGAGCTGGACACCTCGGCACTCTCGACCCCATGGCCACTGGCCTGCTGGTACTCGTGACGGGCGTCGCCACGCGCCTCGCTCAGTTTTATGGCAAGTCTGAGAAGACCTATCTGGCCGAAATCACCTTCGGCCAAACCTCAGATACCTACGATGCCGAAGGCGAAGTCATTCCTACCAACGCGCCTGTTCCTGGCGCCGAAATCATTCTCGCCGCGTTAGACGAATTCCGCGGCAAATTTCTGCAAACTCCGCCGCCTGTCTCCGCCAAGAAGATCAAAGGCGTTCCTGCTTATAAACTCGCTCGCCAGCACGTGGCGGTGGAGCTTGCTCCCGTTCCAGTGGAAGTGAAGCAACTGGATGTCGAAAGCCTCAACGGCGACAAGCTCACTATCCTGGTCACTTGCACGGCCGGCACGTACATCCGCTCGATCGCGCATGATCTGGGTCAGCTACTCGGGTGCGGGGGTTTGCTGAGTTGCTTACGCCGCACACAAGCGGGTGAATATTCAGTGAATCAAGCGAAGACGCTCGATCAGCTCGCGAACTTGGCCGCTGAACATCGTCTCAGCGAAGCGCTCATTCCCGTCGCGCAAATGCTGCCGGACATCCCTGCTGAATATTTCGATTCGGTTAGCGAGATGCACATTCGGCAGGGCCGCGATTTTCGCACCTCGCCTTTTGTGGTTCATCCAGGTGCACCTCTGGTGAAAGCACTATCTCGTTCGGGCGATCTCATCGCCATCGGCGAGTTAAAAATCCCTAATTTGTATCATCCGGGTACTGTTTTCTAAGCTAACTGTGTTAAACAAGGGAAATCGGCATGATAAAGTTTCGCGCAGCGTTGGTTGGGTTCGTCGTCTCTGCACTTCTTGCTGCTGGGCAGGAATCTAGCGTTCCCGCTGCACCACCAACGCCACCTACTACCGTTCCACCGCGCGCACAGTTCTTTGCGGGCAGCGTCGTGGATCTCAACGCCACGCAAATTAAAGTCAGCCGAACGCTTGTCGGGCATCCTACAGAAAGCCGCAGCTTCACAATCACTCCTGCCACGAAGATGAGCAAAAGTGCGATTAAACCTCACACTCGTGTCACGGTTCGCTACAGGCATCTATCCGAGGGCGGGGACATCGCGCTCGAAATACAACTGCAGCCTGTCATCGCGCGTACTCCCAAAGCCTAAGTCGCTCGTTTGCCCTTCATTTTCAAATTCAATTTTCGCTGCGGCCAGCGCAAGGTGAATTCGATTAAATCCGCGTGAGTGGTTCCGTCACAATAGAGCGTCTGGGGTCCATCCGGAGAACTGTTTTCGGTCAGCAACGTGAGCGAAAAATGGTCGCCTTCTATCTTGACGTCGGTGATTTTGGCGTTGCCGGGCCAGCTATCAATCTGAACGGTACCGGCAATCTTTTTCTTACGCAGGATAAGCGTGAGGGTTGTGGGCACTTCGGCGTCCATGCCAGAAGGCCAATTGTCGAGAGTTGCGGGCGGCTCAGCTAAAGAGGCTTTCCAGGTTCCGAGTATCTGCTGCGCGGGCGCGCAGAGGGCGACGAGAGTGAACAAACTCGCGGCCCAGAACATCTGTCGCATGCCTCATTCTATTCCGCGAGAAATTCATGTAGGCTGGAAAGCGATGCTGAGGACGGCAATAGTGGCGATTTTCGTGGCGCTTGGTGCGTCGTCGCAGACTCCTGCCCCTGCGGTGGCCTATCCCAAAGTTGCCCAGCCCGTCAGCAAAGCGGCGGCTGAATATTCAGCGGAAGCCCGCATCGCGGAACTGGAAGGTAGCATCGCCTTTGTCGCAACTGTTGCCCCCGATGGGTCCGTGCGGGGTTTGAA
>Ga0302319_10014966_pt1 | contig 14420 bp, 14 predicted proteins | sample Bog_T0_2_FD_203319 | JGI IMG/M metagenome (GOLD analysis project Ga0302319, IMG submission 203319) | Peat permafrost microbial communities from Stordalen Mire near Abisko, Sweden - Bog_T0_2 | ecosystem: Environmental > Terrestrial > Soil > Wetlands > Peat | place: Sweden: Abisko, Stordalen Mire... | reverse complement strand
TGACGCTGGCGGAGCAGGGCTTTCATCTGATCCTGCACGTCTTCGGTGCGACCGTCGCGGGCCTGCACGTAGATGGAACCGACGGCGGCGTAGTTGGCCTGGCTGGTGCCGATGACTTTTTTCTTGGCGGTACCGATGGGCATGAGGACGACATCGTCCTGATCCTGGCCGGTGGGCGACTGGCCTTTCGGAACCAGCGTGCCGATCACGGTGAAGGGCACCGTCTTGATGCGAATGATCTGGCCGACCGGACTTTCGCCGTTGAAAAGGTTGTCGGTAACGGTTTTACCGAGAAGTGCCACGCGCGAGGCGGCTTCGACGTCGCTGGTGGTGAAGGGTTGGCCTTTCTCGATTTCGAGATCGCGGACGGGGAGATAGTCGGGCGTGGTTCCGAGAATCTGGGTGCCCCAGTTGTTGTTGCCGAAGACGATCTGGGCACCGCCGCGGACTGCGGGCGCGGCGTAAGCGGCCGCATCGCATTCGCGCGTGATGGCGCGGGCGTCGTCTTCGGTGAGAGTCTGGGCGTTGCCGGTACCGGTGCGGATGCCGGAACTATTGATGCTGCCGGAGAGGACGACGATCAGATTGCTGCCGATGGAGTCGATCTGTTCTTTGATGCGTTCCTGTGCGCCGGAGCCGACCGCGACCATGGCAATCACGGCGGCTACGCCGATGATGATGCCGAGCATGGTGAGAGCCGAGCGCATCTTGTTCACGCGCAGCGCCCGCAGCGCGATTTTCATGGCGGCGGCAATTTTGCGGGTATGCATACTAGAACCCCAGTCGTTTCGTGTTGACGTTGCCCTGGGGCGGCGTTCCCGCTCCCGATCGGCCCGAGGAGCCCGTGATGACTTCCTGGCCTTCGGCGAGGGTGGTGCCGAGGGCTTCCACATGGTTGGCGTCGCTGATGCCGGTCTTCAACGGAATGGCCTGCGGCTGACCGTTGGCTCCCACCACGTAGACTGCCTGTTTATTGGGGTTCGAATTCCCGCCTCCGGCAGGACGATAACGGAGCGCGGCTTTGGGAATGCGCAGTGCGTTTGCAACGTGCCCGGTGGAGATAGTAGCATTGGCCGTCATGCCGGGGAAAAGTTTGAGATCGGGGTTCGAAACGTCGATCACGATGTCATACGTGATGACATTCTGCACATTGATGGGCGCCTGACGGATCTGCGCGACGGCACCGTGAAAGATCTGGCCGGGATAGGCGTCCACCGTGAAGGTGGCGGCCTGGCCGAGGCGGATGGGGCCGACATCGGATTCATCGACATTGGTATCGACCTGCATTTTGGTGAGGTCCTGCGCGATGAGGAAAATGACCGGCGCGGAGAACGAGGCTGCGACGGTTTGGCCGACGTCCATGTTGCGGGACTCGACGGTGCCATCGACGGGCGCGAGAATGCGCGTGTGATCGAGATTCAGTTGTGCCTGCGCGAGGCTGGCTTCATCCTGAGCAACGATAGCTTTGGCCTGCTGGACCTGATCCCGCGCGACATCGACGCCCTTCTGCGCGGAATCGGCGGCGGCCTGGGCGGCGTTGATGGCGGCGCGGCCTGCGGCAAGGATCGCGAGCGCCTGATCGTAGTTGGCCTGCGAAGTGTCGGCATCTTCCTGCGAAGTGCTGCCGTTTTTTACCATGACTTGGCGGCGGTCGTTTTCCGTCTTGGCGAGATCGACTGCGCTCTGGAACTTTACAAGATTGGCCTGCTGGTTGACGACGTTGGCCTGGGCGCTGGCGAGGTCGGACTGCGACTTGGCGAGGCCGGCTTCGGCGGTGGATACAGCAGCTTTGGCTGCGTCAAGGGTTGCCTGGGACTGAGCGACGACTGCCTTGAAGGGGGCGGGGTCGATCTCCGCGACGAGTTGGCCTTTCTTTACTTTTGTATTGAAATCGGCGTAGAGCGCGATGATGTTGCCGGAGACCTGGCTGCCGACCTGGACCGTGATGACGGCGTTCAGGTTGCCGGTGGTGGTGACGTTGGAATCGATATCGCCGCGGTCGATTCGTGCGGTGGTGTATTGGGGCAGCGGGGCGTGTCGGGATAGCAGCAGCGCGATGACGGTGAGGACGATGGCGAGCGCCCCGGCGATGGCCCATTTGCGGGCGGCCGGGTGGTTGTGCGCGGTCGTCTGAGGGGTGAGGCCGGTTGGTGGGGTAAGGGCGGGGGAAGTTTCCGGCTTCCGCGAAACTTCCGCGATGGGAACGGTAGCCATGCCTGGGGATGTGCACGTTGGATGCCGTGCGGCGTGTGGTGTTTTCAGAGGTTTGCGAGGGTGGGGTGCGAAATCGCGCAGTGGGCGCAGGGGCTGGCGCAACGGGGGAAGCGTAATCTTTGACCGTCCCCTGACGGCTGCTCACGGCTGCTATTGCCCAACGGTAGGATTGTAGCGACGGCAAAGAGCAAGAACGGAAAGGCCGCGACCGCTGGCCTTTTGATGCTCCTGTTTGGGGGCGTCTGGAAGCGAACTCACGACTATCTCATGAAGCGCGCTATTCCGCCGGGGTGGATTGTCGATCTTGTACCGTACTGGCCAGCAGTAACTCTGGCGGGCGCGGGGCTATTCGTATGTTAGTCACGGCCGTGATCGGCATGGTGAAATATCGGCGGCAGCCCCTTGTCTAGTTAGTTGATCCGCGTCCCGGACTTTGGCTGCAGCCCTCCATCCGAATTGCACTAGAAACGACCTTCCTGCGTTCTGGTATTATGGAGTTATGGCAGTACGGAAGATGACCTTCAGTGTGCCCGAACCCCTGGCAGTGCAATTCCTGCGACGGGTTGGTTCCCGCGACCGGTCACGTTTCGTTGCGGCGGCGCTGGCTGCCCGACTCAAAGAGCGCGATCTCGATTTGATCCGCGCCTGCGAAATCGCCAATCAGGATGCGGACGCCACCGAAATCGAGAAAGATTTTGACGGAATCGAGGACGCCATGTCGGAACCGTGGAATCTTGTGCCGCGGAAATGATTCCCGAGCGCGGAGATATCTGGTGGGTGGCGCTGGATCCGGCGCTCGGTTCGGAGATCCGCAAGACCAGGCCTTGTGTCGTCATTTCGGTCAACGTGCTCAATGAACGGCGTCGTACGGTAGTCGTAGTGCCGCTGTCGAGTTCACCAAAGGCCAGTCCGCCGATTCTGATTCCCATCACCTGTGACGGGCGTCCGTGTGTGGCCGTGAGCGACCAGATCCGAGCCGTTGCAAAGGAACGACTGCGGAGCCGGCTCGGCACAATCACAGCCGAAGAAATGGATTCGCTGGAAGACGGGCTCAGGCAAATCATGCAACTCGGATAGCCCGGCAATCGCCAAAGTCGTTTCTCTCCACGGATCGAATAAACTGCGCCGGAGCCTAACTCGCGGCGAACTCCGCCGCCCATCGTTACAATAAGACTTCATGACAGTTGAGATTGAAGGCGTAATACTGCACCTCGGGCATCCCGACGAACTCACCAACCGCTGGGTGGGTCAGGAAGAACTCATGCGGCAGTTGCTCGCGGCGTGGATGGTGGTGAGCGAGGCCGATATGCCGATGAATCCACGGCTGATCGGTAAGCCCGGCGTCGGCAAGACGACGCTCGCTTACGCGGCGGCTAAGCGTCTGGGCCGGGACGTCTTCATCATGCAGGCCACGCTCGACACGCGGCCCGAAGATCTTCTCGTCACGCCGGTGATCGAAGGCGCGGGGAAGTTGCGCTACGTGGCGTCGCCGCTGGTGAGCGCCATGATCACGGGCGGTATCGTAATTCTGGACGAAGGCAACAGGATGAGCGAGAAGAGCTGGGCGAGCCTGGCTCCGCTGCTGGATAATCGCCGCTATGTGGAAAGCATCGTGGCGGGGGTGAAGATCAGGGCGCATCCGAACTTCCGTTTCGTCACGACCATGAATGACGACGCCTCTACGTTCGAACTGCCGGAATACATTCATTCGCGGTTACAGCCGCAGCTGCTGATCGATTTTCCGGAGAAAGACGAGGAGTTCCAGATCCTCAAAGAGAATCTGCCGTTTGCCGAAGACGGCGTGCTGCAGTACGTCACCGATTTTCTGGAGCAGGCGCATGCCGCCGACGAACGCTACAGCGTGCGCGACGGCATCAACATAGCGCGATTCGCCACCAAGCTCAAGAGCCTGGCAATGGGGCGCGATCACGAACGCATGGCGCTGGAAACCGCCGTACTCGAAACGCTGGGCGAGGAGGCGCTGCGGTATGCCAGACCCCACAGGTCCGTCGGAATCTGATTCCCTCGCATTCGATTTCGGCAATCTGGAGCGCGGCCGGTTCCGCTATCTGCCGGTAGTGCCGGGGCGTTTGGAATTCGCAATGGAAGTGCGGCGGCGCATTCTGGCGGAGCGGCCGGAAGTGGTGGCCGTGGAACTGCCGGAGACGCTGGAAGAGCTCTATCTGAACGCGATTCGCAGGCTGCCTCAGATTTCCTGCATCTTCTATAACGACACGACTCTGGGCAACCCTGCGCTCGGCGGCAAGCGCGGGGACTCGGTATATGCGCGGGATGGCGATGACGATCGGTCCGTGTATGTGCCGGTGGAACCCGCCGATCCTTTTGTGGAGGCCATTCGCAGCGCGCAGGAAGTGGGAGCGCTGGTGGTGTTTGCTGATCCCGATGCCACCGAGCGTCCGCACGTTCCGGACACCTGTCCCGATTCCTACGCGCTGCACTCGATTTCCCACAAACAGTACGTAGAGGCATATCGTCTGTATCCGGCCACGCGTACGCCGGAGATTGAAGAATTTGCGCGCGCGGTGGCGTGGAAGCTGCAGGGCGTCTATCCGGGTGCGCGCACGATGGTGGTCGTGTCGCTCAACATGCTGGATCCCGTGCTCGACGCGATGGAAGTGCCGCAGCAGGAACCGGCCAGGCGCAGGCGCGAGCGTTTGCAGTTGATCAATCCGCATCCGGATTGCCTGGGTGAAATCACGTCGGAGTATCCGTATCTCCAGGAACGCTACGAAAAGTATCGCGAAGCTCTGTCGGACCGGGGGCAGGTGGATCGGCGCCGCGTCCAGATTGCGCTGTTCCGCGAGGCCGAGCAAACCTATGAACTGAACACCGGCGAGAAGATGCACGCGTGGCAGCGGCGATTGCTGGCGAAATACAGCCGGAATCTGGCCGCGATGAATCGGGATTTGGCGGCAGTGCTGTTCGATCTGACCGTGGCGGCGCGCTCGATTGTCGACGAAAATTATGCGTGGGAGGTTTGGGAAACGGCCTCGCGCTACGGGCCGCAGCAGACGGCGAGCGATATTCCTACCGTGAACATTTCGGGCGACGAGATCTGGCTCAATACACGGCGGATTCGTTTGCGGCGGCGTTTGCCGAGCACGAAGCGGCGCATGGGCCGGTTGGGCCTGAAGCCCCGCAAGAAGGAAAAGTTTCCCGGCGAATGGGCGAGCGAACTGAACGGCGCGAACATCTGCTCCTATCCGCCGGAAGACATGGTGATCGAAAACTTCGGGCGTTTTCTCAAGAAGAAGGGCAAGAGCGTGTTGTCCGAGGAACGCACCACGGTGGAGCCGTTTACGTCGTCGCTGCTCGATGGCATCGACCTGCGGGAAACGATTCGCAACTGGCACGATGGCAAAATCTTCGTGCGCAATGTGCGGAAAGTGCATGGCGAGGTGGGGTCGGTCGTGGTGATCTTCGACGACGACCGCAGCGGTCGCTACAACTACATGACGACGTGGCTGGGGGAGCACCAGAACGAATCGGATATGGCATTCTATTCGACGGCGCCATTCGAGCATTTGATCGGGCCGGGGATCGGGCGGGCGGAGTATGGCGGATTTCTGATGAGTTTGCCGGCGCGGCGGATGTATGACGTGTGGGCGGATCCGGATTACGATTTCGCCGAGACCAAAGCGGAGCGGCTGTTGCTGGCAGGCCTCGATTATTCGATCCAGAAGTACGTGGTTTACGTGGCGGCGAAACCGCCGCGAAGTGTGTTTCGGAATGTGGCGGCGCGGTTTGGGCGGACCATCGTCTATGTGCCGATCGGACAGTTATCGCCGGTGACGATGAAGAAGATTCGTGTGGTGCATGTGCTCGATGGATACGATAAACGGGCGATTGCGAAAGATGTGATCTGGTAGCCGGTTGATCTGTTCCTCGGCCATCGTGCATAAAATGCGATTCAATCGCATTTTATGCACGATGAGATCGAGCAATATGGTACCATCGCTGAGCCGTCAAAGCTCCGTCACAGGCAGTGCGCGAATCCCCTCCGTAATCCGAAAGCTGTTCGGCGCGCGACAGACGACGGAGCACTTAGTCACGCGCGTTTTGCCCATCGCTTCGCGCACGAAACTCAGATTCACCGTGTCGCCGCGATCCGGGATCTCCGTCCACTTCGCCTCGAGTAACTCGATCGAACCGCCTGCATCCACCACGAAATCCACTTCACGCGTGCGGTCGCGCCAGAAGAAGAGGCTGCCCGCGCGCCCGGCGCGGCGTTCCCGGTCGCGCAACTGCGCGAAGACGAAGGTTTCCCAGACGGCACCCGCCGAAGGAGACTGGCGCAGCGCTTTCTCCGGGCGAATATTCAGCAGGGCGCAAAGCAGTCCGGTATCGGCAAGGTAGAGTTTCGGGCTCTTCACCATCGCCTTCGTCCGGTTGGCAAACCACGGTTCCAGGAGTACGACCTGGCCCGAGGCCTCCAGCATGGAGAGCCACTGATTCGCCGTGGAAGGCGCAATGCCCACGTCCCGCGCCAGATCGGCCTTATTCAAAAGGTTGGCGGAGCGCAGCGCGCACGCGCGGAGAAATCTTTCGAAGTCGCGCAGGCTTCCCACATTGGTCAGCGCGCGCACGTCCCGCTCCAGATACGTGGCGAGATAGGAATTGTAGAAAGCCGAAGAATCGATATCGGGGTTGGCGTATAACTCGGGAAAGCCGCCGCGTACGATGGCCGTTTCGAGACCGGTTTCCGGCAACGCTTTCCGAATCTCGGACAGAGACAGCGTTTCGAGTTCCACGATGTCGGCTCTGCCCGCCAACGACTCGGAAACATTCTTCATCAGAGTGAACTTCTGCGACCCTGTAAGCAGGAATTGCCCGTTGCGGGTGCGGTCGGCATCTACTGCCGCCTTGATGTGCCGGAAGAGCCCGGGCGCGTACTGCACCTCGTCCACAATCAGGGGCGTCGGATGGCGCAGGAGGAATCGGCCTGGCTCCTTATCCGCTTGCTCCGCTTCGGTGGGAAGGTCGAGAGATACCAGCCCATAGTTCGGAAACAGACGCACCAGGGTGGAGGTCTTGCCCGTCTGCCTGGCGCCCGTCAGGACGATCACAGGCCGCGTTCTGGCGGATTTCCGTAAACGGGTTTCGATATCGCGTGCTATCCACATATACATATTATACGATTTAATCGCATTTTATGCACGAGTCAATCGCAGCAAGACTTCGACTGCAGAAACAAAACGGGCCGATTAGTTCGGTGCGGGATTCCGATTCACGTGGTCGACAATCAGTACTTTCGTGGAAAGCGTCTTCTTCTCCACCCTTAGGCCCGGTTGCTTTTCGAGTTCCTCGAAGAAGACGTCGTCGCTCCGGAGTCGGGTGAAGCATCCTTCGGGATCGCAGGGCACGCGCAGATCGAATTCGTAGTAGCCATCGAGTCCCGTTTGGTCCACCAGCGGGCGATCTTCAAACATAAGTTGGCCCGGGCGGAAGACGTCGGCGAGTTCCGCCATGGTGAACACGTGAGTGCGGGCAACCCTGCCGGTGTTGGGATCGGCGGCCATTTCCGGTTCGCGCCGGAACATGTACCAGAAAGTCTGGGAGTGGTCCATGACAACGGTGGAAGCCCGGCCAGGCGGATGCCCGGCCTTGTGAATCTTCAAGCCGCGAGGCGAGACTTCGAGAGCATAGGCAGGCATATTCTTCGGTTGCCAGTGCGCCCGGCACTTGAAACGGTCCGCCAGCAGCGATTGAAACATGAGGTGGAGTCGCTCCGGTGTGGTGCCTTTGGGCATGGTTGCGGAAACGTCATAGAGCGCATCCGGCCTGCCTTTGGGCCAGACCAATTGCCAGGGGGCGTAGGGCCCATAGGCCTGATAGATCAACGTACTGATCGTGCCCATGCGGATATCGATTCGGCCCGGGCTGATTTGAACGCCTTGAGAGGGGCCATGGGGCCGCTCTTTCGTCACTTTTGCGGACGCGACCTCGAAGCTTGGCTTCGGGCCGGCTGCGGGAGCCTCGCCCGGAGCAGCGAAGTTGCGGTCGCGATCAGAATAGTGGTTGTGGCGATCCGCATAGGTACTCCCGCTTACAACAGCCGGAAGCTTGAAACTACTTCCACCTGCACAGGGACGGGCGTTCCGTTCTGCATAGCCGGACGGAACCTCCAGCGCGTCACGGCAGCCACTGCTTTTTCGTCGAGACTCATGCCCAGGCTCTTGACCACAGCGACATTCGCTACATGGCCGGATGCATCGACGTCTACTCGCAGAGTCACAGTGCCGGAATATTTCGCTTTGCGCGCTTCTTCGGAGTATTCGGGATCCACCTTGGAAAGAAGGGCGGGCAGCGTAATGGTCGAAGCGGAATCCATATCGGTGACGCCATCGACAACAAAGGCATTGATATTCTGATTGGCGTAATATCCATGGCGGAAGTCCAGCTTCGCCGCCGGGTTCCCTTTGAGGGAGATTCCGATCACCCTATAGGCGCCGTCGTCTTTGCCGTTGGTGGTGTAGTAAGCGAGGACGTAGTAGCTTGACGCCTGAGTCGAGCCGTCCACCTTCTGAAATTCGCAGATGGCAATTTGCTGTGGCTTGCCGTCTTCGGTCACGGCAAAATCGCCCGCCACGAGGCCTTCGATCGCCTTACCGTTCTCATCTTTGACAGTGGCATCGGTGATCACCAGCGTGGTGCTGGAACGGAACTGCGGCAAAGGAGAAGACGCAACTCTGACGTTCGGCGCGGCGGGGGATGGCTGCGGCGCATGGGGCGTAGAACTCGCCTGGGCCAACAAGACCGGCGTCGCGGGTTCGGCGCGTTTGGATACATGTGGTCGGATCGGCTGGACAGGAAGCTCTCGCGCGGGCGGAAGGGCTGCGAGCGGAGAAGCTGGGTGAATCACCTCAGGTGGACTCGGGGCCTCCGCTGTCACGCTGACAGCAGCGAGCGGAAGCGCTACAGCCAGCGCCACGAGCCACGCGGCCAGGATTCCCATACCGCTCACCCGATCCCGCCGCACATTCTGATCGAGCAGCGCGTGCAACCGTTGCTTCAGCGATGACCGATGCGCCATGCCGACTGCCGCCAACGAGCCGATGCCCGGACGAACATCCCAATCCAACAGCAGTTTGGCATAGGCCGAAGGCTTGCCGCCCGCGGCCAGCACCAGGTTGTCGCAGGCGAGTTCCTGTTCCAGCCGCAACTGACGCCGCGCGATCCAGATGAGGGGCTGAAACCAGATCACAGCACGTGCGAAATCGGCCACACACCGAAACAGGAAATCGCGGCTCCGGACGTGCGCCAATTCATGGCAGAGGACCGCGTTTCGGCATTCCATCGGTAGCTTCTCGAAACCGGCGGGTACCAGAATTACGGGCCGGAGGATGCCCCACGTAGCGGGCGCCGGAACGGTGTCGTGCTGCAGCAGAGCGACACCGCTCGTTAAACCATGCAGGCCGGAATCACTCACTTCTCCCGAAGATTTGCGCAGGCGACGCAGGCCGTGCAGGCCCACGCAGAATCGAACCATCAGCAGAATCGTACCTGCGAACCACAGGATTGGGATTGCGGGCAGATCATGAATGTGGGCGACAGGTTTCGCCTGCGTCGCGTGGCTTACAGCGTGGGCGACAGTCGCCGCCGTCGCGGGAGCGACAGACTGCATCAACCTTTCCTCCCCAACTGCCGTCGCGGCGCTCCCCGTGTGGAACCACGCGGGAGTCGTCGCAGTCAAGTGCGGCAGGGCAGGCAATGCGATCGCAGCAAGCAACAGGGTAACCACCGTTGCGGAAAGAATCAGTCGCCGCACATCCGCCGACTTCTTCCGCAGCAAGGCATTGATGCACAACGCGATGCCCAGTGCGACGCCGGACTTCCAGAACACTTCGACCAGAACGGTGATGCCATCGAGAGATGCGATCATTTTCCTTCTCCTTCTTTGCGTGCGATCAACCCCGAAAGTTGTTTTCGTTCGGCAGGCGACAGTTTGACATCGGACATCTCCAGCAACGCCGCTGCTGCCGCGAGCGTGGAGCCTTCGAAGAACGTCGAAACCAGGTGGCGCAGCGCGGATACGCGCGCCTTTGTAGGTGCCACAACCGGCTCGTAAACATACCGCATGCCGTCGCGCTTGTGACTGACGTGGCCCTTTTCTTCGAGCAGCCCGAGCATGCCGCGCACGGCCGAGTAGGTCGGTGGATCCGGCAGATGAGCGCGGACTTCCGCCACGCTGGCCTTACCGAGGCGGTAGAGAACCTCCACAATTTGCCGCTCTCTGCGGCCCAGCTGGTTTCCGGGATCGTTGGGCAACGTTTACCTCGAAGTGCTAATGGGTTAGCACATGCCAATACATTAGCACTGGCAGAAAACGGTGTCAATGGATATTTCGCAGGCTGTCGATTCGGGGTAAAGTAAAGGAACCATGTCCATCTCCGCCTTCAAACGTCTGCCTCTGTTGGTCTCTTCGCTGTCGGTTGTGGCGATACTGGCCGTGACCCCGGTTTGGGGGCAAGCCCCGGGTGGCGGTGGTGGTGGAGGCGGGGGTCTTCCGCTGGGCGGCCTGGGCAAGAGCCAGGACGACGCCCCTGCAGAGAAACCCGATAAGAACGCTGCCAACGAGCGTCCGGTGACCGGCGTAGTTACGGATGCGGACGGAAATCCCCTGAAAGGTGCGGTGGTTCAACTCAAAGACACCAGGACGCAGAAGGTGCGCTCGGTAATAACCCACGAAAAAGGCGATTACATGTTCACCGGTCTCACCAAGAGCGTCGATTACCAACTCACGGCGACCTTCACCGGCCATTCCAGCGAGCCGCATACGCTGAGCACTTTCGATTCCCGGATGAAGCCGGTCGTGAATCTGCAGATCAAGTGATGGCGCAACCGCCGGTCGGGATGATTTTGCGAACTCCGACGCCTGCGGTGCGTAGTAACCTGCATGCTCCCGATCGCGCGCAGCGCCAGGCATGCCCGTGCCGCACTTCTCCTCTTTGCCGCGCTGAGTTGTTTCGCCCAGTCGCCTGCTTTTGAAGCTGCCTCAGTGCGGTCTTCCCCCAACGCGGGCAACGGCCTGAACGACGAGCGCGAACTGATTCGTACGTCGCCCGGCTCCCTCACCATCCGCGGCGCAAGTCTGCACGTATGCATTGAGTGGGCTTACGACATGCCGCCGTCGCAGGTCGAAGGTCCTGCATGGCTGAAAGACGTTGGCTTCGACATTGTCGCGAAAGCCTCCACGCCCGCCGACGACAGCCAACTGCGGCTCATGCTGCGGACTCTGCTCGCCGAACGCTTTGGCCTGAAGGCCCATATCGAGCGCAAAGAAGTGCAGGTTTATGAGCTGACGCTCGCTAAAGGCGGGCCGAAGTTTCAGGAATCGGCCACCGTCGGCCCGCCGATCTTCGGCAATAACGGCAAAGATGCCCTGGTGGCGGAACGCGTCTCCATGAGTGATCTTGCCGAGAAGATTTCGGAACCCCTGGGCCGTCCGGTTCTGGATGCGACCGGCATGAAGGGCCACTACGATATTCATATCAACGCGCTTGCATACATGGGCGCCGATGGAAACGGCCAGATGGATGTGATGAGCTTCCTGTTTACAGCGCTCCAGCAACAACTCGGGCTGAAGCTCGAATCAGGAAAGGACACCCCCGAAATCCTGGTGATTGACAGCGTGCAGAAAACGCCGACCGAAAACTGACGAGTCCCTGCCTTTCCCCGCAACCCCAGGCGCTACCATCCTCTTTATGACCCCAATCGTCGCGGGCCTCGACCCCGCCCATAGCGAACCTCTCGCCGCACTCGAAAGCAAGACCGGTCCTAACAATTTCTTCCGGGCCATGGCCCACAAGCCCGACGTTCTCGCCGCCTTCCCGAAATTCTACGGCTCCGTCATGGGCCCTGGATCCGTCGAACGCCGCATGAAAGAAATGGTCTATCTCGCCGTCTCGTTCGCCAACCAGTGCGCCTATTGCACCGCCGCGCACCTCAAGGGCGCGAAGAAAGCGGGCCTTTCGGAACAGGACGTCGAAGACCTCAGCACCGAAAGCGACCGCAACTTTACCCCGCTCGAACAGGCCGCGCTCCAATACGCCCGCAACATGACGCGCGCCTGCGCGGGCAGTTCCGCCGCCGATCTTGCCGGACACTTCACCGAACAGCAGATTGTGGAACTCACACTGGTGGTCGCGATGGCCAATTTCACCAACCGCTTCAACAATGGACTCGCCGTACAAGTGGAGACCGCAGCCGCTGCGGGATAATCTGGTTTGGCCGTCCTCATTGGTTTTCATCCCGTAGCTGAAGCTCTGCGCGCGAAGCGCCCCCTGGAGCGCGTCCTTGTGGCGCGCGGCCTGGGCGGCGGACGTGTTCAGGAAGTTGTCGACCTCGCGCGCGCCACCGGCACGCCCGTTCGTTTTGAAGACCGCGCCGCCATGGATCGCCTCGCGGGCGTCAAATCGCATCAGGGCATCATCGCGCTGGGCTCCGAAAAGAAGTACGCGGAACTGGAAGACGTCGCGCCGCATTCGCCGCTCATCGTGGTGCTGGATGGCGTGGAGGATCCGCACAATCTGGGTGCCATCATCCGCACCGCTCACGCGGCGGGCGCGGGCGCGGTCGTGGTTGCCGAACGCCGGGCCGCGGGTCTGACCGAAGTGGTTGCGAAAGCCGCGGCCGGCGCGCTGGAACATCTCCCCGTGGTTCGCGCAACCAATATTAATCAGACTCTCCGCACTCTGAAGGACTTGGGCTATTTCGTATACGGTCTCGACGAACGAGGCGAAACCACTTACGATGCTGTGAAGTTTGCCGGCCACACCGTGATCGTAATGGGCGGTGAAGGCAAGGGTCTGCACGAACTGGTAAAGAAGAACTGCGACATGCTGCTCAGGATTCCGATGGCGGGGAAGATTGCGTCCCTGAATGTGTCCGTGGCGGCTGGGATTACGCTGTTCGCCTGGGCCAGGTCTGCCGGAGCGCCGCCGTGCGAGTAGACCCTTCCACGACGTCGGAGTTGTATTTCGAAGCCTGAATGTGCGGTGTCCTGCGGGGCGGGCCTGGCCCCTGTCCTGGAAAGTCCACATATCAAAGCCTGAGCGTGCGGCCTTCGCGGTGTCGGGCTCCGCACTGCCCGGGGCGACTGGACACGCGGCGACAGTCGCGTTCTGCCATTCTGCGCATCACACCCCGAACTCTTCCCGCAGAAAGCCTTGGCCGCCATTCCCATGCACCCAAGCCAGGCCGCGCGGCGCGTGAGCTTTCATCGCACCTCGCCTTACACGATCCTGCGCACTCCGGGCATACGCACCATCGGATCGGCCGCAAGCCAGGTGGCCGCGCAAGCCACCGTGCCGGTTACGGCGAACTTTACCAGCGCCGGGGCGGCCCATCCGTGCAGCGCCAGCGAAACCCCGACTGCTCTTCGCGAATGATTGCCGTCATGGTCTCTGCCGCGCTCGCCCGCTGAAATGCCCGCTTGCCCGAAGCCAGTTCATAGAGCACCAGTCCCAGTGAGAACTGGTCCTATTGCGCGGTGAGATTCGTCTGTCCACGCGCCTGCTCTGGACTCATGTAGGCAATCGTGCCCACCGTCGTGCCGGGATCGGTCAGGTGAGCGACCACGGTACGCGTTGCATCGTCCTCCGAGATCGTTTCGGCCTCCGCCTTCGCCAGCCCGAAATCGAGAATCTTGATCTTCCCCTCGCCGGTGATCAGAATATTGTCCGGCTTCAGATCGCGATGAACGATCCCGGCGGCGTGCGCCGCTGCAAGCCCATCGCTCATCTGCACAGCGATATCGAGCAGCTTGCGCGGTGAGTCGACTGGCGCCACCGGGGTGCCTTCCACGTACTCCATCACGATGTAATCGGGCCCAGCGTCGTGCAGAGTACAGATGTTGGCGTGGTTCAGTGCCGCGACGGCGCGGGCTTCCCGGTCGAAGCGCTCGGAGAATCTCGCGTGGGACGTCTTGATGGCGACGACGCGGTCGAGGCGGGTATCGCGTGCCTTCTACACTTCACCCATCCCGCCCACGCCCCGGCGGGAGACGATCTCATACGGTCCGGGTTTTGCTCCAGGTTTCAGTTCCATGGGACCCGAGGTGTGATTGTTTTATTCTACGCAGGGCCGCAAAGCTGAAGCGATCTTTTTCAGTCACAAGGAATTAAAATATATTTTTCGTCCCTGCATCGCATAGAAAAACAAGCAGTTAACTGGTTTTATCAGCG
>Ga0302319_10014965_pt1 | contig 14420 bp, 8 predicted proteins | sample Bog_T0_2_FD_203319 | JGI IMG/M metagenome (GOLD analysis project Ga0302319, IMG submission 203319) | Peat permafrost microbial communities from Stordalen Mire near Abisko, Sweden - Bog_T0_2 | ecosystem: Environmental > Terrestrial > Soil > Wetlands > Peat | place: Sweden: Abisko, Stordalen Mire... | reverse complement strand
CGGCCGATTGACCGCCCGCGGAGACAGCTGCGACTGGCAACACGTGAGGGCTGGCGGTCGGCAAGGCGACGTGCGACGTTCCAGGCGCCGATGGTGGATGCGCTAGGCGATTAGGCTTGGCCGCAAAGGAGGCGTGACGTGTGCCCTTCGAGTCTTGCGTCTGCCGTTCCAGTCAGGCGTTTGTCGCTGGCGACGCTGGCCGAGCTGCCAGCAGATGTCGCGCGACCGGCCTACGACCCGGCCGGCGTCAGCCCCGGCATCGTCCATCTCGGCGTCGGCGCCTTCATGCGCGCCCATCTGGCAGTCTACACTGACGACATCCTTGCCGCCGGCGCCCACGACTGGGGCATCATCGGCGCCAACCCGATCTCGTCGGCGCCACGACAGGCGTTGACGCCGCAGGACGGCCTCTACACCGTGGCGTTGCGCGACGCCGCGGGGGATCGGCTGCGCGTCGTCGGCTCGCTGCGCGAAGTGCTGACGGTTGCCGAAGATCCAGAGCTGGTCCTGGCTCGCATGACGGCGTCGGCGACTCGCATCGTCACCCTGACAGTCTCCGAAAAGGGGTACTGTCAGGATGCCGCCACCGGCGCCCTGGACGAGGCGCATCCCGCCATCGTCGCCGATCTGAAGGCGGATGCGGTGCCGCGCAGCGTGCCCGGCCTGCTCACTGAGGCGATCCGCCGCCGCCGCGCCGCCGGGCTGGGGCCGTTTACCGTGCTGGTGTGCGACAACCTCTCGCAGAACGGCAGCAAGGCGCACGGCATCGTCACCCGCTTTGCCGCCCTACGCGACCCTGAACTCGCCCGCTTCGTTGCCGAGTCCGTCAGTTTCCCCAACACGATGGTCGATCGCATCACCCCGGCGACGCGCGACGAGGACCGCCGTAGCATCTCTGCCCGGCTCGGGCTGGTCGATGCGTGGCCGGTGATCTGCGAACCGTTCCGCCAGTGGGTCATCGAGGACCGCTTCACCGCTGGGCGTCCGCGCTGGGAAGATGTCGGCGCAACTCTGGTGGACGACGTGCTGCCGTTTGAGATCATGAAACTGCGCTGTCTCAACGGTACGCATTCGGCGATGGCCTATATCGGCGTGGTGTCTGGTCTGGGGACTGTTGCGGCAGCCTTCGGCGATCCCGTCGTCGCCCGCTTCATCGCCCAGCTTTGGGCCGAGGACTTGGCGCCGACGGTGCCACCCATTCCCGGTGTCGACATCAAGCACTACACCGAGGAACTCGCCGGCCGCTACCGGAACCCGAATATCCGGCATCTAACCTTGCAGATCGCCTCGGACGGTTCGCAGAAGTTGTCGCCGCGACTATTGGAGCCGGCGCTCGATCGCCTGCGTGCGGGTGGTTCGGCGCGGCGGATCGCCTTCGTGGTCGCGGCCTGGATGCGTTTCGCTCTAGGCGTCGACGATAACGGCTTGGCCTACAAAATCAGTGATCCGCTGGCGGCCAAGCTGGTGCGCGCCGGCCAAAGCTGCGGGCGCAACGCCGCGCGGCTAGCCGAGGCCTTGTTTGCCATCACCGAGATATTCACCCCTGAACTGCTCGCGCAGGAGGCGTTCTGCGCGCAGGTGGTGAAGGATCTCGACCAGATCCTGACGGTCGGCATCAGGTCGGCGCTGACGGCTTGTACTCAGGACGCATCTCGCACTGGGAAAGACCCCGGTCATCGGACTTGACTCGGGCTCGGGGCGCGCAAGCACTTCGCGTGACGGGGGTGCGCAAGAACAGTCGTTTCTGCTTTCGTCAGCACCCCTATCCGACTTTGTGCGGCGGCTCTCGTAGGGAGAAGAGAGAACTGGGGCATGTCCTGACAAGGAGACACCGCTATGCTGGAGACCTGGAGATGGTTTGGCCCCGATGACCCGGTGACGCTTGAAGACGCGCGTCAGGCCGGCGCCGCCGGCATCGTCACCGCCCTGCATCATCTGAACCGGGGCGGAGTATGGATGGAAGCCGAGGTGGCGAAGCGGCGGGCCGAGGTCGAGGCCGCCGGGCTCGATTGGGCGGTCGTCGAAAGCATCGGCGTCGGTGAGGAAATCAAGACCCGCTCCGGCGACTTCCGGCGCAAGATCGACAACTACAAGCAGTCGATCCGCAACGTGGCGCGCGCCGGAGTGAAAACCATCTGTTACAACTTCATGGTCATCACCGACTGGACCCGCACCGAGCTGGCGTGGAAGTTGCCCAGCGGCGGGTACGCGCTGCGATTTGATGCGGTCGATTTCGCGGCCTACGACTTGTTCGTGCTACGCCGCAACGGCGCCGCGGCGGACTACACGCCTGCCCGGATCGCTGCCGCCGAGGCCCGCTTCAAGGCAACCTCGCCTGAGCAGATGGACAAGCTTGAGAAGGTTCTGATCGACTGGTTGCCGGCGCGCGATTTCGCTTATGACCGTGCCGGGTTTCGCAAGATGTGCGAAGCCTACAAGGACATCACGCCCGTCGATCTGCGTGCGAACTTGATCGAATTCCTCCGCGAGATAACTCCGGTGGCCGAGGAGGAAGGCGCACGGTTGGCCATCCATGCCGACGATCCAGCCTTCCCGCTATTCGGGTTGCCGCGGGTGATGTCCACCGCCGCGGATGTGCGCGCAATGTTCGAAGCGGCGCCAAGCCAGGCCTGCGGGTTGACGCTCTGCACCGGCTCGTTCGGCTCCAATCCCAATAACGACTTGGTCGCGATGGCGGAGGAGTTCGCACCGCGCATCCATTTCGTCCATCTGCGCAACACCACACATGAAGCCGACGGCTCATTTTACGAGGCGGCGCATCTTGACGGCGACACCGATCTGATTGGCGTGGCCGCCGCGATCATGCGCGAGGAGGAACGGCGCACAGCCGAGGGACGGCCGGACGCGCAAATCCCGATGCGGCCTGACCACGGTCATCTGCTGCTCGACGACATCGGTAAGAAGGTCAACCCTGGCTACTCCTGCATCGGGCGGCTCAAGGGGTTGGCGGAACTGCGCGGCGTGACGCGCACAATCGAGGCCTTCCGCGCCGGGCGAATTCACTAAAGTCAGTCCCAGCGAGCGCTCGGTTCCGCGGGCGTTCGCAGTTTTGACCATACGTGGCGCGCCGTGGTGGAAGCCAATATCGAAGCCCTCGGTCTGTCGCCGAATATCGTTTCTATTTAATTACATATCGAGGCTGTCGAGAGGAGAGCGCCGCCGCGCGGGCGCACCTCAAAGGCGGACTAATACTTCGCGGCAGCCGTCGCTGATACGATCGGCAACGATTGCGCCCTCGTGTGCGATTATGCGCCGCAGTTCGAGTCGTGGCAGCCGGAGAATGACGTCGCGCTCCGTCGGGGCGCTGCGGCCGGCGGCCTTGACGGCCACGATGACACTGGCGAGGTCGGAGTCAACCGCGATCTTCCATTCGCCGTAGAGGCCGTCGCGGTAGTTCATGCTTTCGCCATCGTCCTCGTGGAAGGCGGACGAGAACGAACCCGGGCCGGGGTGCGGGAAGATGGCAAAGCCCCGCCGCTCCGCCGGGCGGGCGAAGTGTTGCTCAGCGAGATTCAGCGGAATGGCCGACCCGGCGCGGGCAAGCAGGGGGGTGCGATCCCAGGGCGCCGGCAGAACAATCTCTTGGCCGCCTTCATAGCAATCGCCCGTCCAGAAATCATACCAAGCGTCGCCGGCCGGAAGATAAACCCGGCGCGCCCGCGCGCCCGGCTCGACGACCGCTGCCACCAACAACGATGGGCCGAGCAACATGTCGTCGTTCTCGTCGAAGCAGCGGTCATCCTCGGGAAAGTCGTAGAACGTAGGCCGGATCATCGGTTCGTAGAGGCTGTGGGACTTCCAGAGCAGATCGTAGATGTAAGGGATTAGCCGGTATCGAAACTTGATCAGATCGCGCACATGCCCCGTGATCTCCGGATACATCCAGGGCGCGGTCACGCTTCCGTCGTCGTTCCACGAATGGATGGAGAAGCGCGGCATCAGGATGCCGAACTGCACCCAACGGAGGAACAGCTCGGGGTCGGGGGGCGGCCCAGCGAACCCGCCGACGTCGTGGCCGATGTTGGAGACGCCTGAAAGGGCAAGCCCGGCGCCCATCCGAATGTTGTACTTCAGCGTCTCCCAACTCGTCGAATTGTCGCCAGACCAGGTCTGCACGTAACGCTGCATGCCGGCCACGCCCGCGCGCGAGATCAGGAACGGGCGCGTGTCGGGCGCATACGCCTTCTGGGCATGGCACGACGTCTGCAGCATAAGCAGCGTCTGCAGCGGCTTCGCGTGCTTCGCCTTGTATGGCGTGCCGAAGCCATCGATCAGCGCGCTATCGCTCCAGATCTCGAACTCGTTGTTGTCGTTCCACGTGGAGGAGACGCCGAAGTCGAGCAACGCATCCTTTACCCGCGCTTCCCACCACGCGATCGCCTCGGGGTTGGTGAAGTCGAAATGAGCGCCGACGCCTCCCCAGAACTCGACCAGCGCCGGCGACTTGTCGGCACTGTGTACGAACAGGCCTTTCTCCTCTGCCTCGGCGAAGCGGGGATGATCGTCGAGCAGGCACGGCTTGATGTTGGCGCACAGATGAACGCCGTGCTCCAGATAACGCCGGACGAAGCCCGCGGGATCGGGGAACTTGTCGCGGTTCCAGGTGAAGACGTAGCGCTTGTCTCCGATCGAGGTGTAGCCTGAAGACAGGTGGAACGAATCGCAGAGGATGTCGTACTTCTCGCAGTCCTCGAGGAACTGGTCCATTCGCTTCTGCGCGTCCGGCGCGTCGGTGTAGGCCATCGTCGAGCCCGAGTAGCCGAGGCTCCATTTCGGCAAGAAGGCCGGTCTGCCAGTTAGCCAGGTGAACCGGCGCGTGATGTCGGCGGGGCTGTCGCCGGCGATGACGTAGTAGTCGAGGTCGCCAGCGTCCGCGATGAACGAGCGGTAGAGCCCGTGATAATTGTCAAGCTCCCGCCCCATATCGAAGGTGCAGTCGGCGAGCGTGTCATAGAACAGGCCGAGGGGCGTCTGCAGAGCCGGCTTCCACGTGATGTAGAATGGGATGTGCTTATAGAGGGGGTCGGTTGTGCGGGCGCTGTATCCCATCGCATCGAGGTTGGTCATGCGATAGCTGTGTCCGGCGCGGTTAGCGTCGCCGGCGCGCTCGCCGAGGCCGAAGTACTTCTCGTCCTTTTCGCGCTCGAGGTAATGGTAGACGCGGTCGTCCCACCAGCCGAAATTGTAACTCTGCGTCGGCCGGTCGCGCGCGGCCGGCCGCCACGCACCGCCAGCGCGCGTCTCCCAGCGGCAGAACAGCCCCGCCAGAGTAATCGAGACGCGGAGCTGCGCCGTGGTCACGACCAGCCGGTCGGGCTCGGCATCGAGGGTGAAGTCCGGCAACGAGAAACCGGACAAGTCGAAGCGGTCTCGCCCTTCCACGGGAAGGTCGTCGGCGCCCGGGGCGATGGCCCAGCTTCGCGGCAGCCGCAGCTTGCCGAACGGCAGGACCATGACCCGGACGATATCTTCCTCCAGCACGCAGACGTGGGCGACATGCCCTTGCGGGCTGCGCAGGGTGATGCGATTGCCCGAGTTCTCTGCCACCTGGAAGAGCGGACTGTTCAACAGTGCCATCAGTTGCTCCCTGCATGGGCTGTGGGTGCGAGAGGCATACTGCCCAAGGGTGCCGCGCCGACATGGATGTTGCGCAACAGGCTGATCGCGATGGTGGCGCCGATGACGTCAAAGATCGTCAGGCACACGAATAGTGGATTATAGCCGATGGTGCCGGCGAGCTGGCCGACTACCAGCGAGAAGCTCATCCCGCCGATCCACGAAATCATCCCGGTGAGCCCGTTGGCCGTGCCCACTTCGCGCGCCGGGAAGACGTCGGCGCTCAGCGTGCAGAGGAGCGCCGAGATCATCTGGTGGGCGAAGCCGCCGATGGAGAACAGCGCGATGGCCGTGTAGGCGTCGGGCGCCAGGCCGATGCAGCCGGGTCCGATCATGCAGATCGCGCCGACGACGATGCCGGCCAGGCGTGAACGCACCAGGTTGAACCCGAAGTGTTTCATGAAGAAGGGCGACAGATAACCACCACAGATGCCGCCGAGGTCGGCGAGCAGGAACGGCAGCCAGGCGAACATCGCGATGTGCGCGAGATCCATATGCCGCACGGTGAAGAGATAAAGTGGAATCCAGAAGCTGAAGGTCTGCCACGCTGGTTCGGCCAGCGCGCGTGGCAGCGCGATACCCCAGAATCGCCGGGCAGAAACGATCTCCCGCACCTTCGGCTTCGGCTCGCTACCATCCGCGTTGATCACCACCGCCGGCTGTCCCGCGAGGATGTAGTTGCGTTCAGTATCGCTCAGCGCAGGATGCTCCGCTGGCATGCGGAAAAACACCCACCAGAGGATGGCGAAGACGAAACCCAGCGCTCCTGTCACGATGAACGCCGACTGCCAGCCGTAGGCGATCTGAACGAAGATCACCAGCGGCGGCGCCAGCATGGAGCCGAGCGACGTGCCGGCGTTGAAGAAGCCAGTGGCGACCGAGCGTTCCTTAGCGGGGAACCAGACGGCTATCGTCTTCATGCCTGCCGGAATGGCCGAGGCCTCGGCGACGCCCAGCAGGCCGCGGAAGAAAGCGAGCGATAGCCAGCCGGTGGCGAAGCCGTGCAGGCAGTTCGCGACTGACCAGACGACGACGAACAGCATGAAACCAAGCTTCAGGCCGAGAAAGTCGACGACATAGCCAGCGACCGGCTGCATGACGGCATAGGCCCCTTGGAAGGCACCCACGACATAGGAATATTCCTGAGTGGTGAAGTGAAGTTCCTTTTCCAGGACAGGCGCCATTAGGCCGAGAGAGTTTCGCGCCAGATAGTTGATGATGGTGCCCATGCAGAGGAGCGCGATGATCCACCACCGAATCCCTTTGATCTTCATCATCGCGATCTCTACTGTCCGTTATCGGGTCGCTGCCATTTCTGAGATCTTGATGAGATTACGTCACTTCGTCATGGAGTCGCGTGGTGTCCGAGAACCCTAATATAGTTCGCCCGCGAATAGACGCTCTGATCCCGGCTGCGCAGCAAGCTCATCATGCCGCGCATATCGTCGAGCGAGGCGATTTCACGTTCCTCCATCCACGCGCGCAGGCCGTCAACGAGCGTCGACATGTATCCGGCGCCGTGGCGCAGCAAAGCTGAAGTCGTCATGACCACGTCGGCGCCCGCCAACACGAATTTTACGACGCCGGCGACGTCGGCGACGCCGGTCGAAGCGGCCAGCGACGCCTTGGTCCGTCCGGAGAGGATCGCGATCCAGAGCATCGGCAGTCGCATTTCCTCGGGCTCGCTCAGCGCCAACCGGTCCGTCAGTTTCATCGCCGACAGATCGATGTCCGGCTCGAGCAGACGATTGAACAGCACCAGGCCCGTCGCTCCGCGCCCAACCAGTTGCTCCGCGAAATGGCCGATTGAGCTCAGATAGGGCGTCAGCTTGACGGCGACCGGCAGCGCCACCGTTCCGCACACCGCTTCGACGATCTCGGCGTATCGCGCCTCGATTACCTGGCCAGACTCGAGCAGATCCGTTGGGACATGATACATGTTCAGTTCCAACGCGGCCGCGCCGGCCTGTTCGATCAGCCGAGCAAAATCCGTCCAGCCGGCGCGCGACGATCCGTTAAGACTGGCGATGATGGGAACGCCGACCGCCGCGCGCGCGCGGCGCACGTGGTCCAGATAGTTGTCCGGGCCCATGCCGTAAGGATTGGCGATCGCGCTGGAAAAGTACGACTGCGCTTCCGGCGAACTTTCGGCATAGGCGTCGACGCGAGAAGACACCTCGTCGGCTTCCGCCTCGATCTGCTCCTGAAACACCGAAGGCAGAACGATTGCGCCGGCGCCGGCGTCCTCCAGGCGACGGATGTTGTCCAATCGGCTGTTCATCGAGGAGGCCGACGCGATCAAAGGGTTGTTCAGCGTCAGGCCGAGATAATGGGTGGTCAATGCCATGATGGGCTCCCGCGAAGCGTGTCATTCCCCGGGCGTCAGGATCGCCTTGTCCTGATGGCGCGGCACCGCCGTTTCGGGCGAAGACGGCTGCGCCGCGGCGCCCCACGCGTCCGGATGGAACCGGCTGCCGTCGCGGCGCGCCAGCTCCTCATATTGCCGGTATTTTTCCGTGACGGCCGTCTGCGCCATCGTCAGCAGCGCGTCCGCCTCCTCCGGCCGCGAGCGCGCCAGCGAACTGTAGCGAAGCTCGTTGTAGGCGTAGGCCTTCAGCGGCAGGCGCGGCCGCGGCGAGTCGAGGATGAAGGGATTCTCGCCGACCGTGCGCATCACCGGGTTGAAGCGGAACAGCGGCCAATAGCCGCTGGCGGCCGCCAGGTTCTGCTGCTGCATGCCGTGCCGCATATCGATCCCGTGGGCGATGCAGTGGCTGTAAGCCAGGATCAGCGACGGACCGGCATAGGCCTCCGCCTCGCGAAACGCCTGCAACGTCTGTTGCGGATTGGCGCCCATCGCCACCTGCGCCACATAGACGTTGCCATAGGCGATCGCCTGCAGCGCGAGGTCCTTGCGCGCGGTCCGTTTGCCTGAGGAGGCGAATTTTGCCACCGCTCCGAGCGGCGTCGCTTTGGACGCCTGGCCGCCGGTATTGGAATAGACCTCGGTGTCGAGCACCAGCACGTTGACGTCGCGGGCCGTCGCCAGCACGTGATCGAGGCCGCCATAGCCGATGTCGTAGGCCCATCCGTCGCCGCCGACGATCCAGATGCTCCGCCGCACCAGATGATCGACGACCGACAGCAAATCCAAGGCGCTCGGCTCTTTGATCGCGAGCAGCCGCGTCTTCAACTGCGCGACACGGGTCCGCTGCGCGCGGATATCGGATTCCTTGATCTGCGGCGCATTGGCGATCGCCTCGGCCAGATCCTTTCCCACCCTATCCGCGAGACCCGCCAACAGAGTCAGAGCCGACGCAAGATGCTTGTCGGCCGCGAGCCGAAAGCCGAGCCCGAACTCGGCGTTGTCCTCGAACAGCGAATTCGACCACGCCGGCCCGCGCCCCTCGGCGTCTTTCGTCCACGGCGTAACCGGAAGGTTGCCGCCATAGATGGACGAACAGCCGGTGGCGTTGGCGATCTGCGCGCGATCGCCGAACAGCTGGCTCAGCAGTTTGAGATAAGGCGTTTCGCCGCAGCCGCCGCAGGCGCCGGGAAACTCGAACAGCGGTTGCAGGAATTGCACGCCGCGGACGTCGCCGAAATCGACCCTCGCGCGATCGTTTACGGGCAGCGTCTCGAAAAAGGCGATGGCGCCGCGCTCCGCCGTCAGCAGCGGCGCCTTATCCGCCATGTTGATGGCTTTCACGTCCGCTTCGCGCGGACTGGTCTCGGGGCACGCCTCGACGCAAAGTCCGCAACCCGTGCAGTCTTCGACATAGAACTGCAGCGTGAAGCGGGCCTCCGGATAGCCGCGCGCGTTGACGGGCGCCGATTTGAATCCGTCCGGCGCCCCGGCCAGGCGGTCCTCGTGATAATATTTGGCCCGAATGACGCTGTGCGGACAGACAAAGCTGCATTGTCCGCATTGAACGCAAAGGTCCTCGCGCCAGACCGGCACGGCGTCGGAGAGATTGCGCTTTTCGAATGCGGCGGTGCCGGACGGGAACGTGCCGTCGACGGGTATCGCGCTGACCGGAATCTCGTCGCCCAATCCGGCGAAAAGCCGCGCGGTGACAGTGCGGACGAAATCCGGCGCGTTGGCCGGGGCCAGCGCCTGCATGGCGATCCGGCTGGTGACCTTCGCCGGCGCCGGCGCCTCGCTCAGCCGCGCCAGGGTTCCGTCGACCGCCGCGAAGTTCTTGTCGACAACCGACTGCCCCTTGCGCTGGTATGTCTTGCGGATCGACTCCTTGATGTAGCCGATCGCTTTCTCGCGCGGTAGAACGCCGGAGATGGCGAAGAAGCAGGTCTGCAGAATGGTGTTGGTCCGCGAACCCAGTCCGACTTCGCGCGCGACGGCGGAGGCGTCGATCACGAACAGGCGCAACTTCTTGTCGATGAACGTCTGCTGCACCGGCCGCGGCAGCAGGTCCCAGATCTCGGCCGCCGAATACGGCGCATTCAGCAGCACCGTCGCGCCCGGGGCGGCAACGCGCAGCAGATCCTGCCGTTGCAGCGCCACGAACTGATGGCAGGCGACAAACCCCGCCTGGGCGATCAGATAGGGCGCCTGGATCGGCTCGGGGCCAAATCGCAGATGTGAGATCGTCTGCGCGCCCGACTTGTGCGAATCGTAAACGAAATAGCCTTGCGCGAAGAGCCCGGCGTCTTCGGCGATGATCTTGACGCTATTCTTGTTGGCTCCCACGGTTCCATCGGCGCCAAGTCCGTAGAACACCGCTCGCGTGACGGAATTCTTTTCGATCTGAAAGCCCTCGTCGATTGCGAGGCTGGTGTGGCTCACGTCGTCGTTGATCCCCAGAGTGAAATTCTCCCTCGGCTTCGTCGCCTTCAGTTCGTCGAACGCGGCCTTGGCCATCGCCGGCGTGAACTCCTTCGACGACAGGCCGTAACGCCCGCCGATGACTTGCGGCATGGTCGCGCGCTCGCCCCGGGCGACTGCGCCGGCGAGGCTTGTCACGATGTCCTGGAACAAAGGTTCACCCGCGCCGCCCGGCTCTTTGGTCCGATCGAGAACCGCGATCCGGCGCACCTGATCGGGCAGGGCGGCGAGCAGATGCGCGACCGAAAACGGTCGGAACAAGCGCACCTGCAGCACCCCCACCTTCTCGCCGGCGGCCCGCAGAACGGCCGCCGCCGCGCGCGCCGTCTCGGCCGCCGAGCCCATGAGGATCAACACCCGGTCAGCGTCCGGGGCGCCCTCATACTCGAACAATCGGTAGCGTCTGCCGGTCCGCGCAGCGAAGCGCTTCATCGCGCCTTCGACAATGCCGGGCGTCCGCTCGTGGTACGGATTGACCGCCTCGCGCGCCTGGAAGAACGTATCCGAGTTCTGCGCCGTGCCGCGGATGAACGGATGCTCGGGGCTCAACCCGCGCGCGCGATGAGCGCGCACCAGATCGTCGTCGATCATTGAGCGAATGTCGTCGTCGCCGAGCAAGTCCAGCGTGTTCAACTCATGCGAGGTGCGGAAGCCGTCGAAGAAATGCAGGAACGGCACGCGCGATTCCAACGTCGCCATCTGCGCGATCAGCGCGCAATCGTGCGCCTCCTGCACCGAGGCGGAACACAGCAGCGCAAAGCCCGTGGGCCGAGCGGTCATCACGTCCGCATGGTCGCCGAAGATCGACAGCGCCGATGTCGCCAGCGAACGAGAGGCGACATGAAAGACAGTTGCGTTCAATTCGCCGGCGATCTTGAACATGTTCGGCAGCATCAGCATCAGACCCTGCGACGCGGTGAACGTCGTGGTCAGCGCGCCAGACTGCAAGGCGCCGTGCAGCGCGCCGGCGGCGCCGCCTTCGGCCTGCATTTCCTGGACGACCGGAACATTGCCCCAGATGTTGCGAATTCCGGCGGACGCCCATTCGTCGGCGACGTCGGCCATCGGCGAAGACGGGGTGATCGGGAAGATTGCGCAGACCTCGTTGACCCGATAGGCGACATGGGCGACGGCGGTGTTGCCGTCCATTGTGGTGCGCACGCTCATGTGGCAGCCCCCTCGGCGCGCGTACTCGCTGTGAATGAAGTGGGGCGCCCGCCATCGGCGACCATCTCCATCGCATGGCACGGGCACTGTTCGACGCACACGGCGCATCCGGTGCACAGATCCAAGTCGATGCGGTATCCATGAGTCGGGCCGAGCCTGACGATCGCGGTCTCCGGACATGCAGCGAAGCAATTGTCGCATTCGAAGCAATTGCCGCAGGACAGGCACCTCTGCGATTCGTAGCGCGCCGCCGTCGCGTCGAGTCCGCTGACGACCTCGTCAAAGCCTTCGATCCGTTTTGCGGCTTCGTAGGTCCGTTGCGGGCTCGGATCCGCGTCGCTGTAGACGGGCGGACGCAGCATCTCGAAGGACACGATTGGGGCCTTTGGCGAGGCCTGGTAGCGCGCATTGCGCAGCCAGGTGTCGATGTGCCGGGCAGCGCGTTTGCCGTGGCCGACGGCGATCGTCACCGAGCGCTCGCCGGCGATCGCGTCGCCGCCGGCGAACAGTCCGGGGCGACCGGTCATCATGTCGAGGCCGACGACGACCGTGCCGTCGGCGCCGAAGGTCAGTCCGGGAACCTTATGCAGGAATCCGCTTTCTGTGGTCTGGCCGAGCGCCAGCACGACGGCGTCGGCCGACAGCGTCTCGAACTGTCCCGTCGGCTGCGGATGGCCGTCGGCGTCGAGCGTCGTCGTCTCGACGGTCAGTTCGGGCCCGACGATCTCCCTGATGGTCGTGAGCCATTTAATCTTGATGCCCTCTTCAACCGCTTCATCGGCCTCGAAGGCGTGCGCCGGCATGTGCGACCTGTCGCGACGGTAGACGATCAGCGCCTCGTCGGCGCCCAGACGTCGCGCCGTCCGCGCCGCGTCCATCGCGGTGTTGCCGCCGCCGTAGACGACCACCCGGCGGCCCAGCAGCGGGGCCTCGCTGGCGCCGACGTCATGCAGCAAAGAGACCGCGTCGAGGACCCGCACGGCGTCACGCGCCGGAATGTCGATGTGCTTGCCCACATCCGCCCCGATAGCGAGGAAGGCGGCGTCGAACCGCCCTGCGGAGACCTCGGCCAGGACGTCTTCAACTCTGTGATTGAGGACGATCTTCACCCCGGCGGCCTCGATCCGGCGAATCTCGCGCTTCAGATCTTCCCTGGGCAGCCGGTAGGCGGGAATGCCGAACTGCATCATGCCGCCGGCCGTCGACGCGGCTTCGTGGATTTCGACGGTATGGCCGACGCGGGCGAGATGGTAGGCGGCCGACAATCCGCTTGGCCCGGCGCCGATCACCAGGACGCGCCGGCCGCTCGACGCGGCGCCAGCCTTGAACGCCCAGCCCTCCTGCGCAGCGAGATCGCCGAGAAAGCGCTCGACCGCATGGACGCCGACCGGAAAGTCGAGCGCGCCGCGATTGCAGGCGCTTTCGCAGGGATGGTAGCAGACCCGGCCGTGCACCGCCGGCATCGGGTTGTCCCGCACCAGCGTTTCCCACGCCTCGCGATACTTCCCCGCCTGGGCGAGCCCCAGCCACGCCTGGATGTCTTCGCCCGCGGGGCAGGCGTTGTTGCAGGGGGGCAGCAGATTGACATAGACCGGACGGGCGGTGCGCGCCGGCCCGGTTTCGCGCCCGTCGGTCATATCGACCAGCGGGCTCATGTCGCGAATGCGGTCGTTCATGTCGGCGCCTCTGCAGTTTTGATTGTCGGCGCCGCCACGCGGCTCGCGCTGCCGGTCTCTCGTAGGAAGCAAGCCAGCACGATCGCCAACACGATCCCCGCTACGCCGAAGGAATCGGCGTTGCGGAACACGGTTTCGGTCAGCTTGCCGCCGCCGGCGAGATCGTTCAGCAGCCAGCCATAGGCCGGCGCGAGGAGCGCGCTGAGGGTGAAGACAAGGAAGTTGATGGCGCCGGTGGCGCTCCCCTTCACTTTGTCGGGGTTGACCTCTTTGATGATCGCGTAGGGGATCATCGCGGCGCCGTAACGGTCCAGCGCAGCGCGGGCGACGATCGCGAAGCTAGAGTATGTGTAGTAGTACAACCCGAGCAGCGAACTCACGCCGAGGGTCGTCAATCCGAACGCTTTGGTCGGCTCCGGCACGATGACGCGAAGCGCAGAGCGAATTGCGTATTGACCGAAATAGAGCGACAGGCAGAAACCCCTGACGATGGCGAAAGCGATTTGCCCGGTTCGCTTGGACGATGCAAGCCCGGCAATTGTCGGCATGAGTTGGATCCCCCTACCGTCGCTGATGCGTGGGTGATGACGACGACGATAGCGGGCGGACGATTGCCGTGGGGAGCCTCGGAAACTACTCAGGGGCGATCGGGAGGCGCACCGCAAAGATCCACCGTCCGCCGAATGTCGCGGCGCCGTTGACCGTCGCGCGATCTCACATCGCGGACTGTTCGGGAGGCACACACCCCATGCGAACAAGGGCGCGCGCATGCAAAAGTGACCGGTGGCCGGCCTACGTTCGTGATCTCACCAGCTTCGGCGGCGCGGTGCCATCAAGGGGCTCCGCCGCTCCTGCGCTAATGGGATGACGGGCATTCTTACGGCGTCTCGCGCCCCGGAAAGGGACGCCCTTACCGGCCGAGATTAAGCACATTGGGAGTCGCGTGGGACAAAGAGCCACCTGTGTATTCCAGGGGGCTCCGAGCCGAGTGTCCCACCGTACAGAGGAAGCCGAGGTGGCAGCGGTGCAATCGCGGTGCGATGACGCTAACCTTCCATTCGAAGTCGGCGGCAAGTCGGTCTCCGCGATGCGCA
>Ga0302319_10014963_pt1 | contig 14421 bp, 16 predicted proteins | sample Bog_T0_2_FD_203319 | JGI IMG/M metagenome (GOLD analysis project Ga0302319, IMG submission 203319) | Peat permafrost microbial communities from Stordalen Mire near Abisko, Sweden - Bog_T0_2 | ecosystem: Environmental > Terrestrial > Soil > Wetlands > Peat | place: Sweden: Abisko, Stordalen Mire... | reverse complement strand
TGTCAGAGACGGGAAATCGATCAGCGCCGTCGCCAGGACCTTCAACGTCCATCCGGCGACGATCTACCGCGTCATCGAGGGATAAGGGCCTTATGCTACTTTTCTGTTCCACTCAGCCGCACAGGCCATCACCGACAACACCCGCGTCCGCGAATGCGCCCGCATCATCGCCGGATGGACACCCCCACCCGTGCAGCCGGCACCGGTCACACGGCTGCGACCGTGCAAGCGGCGGTCGGCCGGATAGCCGTGCTCATTGGGGCCGGTTTCGCTGCTACTATCTGCCTGTCTGCTGAATGTGGCGGGTGGAGTAAGACGCGATAAGGAATCGTCGTCCAGGCGGTACACCAACGAGGCACCTCTCCTGAGCGAAGCGATGGTCGTGCCCGTACATCGTGCTGGATAGCGTACAGGGCTGCCTGCGCTTCCTCTATAAGCTTCCCAAGGGCTGCTAACTGCTGATCCCGGTCAGCAACCTGTGATTCCAAGGGTGCGTTAATTTTGGCGCCCGCAGAAAGTTATCCACAACCTGAAGTTCAAGTTCTCTTAGATTCAATTTCAGGCGCATAATCCGCTTTATATATCAATGGCTTGTGGCCTTAATTGTGACTAAGTGGGGGCGCTGTGGTGACTCAACGGGGGAGGTGTTGTGACTAAGTGGGGGCGCTGTGGTGACTCAATGGGGGGGCGGGCCTGCAGATATCGCGGCGGTGAGCTGATCCCCCGTATTGGGCATCTGGAGGCACAGGGGAGCCATTTTCACCTGGCGGCAAGTTGGCGGTCTGAATGCCAGTTGTGACTTAACGGGGGTGCGGACTGCGGTAGCTTGTGACGTGACTTGACACAGAGGCACGTCGCAACCGACGATAGGGATATGTCGCAAACGGTCGCGCAGAGGACCAACGTCGCCGGCTTCCCGAAGGCCGGGGAACTTATCGAGATCACCGGCGCGCACGAACTGGAAGCGTCGGATCGTGCCGTGGTCAACCTGCTCTATCAGCATGCCCACGACAGCGGGCGCTTGACAGATGACGATGCGGAGTGGGAAATTCCCATGTCCGCGCTACGGTTCTCCCGGCACAAAGGAAATGAGCGCGTCCGCGACAGCCTCGACCGGCTGATGCGTGTGGTCGTCTCTGTTCCGTTGTCGGATGGAAAGACAGGTGAACCACGCGTCCTGCTGACCCACCTGTTCGAGTTCTTCGACCTGTCGGCCGACGAAGAGACGCCGACGGGCTCGGTGCGATTCGGCTTGCCGAAGAAGTTGCGGCCCGTGCTGGCACGTTCCAGCCGTTGGGGGCGGATCAAGGCCGAAGTCGTCTGTGCCATGACCAGCAAATACGCTATCGCGCTGTACGAACTGGTACAGATTCGGGCTGGGCTTGATCGCTCGGTGGAGCAGTTCGCCATCGATCGCTTCCGGGACCTGCTGGGTGTACCGCCTAGTAAGCTGACGCGTGGCCCAGACTTTGAGCGACGGGTGATCGAACCTGCCCTGCTGGAGGTCAATGGACTGTCGGATGTGGGGGTGCGGATCGACTTAGTTCGAGCCCACGCTCGGGCACCGATCACCGCCGTGACGCTCGGCTGGTGGCGGAAGCAGGGCGATGACTTCCGCGCCGCCTTTGCCGAACGGCAGAGGTCGAAGTTCGGGCGCATGGCCCGGCTTCGTGGTGAGGCGCAGACGGCAGTGCCCGTGCCGATGAAACGCCAAGCGGCTTTAGGCCAGGGCAGCGAGGCCCTTCCGCTCAACCAGGTCGAGTAGCTTGAGCGCTGGCCCGGATGGCTCCTTACCGCCCTTTTCCTTATCCCGCTCCCATGCAGCCACAGTGGCCTTGCCCACGTTCAGGACGGTCGCGAACACCGCTTGGCTGACATTGGCCTGCTTGCGGATGCGGCGGATGTCGGCCGCCTTGTAGTGCCGCACGGGCGGCAAGCAGAGAGCGTCGAACCGTCGCATCGTCAGCGCGTCGACTGCGCCCGCCTCATGCAGATCTCGTGCGGCCTCATGGACCGCGGCTAGGATTGTGCTCGCCTTGTTCGTCGCCATCGCACACCACCTCAATCAGGACGCCTTGGGCAACCATCTCGTCCAATTTCGCTACCGTCAGGCTCATGTACTCGTCGCCGATCTCCGAGAGCGCCAGCCGCTCTTGCTCGGTGATGTTGTCGCGCTGGTTCTTCCCGAACACGTAGAGGCACACCAACCGATCGGCCTGACGGTGGGCAACGATGGTCCGGAATCCGGCACTTTTTCCCCGGCCTCCCTTCGCCACGCGCTTCTTCAGCAGGAACCCGCCGAGCCGCGCGTCGATCAACCCAGATTCGATCTCGGCCGCCGCCTTGCATAACACCTCGTCCGTCAAACCCGCCTTTCTGGCATCACGCGCGAAGCCACGATTCTTCAGAACTCTAAGGGGCATTTATATAACTCGGTTATACACTTTGCAAGGGAGTTCCCTACCGATGCGACTGCCTAAAGTCGGGCAGGGATATGGCGCGACGCCATCATGCCAGCGTGTTAACACGCTGGCATGATAGTGTGTTATCTCTCCCCGAATGGGTGTCGGCCATGCTTCCGCATCAATTCATCGATCGCCTCGCCGAGCAGAGCTTGGATGCTAGTGTCATAGTCGAGCGCAAGTTGACCGAGGGCGCGGCTCACGGCGGGAGAGAAGTACCCCACTACTGCCTTCTTCCCTTCCCGGGCCGGGCGCTTCTTCATGGCAGGCTCTGGAAGGAGAGAGTGGTCTGCTGGGGGTGCCGGCGGAGCGGGTGGGGGCTGCTTCAATCCAGCAAAGCGGCTGGTCATAGTATTACCGTGTCAGCAGGTTTACGCGATGGCAGGTTAACTTGTTCGCATGCCCATGCCCATAGGGCCGCGATATCCTCCGCTGCCTTCCCCTCTGGCTCAATCTCGGGCGCGACGCGCCCGGCGCCGACGCTGTGATGGAACGCGGCTCGGTCGGGCAGCATGACCGGCGCGACTTGGATGCCGAAACCCGCCACGATCTGCCCGGCTTCGGCGTACACCAACGGGGCACGGGGCGGCCCGGCCATAAAGATCACAAAGGCAGTCTTCGCGCTGGCTCGGGCAAGTTCGATCGTGGTCTTCACCGCGTCCAGGTCGAACGCCCGAGGCCGGCATGGCACCAGCACCACGTCGGCTAGCCTGCAGGCTTCCCGCGCCATTATGTCCGCGTGCGGCGGGGTGTCGATCACGGCGACGTCAGCTCCCAGATCGGCCGCTTGCTGCAGCTTGCGGCCGAGTAGGGCATGAGCGGCGCAGTCGATCACGTCTGGATCAGCGTCGCCGCGCCATGTCTTCCATGTTGAGGCCGTTGCCTGGGGATCGGTGTCCACCACCAGGGAGATATATCCGGCAGCGGTCGCCACCGCGGCGAGATGGATCGCCAGCGTAGTTTTCCCGGCGCCGCCCTTCTGTGAGATCACCGCGATAGTTCGCATGTTCACGTGCCCGCCTGATTTCCTGTCGGCGTGTTAGCACGTCATCAGGATAACGTGCCAGCGAACACCCGCGTCAGCACGTTGCGCACCGCCGTCGGCGTCCACGCGCCCCCCCCGGGGTGTCCTGATGCCGCGCCTGGTCATCTCGGCGGCGACCTGACGCAGCGACAGGCCGCGCTGGCGCATGTCGGTTGCCATCGGACCGACGTCGGCGGCGAAGGTGTCCGCCTTCCGGGCAACGCCGGCCGTCGCCGCGGTGGTGTCGCGCACCGCGCCGCCCCGCCAGCCGCCGAGCTTCACGCCCCGTGCCTTCGCCGCCGCCAACGCCACCTTGGTGCGCAGGCTGATCGCCCTGGCCTCTTCCTCGGCCATGGCGGCGTAGACATGCAGCATGAACGGGGTGGCGGTCGGCATGTCGCAGGCGACGAACGGCACGCCCTGTTCCATCAGGGCCGAGATGAAGGCGACGTTGCGCGCCAGCCGGTCAAGCTTGGCGATCAGCAGCGTGGCACCGGTTTTCCGGCAGTGGGCAATGGCCTCGCGGAGTTGGGGGCGATCGGCGTTCTTGCCGCTTTCGGTCTCGACCAGCTCGGCGAGCAGCGTCCATGCGCCGCCGTTCGAGAACCGCGCCACCGCCTCGCGTTGGGCCTCGATGCCGAGACCGCACGCGTGGCGGCGCTAATGAAGGCGAGGCGGCGCGCGGTGCTCAGCAACCGCAGGTAGGGCATCAGCGGCGCCGAACTAGTGACGCCGATGCGGTCGGGGTGTAGCCAGGGGATGAAGTCATAGACAATGAAACCGACTGAGTCCGCCTGCTCACGCAGTCGCGCGTAGTGGAAGTCGCAACGCCGCTGATCGAAGAACACTTCCGGCACGAATACGCGGGGAGCGGACGGCAGCGCTGCGGTGCGCCTATTCAGCACGCTGGCAACCTGATGCGCCAGTTGCTCCGGCGGTAGCTCCGCAACCCTGGGCACGCGATCCGTGATCAGATCGACCGCCACTTCGGGCACGGCCACCAACCCCCGTACAGGGTTGTAGCGCGCCACCTGCATCGGCACATCCGCCGGCCACCGCCGTATCAACTCGCGCACCACACGCTGGATGCCGGTTCGCAACGGGTTGCTGATCAGTTCGCTGACATCGAGCACAACCATACGCGTCACCGGAGTCCCCGCGCCACGGTCACGTGGCGGCTTCCAACCCGAGCACCATGCACCGCCCGCGTGCATAGACTGCGAAGCTGTGCGCCTCGGCATAGGCGAGCCGCTCGGCCTCCGGCCGCGTGCGCGCAAGGCCGCAACCCAGCAGATCGGCCAGGGCCTCCGCCACCAGCGGCGGGCTGAGCGCATCCGGCACGCCCGGCCAGCGCAGTCGCTCGCTGATCAATTCGGCCGAGGCCGACCGGCGCAGCAGGCCATGCACCGCGTAGCCGCGCTCAAGCATAAATTGCACCAGATAGGCGCCGTCCTGGCCGGTTACTCCGGTGATCAGAGCCGTGGGCATGATGCGGCAACCATTCCGGCGATCGGAAAGGGGCGCTGGCCGCGCCCGTGGAGTGGCGGAAGTAGACGAATCGTGCCGACCCGTCCACCCTGAACGGTTGAGACCGCCGGGCAATCAGGTACCAGGGCAATCGGGTGAACGGAATCCGAGGCGACCAGCCTGCCGATCCGGGCCGATTCCGCGGCCTGTGGTGCGTTTTCCACAGGCCGGGTCGAAAAATGGGCACTCAGGTTGATCGTAGCGCCCTTCACCCGATTGCCCTGAATCAGGTACAGGAAGTGCGTGACAAGGGACCCTTTTAGGGATAGCAATAGCATTTTAACTGCGGAACAAAAAGGATTCTACCTTATGTGTGACCAAACGATGATAGCCGAAATCGCCGGAGTCTGATATTGAGACCGCGACGCGGGTGTGGCGGCTGGATCTCATTAGGTTTGTGGTGGAGTGCCTGTTGCAGAATTCGGTCTCGCAACGCAATTCGTGCCTGAGTCGCAGCGGTTTGCGGTTGACTCGGCTGACTTGGGACGATTCTCTCGGTCCGCCCCACCGACACGGAGCGACCGATGGCCCAACACTTCCGTGAACCGGAGCGCCGCCAGAAGACCCTGTTGCCAGCCGACATGATGGAGTGGCTGCCGCAGGACGATATCGTCCATCTGATCGTCGAGGCGGTGGCGATGATCGACCTCTCGAAGTTCGAGGCCGCCTACAGGGTTGGTGGTGCCGGGCAGGCGCCGTTCGCGCCGCAGTTGCTGCTGGCGCTGCTGATCTACGCCTACTCGCAAGGCGTGCGCTCCAGCCGGGCAATCGAGCGGCTGTGCCACCGCGACGCCGGCTATCGGTTCATCGTGGGCGATAACATCCCCAACCACACGGTGATCGCGCGCTTCCGCAAGCGGCACACGGCGGAAATGAAGGTGGTGTTCCTCGGCGTGCTGCGGCTGTGCCGGGAGGCGGGGCTGGTGCAGCTGAGCCTGGTGGCGCTGGACGGCATCAAAGTACAAGGCAACGCCTCGCTGGAGGCCAGCCGCACGACTGCCAACATCGAGGCAGAGATCGCGAAGATCCTGGCCGAGGCCGAGGCGACCGACGCCCGCGAAGACAGCCGGCCGGCGGTGCAGCAGGGCGCGAGCTTGCCGAAGTGGCTGGCAGGAAAAGCGGAGCACTTGGCGCGACTGCGCCGGTGCAAGGAAAAGCTGGAGCGACAGGCGGCAGCAGCGGCGGCGCGCCAGCAGGCGAAGATCGACGCCCGGGAGGCAGAGGAGCAGGCCACCGGCAAGCGCCGCCGTGGCTGCAAGCCCAAGGCCGCCGATCCCAGCATCGATCCCCACACCAACGCCAACCTCACCGACCCTGACAGCGGCATCATGAAGACGCGCCGCGGCTGGCTGCAGGGCTACAACGGCCAGATCGTGGTCACCACCGGGCAGATCATCGTCGCCACCGACGCCAACGACGTGCAGCAGCTGCACCCGATGCTGGCGCAGGCGCAGGCCAACATGGTCGCGGTAGTCGACGAAGACGAGCAGGACACGGTAGCGCTCGGAGCGGCGATGGCCGATGCCGGCTACTGGTTGGAGGCCAACGTGGACGCCGAGACCGACGACTGCGAGCTGATCATCGCCACGCAGAAGGACCACAAGCAGCGGGCTGCCCTGCGCGATGCGCTGCCGCCGCGGGGGCGCAAGCCGAAGCACATGACGGCGCGCGAGTGCATGGACCGCAAGCTACGCACCAGGCATGGGTGGGATCGTTATCGCCGCCGCGGCGCCTCGGTCGAGCCGGTGTTCGGGCAGATGAAGGACCGCCAGGGCGCCCGCCACTTCAGCATGCGCGGGCTGGAAAGTTGCCGTGGCGAGTGGAACCTAAATGCCGCCGTGCACAACATGAGAAAGCTACACTCGGACTTTGTCCGGCGTGCCGAAAAAGCCACGAAGAGACTGGCAGAACGGGTAAAGAAGGCCGCTTCAAGCGGCCTTCTGCCACCTCAACACATTTTTGTTGCTAAAACGCCATGTTTTCTGCCCACAAGACCGCCGCCTACGCCAATTCCGCAACAGGCTCTGGAGGCGGCGGAAATAGTACGCTGCCTGGCGAAGTTGGCAACCGGGAGCTCACTACATGCATGGGTATTTACATGTGGGGGTGTTTGCGTTAACCGAATATGCAAGGTTTGATTTTGTGCCGGATGTCGTGGAGAGGAAGTAACTCGATGGGAATAGTTTTTGTCTAGCCGCATCCATATCGCGCATCTTACGCCAGCGTATTTTTCCCCAGAGTCGTATGTCGGGGGGGGGGAGCGGTACGTGGATTACATTGTCCAAGCGCTGCGCTCGGTGGGCGGCTTCGAGCAATGCGTATTTAGCTTAGGCAAAGAGGACCAACTGTTCGAGCGCAGTGGAATCCCAGTACGCGTGCTGCGCAACGAGGCGCCGTCGGCGGAATCGGTTTTCGGCTATTCCGCCGCGCTGTGGCGGGAGCTCCGCGGGTTCGATCTCGTCCACATCCACCACTCGCTAACCGTGTTCGGCGCCTACAGCCTCGCTATTGTGCGCTCGCTGGGGATTCCCGTCGTGGGAACCGATCTTGGCGGTGGAGAGAGTGAGTTGATGCTCCGCGAACGCAGCATCGAGCTTTTAGACGGTGTTATTTCTATTTCACAATTTGCTCACAGTCTACTTGGTAAATTCTTTAGTGGACCGCACGAAGTTATTATTGGTCCGGTGAATACTGATTTGTTTTCGCCGGCGGCGGATGCGGTGCGTGACCGGCGCAGCGTTCTATGTGTTAGCCGCATCATGCCCCACAAGGGAATCGACCGGATTGTTTCTGCGCTTCCCCCGGAGTTGTCGCTGACCGTCGTTGGGCGCGTTTATCACGAAGGCTATTATGACTTGGTGCGGCGCATGGCTGCCGGAAAGAATGTGCATTTTATCGTCGACGCCGACGACGAAACGCTGCTCAAATTATACCGTACGAGCGGTCTGTTCGCGCAGGGATCAACCGCGAGGGACATCTACGGCAATACCGTCGCGAAGTCTGAATTGATGGGGCTGACCACATTGGAGGCGATGGCCTGTGGGCTGCCGGTGGTAGTATCGGACACCGGGTCACTTCCTGAGTTGGTTTCGGACCCCCGCTTTGGGCGCGTTTTCCATAATGCTGCAGAGCTGGCGTCCATCTTGCGCGATTTCGGAACCGGTGCGTGGCCCGAGGCTGATGCGGAGGTGCTGGCACGAGAGTATGTTATTGAGGCCCATGGGATGGAGGCGATAGGGCGCCGTCTGACGGCATTTTATAAGACCATCATGACTACACACTCCAAGTCGCGGTAAGTATGCGCATCATATTCGTAACAAATCTTTATCCTCCGGTGCTCATAGGCGGCTATGAGCTTGCCTGCGCCAATGTCGCCGACGCGCTGACCGCGCGAGGTCACGACATTCGGGTCCTCACGACGTGGTGCCACCTTCCACAGAAAACGACAACACCTGCTTGGGTGCGTCGTGAGCTGGACCTCTTCTGGCTCATCCCATACAAAAGCAAAAATGAAACCGTCGAGGGACGCGATCTTCATAGCGCCGTATGCTCATCTTACTCGAATACGTTACGTTTATTAAATAATATTCAGGAGTTCCGGCCGGATTTAGTGTCTATCTGGAATCCGCTGGGTGTGGGCGGGCTCGCGATGATGGACCTCCTGAACCTGATCGGCGTGCCATGGTCGCTGCACCTAGGAGATCGTGTTCCGGTCGATATAGTCCAAAATGTCCCAGATGTCGTCCGGGGGCTTTTCAATGCCCATGGCAACAACCTCTACGAGAGGGCCCGCATTCTCTCGGTGAGCCAGCACCTTCTTGATGAGATCGAGACTGTTTCCGGCATCTCTTTCCCCCATGGAGCCGATATTGTGGCGGGATGGGCCGATTTGTCCCACGCCGTGCCCCATGAGCTTTATTTGCAGGAGGGACGCGCGCGATTTGTCGCGGCCGGCGGCATATACCCGCACAAAGGGATCGATCTGATGCTTGGGGCCAGCGCCCGACTAAAAGCGGAAGGGGTGAACTTCTCGCTGGATCTGTACGGCGACGGTGAGTTGCCGCACTATATCGATATGACGCGATCGCTGCAATTGCAGGACCGTGTTCGTTTTATGGGACCGCGCGCGCAATCCCAGTTGTTGCCGCTGTTTTCGGGCTACGACGCCTTCTTGTGTCCGACCTGGGAACGCGATCCCTTCCCGTTCGCCCCGCTCGAAGCTGCGGGTTGCGGAACTCCGCCCATTGTCACCCGTAACTGCGGCACCAGCGAGCGTCTCGTCGATGGTGTCCACTGCGTGAAGATCGACCGCACGGTGGAGCAGTTGACCGAGGCGATGGCGCGCGTGGCGGCGGGCCAAGTGGACTTGGCGCGCATGGGTCGGGCTGGGCAGCGCTTGATGAAGACCGACCTGTCGTTCGAACGCTATCTGGACCGGGTTGAAGCCGCCCTAAGCAATCACGCGCGCCCATGGCCGCACGGAGCGGCAGGTGACCCTACTCTCCCCCTTCTTGCCTTCCTAAAGCACAACCTGTCCGTATTTTTGCGGTTCGGTTGAACGGAGCGGAGAAGATAAATGGATTTCAGTGGTCTTGCTGTGTATGGTCGATCCCCGACCAGAACGGCCTGGGTGACCAATCCTGTCCGACAGGTGGCGTGGTGGCTGGTTGGCCCCTACTTCCGGGGCGCTGGAGTGGAGATCGACAGGAAACTAGGGGTGGTTATGCGCACAGCGGAAGTTCATTCCGTTGCTGGTGTGCAGCAAACGGCGGATGGAACGATTGTAGACGTCGTGCGATCGGCAGTCGCGTCGCATCTTGGGGGTTTACGCAAGGATGCCTCGGCGGTGGCTCATCGTTTGGCTGGGCTCGAAGAAGAAGTCGCGGGACTGGAAAAAGAGGTGGCCGCAGCTGCGCACTTCCGAGAGACCGTAAAGGCACTTCAGGATGCCCTAGACGCAACTCGGGAGGAGTTGCGGTCAGCGATCCAACTCTCGAAGGAAAGAATCGACTTGCTCTCCACGCAGGCGGTAGAGACAGACACCCGGGTTGCCGGGTCCCAACAGGAATTTCGGTCCGCGGTTCAGGCCGCCAACGGGCGCATCGACTCTTTGGCACGCGGGATGGCTTTACAGGCTGGAGATCGAATTTCGGTCGGAACCGGGGGGTTGGTCATGGTGGCGTCCCCGACCGGAACGCAACTCCTAGTTCGGCAGGACGATCTGATCGGACGCATCGTCGCGGACGGGCAGGAATGGGAACCGCACGTTCGTAAGGAAATCGAGCGGTCGGCGCGTCCAGACGGGATCGCCGTGGATGCCGGTGCCTACATCGGTTCGCACACTCTTACTATGTCGCGTTGGTTCAAAACGGTGCATGCATTTGAGCCCCAGCGCGGGATTTTCCAGATCTTGTGCGGCAACCTTGCACTCAACAACCGACTGAACGTCCTCGCTCACAACATCGGACTATACGACCGTGCCGGCGCCATGCGGCTCGCCCCGCAGGAGCGGCAGGAAGTCGCCACCCCAGTCGTCAACGGCCAACCTGATTATGAGCACATCAAAAACGCGGCCGCCCTTTCCTTCGACTTCGTGGCGGAGGGGGTTGGCGATGTGCCGGCGATCGCACTTGATGACATGACGCTGGAAAATGTCGCCCTCATCAAGGTAGATGCGCAGGGAGCCGATCTTCACGTTCTAATGGGAGCAGAACAAACTATCCGGCGCTGCCGCCCCATTGTACTGTTCGAATGGGAGCAAGATCTTAACAAACATCACGAAAAAGTTTTCGAAAACTACACAGCATTTTTCGATGGTCTTGGGTACGACCTGGAGGTTCTTCAGGATACCACTCCCGGCAGGCAAGCCGACTACATTGCACGGCCGCGCCCATGAGCAGCACCCAGAGGTGTTCAGGTAAGTTGCGTGACGGCGGACAGGAGCGGCGGTTATGCGCGTTCTGATCCTTACACCGTGGCCGTTTCGCATTCCCCGGAACGGGGGCCAGCTTCGCGCAACGGCTGTGGTCCAGGCTTATCGGGACGCCGGACACAGCGTCTTTAGCTCTGGTCTCTATCATAGACATGATACTCCGCCGACCGCGGTGTGGCCGGAGGATATTCCGCTCACGTCTGGGGTCATCGAACTGATGCAGAAGATCTCGCCCGAGGACGCCAAATCAGAAATGAGCTATTGGACGAAGGTTGGAGTCGCTGCGGACAGTATCTCTGCATTTGCCAACGTGGTGCACAACGCGAAGCCGGACGTATTGCAGTTTGAAGAAGCCGCGTTGTGGCCGGTTGTTCGTCGTCTTCGCGCAGAAGGCCACTTGGACCAAATCCCGGTAATTCACTCTTCCTACAATTTCGAAACCGTGGCTTGGCAGCATCGTAGTGTGGCCGGCGCACCGGTCAGTTCAGAGACGCTGCGCGACATCGCGCAATTTGAGCAGGAGATCGCGGCCCACTGCCAATTGGTCGTTACAGTTGCGGAGAACGATGCAAAGGAATTCCGCCGGCTTGGAGCAACGAGGGTTTGTGTGGCAGCTAACGGCGTCGCGTCTGCCGCGCGCGGAAACACGGTAATTATTCGTCCGTACCTTCCGGCAGAGACGCCTTACGCACTATTCGTCAGTAGCTCCCATCCGCCTAATGCACACGGACTGGTGGACTTGGCTGCGGGTGTTACTGGGCAGCCTATCCAAGACGGCGAGATCCTAATCTGTGGGCGCGTTGGACCGCTGGTCAGAGGGGCGGGAAACTTCAAGATGGCAAGCCGAATCCTCGGTCACGCGCGCTTCCTCGGTTGGGTCGATGACCCATTGCTAGGCGCCCTCTACGCGGATGCCAGAACAGTGATCCTGCCGAAGATGTATAGCGGCGGCTCCAACTTAAAGACGGCTGAGGCGCTTTTCAGCGGACGCCCCGTGGTGGCAACGCGGCGAGCATTCGAGGGATTTGAATCGTTCATCGATCTACCTGGCGTATTCATCGAGGACGATCCCAACTCGTTCTGGACCGCCGTGAACGATCGCTTTAACGACCGCTCTCCTGCTCCCGTCCGCTCATCCGAGGTGATGTCGGGTCTGCTCTGGCATGAATGCTTGAAGCCGATGGTGCGCGCGGCGGAGGAACTCGTCGGGGCAGGTCGAGAATGAGCGTTCACGATCACCGGAATGCGCAGCGTAAGCCAGAATCGGCGATGATCGCGCGCCGGGCCGTCGATGAGTGCAAGCTGCTACACCTGCCGCGACAGGTCGCCTCGAACGGAAGCGGCTGCGGATTGAGGGGGTTTGGGAGATCGGCCATGTCGAGCGCGAACCCCGGCCGAAACGGCGGATGGGTAGGACGCTTCGGCCGCAAAGGCGGCCGGACGACGACCCTCGTCACTCACGTCGGCAGCCGGCCCGTTACAACATCTATTGCTGTACGTTCGGCTGTCTCTTGCGCCGTAACCAATTCACTACATGGGGTTCTGGGCTCAAACCCTTATGTGGACGGCCCGGGGGCGGCAACAGCTTTTTGGGCCTCGCGCCACTGGTACAAGCTCCTGGCGGCGTTGGGATCGGGAGATGATCAGTCGCGACCGAACCCGCGTGGCGGGTTGATCGCCTGGAGTTCGGCGAGATCGAGATCGCTGATCGCCTGCAATGCGTCGGCCAGCGTACTGTCTTGTTGGTTGATCGGCAGTGCTTCCAGCCAGGCAGCATACTGCGCCTGCAACTCCGTCAGTTCGGCGACGGCGTCATGCCAGCGGCGGCCGCGGCTACGACGGTCGGCCGGGCGACGCGTGCGCATCACCGGTGCGCCAGCGGCGTGCGCGGCACGGTAACGAGCTTGGCGTTCAGCATCGGTCATGGCTCTTTCGCCGATGGGCCTGCGTGGCATGGTCTCACTCCAAATCGTTATGTCACGAAACAATGTTGGCACGGGGGTTCAGGCAGCCTTTCTGAAGCGCAGGCGTGAGCAGTCGCGGCCGTTCTCAACGCTGCCGCAATGATGCGTCAGTCGGTCAAGCGGCCGTCGTCATCTGTCATCTCGGTTCAGCAGTCACCGATTGGCGTGAGCGAAAGATCCGGTCAGTTGCGCCCTTATGTCCGGCCTGTTGCGCGACGCTTGCCGCTGGCCATCATGGGGGTGCGCTTGCGTGTCAGGCACCAATCTCGGAAGCGTGCTCGGGGCACACGGGTTTGAACGGTATTGCCTGAACTGTCTTGACCACAGCCTTTCCCATCACGCGGTTCAGCGCTTGCTGCCGGATCAGCCGGGCTTGCGCCCGTCGCCTACCGCATTGCGCGGGAGTGTCACGCCGCAGCTTCCGCAGCAGCTGCGACACGCCCCTTTGCGCGGTAGACCTCTTTGCGCGTCATCAACGCCCAGGCGATGCGCGCCATCTTGTTTGCTAGTGCAACGGTCGCCAGCCTGACCGGACGCCGTTCCAGGACACCCCGGACCCAAACGCCAGCTGCGCTATTCCATTGCGCTGCGCGATGTACCATCGAGGTGGCCCCAAGGACCAGACATTTTCGAATTTCTTTGTTGCCTGCCTTGGTGATCCGGCCAAGGCGAGTCTTTCCGCCAGTGGAGTGCTGTCGCGGCACCAGACCGAGCCAGGCGGCGAAATGCCGCGCGCTCTGGAAGGCACCGATGTTGTCGCCGACTGTCGCGGAGATCAGTGACGCGGTGATCGGCCCGATGCCGGGGATCGTGGCCAGGCGCCGCGCCGTTTCATCGTGCCGCGCGTGATTGACAATCTGCGCTTCGAGCGTCGCGATGCGTGCGGCCACCACGCCACAATGGCTGTGCAACTCCCCGAATGCCTGCCTGGCTCTTTCCGGGATGGTCTTGTCCGCATCCACTAGCGCTGCGAGATCGTCAAGCTTCTCGATGCCTTTCGGAACGGTGAGGCCGAACTCTGTCGCCAGGCCGCGCATGGCATTCGCCAGCATCGTCTGTTGCTTGGCGAGCAATGACCTAACAGAATGCAAGGCGATGACACCCTGCTGTTCCACAGTCTTGATAGGCACAAATTTTATATCGGGGCGACGCCCTGCCTCACAAAGTGCGGCTGCATCGGCAGGGTCGTTTTTCTTGCCTTTCTTGACGAAAGGCCTAGCCGCTTCGGGAGCAATCCTCAGGACTCCCCTCATTTTCGTCAACCCACATCTTGCGCCGATTCGCGCTGATTCCCTACCAGATGCAGGAGTGTTCCTGCATGAATGGGCGGTATGGCGATGGAAACGGCGGGGCTGCGCGATGGCGGACGGCTGAAGGACATACACGGCCGGAACTAACCAACTGGCCTTCTGGTACGCATAAGGGGACGTAACCAGAACGGCTCGGTGGTCCACCCGCAGAAATTCGCCAAAATCGGGTGCCAGCCATTGACGGTCCCTTCGGCGGCGATGA
>Ga0302319_10014962_pt1 | contig 14422 bp, 11 predicted proteins | sample Bog_T0_2_FD_203319 | JGI IMG/M metagenome (GOLD analysis project Ga0302319, IMG submission 203319) | Peat permafrost microbial communities from Stordalen Mire near Abisko, Sweden - Bog_T0_2 | ecosystem: Environmental > Terrestrial > Soil > Wetlands > Peat | place: Sweden: Abisko, Stordalen Mire... | reverse complement strand
TCCTTGTCAGGGGACAGGGATGGTTTATCAGAGGATGGCTGATTTTGTAGTAAAGCATGGGGGAAAGATCCACTATAAAACCCCGGTCCAAAAAATCAATGTTGAAAATCAAGCGGTCTCTTCGCTCGAGCTTGTCAATGGCCCTACCTGTGGCGGCTTTGATCATATCATTTCTACCATGCCTCTTTCATTATTAGTAAGTCGTTTAAAGGATATTCCTGCGCCTGTCAAGGATGCTGCTTTAGCCTTACGATTTCGAAATACTATCCTGGTTTATTTGAATGTTGATGCTGTTGACCTGTTTCCAGACCAATGGATCTATATCCAATCTCCTGAGTTTAAATGTGGCCGGATCACGAACTTTAGAAATTGGGTACCGCAGCTTTATGGACAACAAAAAAGCACCATATTAGCTTTGGAGTACTGGTGTAATGATGAGGACCCCTTATGGAGTCAGACAGATGATGGTCTTGTTAGAATGGCCATGGATGAATTAAAGCTGATGGGTTTCTCCAAGGGCTCGATCTTAGGCGGGCATGTTGAAAAAATTCCACGTTGTTATCCGGTATATAATAAAGGGTATAAAGATAAGATCGAGATCATTCAGGAGTATTTAAAAACGATCCAAGGTTTAAGTGTGATCGGGCGTTATGGATCTTTTAAATATAACAATCAAGACCACAGCATCCTGATGGGCATACAAGCAGCGGCCAATATTCTCCAGGGTCCATACAAGGATCTTTGGAAGATCAATACGGATTACGAAGACTATCAGGAATCCTATATTATTACAAAGACAGGTTTAATTAAGGACAATGAATAAAATACCTGTAATATTGATCTTAATGTTCCTTTCTTTTTTGCCTTTGGCCAGCGCTGAGATCATCCATTTAAATGATGGAAGCACGGTGGAAGGTAAAATAATCGAGAATACGCCCCAAAGTGTCAAGATCAATGTTGATGGTTTAGAAATGGTCTACTATGCCGATGAGATAGATACTATTGATGGAGAAAAGTTCCAAACTTCAGGAGCTACCCAAGCCATAACCTCACCAAAAATAATTATTGATCTAAAACCTACAGACGCTATAGACATCGAGCATATCCGTAGATTACTAAAACATTTAGGCTATCCTGAAAATAATTGGGGGCTTATAGAAAAGCAAATCATTGCTTTTTTAAACAAGATAGATTTTCCCCGTCTAAAGAAAGAAGCCGCACTGGCAAGGTCAAATCCTTTAAAACTTAAGAAATTTATTACAGAATTGGGAGGATTGATCGAAAAAGAAGGCTATATCCAGCGCCAACCGCCACATCCATTAATTAAATTGTTAACCGTCAGCTTTGTCAGTGATGATGTTTCCCAAGTAATATTTACCAGCCCAACAAGTTTTTTACAAAAAGTAGATTCAAACAAATCTCTTGTCGCCTGTACAGCGATCACTCAATTAGGTTCTATTATCCTGGATTTGTTGGATATTAAGGCCAAAGTAGCTTTTAGTCCTGCTCACGTTTTTAACTGTATACCTTTAAATGATCGACAGATCTTTTTCATTGATTTTTCAAATCAGATATTTGAAATAGTGGATATCGATCGATACTATTCTAATTTGGGAAGCAAAACCCGTATGTTAAAAGATCAATACCGTATTTCTCCTGAGAGGCTGCTTGAGATCAATGGGCAACTTCCCAGTGAGCTTAGGTCGGATCCTTTGGAAGATCTACTTAATTTTTTATATGCCAATATCTATATAAGCGATGATTATGCGACCACACCTGCCATCTATATCAACTTGGGCAATATATATTCCGGTAAAGGCAATGATGAAAAAGCGATCTCAGATTTTGATCAGGCCATAGCTTTAGACCCTGATTATGCCGAGGCCTATCGTGAGCGTGGGATCACTTATGGAAATAAGGGAGACCTGGACCAAGCCATTGCTGACCTTAGCAAAGCCATAGAACTTTTTCCTGATTTTGCTGACGCTTACCATGATCGTGGGAATGTTTATAGTGGCAAAGGGGATATTGACAATGCCATTTCTGATCTTAATCAAGCTATCATCATAGACCCTAATTTTGCTGAGGCCTATCATGATCGCGGGGACGTTTATAATACTAAAGGGGAGATTGATAACGCTATTGCTGACTATAATAAAGCTATAGCCATAGATCCTTATTTTTCAGACGCGTATAAGTCTCGGGCAGAGGCTTTTTATACGAAGAAAGAATATGCAAAATCTTGGGCCGATATACATAAGATAGAGGATTTTGGGGACGAAGTTAACTTGGATCTTATAGAAAGACTTAAAAAAACTTCTGATACTAAGAATCTTTTTACGATCATCATAGTGATCATCACTCCTATATTAATCTTTTTAATTTCCCGATTTTTTTGATACAGACAACAAGGTTGATCAATGTTCATTAAATTAAAGAATTTAAGAGGTGCCCTTTTAGCTGCGCTTATCATTGCCTTGTACAGCTATCGACTGAATTTTCCTTCCGTTATTTATTTTGATGAGCTCCATTACACTCGGTTTTTCCATAGTTTTATCTTTGAGCATAAGTATTTGTTTATTACTGTCCATCCTTTGCTTTGGGGGTTGGTCACATGGCCGTTTTTAGTTGTTTTTGGGGAAAGGATGCTTGTTTGGCGAATGGTTTCTTTGCTGGCAGGACTATTGTCTATTCTCGTTGTCTATGCTTTGGCCAAAAGGATCTCCCAGAGTACACGCATGGCCTTATTGGCAGTGTTCTTTTTTACCTTGGATTGCATTTCCATGACCCAGGCGCGTATCGCCATGATGAATTCATTGTGCCTTTTATTGATGCTTTTGTCTCTATATGCATTTTTAGAATATTGGCTCGATGAAAAAGAAGTCAAAATAGGGGCCTTATTGAAAACAGGCCTTTGTTTAGGGCTTGCCATGTCAACAAAGCTTACTTCGTTAAGCATGGTTTTAATGATCTATCTTTTATTTATCCAAAAAGTTTTGATCAATGACAAAGATAAGGTCCGGTCTTTGTTCAATGGACTGATCTTTCTTTTTATTCTGCCTATCCTCATATATTTTACTGTTTATTTATGGATGTTTTCCCTTCATGGCAGTACATGGCATGATATTTGGTTCATCCAACAATTTAATTTTAATTATAATTTGTACATCTCTGCGACCCAGACACATGGATATACCTCCCCATGGTGGGGCTGGCCATTATTATTGCGTCCTATATGGTTTTATTTCGGTCATCACAATGACACGATCAATGCTATTATGTGCATAGGTAATCCTGCTGTTTTTTGGATGATCCCTGTGATGGTCTTTTATCTTTTTTGGGGCTGGCTACGTCAAGGACGGTCAGCTGTTTTGGGTATTATTTTATTTGGATTTTTGGTGCAATGGTTGTTTTATGCTCTTTGCCATCGAATGACCTTCTTTCATTATTTTTATGTGTCCATGCCTTTTGTGGCGATGGGACTGGCTTTAGCTTGTGATCAATTATGGCGGTCGGGAAGGGCGGGAAGATCATTGGTCTTTTTTTATTTGATCTTAGTCCTTGGGATGTTCATTTATTGGTATCCTCTTTTAACTGGCTTAACTATTTCAGAAGCTTATTACCGAAACCATATTTGGTTTTCTTCATGGATCTGATCCTATGGCCAATGATAAAGTCAGTGCATGCGTTGAATTGATCCTACGGTCTAAAAATACCATTGTTTTAACCGGGGCCGGCATTTCTACTAATGCAGGTATACCTGATTTTCGAGGGCCTCAGGGACTATATACCAGTCGCCTCTATGATCCGGAAAAAGTCTTTGATATCGCCTATTTTCTTAAAGATCCTAAACCATTTTATGAGTTTGCCTATGATTTTATAGCTCTTGAGTCAACCATTAAACCAACCCCTACACATCATGCTTTAGCTGTCCTGGAAGGGGCTGGGAGGATCAAGGCTGTGATCACCCAGAATATCGATGGTTTGCATCAGAAAGCAGGTTCTCAAAAAGTACTGGATATGCATGGGGATTTCCTGACCAGTCACTGCTTGAGATGCCATAAAGCGTATGATTATCATGAATTAAAAATGATGGTATTGCAGCACGTGATACCTCATTGCTCCTGCCGTGGGGTCATTAAACCTGATATTGTATTTTTCGGAGAAGATGTCAAATATTATCATAAAGCCATTGAACTGGCCCAAAGCGCAGAGTTATTTTTCGTGTTGGGAACTTCCTGTGTGGTTAATCCTGCCGCTTCGTTGCCTCAGTTTGTTCCTGGTAAAATAGTTATAATCAATAATTCAAAAGTAGAATTGAATATGGACAATATTGCCGTTGAAGTTGAAAGCGATATTGACCTATTTTTTAATGAACTCATGGGGGCCCTTAAAAAGGTTTAAAATTTAACTTGGGTTTTCCTTTTACTTTATTATAATGACAACATGATCTTAAGTTCATCCATCGCTAAAAAACAAACTGTTGCTATAACTGGTTTTTTGTTAATTTTCTTTATCATCACTCATCTTGGCGGCAATTTATTTATTTATGCCGGCCCTGCTGTTTTTAATTCCTATGCCCATAAACTACACAGTTTAGGTCCCTTGTTATTGATCCCGCGCACACTGCTTTTTTTAATTTTTTTGATCCATATTTTTGTCATCCATATCCTGGTTATACAGAACATCAAGGCTCGTGGAGGCCTGAAGCGTTATGCCATTGATCAGGCCGTAGGCAAGCGCAGCTTGGGGGAGAGGATCATCCTTTGGAGCGGGATCTATATCCTGGTATTTGTGATCTTTCATATCCTTGATTTTGCCATGTCTGACCAGCATGGATCCCGCAGTTTTTTGTATGGTAAAAGTTATGGCCTTTACGGGGTGGTGTTCAATTCTTTCAGAGACCCTGTCCATGGATTACTTTATATTGTTGCGGTATTCTTTTTAGGGATGCATTTATCTCATGGAGTTCAAAGCATTATACAGACCTCTGGTTTTCGTCCTAAATGGGCACACATGTTCCAAAAGTGCAGTAATTATTTTGCTGTGATCATGGTTACGGGGTATAGTTCTATTCCTGTCTATGTTTATTGGTTGAGTCATTAAAAAATATGTTAGATCCTAAAATTCCATCCGGTGCCCTTCAAGACAAGTGGACCAACCATAAATTCAATGAAAAGTTGGTTAATCCTGCCAATCGGCGTAAATATAAAATTATTGTGGTTGGTACAGGTTTATCCGGGGCTTCGGCCGCGGCTTCTTTAGGGGAAATGGGATATAATGTCGAGTCTTTTTTCTTTCAGGATTCTCCTCGTCGTGCGCATTCGATAGCCGCTCAGGGTGGTATTAACGCTGCTAAAAATTATCCTAATGATGGGGATAGCATACGCCGTCTTTTTTATGACACCATCAAGGGTGGGGATTTTCGCTCCCGTGAAGCTAATGTCTATCGTTTGGCTGAGGTAAGCAATAATATCATTGACCAATGTGTGGCTCAGGGAGTACCCTTTGCCCGTGAATATAGCGGTTATTTAGACAATCGTTCTTTCGGCGGGGCACAGGTGTCACGCACCTTTTATGCCCGAGGCCAAACCGGTCAACAGCTTTTATTAGGCGCGTATCAGGCTTTGATGAAGGAAGTGGGCAAAAAGAATGTTGTCCTTCATCCTCGCACAGAAATGCTGGATTTGGTTGTGATCGATGGGGTAGCCCGAGGCATTATTGTGCGTGACCTGCTCACCGGGAAGATCGAATCTCACGCCGCTGATGCTGTGGTCTTGGCTACCGGCGGCTATGGCAATGTTTTTTATCTATCCACCAATGCTAAAGGATGCAATGTCACAGCCACCTGGCGGGCGCATAAAAAAGGGGCTTTCTTTGCCAATCCTTGTTATACACAGATCCATCCGACTTGCATCCCTGTCCATGGGGAGTATCAATCCAAACTAACTTTAATGAGCGAGTCTTTACGTAATGACGGAAGGGTGTGGGTGCCTAAGAAAGCAAAAGATCCCAGGCCTGCCCATGAGGTCCCGGAAGATGAGCGCGACTATTTCCTGGAACGTAAATATCCGGCTTTTGGTAATTTGGTCCCACGTGATATTGCTTCACGTAATGCCAAAGAACAATGTGATGCCGGCCGCGGGGTCGGAGATACCGGTATGGCTGTTTATCTGGACTTAAAAGATTCAATAGCCAGGCTCGGAGAAGAGATTATTAAAGAGCGTTATGGTAATTTATTTGATATGTACGCCAAGATCACCGGTACAGATCCTTATAAAACACCGATGATGATCTATCCGGCTGTGCATTACACCATGGGCGGTTTGTGGGTGGATTATAATTTGATGAGCAATTTGCCGGGGCTATTTGTTGTTGGAGAAGCAAATTTTTCCGATCATGGAGCCAACCGTTTGGGCGCATCCGCCTTAATGCAAGGTTTGGCAGATGGGTATTTCATACTCCCATACACGATGACGAATTATTTAGCTCAGATAAAACCCAATGCTAAAGAGATCATCAGCAGGGTAGAATTTAAACAAGCTGAGGAACAAGTCGAAGATAAGATCAAGAAATTATTATCCATTAAAGGCAAGACAACGGTGGATGCTTTTCATCGGGAATTGGGTCATTTACTTTGGGAAAAATGCGGCATGGCCCGTAACGAAGCAGGTTTAAAAGAAGTTCTGAAATTGATCCCGGAGATCCGTGAGCGTTTTTGGAAGGATGTATGTATATTGGGTAGCGGCGAAGAATTTAATCAGGCTCTGGAGCGGGCCGGACGAGTGGCTGACTTTCTGGAATTTGGTGAACTGATGTGCCTGGATGCTTTAGAGCGCAAAGAATCGTGTGGGGGGCATTTTAGGGAAGAATATCAAACACCTGAAGGCGAAGCCCTTCGTCGAGATGATCTTTTTTCCTATGTCGCCGCATGGCAATTTAACGGAGTCGGCCAAGCGCCGACCTTGCATAAAGAAGAATTAAAATTTGAAGAAGTCCATTTAGCCCAACGGAACTACAAATGAGTAAAAAGATCAATTTAAAACTTAAAATTTGGCGTCAAAAAGACCATGCCACTCCTGGTAAATTTGAAATTTACCAGACTAGAGGTATTGATACAGACATGTCTTTTTTAGAAATGCTCGATGTGCTTAACGAAAAACTGACTAAAGAAGGTAAGGAACCTATTGCCTTTGACCATGACTGCCGGGAAGGCATTTGCGGTACGTGCGGGGCTGTGGTCAACGGCCAGCCGCATGGCCCTGTGCGTGGGACAACCTTGTGCCAGCTGCATATGCGTCATTTCAAAGACGGAGAAACCTTGATCATTGAACCTTGGCGGGCCAAAGGTTTTCCTATTAATAAGGATCTTTCTGTGGATCGCACTGCTTTTGATCGTATCATTACCGCAGGAGGGTTTATTTCCGTAAAAACCGGTCAGGCCCCTGATGCGAATACAATACTTGTTTCTAAAGAAGCTTCGGATAATGCCATGGATGCTGCCCAATGCATCGGCTGTGGCGCATGTGTAGCCGCCTGTCCCAATGGTTCAGCTATGCTTTTTGTAGGGGCCAAGGTTTCTCACCTGAATAATTTGCCACAAGGGAAATCCGAGAAAAAGACACGTGTGCTTAATATGGTCACCCAAATGGATAAGGAAGGCTTTGGTAATTGCTCCAACTCCTATGAATGCGAGGCTGCCTGCCCTAAAGAGATCGGTGTTTGCCATATTGCGCGCATGAACAAAGATTACCGCCAGGCCAATCTGCCTTAATTTTCCATTTATCATATTGTTTGGACTTTTTTTACCTTCGAATTACAATACTCTCCTATGTTGATCGATAAAAATACCCTTCAAAAATATGATGTTGCGGGTCCCAGATATACCAGTTATCCGACTGCGCCCCAATGGTCTGAAGCTATCACTGAGGATGTTTATGCTGCGGCATTGAAAGCTTTTGGGAAAAACGAAAAAACTTTATCCCTTTACATCCACATTCCTTTTTGTGAACAACTTTGCTATTTTTGCGCATGCAATAAAGTCATCCGAGCCAGAGAAGATAAGGTAGGAGATGAGTTTTTAGAGCATCTTTTTAAAGAAATGGATATGGTGATCAGCCGGATCCAAGGACGCAAACTTATCCGTCAATTACATTGGGGCGGGGGAACGCCGACTTATTTGTCCGAAGGTCAAATGGAAAGGCTTTTTTCCAGGATTAGAACTGTCTTTGACATTGATCTTAACGAAGAGATCGCCATTGAGATCGACCCGCGCACGGTCACTCAAAATAAATTGAAGGTCTTGCGCCAGCTTGGGTTTAATCGCATTTCCATGGGTGTTCAGGATTTTGATGACAAAGTACAGGATGATATCAATCGCATCCAGCCTTTTGAACAGGTGGCTCAAGTCCATCAATGGTGCCGTGATCTCAAGTTTGAGTCGGTCAATTATGACCTGATCTATGGTCTGCCTTATCAAACCAGAGAAACCTTTAAAAAGACAGTGGATCTAGTGATAGGATTAAGGCCTGATCGTATCGCCCTTTATAGTTTTGCCTATGTTCCGTGGCTTTCCAAGCCACAGAATAAATTTAATCTTGAGGCCATTGCCTTGCACGATGAGAAATTGGATATTTTTATTCAGTCCCGCGAGAATTTACTGGCGCATGGTTATCAAGCCATTGCCATGGACCATTTTGCTTTAACGACAGATGCCATGGCCAAGGCCTTTAATGAAGGCACGTTGCATCGAAATTTTATGGGGTATACATTAAAACCCGCGGATGAGTTTATAGGCTTAGGACCGTCGGCCATTGGGTATCTTGAGAAAACTTATGTTCAAAATATCAAGGTCTTACCTGAGTATTATGAATGCATTTCTAAAGGCCATTTGCCTATAGAAAGAGGTATGCAATTAAATCAGGATGATCAGATCCGTCAATGGGTGATCAATAGCTTGATGTGCCAATTTCAAGTGGACAAGCAAGTGTTCTTTGATCAATTTGGGTTTAAATTTGTGGATTATTTTGCCCAGGAAGGCAAGCACATCCATGATTGTGTTGAAGACGGCTTAATTCAAGATAATTCAAAAAGTATTCAAGTTACCGACCTGGGAAAGATCTTTATACGCAATGTGTGTATGGGATTTGACCATTACCTGAGGCAAAAAAATGGCCACCAACGTTTCTCAAGAACAGTCTGACCTTTTATTAGCGTTTCAGGGGAAGAACAAACATGTTCCAGTTTGGTTTATGCGCCAGGCTGGGCGGTATTTGCCACAATATCAGTCCCTTAAAGCTAATCGCCCTTTAAGCGAACTTTTCCGCGATCCGGAAATAGCTGGTGCTATCACCTTACAGCCTTTGGAAGTTTTGGGAGTAGATGCCGCGATCCTCTTCGCGGATATTTTGACCATGCCCTCAGGGATGGGATTCAAGATCGAATTTGTCAATGGTAAAGGACCGGTTATCAGTAATCCTATTTATTCTCCTGGAGACCTTAAGCGTTTAGGTAAATTCTGCGGTTTAGAACATGTTAGCCGTACTATCCAATTGATCAATGCCGTATTGCCGTCATCGATCCCATTGATCGGCTTTGCCGGTTCTCCCTATACCGTGGCCACTTATTTATGTTCAAAACATAATCGCATGATGTATGAAACGCCTCAAGCATTCCATCAGTTGATGGACCTACTGACGAATAACACCATTTCTTACCTTAAACAGCAAAAAGAAGCAGGGATCAAGGTCTTTCAGCTTTTTGATACCTGGGCCGGGAGTTTGCGTCACGAAGATTATGAGACCTTTGTCCTGCCTTATGTGCAAAAGATCTTTAAAACCGTTAAGCTGCCATCTATTTATTATCTAAAAAATTGTGCCCATTTGATGGATCTGATGGAAAAAAGCGGGGCAGAGATCCTGTCTGTTTGTGAAACTGTCAATATTAAGGATATCAAAACTAAAAAAGGTATTCAGGGAAATCTTTTAAACAGCCTTTTATATGCGGATGATAAAACGATCATCCAAGAAACAAGGACCATCTTAAAAGCAGCCAAGGCTAAACATCGTAAATATATTTTTAATCTAAGCCACGGCGTGATGCCGGATGTCAATCCGCTAAAGTTAAAATTGATCGTTGAAGAAGTGCATAAATTTAAATGGGCTTAATGTTCGGTATGCATATATTCGGCCATTGTATTTCCTTCTCAGGCACGCTCGCCGAAACCAGCGTTTCGGCTTTGCTAGTCCCCAGGCTGATTTTCCCCGAACTGGACGTTCGGGGACCAGCAAAATCAGCCTTCTACTACCTTCGAAGAAAACACAATGTCCTCATAAACGCACACAAAGAAGCGAAAAGAATAAATTTATCACTTACAATGCCAGTAACGGAAATACAATAATAATTCATAAACCGCTAAGGATATATGTCAAAACGTATTGCAATTATTGGTGGAGGGATCTCTGGATTGACTGTTTTGCATTATTTAAAACAGCGATTTGGGGATAGTGTTGAGACAACACTTTATGAGCGGGAGGCTCAAGTCGGGGGGACCATACGCAGTTTTAAGAGTGATTCCTGCCTTTTTGAGTGGGGCCCTAACGGTTTTTTGGATAACCAACCTGCCAGCTTACAATTGATCGAAGAGCTTGGCCTTACTGATCAGCTCATTGAAGCTCAATGGACTTCCCGGCGACGCTATATTCAAATTAAGGGAAAACTCCATGCTATCCCGATGGATCTTTTTAGTTTTATCCAGACGCCCTTATTGCCTCAAAATGATAAATGGTCCTTGATCAAAGGTATTTTTAAGAAGAATATTTCAAAAGACCGTTCTATCCACGATTATATAAGCCAACGTTTTTCTCCCCGTATAGCCGAAGCCATCATTGACCCTTTTATCAGCGGCATTTACGCCGGAGATATCAAACGTTTGCATATGGCCTCTGCCTTTCCTAAATTAAAACGCAAAGGGTTTAGAAGATCCCGCATGTGTTCTTTTAAAGAGGGGATGGGGCAAATGATCGTGGCCCTGTATAATCGTTATAAGGACAATATTAAGACAAATTCGAGGGTTTCTTTGGCTGAAACTAATGCTGATATCACGATCGTGGCGACACCTGCTTATGCGGCAGCAAAGATCCTTGTTCGTTTAAATCCTGTTTTAGCCAGTATCTTGGCCCAAGTCCCTTATGCACCGATCGCGGTGGTGGGTTTGCTTTTTGGACAGGATTCTTTTAAGAAAAAGCCTGATGGTTTTGGGTATTTGATCCCATCTAATGAAAATAAGAATATTTTAGGGGTTTTGATCGAAAGCCATGTTTATGCTCAGCGAGCCAGAGGCGATCAAATGATGATACGTGTCATGTTAGGAGGGGCTCACCATCCGGATATTATCAATGAAAGCCCAGATAAGATCCAGTCCCAAGCGATCGAAGAAATCAACAATGTTTACGGTCTTACCACCAACCCCATTAAAACTTTTGTCCAATTATGGCCCCAGGCCATCCCGCAGTACGAGATCAATTATCCTCATTGGCGTCAATCCATTGATGAACAATGTGTTAAAACCCCGGGTTTATACCTATGTGCCAATTACCTGGATGGCATTTCCTTTAATGATTGTATTAATAATGCCAAAACCCTTGCTGGGATTGTAAAGGTCTAAAGACCTTCAGGAGGCTTGCTATCTGGGGGATCTGGTGAGATAATACTAGAATGATATCTCCCTCTGAAGCACACAGGCTTATTTTACATAATGCCAAACTTTTCCCCGTAGAAACAATTCCTCTCTCAAAAGCCGTAGGCCGCGTTTTGCGTGAAAATATCATCAGTGACCGTGACCAGCCGCCGTTTAACAAAAGCCTGATGGATGGTATTGCTATTTCTTATGACACCTGGCAAAAGGGCCAGAGGACATTTAATGTTGAAGCTATAGTACCACCGGGCATTGCTCCCAAACCTTTAAAAGACCATACTCATTGTGTGCGTATCATGACTGGAGCTGTTATCCCCAAGGGCTGTGACTGTGTCATCCCCATTGAACAGATTAATATTGAAGGAGATGTCGCTCAGTCAAGAGATTGGACCATGATCAAAAAATATCAATCCATCCGTCTTCAGGGTACTGACGGTAAAAAAGGAGAGATATTATTAAAATCTGGTTGCCGGCTTTGGGCACCGCATATTGGTATTGCTGCCAGTGTCGGAAAAGTCAAGGTCAAGGTCAGCGCCTTACCTAAAATTGCGGTGATCTCCACAGGTGATGAGCTTGTCGATATTCAAAAACCCATTAAACAATACCAAACGCGTTTATCCAATTCTTATGCCTTGCAAGCTTTATTGAACCAAGCACAGTTAGGGGATGTCCAGATCTTTCATCTTCGTGACAATGAAAATCTCTTACTTCAAGGCATTAAGAATATTTTAAGTAAATTTGATGTTCTGATCTTAATCGGCGGGGTATCCATGGGGGATTTTGATTATATCCCCAAGGTCCTTGGCCAATTAGGGATCAAACAATTATTTCATAAAGTCTCCCAAAAGCCCGGAAAACCATTTTGGTTTGGCCTGGCCAAGAACAGTAAGGCCGTTTTTGCTTTACCCGGGAACCCGGTTTCAACCCAGATCTGTGCCTACCGTTATGTCATTCCTTATTTAAAGAAAGCAAGCGGTTTGGAAGTCAAACAGGAATTTATTCCGGTATTGGACAGGGTCAATATTCAGTCTGATCTAACTCATTTTTTGCCGGTTGCCCAAGGACGTTTAATTACCATCAGCGGCTCAGGTGATTTTTCATCTTTGGCTAAAGCGGATGGATTTGTCGAATATGAAAGTTACAAAGTCCAAAATCTTTGGCCTTATTTTAGCTGGCGGGTATAGCCGACGCATGGGGCAGGACAAGGCTCTGCTTGATTTCCATGGCAAACCACAGGTAGAATACGTTCACGATTTGCTTAGCTTATTTTGTTCTAAAGTTTATCTATCCAAAAGAGCAGATCAGAAACCCTACAAGAACTTCGCCTTCATTAATGATAGCCAGGAATTCTCCGGTCAAGGTCCCATAGCTGGTATTTTATCGGCGATGAAAGAATACCCTCAGGCTGATTGGCTGGTCCTTGCCTGTGACCTGCCTTTTATTAGTGAAAAAGCACTTCAAAAGCTTTTAGAACACCGTGACCCTAAAAAACAAGCGACCGCATTTTTCAGCTCTCAAGATGCTTTACCGGAGCCTTTATGTGCCATTTGGGAAGGCCATGCCTATCATGAGATCTTAAAGCTATTCAATGAAGGGGTACATTGCCCGCGAAAGATCTTGATCAAAAGCAATACCCATTTGCTAATACAAGAAAATCCGCATTGGTTAGATAATATCAACACTCTTCAAGAATTCAAACAAGCTAGAGAAGCTAAATTTAATTAACCTAATTTTCGTCACTTTTTATTAGTCATATAGATAAAGATAATATAAACTTAATTAAATGAAGAATACTTTATTTAAAAGCAATGACCGGATGGACATGCTGGCCTTAGGATTGTGCCTGTTTGCCTTTTTTTTCTGGGCCTTTCTTTTAAGTTATAAATTCTTCCATTTTGGGTATTATGATTGGGATCTGGCATTTTTTGCCCAAGGCATGTGGAGCCTCTGTCATGGTTCCGGGTATGTTTCTTTATTTGATGCCAATATATTTTCTAATCATGCCAATTTGATCGCCTATTTTATTGTTCCTCTCTATAAAATATTTCCCCATCCATTAACCCTTGTTTTTTTAAAAATAACTTCTTATATAACGGCGTCTTTTGTTCTGTATGTATTGGCTAAAGAACGGTTGGGTTCTGCGGCCGCTATTCTTTTGTTATGGTTATATTTAAGTTATGCTCCCAACGTCTTTGCTTTACTTTATGAATTTGATTTCGAGAATTTAGCACCGGCATTCTTGATGTTGAGCATTTATTTTTATATGAAGGACCGATGGCTGGGGTTTTTGATCTGTGCGGCGGTATTGATCCTTATTAAAGAAAACCTGCCTTTGATTATTTTAGCTTTTAGTATCCACGCATTATTTGTCAAAAAAGATAAGATACGTTTTGGTGTCATTCCCGGGATTTTAGCCCTGGTCTCTTTCTATCTGCTGATTTTTGTTTTTATGCCTCACATTTCAGGTAAGCCGTCAACAGGAGAGCCGCTTTATTATATAGGGAATAATTATAAAAATTTAGGCGGGTCTGTAGGAGGGGTATTCTCAGCATTTATTTTACACCCTTTTAAAACCTGCCATTATTTAATGACCCCGGTGAACTTGAGCTTTCTGATCGCCATTTTTAATCCTTTAATGTATTTGCCCTTGGGGGCCCCTGGTATTTTGTTCTTAATTTCGCCCATTTTCCTTCAACATTTATTGTCATCCTCATTGACTGAGCATAA
>Ga0302319_10014959_pt1 | contig 14422 bp, 12 predicted proteins | sample Bog_T0_2_FD_203319 | JGI IMG/M metagenome (GOLD analysis project Ga0302319, IMG submission 203319) | Peat permafrost microbial communities from Stordalen Mire near Abisko, Sweden - Bog_T0_2 | ecosystem: Environmental > Terrestrial > Soil > Wetlands > Peat | place: Sweden: Abisko, Stordalen Mire... | reverse complement strand
CGCCGGGGGCAGCGACGCGCTAGCGGACGAATTGTTCGCCGAGATCGCACAGGTCCTGGGACGCGAACTGCCGAGTGCCACCATCTTCCGGGCACCCACGATCGCAAGGCTTTCGGCACTCTTGGCGGAGCCCACTCTTCCGCCATTCTCTCCGTTCGTTCCGTTGCAAGCTGGGGACAGGAATCCTCCCATTCTCATCACTCACGGCGTGGGCGGACGTGCGAGTTTCTCGCAACTGGCCAACTCGATGCGCTCTCCGCATCCGATTTATGGGATTCAGGCCCGCGGCATTGACGGAATGGAAGAGCCGTTTGAGAGCATTGAAGATATGGCTGGGTTCTATCTGGAGGAACTGAAGCAGTTGCAGGCGCAAGGCCCATATATTTTGATTGGTTACTCGTTCGGGGGACTGGTGGCGCTGGAAATGGCGCAGCGCCTGTCGAATCAGGGCAAGAAGATAGCCTTGCTGGTGCTGGTGGATACCTACCCGCATCCGCAATACTTTCCGCTGCGGCAGCGGCTATGGCTCGCGGGCAAACGGGCCAGAGGCCATTTTGCCGAGATGAAACAGATGCCCATTCGCAACGCATTTGGCTACTTTGCTCGCGGGTTGAAACATCGGCTCGGCAGCATGGCGGATCACGGTACTACGAAACCTTCGCGATTGTCGTTGGCGCAGACCACGGCGCGGGTGAAGGAAAGCGATTTCCGAGCCATGGCGCGCTATCGTCCAAAGTTTTATAAGGGCAAAATAAGGTTTGTGCGGCCCGAGGCCAACTCCTATCTGCCGAATAATCCGGCTGCCCTGTGGACGCCGCTGGCGTCTGAACTTGAGGTCGAAACCGTGCCGGGCGATCATCTGGGCATGATCGGAGAGCACTTCGAGAGCCTGGCCGCGGTGCTTACCCGTTATGTGCAAGAATCAGTCCAAGAATAAATAGGCGATAAATCAATGAACGGCGCCGAAAGTCTAGTTCGCACGCTGATCGCCGGTGGGGTGGATACTTGCTTCACCAATCCCGGCACTTCGGAGATTTATATCGTCGAAGCGCTGGACCGGATCACGGAAATGCGCTGCGTGCTGGGTCTTTTCGAGGGCGTGGTAACGGGCGCGGCCGATGGATATGCGCGCATGGCGGAGAAGCCGGCGTGCACTCTGCTTCATCTCGGTCCCGGGCTGGCGAATGGTCTGGCGAATCTGCACAACGCCAGCCGGGCGCAGGTGCCAATCGTGAATGTGGTAGGCCAGCACGCTACCGATCATTTGCGCTACGATACGCCGCTAGCTTCTGATATTGAAGCGATTGCGCGTCCCTATTCGAACTGGTTGCGCACTTCCCTGTCGGCGGCCGAGGTGGGACGGGATGGCGCGGAAGCGATTGCCGCGGCCCGGACTGCGCCGGGACGCATTGCCACGCTGATCGTTCCCGCCGATGTGGCCTGGTCGAAAGTGATGGTGGGCGAGGGCGAGGCGCTGGCCGCGCTCCCAGTTCCTTTGGAAACGCCTTTGCCCGCCGCGGAACATATTGCGCAGGCGGGGGCGATGCTCCGCTCGGGCTTGCGAACAGCGATCCTGCTGGCGGGAAACGCGCTGTATGGCGGAGGGCTTGCCACGGCCGGGCGCATTGCCGCGACCACTGGAGCAAAGCTGCTGGCTCCGTATCCCATCACGCGTCTCGAACGCGGCGCCGGCATCGTCCCGGTGGAGCGTGTGCAATACGTTCTTGAACAGGCGGTCGAACAGTTGAAGGAGTTTCGCCAGTTGATACTCGTGGGCGCGCCAGCGCCCGTGGCCTATTTCGCTTCTCCCGGCAAGAGCGCCGTGCTTACATCGCCGGAATGTGCGATCCATGGTTTGGCAAGTCCCGGCGAAGACTACGTTGGCGCGCTTGAGGCGTTGGCCGCGGCTTTACCGGTGCGCGAAATTCAGTTGCCGACAGAGAAGCATAGCGAGCGGCCTTCGGCACCCAGCGGCGAAATCACGTTGTCTGGCCTGGCTGCCGCGGTGGGCGCAGTTCTGCCGGAGAACTGCATTGTGGTGGATGAATCCATGACCTCAGGACGAGGCATGATGGCGGCCACGAGAAGCGCTCCGCCGCACGACTGGCTGGGAAATACTGGAGGCTCGATTGGGATTGCGTTGCCGCTGGCGGTGGGCGCAGCGGTGGCGAGCCCGGAGCGTCCCGTGTTGTGCCTGACCGCCGACGGCAGCGGCATGTATACGCTGCAGGGGCTGTGGACGATGGCGCGCGAAGGGCTGAAAATCACGACGGTGGTGTTCGCCAATCGCGACTATGCGGTGTTGAAGCGGGAGTTTTCTTATCTGGGCGTGGGGAATCCGGGAAAGCGCGCGCGGGATATGTTCGAGATTGGGCGACCGGATCTCGATTGGGTCCACCTGGCAAAGGGCATGGGAGTGCCGGGAAAGCGCGTGACTTCGTTGGAGGGATTTGCGAAGGCGTTGCGGGAAGGATTTGCGAGCGGAGGCCCGAGCCTGATCGAAGTGCCGCTGTAGATTCGTGGGTCTGCAAAATTCAGCGGGCGGGAAGAGTGGGTTCGGTCAGTTTGGCGAGTTCGGCCTTGATGATTTTTCCGGTCGGAGTTACGGGCATGGTGGGGACGAGAAGAATCTGCGACGGCCGTTTGTATGGGGCAAGGTGACGCGCGGCGTATTCCGCGAGGTCCGTAGCGGTGAGCGGAGAATCCGGCACAGGCTGCACGAAAGCTAGAACGTCTTCGTCCCCTTCCAACCGCTTGCCGATCACGGCGGATTGAACCACGGCGGGATGAGCGTTCAGCACCGCCTCTACTTCGGCGGGATAGACGTTGAAACCGTGGCGAACGATCAAGTCTTTGGTGCGTCCGACGATGAAAAGATTTCCATCTTCCAGCCGCGCCAGGTCGCGCGTGTTGAACCAGCCTTCGGCGTCGATGGCAGCGGCGGTTTCCTCGGGAGCGCGATAGTAGCCCTGCATCACGTTAGGCCCGCGCACCCAGAGTTCGCCGGGCTCTCCGGTAGGCACGGGCTTGCGATCCGGGCCGACCAGCTTGATTTCAATTCCGGGGAAGGGTGGTCCAATCGACGTATCGTTGCGCGGGGAGCCGACCCGGACTTGCGCGATAGTGGGCGAGCATTCCGTCACGCCATAGCCGTTGTAGAGCGGCATGGCGAAAAGCTTCTCGATGGCGGACTTGGTGGAAGGGTCAAGCTGAGCGCCGGAAGAAGAAATGATACGGAGCGCGGGAAATTTCAACGAATCGACCTTGCGCAGCTTTGCGTATTGCAGAAATTGCGTGAAGGTCGCCGGAGCGCCCAGCATTACCGTGATGCGCTCTTTCTCCAATGTGACGCGCGCGTTCATGGGGTCAAAGCGCGACGCCAGGTAAAGCGACGCGCCGCTGAGCAGCGAACCCAACAAGACCACCGAGAGGCCTACGGCGTGAGACATGGGCAGAATGCCGTACAGGCGGTCGTCCGGGGTGAGCGAGCGGATTTTCGCCGAGCCCGCGGCAAGAAAGAGAAGATTCCGGTGGCTCAGCATGACGCCCTTGGGAAGGCCGGTGGTTCCCGAGGTGTAGATCAGCGCGGCGATGCGATCGGCAACGTTGGTTTCGGATACGGGTTCGGGCTCGACGCGTTCGTTGAGCGCGCCGATGGCGAGCGATCCCAGGCCTTCGACGTGTTCGATTTGTGCGCTGTGCCGTTTGGCGTGTTCCGCGGCGTGTGGAGAAACGCTGGTGGTGTAAAGCACGCGGCGCGCGCCGCAGTGATCGCGAATCTGGTCGACTTCGCGCGGCGAGAGGCGCGCATTCACCAACACCGGCCAGGCATCAAGAGCGGCCACGGCCAGCAGGCTGGCGACGAACTCGCGGCAGTTTTCACCGACGATCATGACGCGATCGCCGGGACGAACTCCTGACGTGGACAGCCAGGCCTGCGTGGCGGAGATGGCGGAAGCCAGTTGCCGGTAGGTCCAGGCGCCAGAGCTTTCGGTCAGGGCTGGATGATCGGGCAAGAGTTCCGCCCACGGCTTTACGACGTCGCTGATGCGGTCGGGAAGCGGCCGGGATTCTGCCATTCGGTTTTCGAGGAGTGCAGCGGCAAGCATGTTGTGCGAATCCTGCGGCGTGAAGTTAAGCTGCGCCGAGAGTTAGGAAATGGCGGTCCGTTTCCGTTGTGCTTGCGCATAGGAGGCCGTCATGGCGGCGAAGGCGGAGGTCTCGGTTTTTTTCGACAACAGATGCCGCAGCCAGTTCCGGTAGATGCAGCGCGCCGAGGATTGCCAGGTATTCTGCAGCGCCCCCACGATCATTTTTTCAGGAAAGAACACCATCTGCTCCTCGCGAGGACGGGCGAGCGCGGCTTGCTGGAACTCGGCAAGGAGTTTGGTGGCCGGGGCATCGAAGTATCCGTGGGGCATTGTGGGATAGGTCCCCCGTTCCTTGCGCAGAAATCTCTTTATATCTCTGCGATATTCCTTCAGCAGAGTGTGCGATCCGTACTCGGGATGACCCTGAAGGTGCACGAACAGGCTTTTCCTTTTCTGCTTCGCAAAAAGGTCGACGCCGGCTTGCGCGGATTTGGTGAGAACGGAATAACCGCCGGCGGTAAGGGCGTCTTCGCGCACTTCGTTCCAGCGGGAGTGCGGGAAATGCAGGGGGCGCGCGGCATGAAGGGTGAGTTCGTGGTCGCAGACTGGAGTGGACTGGAAAACACCGAATTGTTTATCGGGCAGCGGTTGGCGCAGAATGCCGTCGCTGTGCAGGACCCCGGCGTGCGCCGCCAGGCAGGAAAGGATGGTGGAGAGCGTGTTGCGCTCCGCCCAGTCGAGGACATCCGCCATGGCAGACCAGTATGGCTCCTGCCGCAGATCGGGCTGGCGGGGTTCGGTGCCGGTCACAATTGCGGCGTCAAAGTGCCGGTCCCAAAGGTCGTTGATGCCAAAGTAAAAGTCGTTCAAATGTTGCAGGCCACGCTCGCCGCGCGGGACGCGGGGCAGCGAGAACAGGCTCAGTCGCACCGGGACGTCCTCCGCGGCGGCGGCCAGCAGTTCCATGAACTGCATCTCGGTATCTTCGAGCGCAGCATCCGGCATGTTATTGATGAGGGCGATCCGGACACACTCCGACCCGGAGTCGTAACGGCCATTTGACTTCGCCGGGAGCAGGCTCTTTTTCTCGGCCCAACGCGGTGGAATACGGCCTCCGTCAATTAGCAGCGCCATGACGTACCTCCATTTTTTTGATCGCGGTGATTTCCGCGAGTCTTATGCAGTTGCTTTTTCGAGTGCCTGGGAGAGATCGGCAAGAATATCGTCGATGTGTTCGATGCCCACGCTGAGCCGGATCATTTCCGGAGTGACGCCCACCTTTGCCTGTTCTTCGGGGGTGAGTTGGCGGTGCGTGGTGGATGCGGGATGGCAGGATAGCGACTTGGCGTCGCCCATGTTTACCATGCGCTTGAATAGCTTGAAGGAGTTGAAACATTTGGTTCCCGCGGCAAAGCCGCCTTTCACGCCAAAAGTGAGCAGCGAACAGCGTTGCGAGCCGAGGTAGCGTTGCGCCATGGGATACAGCGGACTGTCAGGGAAGCCGGCATAATTGACCCAATCGACGTTGGAATGGGCGCGCAGAAACTCGGCAACTTTGCGCGCGTTCTCCACGTGGCGTTCGACGCGCAGCGCGAGCGTTTCGACTCCCTGCAGCAAAAGGAAGCCGTTAAAGGGAGACAAGGTTGCGCCGGTGTTGCGCTGGCAAACAGTGCGGCAGCGGGCCACGTAGGCGGCGTCACCGAAGTGATCGACGTAGACCACGCCGTGGTAGGCGATTTCCGGGACGTTCAGCATGTAAAACTTTTTGGGATGTTGCCGCCAGGGAAACTTGCCGCTGTCGACGATCATTCCTCCGAGGGATGTGCCATGCCCGCCCATGAATTTCGTCATGGAATGGACGACCACGTCGGCGCCATATTCGAATGGCCGCAATAAAATTGGCGTCGCGACCGTGTTGTCTACGACCAGGGGCACGCCATGTTTGTGCGCGACCCGCGCCAGGCCTTCGACATCGGCCACGTTGCCCGCGGGGTTGCCCACGCTTTCGCAATAGACCGCGCGCGTGTTTTCGTCGATCAGTTTTTCAATGTCGTCAGGATGGTCGGTCTTGGCGAAACGGCCTTCGATGCCGCGTTTGGGAAAGATGTGCGCCAGCAAAGTGTAGGTGGCGCCGTAAAGCTGCGGAGTGGAAACGATGTTGTTGCCCGCCTCGGCGATGTTGATGAGCGAGTACTCGATGGCGGCCATGCCGGAACTTACGCTCAGCGCTTCGACTCCACCCTCGAGTGCAGCCACGCGTTTCTCCAGAACGGTGTTGGTGGGGTTGCCGATGCGGGTATAGATGTTGCCCTTGACGTCGAGATTGAAAAGAGCGGCGCCGTGCTCCGCGCTCTCAAATTCAAACGCCACCGTCTGGTAGATGGGGACCGCGACGGCCTGCGTCGAAGGGTCGCCATCGTAGCCGGCGTGAATGGCAATGGTCTCTCGCTTCATGAGTTTGCTTTCTGAGGCAGGAGAGAGCGGACCTAGGACCCGGAAGCGGCACCGGCCTTCTCGCGCTGTTCCGGGACTTTGATTTCGCGAACTTCGTGCCGCGCGGGAACCGCCCTGGAGGGGGTTGTTCGTCCCATGGACTTCTTCACCGCCCGCGAGATGGTGCGGGCGGCGAAGCCGGCTCCGAAGGCGAAGCGCATCACCGGACCAAAACTGTGGGCGGCGGTAAGCCCGGCGAAATAAAGCCCGGGGACCGACGACTCGAACTTCGACGAAAGTGCCGGCGAGCCGCCGGTGAGTTTGAGTTGCGAAGCAATTTCAGGACTGAGGAATTGCAATCGCTCAAGATCCACTTTATAGCCGGTGGCGGCGATGACGTGTTCGGTAAGAACTTCGAGCTGGCTGCCATCCGCCGCCCGCAGGTGCAGCCGAACGCGGCCATCTTGAACCTCGGCGCGCTCGGTTGTCTGTTCCAGCAGCAGCGGAACTTTGCCGATGACCATGTCTCTGGCGAACCAACCGCCCGATGGGCCCAATATTCTTCGCACCGCTTCCAGACGAAGTTTTTCGGGAAGGTAATGAAACAGGTTGGGAGATTCGGCGCAGAAGCGCAACCGCCAGCCGGGACCGATTCCCGTACGCGGGCGCTTGAAGTTCTCCCACGCAGAGGGTTTCTTGCCGGGCTCCGGCCGGCCGTGAAACTTCAAAGCTGCGCGGCGGGAAATCAGAGTGACGTCCGCGCCGGCTTGATGAAGTAGTCCTGCGAGATCGGTGGCGGAAGAACCGCCGCCGATGACGACGACGTTGCGGCCGCGGAAAGGCTCCAGATCGTGATGGCGGAAACTGTGCGAGAGAAACTGTGCCGGAAGATTCGCCAGGGAAGCGGGGACGTGTTCAAAGTGCGTGATGCCCACGGCCACGACGACCCGGCGCGCGGTCAAAGTCTCGCCGTCGTCGAGCGTCAGGCGAAATCCGTCGGGCAAACGCTCCAGACCGGTCACCAGCTTGTCTTCCAGCTCCGGTACCTTGCGGTCCTTAAACGCCTGGCCGTAGGCGGTGAAGGTGTCGAGGCGCACCGGGATGCCGGCGTCGGAGTATTCGATTCCCCGCTCGGCGCAAAACTGGCGCAGGGTAAAGCCGCCCGCGGGATCGTAAATGTTGGAGGCGAATCCGTCCGATTTAAGGTGCATGCCTTTGGGCATATGGGTCCGCCAGCTATCCATAAGGCGGCCGAAGATGCGGAAGGAGATGCCTTGACTGCGGAGATGGGCTGCGATGGAGAGTCCGTATGGACCCGCACCGATGATTGCGGTTTCTAGCATGGTCTTATGAAATCCCTCAAGATTTGTTTAGCAGCAAACTGCAAAACGGCTCAAATGAAACGTCTTGGGACCACACCCACGGGGAGGAATCGTTGAAAGCATCTTATCAATGGGAACGCTGGAATGCACTGAAACTATCGGGGAGTGGGATAGCACGAGAGTGTTGGTACTTTCCGCTAAGCCCGAGATCGCCTGAAGTGCGGCGGCGGCACGGGACCCGCTCTAGGCCTTGCCAGCGCGCTTTCTGGCGACGTAGGCCGCCGCTTTGTTGACCGAATCGAGGTTCTCCGTGGTGACTTCTTCGTCCTGCACGGTGATGTCGAAACGCTCCTGAAGAAACACCACCAGTTCGACCACACCGTGAGAATCGATGACCGTGTCCATGAGGGGCTGGTCGTCGGTGAACTGCTCGCTGCGGCCGAAGAGAAAGTTGTCCACAAGAAAGGTGCGGATTTCGCGTCCGATGTCGGTGGTCTGCATAGATGTGGTCTGCATCGATAAGGTGTCCATAGCTAAGGTAACAGAAGAGCCGGCCGCATCGGCGGCCGCAGTTTGTGGGTTATGCCTTTCTGGTGCGAAAGGAAGCGAGAGACAGCGCGGCCGACTTGGCCGCCGGCGATTCGAACCTGCCCAGCGAAATTGCGGGATCGAGGTCGGAGAGATCGTTGTCGAGGAATGCGCGGATGGTTGCAATCAGGCGCGGCGAGGCCTCGAGATCGATGTGCTCGGTCTCCGGCAGGGTGAGGGCATAGTCGAGCTTCCCGAGAAAATCGTGCTCGTCCTGCGCCACCACCACCCGGCCCTGGGCGCCGAACCGCTTCGCGGTGGCCACCTGATGGTCGTTGCGGGTTTCGCGCAGGGCGCCCTTGCGGGGCATGACCACAATGGGCTTGCCCAGTTCGAGTGCCGAAATAATCGATCCCATTCCGGCATGGGCGACGATGACCCGGGCCGCCCGCATCACGCGGTTGAATTCGGAAGGATTGAGGAACTTGGTGTAGTCCACATGCTTGGGACGGAAGTCCGAATCCCCGATTTGGGCAAAGATGTCGGAACGGGGATGGAGCCTGCCCCACTCATCGACGGCGCGTATCAGACGATCGAACGGTTCTTGCGAACCGACCGTGGCGAAAATCACAAAACACCTCCTGCATAATGTGGACCTTCACTTCTGGCCAAATGTGGCCATTGCGTGAGCCAGAGGTCCGCGTAGCGGCCGACGCGCGCGCCCGACATCGAAAGTTCTTCGATGTTGGCCATGCTGTCGATCCAGATGGTTTTCGCCCGGAACAAACGTCCGAGCAGGATGGCGAAGTATCCCGGCGCCGCGCCCGTGGAGATCACGACGGCCGGCCTTTCTTTCAGGATGATCCAGGCCAGTTGCAGCGCCAGAACCACCAATCCCAGCTTGTTCCAGCGGGTGGCGTCGTTGACGGAATAGAATTTGTTTTCCGGCACCTGCGAGCGATAACTTTCGAGCACGGTGACGTAGACCACTTCGGAATCCGCAAAGGCCGGCACGACCCGCCGCAATTGCACCCAATGGCCGCCGCTGGAAGCGACTGCCAATACTTTTTCCCGATTGTGAACTGCATTTACAGACATAACTCTCCCAGTCCTGCGACCTGGAACGATTCCTGCCGCGCCACGTCCAGTAGCGCCGCGGTCAGTTCGAGCACGAAATCATTTCGCTTTTGTGTGCGGTCCAGGTCGTGCATCAAAACGATGCCTCCGCCTTCTCTCCGCACGCGATCAGCCACTTGGTGCGGGGCGGGAAGCACTTCCCGGGTGTCGCCCGAGTCGATGGTCCACCACCACACAGGGGCACCCCTGCGGCGGATCGACCGGTAGGTTGGGAGAGTCATCTTGCCGTGCGGAGGACGGAACATCCCGTCCGCCAGAATCCAGGGGGAGAGCCGCTCATACCCGGCGTCGATATCGGCCACGGCTTCAGCCGGCGGCACTTTCCAGGCGTTGAGGTGTTGATCGGAATGGCAGCCCACATCGTGGCCTTCCTCGACCACGCGAGCGGCAATTTCCGGATGTTGTTGAGCGCTGCGGCCGAGCATAAAGAACGTGGCCCGGGCATGGCGGCTGTGCAGCATGTCGAGCAACTGCGGAGTCAACCCGACGCTCGGTCCGTCGTCATAAGTCAGCGCGAGGATCCGGTTCTTGACCACTTCTTTTCGCACCCGGTGCATGCGATAGCGCCGCCAGAACCAGGGCGCGAAATACACGCCGGAGCCCGCGAGCGCGATGGCCGCAGCGGCCGCCGTTACTGTGATTACTTTTCCCATTTTGTATTGCGTTTGTATGCGATTCCGTCGAGACCAGAGGTGCGGTAATTTACGAGACTGCCGTAGCGCGGGAGGTCTTGTCCCGCTCCCACACCGGCGCCGCTCCCTGGAGACTTTTCTTGGCGCGATATTTCGCGATGGCAGTCACGGCGCAGTAGACCACCAACTTTGGCCACCGCAGGGGATTCTTGAACAAACGCAGCAGCGACTTATGGTTACTCTCGCCCCGCCGCTTCTGCCACAGTCCGGGAAAGCGGCGATCCAGCTCAAAAGAACCGTAGTGGGCGCGGGTTTTGGTGGCAATCAAATCCTTGAGGGTCCGCGGCGGAAACACCATCGAATTGGCCGAAGACAGAGTTTCGCGCTCCCCCGGTTGAAACTGAATGCGGATATAGCCGTCGTCCGCCGTCACTTTGGGGAACTCATGGAACCGGCCGCGCCCCGCGGCCGACAAGGCATATACTCCCGAGCCGCCAATGCCTTCCCGCGCGGAGGGCAGAAGCGAACGAATGTCATAACAGGCGCGCACCGGCCAGGAGCAACCGGTCAGATCGAACCGGGGCGTGGGCGCGACCGCCAATACTCCGCCCTGTTCCAGGCGGCGTGCCAGGGTACGGATCGTTTCCAAGGTAAGGACCACGTCGGCGTCGGCATAAATGCGGGGAAAACCGTAGGCCGCCCGGTCTCCCAGATTCAGCGCGTGCGACTTGCCGGCGACCTCGGTTTCGAGCACCCGCACTGGCGGCCCAAAACTGCGGGCCACGCGGGCGGTATCGTCGGTGCAGCCGTTGCAAACCACGATCAGGTCGAGTTCGCCGGGCGCGGCGCCCAGCGTCATCGCTTGCAAGCTGCGCGCGACTACGGAGCCTTCGTCGTGCGCGGGAATGATTACGGAAATCATCGTTTAGTCGTCAGCGGCTCGAGGCTGCGGTCAGAGCGTTCGCTCCCAGCACCCATTCGTTCCGGGAGAAATCGAAATGCTTCACCACGCGCGCCGGATTACCGGTGGCCACCGAATTCGGCGGTATGCTGCGCGTTACCACGGCGTTGGCCCCGATCACGGAGTTTTTCCCGATCACCAGTTCGCCCTTGCCGCAGACGATGGCCACGCCGAAACCAATCCAGCAGCCTTCTTCAATGCGGATCGTCCCGCCGGGCGTGACCCCCTGTCCGGCAATGGGAATGTTCACATCCTCAAAAGCGTGGTTGTGGTCCATCACTAGCACGGAGGGGGCGAAGACCACGTCGCGCTCGAAATGAATGCGGTTCTTGGCCGAAATCACGCAGCGCCGGCCGATCCTGCAGCCGTCGTCGATCAAAATCACCGGATCGCTGCCTTCGGGCGCGATGGGGATGTTGATCCAAATGTCGCGGTCGAGCCAGACCGAGTCGCCAATCGCGATGAAAGGAGCGATCGAACGCTTTAAGTCGCAGGAGTAATGCAAGCTAAACTTGCGGCCCAGCGAGGCGAACGGATAGGTCCAGCGCATCCAAAGGCTGCGCAGCTTGTTGACGATGCGGGTCGTCCACGAAAGTGGATCTTCAGAAATCTTGTGCTGCGATGGGATCATGAATGATTTCCTGCTCCGGTCCGGTGTGTGCGGTGTATGCGGTGCGATGTGTGCGCTGCGAAGTGTGCGGACGATTATGTGCGGCGGTCATTTACCCCCGGCGACGGGTTTGCGGAACACCGCTTCCAGGCAAGGACCGGCGCCGGCGAGTGCGGCCATCTGCGCCACGGGCGAAACTAAAGCCACCCGCAAGCCTTTGCGGACCACTCTCCGGGCCAACCCCGGCGTTTTCGGCTTGGCCTGCGGCGTTGGAGTGTAGCCCATCTGCTCCAGCACGCTCGAGCGGACATAATCCGCGCTGCGTTCCATATAGGAAACCGGGGGAGTTTTCACGCATACTTCCTCGAATCCCAGTTCGCTCATCAGATAGCGCAAGGAGCGCGGCGAGAAGTGAGACAAGTGCCGCGGCAGCTCCAGGCCAAACCAGTGGGTCCCGAACAGGCGGGCTTCCCAGGAGTCGATGTTGGGCATCATCGCATAGAAGATGCCGCCGGGCTTCAACCACTCGCGCACCCTGGCCAGGAACTCGCGGGGAGAGTAGACGTGCTCGAGCACGTCGAAGCAGGTGATGACGTCGAAGCTTGCGGGCGCGAACGGGGCCGCGAGCGCGTCCCCCACGAACACTTCCGCGGCGGTGGCGGCGCGGGCCCGCTCCGCGGTCGACTCTTCCATCTCGATGCCATAGAGCTTCCAGGCGGGATTTTTCATGGTGCTCAGAAAGCCGCCGGAGCTGCACCCGATGTCGAGAATCGCTCCTCCGGATTTGTGCTGCGCAATCAGCTTCACCTGGGGCTTCCAGCGGGCCTCGGCCGCGCCTTCGCCAGCCGTCATGATGGCTTTGTGATAGTCCTCCGTGTAGTGCTGCCACATTTCCATGGGCCGGGGCGGACTGGCCAGCCAAACCCCGCTGCACGATTGGCAGCGCAACAAGCGGTACATCTGCTTGCGCAGGTGAAAGCGGTCGGGTGCGACCAGAAAGTCGCGCACCGGCCCGCCGCTGCACAGTGGACAGGTTGCCGACTGCGGGCCACTCTCGTCCGTAAGGGGCTTCGTAGTCGCGATCTCGCGCGTGATTTCAAGTGTGCTCATTTCAGTCTGCTCATTTCAAGTGTGCCCATGGGGTACAGGCTTGCCTTTCGAGTAGCCGGTCGAGAACTTAGTCGAGAGCCTCAAACGCCGGCGCCGGCTTGAGGAAGCGCCGGGGGAAAAACACGCCCAGCAGTGTTCGGCCATCCGCGACCGTAACGAACCTGGTGAACAGCAGCGCCGGCCATAGAGCCAGGCCGCCGGCGGCCAACACCACGGCGGCGCGTACAGCGGCCAGCAGGCGCGGTGACGCGATCGGCAACGGAATGTAGCTCGCGGCCGTTCCCACCGCCAGGATGCCGAGGGTCGCAACCACCATTTTCCCGGCGTCGGAAAACAGCGTCGCCGGACGAAACAGGTGGAAGGTGCGGGCCACGGCGTAAATCATGAAGAGCATCCCGAGCATCTCCGCCAGCGCCAGCCCGCCCAGCACGCCGTAGAATCCGATGCGGCGCGCGAACAGCGCGGCGGAAAGCAGGGTCGCGATCACCAGTACCTGGCGGAGGTTGTCGAGCAGCGCGCTGCCCGAGATCCGGTAGAGGACCACGCCCAGCACCGAGACCGCCTGAAACACCCCGGCCAGCGCCACCAGTGCCAATGCGGTGCGGAACTGCGGGGCATTCTGCCCCGTCCAGGCAAAGATAATGGTCGCGCCGAAGCAGGCGATAAAGGCCAGCGGGATCAGCGCGAACGCCAGCGTGACTTTGAAAGACTTGTGCAGCAGGTTGCTCATTCGGCTCAGTTCGCCCGAGGCATAGACCATGGAGCCGCCGGAGAGGATGGAAAGTAAAAAAGCGTCCTGCAACATTTGCGCCGGGTTTACCAGCCTGAGGCAGAGCGCGTATATTCCGGCGTAGTTGTCGCCAAAGGCGCGCAGCATGGTGACGGGCAAAATAGCTACGTACAGCACTTGCAGAAGGCTGACCAACTGGTAGCTGCCGGCGAAGCGGACCAGTTCGGGCAACACTTTCCGGTTGAAGTGCCGCAGTGCCACTTGAATTTGCGGCACCACTTTGCGCGAGGCAAAAAAGCAGCCCACCACGTAGCCTAGTTCCGAGGTGCCCATCACGGAAGCCATGGCCAGCAGGCCGTAGCCGAAATGCAGCAGGGCGACGATGATCACCGCCTCGGCGACGGTAAACCCGATGCCCAGCCGCCGCGCCACATCGATACGGTGGCCGCCCATCACGATCGCCTCGAACACGGCCCCTACGTTCGACATGACCATGATGAGGGCGAGTACCGAGATGGAGCCGCTGGTGGCCTTGAGAAACTGTGCCGGAACGCCGGCGGAGTGGGCCAGCCCGCGGGAGAAGAATGCAATCGGGATTAGGCCGGCAACGGAGAGCGCGAAGATCGCGGTGCAGCCGGTGCTCAGCAATTGGCTCGCTTTCGCGTAGTCTCCCGTGCCCGTCGCTTCGGCGACATATTTTTGAAACGCCGATTTCACTCCGACCGTGCCAAAGCGCATGTAGGCGGCGGTCGTCATGATGATCGACCAGATGCCGTAGCCTCCCAGGCCGAGGTGCGCAATCACGATCGGAATCGTGATCAGCCGGGTCGCCACCTGCGTGCCGCCGGAGAGGATGCCGAACATAGTG